>FTKM01002642.1_pt1 | contig 11925 bp, 9 predicted proteins | sample 1658051 | NCBI WGS metagenome assembly FTKM01 (sample SAMEA3914794, study PRJEB12502) | metagenome | biome: forest; material: soil | place: Canada | collected 2011-07-05 | depth 0.1 m | reverse complement strand
TCTGGGACAGCGGCAAGGTCGTTGCAGGCAAGACGGTGGGCGACGCGTGGGACGCCACGAAGACCGATATCGACGACCCGGCGAGCAGAGCGATCGGACGACTGATGGACGCAAAGTGACATGCGGATACCCAGGCGCAGAACGCTCCTATTGGGCGGCCTCCTGTTGGCCACTATTGCAACTTGTGGATATCACAGCATGACAACTCCAGGCTGGCAGACCATTTCAACGACGTTCATGAAGAACGACAAACCATACGGCGGCGGTGATTGTCGGATCAACGCGAACGAGGTTATAAGTCTCAAGATCGCTGACCCGGTAATTACGTTCAAGCCGGTTTCTGAGCGAAAGGACCCCGAATATGCGGAGCCTACCGAAGCATGGATGAGTAACGCGTCGGAAACTCTGAACCGCAACACCGTTAGCTTTTTCCGCGGAACAATCGACGGCGGCGTGACGCGCTATTTCCAGCAACCGGGCCAGGACGCCGCCTGGTGGTATTCGACGGACTGGAGCACGCAGTACGTCAGCACGGACTGGATGGACTACAAGATTCCAGAGCCGAAAGATGGCTTGTCACCCCACATCACGAAGCTCTGGCGCTCGCGCGACGGCGGCAAGAACTGGACGCAACTTGTTTGGCCGGAAAGCCGGAACATCGGCCAGCTACTTTTCCTCGATCCTGACCGTGGCTATGCAGTTGGCTGGGGACCGCACGTGTGGCGTACGGCGGATGGCGGGCGCACATGGAAAGAGATCAGGGTTCCGCTTCACGCAACCGAGGACGACGCGCCTCGCAAGACCTTCGATGCCGTGGACCTTGGTCCGGATGGTGTGCTGCGTGTCGCCTATTACGAGCCGGCGGAAATGGAAGACAGACAGCCTGAAAGCATCGTTGACCGGCTGAAATGGGACAGTGATGCCTTCGAGCACGACGTGAAGCTTCCCGATCAGGTTGTCGTCTCGCTCCAGTCCGAGCAGGTGCCGCCCAATTACGCCTATTCGGTCTATGCGTTATCCCGGCTTGGGCCACCACGCAACTGGGAAGACCTGAGCGACAACGGCCACCGGACCGGTGCGCTATCGAAATGGGGAAATCGAGCCAATCAGACGGTCGAACAGCGCCATACGTTCGATGCACGCCTGACGCTGGATGGTCTCAGCGTTGGCAAACGTGGTGTGCTGCTCGTGTATGCAACGGATGCCACCGGGCAAGGCGCGCCGCGCGACCTTACGTTTGCCAGCAAGGACTACGGCAGATCGTGGACCGAGACCGATGACGGTATCACGCAAGGCGTTTATTTCGACGCTGCTACCAATACACAGTACGGCCTGTACGCCTATACGCTGAAAAAGCGCACCTGGTAGGCGTTCGCACGGTGCTGGCCATGGCGGTAATTGCCCCGCTTCGGCGGGGCGTTTCGTTGACAGCCTCGGTCCCCGGCAGCTAACCGCCTGCCATGGCTTTCGAATGCATCGGCGTGGCTGCCGCCGCTTCCATATCAGCCTGCCCAGCATTCCACCCACCACCCAACGCTTCAATCAGACCCACGGAGGCCAAAAGACGCCGCGTATTCACGTTCAACGCGAGAATCTGCGTGCTCAGTTCCGTGGTCTGCGCCGTCACCACGTCCAGATAACTGACTACACCATCCTTGTAGCGCGACATGGAAAGTTTGAGCGTGCGCTGCGCATCCGTGAGCGCCTCGTCCTGCTGCGTCGCCTCATCACCCAGATGATGCAATTGCGCAAGATTGTCTTCAACCTGTTGGAACGCGAGCAGCACCGCCGCCTTGTACGTCGCGCCATTTTCGGCGAGCGTCGCGCGTGCCCGCTGCGTCACCGCTTCCCGACGGCCGCCGTCGAACAGGTTCATGACGAGGCTCGGACCGATTGACCAGATCTCGTTAGGCGCCATTATCCAGGGCGACAGCGTATCGCTCTGGAAGCCGCCGTCGAGCCCAAGCGACACGTCCGGGAAAAACGCGGCCTTGGCCACACCGATCTTCGCATTCGCTTCAGCCACACGCCGCTCCGCTGCGGCGACGTCGGGACGCCGTTGCAGCAGCGCTGCCGGAACCCCGGTCGGAATCGACGGCAAATACGCAAGACCTACTGACGGTGCAAGCGTGAACGACGACGCAGGCACGCCGGTCAACGACGCAATGGCGTGTTCATAGAGAGCGCGGTGCGCCTTCACGTCATCAACCGCCGCGCGTGCCGACGCGAGTTGCGTTTGAGCGCGCGAAACATCGAGGTCCGAAGCAATCCCACCCGCGTGACGACTCTCGGTGAGCTTAAGTGCGCGTTCATAGGTGGTGATGGTGTCGACCAGCAACTGCTGCTGCTCGTCGAGTCCTCGCAAGTTGAAATAGGCATCGGCGAGGCTCGCCTGCAAGCTCAGTTGCACCGAGGCGAGATCCGCGTCGGCTGCCTGTGCCGCTGCCTGGCCCGCTTTGACCTCGTTGCGGACTCTGCCCCACAGGTCGAGGTCGTAGTTGATGCCGACCGTTACGGTATTTGAACCATACACAGACGGCTGGTCCGAGCCGCGCAATGGCCGGTTGTCGGATTGCCGGTTGGTCGATACATTGGCGTTGGCGCCGATTGTCGGGAACAGGCCGGAGCGCGCCTGATCGAGGTAATCGATGGCCTCGTCATGGCGTGCAACCGCAGCGGCTACATTCGGATTCGCTGCGGCCACCTGAACTTCGAGCTTGTCGAGTGCGGGATCGCGATAGACCTCCCACCAGGCGTCACGCGGCATCTGGTCCGCGGGTTTCGCCAGTTGCCACGCGCCGCTTTCCTTGAACGTAGTGGGGATCGCCGTGGGCGGCACCTGATAGACCGGTGCAAATGAGCAGCCGCTCAATAGCGCGGTCACTGCAAGTGCGACACACAAGCTTCGCTTGAACCCGGGCTTACCCATTGCCATGCTCCGGTTCGCGTCGCGCAGCGAGCGCGGTGGTATGCGTGTCCGCTACGCTCGCGGCGTGTGTCTGCGCGAGACGCACGGCGTCGCCGTTGGCAATCGAATCGGGCGGGTTGTCGATCACGCGGTCGCTGGCGTCGAGTCCCGAACCGATCTCGACCTGGGTGCCAAGGTCGGTCGCGATCGTTACAGTCTTCAGGACCGCGCGGTTGTCCTTGCCGACCACCGCCACCTGCAAGCCGCTCTGACGGAAGATCAGCGAACTGGCAGGAATCAGCATCGCATGCGGATCGGTCGGCATGGCGAAGTGCACTTCGATGTATTCGCCCGGAATCAGCAGGCCGTTCTGGTTATCGACCTGCAACTGAACCAGCAACGTGCCCGAAGAAGCCGTAATCGAATCGTCCGTATCCACAAGCCTGGCTTCGAACTTTATGCCCGGACGTTCGGGCACCGTCAGCGTGGCTGTCATGCCGGACTGAATCGCCGCCGCGTCGCTTTGCGGCACGTTGACATAGACGCGCAACTGCTTCGCATCGGACACGGTGAAGAGCGCATTGCCAACGCCGCCACCCGCGTCGATCAACGCGCCGATATCGGTCTTGCGGGCGGTCACGATGCCATCGAAAGGGGCCGTGATGCGCTTGAACGACTCCAGTGCTTCAAGGCGATTGACGTTAGCCTGGGCGGCCGCGACCGTAGCCTGCTTGGCGGTGAGATCGCTGGTCTTTTCGTCGGTGTCCTGTTGTGAAACCGAGTCCTGCTTGAGCATCGCGGTCCACCGTTTCGCTGTGGATGCAGCGAGTTGTTCGTTGGCCTGAGCGTTTTGCAGATCGGCCTTCGCCTGCAGCAGTTGCTGGTCGAGATCGGGCGTATCGATCAGGCCGAGCAGTTGGCCCGCCTTCACATGAGTGCCGATATCCGCGTACCACGCGTGCAGATAGCCCGGCACGCGTGCATAGATGGGCGCATTGACGAACGCCGACAAATGACCGGGCAGCACCAGCGGCTGCGTCGCGTCCTGATGGCTCGGCGTATAGGCGACCACCGTAGGAATGGCCTGCGCAGCCGACCACGTGGTCATTTCCTGTCTGGCGTGCACGCGGGTGAAGATGCCGGTCGTGACGATCCCCGCCGCGGCCAGCAGCACGACAATGCCGACCAGCTTCAGATGGCGAAGACGCTTCGGTGAACTGATCTCAATCTCAGTGGACATGGAGGACTCCAGCTTCAGAAGTGGGATGATCTTTATCTTTGACGGGGGGATGTTTCGCGGCATCGCGGCGGTGCACGAGGCTAAACACGACGGGCACGAACAGCAGGGTGGCGAACGTCGCGCAGATCAGGCCGCCAATCACGGCGCGGCCGAGCGGAGCGTTCTGCTCGCCGCCATCGCCGAGACCCAGCGCCATTGGCGCCATGCCGATGATCATCGCAAGTGCGGTCATCAGCACCGGCCGGAAACGCGTGAAGCCGGCTTCCATCGCCGCCACCAATGCATTGCCTGTGACCGCGAGGCGTTCGCGTGCGAAGCTCACCACCAGAATACTGTTGGCGGTGGCCACGCCCATGCAGAGAATCGCACCGGTCAGCGCGGGCACGGAGAGCGGGGTCTGCGTGGTGAACAGCATCCATACGATGCCGGCAAGCGCAGCGGGCAACGCGGTGACGATCACGAACGCGTCGCTCCACGAATGGAAATTCACCACGATCAACAGGTAAATCAGCACGATCGCGCCAACGAGGCCGAGCGACAGGCCGAGGAACGCGCTGTTCATGGTCTGCACCTGACCGCGCAACGTAACCCTTGATCCCTTGGGCACATCTTTCGCCGTCGCGTGCAAAATGTGCTGGATGTCCAACGCAACCGCGCCGAGGTCGCGACCCTGGGTCGTCGCGAACACGTCATACAGCGGTTCGATGTTGTAGTGCGAGACCACGGCATCGCCCACGCCGCGTTCGATGGTTGCAATCCCGCCCAGAATCTGCGACTGGCCGTCTTTGCCCGTGACCGGCAGGTTGCTCAGCGCCGAGAGCGATTCCATCCGGTATTGCGGCGTTTGCGCGACGATCGGATAGGAGACACCGTTGTGCGGATTCAGCCAGTAAGTGGGCGACACCTGACTGGTGCCCGAGAGACTCGCGACGACAGAGTTAGTCACGTCCTGTTCGGTAATGCCGAGTTGATCGGCGCGCGAGCGGTCCACCGCAACGGTGAACTGAGGATAGGTCGAAGCCTGCTGGATGCGCGTATCGGCAATGCCCGCAATCAGCCGCATACGGCGCATGACTTCATTGGCATAGAGGCGGTTAGCGTCCTGATTGGGGCCGGCTACCTGCAGGTCGATTGGCGCCGGCGAACCGAAGTTCAAGATCTGGCTGACGATATCAGCAGGCAGAAACGAGAAGGTCGAACCAGGGAATTCGCGCGGCAACATCTTGCGCAGCGTCTTCACATAGCTTGCGGTTGGCGCATGATTTTCGTTGAGCAAAATCATGATGTCGCCATCTTGTGGACCCGTGGTGCCGCTATTGTTATAGGTGAGATTGATACCGCTATTAGGCAGCCCGATGTTGTCGACAATGCTGCCGAGCTGATCCGGCGGAACGACGCGTCGCACGGCGTTTTCAATGTGATCGAATTCGGCGGCGGTGTCCTCGATGCGCGTACCGATCGGCGCACGCACGTGAATGGCGATTTCGCCCGAGTCGATGTCGGGAAAGAAGTTGCGGCCGAGCCACGGCGCAAGCAGGAACGATGCGCCCACCACGATCAGAAAACCCGTTACGAAGCGCTTGCGGTTCGTGAGTGCCAGGCCGAGCACGATGCGATACACATTACGTACCCGCTCGAAACGATGTTCAAAGCCACGCTGAAAACGCACCAACGGATTGCGTGAGGGCGGTGCCGCATGATGAGCGCCGTGCGGGTCCATCACCGCCGCGAGTTCGCCGGAGGCGTGACCGGCGGAGGCGTGCGAGCGTAGCAGATACTGCGCGAGCATAGGGACGAACGTACGGGACAGCACGAACGAAGCGACCATCGCGAAGATCACCGCTTCGGCCATGGGCACGAACAGAAAGCGCGCGATACCGTTTAGCAGCAGCATCGGCACGAACACGATGCAGATACACAGCAGCGAAACGAAGGCGGGCCCGACGATCTGCGCAGCGCCATCCATGATCGCGCTGCGGACGTCTTTACCTTGCTCCAGGTGCCAGTTGATATTTTCGATCGTGACGGTGGCGTCATCCACCAGAATCCCCACCGCGAGCGCGAGTCCTCCTAGTGTCATTACGTTGAGGGTTTCGCCCATCGCCGAGAGACCCGCAATGGCCGCCAGCACAGCAAGCGGAATCGAGGCTGCGATGATCAGCGTGGAGCGCCAGCTGCCGAGGAACAGCAGAATCATCAATGAGGTAAGGGCCGCGGCGATGATGCCTTCACGCGCCACGCCGCTCACAGCGCCTTTGACGAAGGTCGATTGGTCGCCCATCGTCACGAGCTTCAGACCAGGCGGCAGCGTCTCTTCAATGCGAGGCAGTTGCGCTTTCACCCCGGCGATGATGTCGAGCGTCGAGGCAGAGCCGTTCTTCAGAATACTCATCAGCACCGCACGGTGGCCATCCACGCGCGCGATATTGGTCTGCGGCGGATAACCGTCACGTACGTGGGCCACATCGCGAATGTAGATCGTCGCGCCGTCCACGGTCTTGATCGGCAAGTTGTTGAGTTCTTGCCGCGAGAGCGGGCTATTGTTCAGCTTGATGTTGTATTCGAAGCCGCCGATCTTCTCGGTGCCCGCCGGAATGATCTGGTTTTGCTGCGCGAGCGCATTGGCCACATCCTGTGCCGAGAGTTTCTTCGCTTGCAGTGCCTGAGGGTCGAGATCGATCTGCACTTCACGGGTCTTGCCGCCATACGCGGTAGGAATGGCAACACCCGGCACGCTGAGCAATTGCGGACGAATGAAGTTGGTAGCGTAGTCAGCGAGTTTTTGTTCGTCGAGTGTGTTGCTGGTCAGCGCCAGTTGCAGCACCGGAACAGTGGAAGCGTTGTAGTTCAGGATCTGCGGCGGCGTGGTTCCGGGCGGCATCTGCTTGAGCACGGTTTGCGAAACGGACGTGACCTGTGCTGTCGCCGTGCGAATATCGACGGTTGGCTGAAAGAAGATCTTGACGATGCCGTAGCCGCGAAACGATTGCGATTCGATATGCTGAACATCGTTGACCGTGGTCCCAAGCGTGCGCTCATAGTAGGTAACGATGCGCCCGGACATATCGTCCGGTTGCAGTCCTGCGTAGTTCCAGACCACGCTGATCACCGGAATGCGAATGTCCGGGAAGATATCGGTCGGCGTGCGCATTGCGGATAGCGGGCCGATCACGAGGATCAGCAGCGCAAGCACGATGAACGTGTAGGGCCGCGTTAAGGCCAGCCGGACAATTTTTAACATCGAAAGCTGCTCCGTTCAGAGACGCGTCAATCACACCGCGTAGGTAGGGCGGTTAGGGCAAGCACCCATGGTGATTTGCCCGATGTCGTATTCTGGGGAGCAGGGGCTAACAGGCGGCGACTAAAAATATGAAACAACTTTTAGTTGCAATGCTTCATGTGAAGGACAGGATTGCAACGACAGAAGCGTCGCATGTTGCGGATAGCAAGCGACGCTTAAGCCGAAATGAAACCGGAGTGAATGAAACGTAATGCTTTAGCCGAACAGATAGCCCGAACCGCGAATCGTGCGGATGAGCGGGCGCTCGCCCGGCATATCGACCTTCTTGCGCAAGCGGCCCACATGTACGTCGATCAGGTTGGTTCCTGGATCGAAACGGCAACCCCACACGGCTTCGAAAATCATGGTGCGAGTGAGGACCTGGCCTGCGTGTCGCATCATGAATTCGAGTACCCGAAACTCGGTTGGCTGTAATTCGAGTTCACGCTCGCGGTGAGTGACGCGGCGGCGCACGAGGTCGAGTTGCAGTGCGCCGGTCCGCAGCGTCGTTTCGGCCTTCTCATTGCGTGGCCGGCGGCGTAATAGCACTTCAATACGCGCAAACATTTCCTCGGCAGAGAAGGGCTTGGTCAGATAGTCGTCGCCACCGGCGCGCAGGCCTTGAATGCGGTGATCGACATCGGACATCGCACTCATCACCAGCACGGGGGTTTCCATGCCGACGCCGCGCATGGTGGCGACAATCGTCAGGCCGTCAAGGTCCGGCAGCATGCGGTCTAGCGTGACGACGTCATAGTCGCCCGCCATGACTTTCGCAATACCTTCGCGGCCGGTACGGGCCACATCAACAGAAAAACCACTGGAGCTGAGGGTGCGTACGATGTCGTCCGCGATCAGTTCGTCATCTTCGATCGTCAGTATCTTCGGCATGGTTCGCAATTGTTATTTCGGGCGATCAGGCTACGACACGCAGGGCAACGGGCTTGTCCGGGGCGCGATACTGACTCACGGCGAAGTCGATAAAGCTGCGCACCTTCATGGACAGATAATTGCGGCCCGAATACAGAATCGACACGTGGCGCGGTCCGCCGTTGACTTCAAACGCTTCGAGAACCGGCACGAGTGTGCCTTGCTTCAGATCGTCGCTCACGAAGGGCAGTGGCAGCAATGCGATACCCATATGGTTGAGTGCGGCGACGCGCACCATGGCGCTACTGGTGGCCGTCAGCGCGCTGCCGGTGTTGACACGGTAGACGCCGTCGGCATCCGCGAACTCCCACGCCCGCGACGTGCCGTCCGACACAGTCAGGAGTCCGTGGCGGTTCAGCGCGGAAGGATCGCGCGGCGTGCCATGACGCGCGAGATAGCTGGGTGAGGAAACCGTCATCTCCTTGATGCTGGTCAGCGTGCGACTCACGAGCGTGGAGCTGGCAAGACGGCGGTCGTCGGAGAAGCACACGTCAAAGCCGCCTTCAACCATGTCGATATGGGTATCGAAGGTCGTGATGTCGAAATCCACCCGTGGATGCTGCGCGCGGTATGACGCGAGCAAGGTGCCGAGGCCGGAGGTGGCAAATGTCATGGGTGTCGCGATGCGCAGCGTGCCGCGCGGATCACGCGTGGTCTGCACGAGGTTCGATTCCATCTCATCGAGCTTTTCGATGATGGTGCGGCAACCGTCCAGATACTCTCTGCCGACTTCGGTGAGCGAGAGGCTGCGGGTCGTGCGATTGAGCAGACGCATGTTCAGATGCGCTTCGAGCATGCTGACACTGCGGGTGACAGCGGCGGCTGACATGCCGAGTTGTCTTGCGGCCAGATTAAAACTGGCGAGATCGACCACCCGTGTAAACACACGCATCGCTTGGAGCTGGTTCATGTTTCTGACACTAGGAAATTGACGATGCAAGAATCATGGGCGTTCGCGGATAAAACGGAACTGCCAGCTTGATTAAGTCTTTTTTAAGTTTGTGCAATCTTCATGAACTACGGGGCGATGTGTTGTTTGATCGCATGGGCGTGCATGCGCACGCGAGGAAGGAGGGGACAAAGCAGATGGGCAAAAAAGAGCGCGGACCAGGCCGCGCTTCTAAGGAGATCTTGAAAAAGACCGCAGTTACGCGGACAACCCAGTATAGGTCAGCGCAAGCATCGAGTGACCGCAAACTCTGAAAGACAATCGTGCGTGAAATGCAACAACACGGCAGTCTATAAAACTCTGCGATGCGTGAAGCACGCTGCAAGAATGCAACGCATCGTGAGCCGGCCACGTAAACGGGAAAATGCGCCGGCGTGCGGCGCGTTGAGCGGCTGGTGTCTGTGCGAAAGAGGCGTAGAAGCGGGCGCGGTTCCGTTGCGTCGACTGAGGCTGCCTGTGACGGGACCTAGTTCATCACAGCGTGGGTTTCTTCCAGCTGCTCGAGATGCGTGGTTAACGCGTCCTTGAGTTTGACGAGACTATGAGTGGGCAATGCGAACCCCGCCCAGCCCAGACCGGAGTGACGCATGAATACTACGGCACCTTCATAGAGCGGATGTTTCTCGGAGTGCCAGCATGGGTCCATCTCGATCACATACTGATGCGCGCGTGACGGCTCCTTCGGAATTTCCGGGCGCATTGCTGCGCGAATCAGACCGAGGCGCTCGATCACAGCATCGACTTCCTCGGCTTCCAGCACCACATGGCGGTCGTCAATCTTGACGTTGACCGCCGGAGTGCCGTACTCGTTGATCATTTCGATGGTCATCGTCATGTCCCGACTCCTCATACGTATCACGATGAGGAAATTATGGATCGTTCAGGCGTGACGGAGTCTGAAAGAGCGCGATTGTTTGATGAAACATTCTTTAAGGAAGCGAGGCGGTATCGTGCGTCGATGTGCTGCACCTCTGCAATACGCGGATTCCAACAGCCGGATACACGACAGGATTACGCACACGTGCCTTGCTTTCTGCAGGATTTCAAAAAGGTTGCGGGAGGCTGACGCCCCGCGATGGTGCGCGACGGCGTGGGTGCTTTAGCGAAAGTACGCCTTGGTGTTTTCGTGCACGTCTGGGCAGGTGAGCAATTCCGACGGCGCCATCCACACATAGTCGCTGTGTTGCTCAAAGCGACCGACGGGCGTTGCGTCACGCAGCAGGAGCATATAGCCGAGCACAATATAGTGCGTGGAGATATCCGCGGCGCCCGCGAAGTTATCGTCATAGTGATGTTCGAACACGCCGCGAAAGCACGCACAGTGCTGCGTGATGTGATCGAGCCCAAGCTCCTCGCTGACGATACGGCTAAACGCGCCGTTCAGCGTTTCATCCTTGCGGATACGCCCCCCCGGCACGAACCAGCTGCCGCGTGCCGGACGGTTGACGCGCCGGCCCAGCAGCACGCGGCCGGCATCATCGACCACGATCAGATCGATCGAGATGAGCGGCGTAAGGCGAACGACGTCGAGAAATTCAGGTCGTGCAAGCATGGTCTCATTCTTCACGTTCGACACGCGCGATTCGGGAGGATACGCCCCACAGCAGCCAGCTGATCCCGGCCACGAGGAGCAGCAGCATGATGGCCGTGCCCAGCATTCCGCCAAGCAAGAGCCAGTACCACGGCAATTCATGCATGACGTCTCCGCAAGCAGGTACGACGTACGGGACTGCATTCGAAAGGAAAGGGCCCACTCGCGCGGGGCAAAGCCTCAGGCCGACCGGCCCGATGCGCAGACGGTTTTAGTCTAACGTCTCAAGCTGTATCGCCACGCTTCGCACCCCGGCCAAATGCGCCGAACTCTCTGCACATCAGGCCAAATTCACTGCGCGACATATCCAGCAGGTGTGGTGACGTTCGCTTTGGCGACCGGCGCATTAGCCGATATGACATAGATCGGCGCTTCGGTGAGCGTCAGCATGGCGAGACCGTTGCTGTAGCTCAGGGTGGAGGGATTGCCCATCATGTCGAGCACCGTCACCTGGCCGGATGTGCCCGGACTGTCGACTCGCAGGGCGTAAGGTACCTGGTAGGTCGAACTGAATCCCTTGCTGGCGTTCCAGACTTCGTTGTTATGAGTCCAGAGTGCCGTGATCACCGGGCCGTTATTCAACTGCTGAAACGCGTAGGCATACACTCCGGCTGGTACGCCATTCACCGGCCCTAACGTGTTGGTGCCGTCGACGATGCGGGTCATCGCCGCGGTGGCCATGGCTGCTGGTTTCGGGCTGATCGACGCCGGCCCAAAGCCGCCTTGCGGATCGACCAGGTCGAAGAACAGACCGTAACCCACCTGGCCAGGAAAATCAGTGGCATAGAACAGCCACGTTGCGTCGGCACCCTCGCCAAGCAGGATCAGATGCGTGCGGGCGACCAGCGCACCGTGTGCGTACAGCACATTGGAGGTCGGATAGTTGGCGCCGTAATGCGTGCCGATGTCGTAGCTGATGCCGGTTTCCGTCACGAAGAGCCGCGCACCGGGACGCAGTGTCGTGGCAATCTGCCGGCGCAGCGCTCGCATGGTCGCGGGGAGCGATTGCGCCGCTTTGGCAGGATCG
>FTKM01003096.1_pt1 | contig 11958 bp, 5 predicted proteins | sample 1658051 | NCBI WGS metagenome assembly FTKM01 (sample SAMEA3914794, study PRJEB12502) | metagenome | biome: forest; material: soil | place: Canada | collected 2011-07-05 | depth 0.1 m | reverse complement strand
ATGGACGATGCCCAGTTGCATCTGCATGCGCAGCCGCTTCTGGCGGCCTGGGGCAAGCAGGGGCGCGACTTTATCGGTCTGCTTGACGAGTACGACAGCGCCGAATCGCGCGAGCGTTACACGCAGCATTTCACCGGGATCGGACAACGCATCGATCTGTTCGACAGTGACGATGCCGAGACGATGCTGCAGCAGTTGCAGGACGACATCCGCGATCTGCGGCCGCTGCGTGAAACGCGCGAGCATTGGGACGACGTGGATGCGCACAGCGATACGTCGATCCGCTTTCACGTTGCGCACAGCGCCCAGCGCGAAGTCGAGATTCTTCACGATCAGTTGCTGGCTGCCTTTGCTGCGGACCCCACGTTGCGTCCGCGTGACGTGATCGTGATGGTGCCTGACATCGAAGTCTATACGCCGCACATTCAGGCCGTATTCGGTTTGCTGGAGAATGACGATCCGCGCCATATTCCGTTTAGCGTCGCGGACCGCGGCCAGCGTGATTTCGATCCGCTGATCGGCGCGCTGGAAACACTGCTCGCGTTGCCGCAATCGCGTCTGACCGTGAGCGATGTGCTCGACCTGCTCGAAGTGCCTGCGTTGCGTGAGCGCTTCGATATCGACACGGACGATCTGCCGAAACTGCGCGCGTGGATCAGCGGCGCCAACATTCGCTGGGGCCTGCACGCTGGACAGCGCGCCAGTCTGGGCCTGCCGCAGGCTGACGACGAAAACGCGCCCAATAGCTGGGCCTTTGGCTTGCGCCGGATGTTGCTCGGCTATGCCGCCGGTGACAAGGCTGGCGCGTGGCGCGACATTGAACCGTACGCGGAAATTGGTGGCCTCGATGCGGCGCTACTGGGACCTTTAACCCAACTCATCGACGCGCTGGATCGCACGTGGCAGACGCTGCGCCAACCCGCCACGGTGGCAGGGTGGTGCGACCGGCTACGTGCGCTGAAGGCGGACTTTTTCGCACCGGACGATAGCGAGGATGCCTACACGCTGGAACGCCTCGACGCCGCGCTCGAAGCCTGGCGCGACGCCTGTGACGAAGCCGCGCTGACCGGCGAGCTGCCGCTTTCGATCGTCGGCGATTACTGGCTTTCGCAATTCGAAGGCGGTGGTCTGTCGCAGCGATTCTTTGCGGGTGCCGTGACGTTCGCCACATTGATGCCGATGCGCGCCATTCCATTCCGGCGAGTGTGTCTGCTGGGCATGAACGACGGCGACTATCCGCGTAACCGCATGCCGCTCGACTTCGATCTGATGCGCCGCAACTACCGGCCTGGTGACCGCTCTCGTCGTGAGGACGATCGTTATCTGTTCCTGGAAGCGCTATTGTCGGCGCGGGAGCATCTGCACGTGTCGTGGGTGGGCCGTAGCGTCAATGACAATACGTCGCGCCCGCCTTCGGTGCTGGTCGGTCAGTTGCGAGATCATCTGAAAGCCGGCTGGCATCTTGAGGGCGCGCTCGAATCTGACCATGAAGCGTTGCTCCGTGCGTTGACGGTGGATCATCGCTTGCAACCATTCAGTTCCGCTTACTTTCCTGCGCATCCCGGCGAGTCGAAGCTTTTCACTTATGCGCGCGAATGGAGCCAGGCCGCCCCCGAACGGCTTGCCAATGATGCAACATTGGCCGCGTCCGATGAAGCGACACTGCAACCGCTTGAGCGTGACGAGCCACTGTCGGTGCGCGAGCTGACGGACTTCCTCAGAGATCCGGTCAAGAGCTTCTTTCGTCAGCGTCTGCGGGTGGCGTTCGAAGCGGAAGATGCAGCTAGCGAAAATCACGAGCCATTCGAAGTAGATCAGCTTGAAACATGGCAACTGCAAAACGAATTGATCCAGGCGCAGGCCGCTGCACTAGAGCGTGGTGAGGACGACTTGCTTCCGGCCGCACTTGACCGCCTTGAACGTATGCATCGTAGTGGTGAGCTGGCCGCTGGTGGCTTCGGCGAGGTGATCGCGAGCGATCTGATGCAGCCAATGGCCGATCTGTTCGAACGCTATCGCGCCGAGTTGAAGCGCTGGCCAACCTTGCTCGACGAACAGTACGAATTGCGGGTCGAAGGTGGTCCGCGCGGACTAACGGTTGAAGACTGGGTTGGCGAATTGCGTGGCGGCGCTGACAACAGTCGCGGCCGTGTGTTTCTTGATCCTGGCACGCTGATTAAGGACCGCAAGTATCGCGGCGAGCGGTTAATCGCTTATTGGGTGCCGCATCTGGCTGCGCAGCTTGCTGCGGGTCCGGTTACGACGGTGATTGTCAGCAAGGTGGGTAGCGTCGAGTTCGCGCCTGTTGCGCCGGAGGTGGCGCGTGCGCATCTGCTAAGACTGGTGCATGCGTGGGACGAGGGCACGCGCAGGCCGCTGCCTCTGGCGGTCAAGTCAGCGTTTGCGTGGCTCAGAAAGCGGCCCGCTTCGTTTGATTCGTCAGGGCAAGGGGCAGCGGAAGATGCGGGCAATATGGCGCATGCTGAACTCATCGACGCTCAAGACGCTGCCCGCGCTACCTACGAGGGCACAGTGAATCAGCAAGGCGAGCGGGACACCAACAACTATTTGCGCCGCGCTTATCCCAACTTCAACGCGCTTTCGCAAAGCGGTGAGTTTGACGAGCTGGCTGTAGCGTTACTGCTGCCATTGCATCGTGCGATTCCTACGTCATCGACTAAAGCGAAAGGCGCGACCGCGAATGCCGTGGGCAATGCGGGTGCAACTGCTGCGACCCATGCGGGAGACGCTCAATGACCGCGACCGATAAGTCAGCACTCGCGGCAACGGCCCAGGTCTTGCGTCCGTTGAAGTTTCCTCTTCAGGGTAGTAGCCTGATCGAGGCCAGCGCGGGCACCGGCAAGACCTTCACTATCGCGATGCTTTATGTACGACTTGTACTCGGGCATCGCGGCGCCGACGTTGAGGCACGCGCGTTGACGCCGCCGGAAATTCTCGTCGTGACCTTCACCGATGCGGCGACCAAGGAACTGCGTGAGCGCATCCGTGCCCGTCTGATCGAGGCAGCGGAGTATTTCCGCGCCGACCCGCTTGAGGTTGAAGAGCGTCCCGCAGACGAAGACCTGCTGCACGATTTGCGCGCCGCGTACGCGGACGATCAGTGGGCCGCGTGCGCGCGCAGATTGCAGCTTGCCGCCGAATGGATGGACGAAGCGGCGGTCTCCACCATCCACGGCTGGTGTAACAGGATGCTCAGCGAGCATGCCTTTGATAGCGACAGCCTGTTCTCACAGACGCTCGAAACCGATCAAAGCGAGTTGCGCGCTGAAGTCGTGCGGGATTACTGGCGCACATTTCTCGCACCGCTCGACGCGCAATCTGCCAGCGAGGTACGCACCTGGTTCGTCAGCCCGACTCAATTGCAGAACGAGATTCGCGGTCTGCTTGCGCACGCGCATTTGTTGCCGCACGCGCTGACACCACTTGAAGCCTTGCATGAAACTCGCATCAGGCAGCGGGCGCATCTCGATTCCATCAAGGCAGATTGGCCGCAATGGGCCGACGAGATTCAGACACTCCTTGATGATGCCCGTGCCAAAAAGCAGTTCAAGGCAGCAAGCCTGAACACAGCGAATTGCAAGCGGTGGATCGACAAGCTGCGCGATTGGGCAAACGATCCTGAGATGCTCGAACCGGTTTTTGACGCCACGGCGGCGGTATGGACACGGTTCACCTCCGCTGGACTCTCGGAGATCTGGTTGTCGGGCGAGCCGCCGGAGCATCCGGCGTTCGTCGCCATGGAATCGTTGCAAGAATCGCTGAAAGCGCGACCCACTGCCTACCGCGACGTGTTGTGTCATGCGGCACGCTGGGTTGCGCAGCGCTTCGCCGACGAAGAGGCGAGCCGTTCGCAAATGGGCTTCGACGATCTGCTGACACGCCTGAACGCGGCGTTACATACGCAAAACGGCGCGCGGCTGGCGGAGATCATTCGCCAGCAATACCCGGTCGCGCTGATCGACGAGTTCCAGGACACCGATCCGGTGCAGTATGCGATTTTCGATGCCGTCTATCGTATCGAACAGAACGATCAGGACACCGCCATAATTTTGATTGGCGATCCGAAGCAAGCGATTTACGCGTTCCGTGGCGCGGATATTTATACGTATCTGCAAGCGCGTCGCGACTGTGCGGGCCGGTTGTTTACGTTGAAGAAAAACTTCCGTTCGACAAGGCAGATGGTCTCCGCCGTCAATCGTTGTTTTGAAATCGCTGAAGAGCGCCGGGATGGCGAGGGCGCGTTCCTGTTTCGGGGCCCGGAGGGCGGTGACAATCCGCTGCCGTTCATTGAGGCCGAGGCTTCCGGTCGCAAGGAACGCCTGCAAGCCAAAAGCGACGATCTGCCTGCGCTCACGGTGTGGTGGATGCCTGCCGGCGAGGAAGGCAAGGCACTCAGCAAGGGCGCGTATCTGAGCGGCATGGCTGCCAGTTGCGCGACGGAGATGGTGCGCCTGCTTAACCTCGGCCAAGACGGCGACGCGAATCTCGTGGGCGTGCAAAGTTCGGCGCGCCTCGGCCCGGCGGATATGGCAGTGCTCGTCAACAATGGCACCGAAGCGCGTGCAATCCGCGCTGCGCTGGCCGAGCGCGGCGTGCGCAGCGTCTACCTGTCCGATCGCGATTCGGTGTTCAAGACTGAGCAGGCGGGAGAACTGCGTCTTTGGCTGGCAGCCTGCGCCGATCCTGACGACGGGCGCCTGATCCGTTCTGCGCTCGCCACTGTGGCGCTTGGCCTTGATTGGGCCGCGCTCGACAAGTTCAATCGCGACGAACTGGCGTGGGAAGCCTGTGTGCTGCAATTTCGCGGCTACCGTGATTACTGGCGCAAGAAAGGCGTCCTGCCGATGCTGCGACGCCTGCTCAACGATTTCCATGTGCCGCAACGATTGCTGGGACAAAGCGCGGGCGCGGCGGTTAACGGCGAACGCGTGCTGACCAATCTGCTGCATCTGGCCGAGTTGCTGCAACAGGCAAGTGCACAACTCGACGGCGAGCACGCGCTGATTCGTTACCTCGACGAGCAATGCCAGGACGAGGGCGGGAGTGCGGGTGGCGATGCACGGCAACTGCGGCTCGAAAGCGACGCGGGTCTGGTGCAGGTGGTGACTGTCCACAAGTCGAAAGGTCTCGAATATCCGCTTGTGTTCTTGCCGTTCGCATGTACCTATCGACCCGCCAGTGCCTCGGACATGCCACTGAAATGGCACGATGAAACGGGGAAACTGCACATCAGCCTCGGCGATGCCGACGTGTTGCCGCGTGTGGATCGCGAGCGTCTTGGCGAGGACTTGCGCAAGCTATACGTAGCGCTCACGCGCGCTCGCTATGCGACGTGGGTGGGCATGGCGCCGATTGCGAACCTCGAATTAAGCGCATTGGGCTACTTGCTCAGTGGCGGTAAGCCGATTGCGTCTGCTGAACTCGGAAGCCTGCTTGAAGCGTTGCGTGGCGAGCGTGCGGAGATCAGTGTGGGGGAGGCGCCGGCACCAAGTGACGAACCCTTCGTGCAACTGGATTCGCATCAATCACGCGGTAGCGCGCGCAGGTTGTTGAAACGGGTGCGTGAAAACTGGTGGATCGCGAGCTATTCGAGCCTTCGAAAGGACAACGGTGTCATTGGCGGCGGCATGACGCATGCGCTCGCCGTGCCGGTTGCGTTGACGCAATCAGTCGAGTCGCGCGAGGCGCCTGAAACGCGAAATGAAGACGTGTTTCACGAACTGCTAGAAGCCGAGGCGCTTGATGACGCCGAAGAATTGCCTGTAATGGCAGGGGTTTCATCAAGCCTGAACGCGCCTGGATTGCCTGCGGATGAAACCTTGCACGGCTTTTTGCGCGGCGCGGATGCCGGCAGCTTCCTGCACGATCTGATGGAGTGGGCGGCGAATGAAGGGTTCGACAAGGTCGCAGCCAACACGCAACTGGTACGCGATACCGTGGCGCGGCGCTGCAATCTGCGGGGTTGGGCTCGCTGGATCGAGCCGCTGACCGACTGGTTGCTATATTTGTTGCGCACACCGCTGAACCTGCCTGCTCTGGAGGGCGAACCGGTGCCGCCTGTGGTGTTGTCGAAGCTGACTTCGTACATGGCTGAAATGGAGTTCTGGCTCGCTGCCCATACGGTGGATACGCTGACGCTCGACCAGATGGTGTCGAGCCTGACGCTCGATGGCGACGAGCGGCCGGCTCTCGAACCTGCCCAATTGAATGGCATGCTCAAGGGTTTTATCGATCTCGTGTTCGAACACGATGGCCGCTACTACGTGGCGGATTACAAGTCGAACTGGCTCGGTCCTGAGGATTCGGCCTATACGTCCGGGCGAATGCGCGCGCAGATTCTGCACTCGCGCTACGAACTGCAATACGTGCTGTATCTGTTTGCGCTGCATCGTCTGCTGAAAGTGCGCTTGCCGGATTACGACTACGATCGCCATGTAGGTGGCGCGGTCTATCTGTTTCTGCGTGGTGGCCGCGCACCTGGCCAGGGGCTGCATATCGAGCGTCCGCCGCGCGAACTGGTCGAGGCATTGGATGAGTTGTTTGCCAATCGCACCAGCGAGGACGATGCTGCCATGTATGCGTTGAGGGATGCTGAATGACGACTCGCTCTTCCGATAACCTGGCCACTCTTGACGCGCCGAGCGACACGTCCCGCATGCTTGGCGTGCTTGACCAGTGGGTTGAACGCGGCTGGCTGCGCGCGCTCGATGCGGGATTCGCGCGCTTTCTATGGATCGAAGAACCGCACGCGCCGTCATTGCTGTTGCTTGCGGCCGCGCTCGCGAGTCATCAGTTGGGCCGGGGTCATGTGTGCCTCGATCTTCAGGCGACGCTCGACGATCCGGCCTTTGCACTGTCGTTGCCGCCGGATGGACCGCAAGTTCAGATGGCAACGGAACCGCCAAAGGCTCCAACCGAGGTACTGGCCGGGGTCGATCTATCCCGCTGGCTGGCGGCGCTTGATCAACCCGCGTTGGTTGGCACAGGTGCCGGCAATACGCCGCTGGTTCTGGTTGGCACACGGCTCTATCTGCGGCGTTACTGGCAATACGAGCAGGATGTACGCGCGGGTATCGAACGAAGGCTTGCCGCTTCCCTGGGGCTGGAAGCGTCGCTGCAGGCCGATACCGCACGCGCCGCGCTCGATGTGTTATTCCCCTCACGTCCTGCTCAAGCCAAAGGCGCCGACTGGCAAAAGCTGGCTTGCGCGCTGGCTGCGCGCAGCGCGTTCAGCATCATCACGGGCGGTCCGGGCACCGGCAAGACGACGACCGTGGTGCGGCTGCTGGCTTTGCTGCAGACCCTGGCACTGGGCAACGCAGCGCAAGTTCACCGTGTTGCGCGACCGTTGCGCATCCGGCTTGCCGCGCCGACCGGTAAAGCGGCGGCGCGCCTGAACGAATCGATTGCTGGCGCCGTCGCGCAACTGCCGGTGGCTCGTTTGCCCAATGGGGCCGCCGTGCAACAGGCCATTCCGACCGTCGTGACCACCTTGCACCGTGTGCTGGGCACGCGTCCGGATAGCAGGCGCTTCCGCCACGATGCGAGCAATCCGTTGCCGGTGGATGTGCTGGTGATCGACGAAGCGTCGATGGTCGATCTGGAGATGATGGCCGGCGTGCTCGATGCGCTGCCTGCGTCTGCGCGCCTGATTCTGCTGGGTGACAAGGATCAGTTGGCGTCAGTCGAAGCCGGCGCGGTGCTAGGTGAACTTTGCCAGCGCGCAGGCGAGGGACATTACACGCCGGCCACGCGCGACTGGTTGCAGGCCGCGACGGGCGAGCGGATCGAAGCGGCGATGCTAGATGTTGAGGGCACCGCGCTCGATCAATCGGTGGCGATGCTGCGGCAAAGCCATCGTTTCTCGGCGGAGAGCGGCATCGGCCAGCTTGCTGCGCTCGTCAATGCAGGGGACGCGGCGGCTGTCGCACGTATCTGGACGCACGGTCACGCGGATCTTGCCTTGCTGGTCTGTTCAGCGAGCGATGACGCATCATTCAAGGCGCTGGTCATTGACGGCGAGGGTGGCGCGGCTGCGTCCGCGCAACTGTTCGGCGCGAACGGGGAACCCGCACGGGCGCGTCATGGCTACCGTTATTATCTGGAGACCATGCACGCCCGGCAGCCCGGTCGTCACGCTGGTCCCGAGGCTTTCGACGCGTGGGCCGGTGAGGTACTGAAGGCGCATGGCGAATTTCAGTTGCTATGCGCGTTGCGTCGCGGGCCGTGGGGTGTCGAAGGGCTCAACAAGCGGGTGGCGCGACTGCTTCAGGAAGAAGGATTGATCGCGGTACGTGGCGAGTGGTATCCCGGCCGGCCCGTGCTTGTCACGCGTAACGATTACGAGCTTGGACTGATGAATGGCGACATTGGCATCACACTGGAGTTGCCCGGCGCCACGCCGGAGAGTTCGGTGTTGCGAGTGGCGTTTCCGGCGGGCGACGGCGCGGGCGGTATCAAGTGGGTGTTGCCGAGCCGTCTGCAAGCGGTGGAGACGGTGCTGGCGCTGACGGTGCATAAGTCGCAAGGCTCCGAGTTCACGCACGCGGCGCTGGCGCTGCCCGACACCTTCAGCCCGATTCTGACTCGCGAACTGGTGTACACCGGCATCACCCGCGCCCGAGCATTCCTTACGCTGGCGGTGCCTGAGGGGAAAACGGTACTCGAACGGGCCGTGTGCGCGAAGGTGCATCGGGCGAGTGGTTTGCTAGCCGGATTCGCAGACACCGCCTGACCGGACCGGGCGTGGGCCCGTGAGGCCTGCGTCCGGTCATGCGTGGCTTTCCCCGCAGACGGTGCGCTGTCCCTCACAGCCGCCAATCCCGCCAGGCTACAATCATTTCGCACCCACGCGCAGCGGTGCGAAACGCGAGCGGTAAGCCGCAAACCTTGACCGCACGTTTGCGCCTCGCGCGACGAATGATCCAGAGACGCCGGCCAGGCAATCGCCTGGCAGCACGGCGCCCCGCTCCTACAAGAGGCGAGCATGAGAATCGCGGTACTCGACGACGATCCAGCTCAAACCACGTTCGTACACGAAACGATGTCCGCGGCCGGACACGTTTGCCATGTGTTCTCCGCGGGGCGTGCACTGCTTCGTCAATTGCACCGTGAGACTTTCGACCTGCTGATTCTCGATTGGCTCGTGCCGGACCTGTCCGGTGAGGAAGTGCTGCGCTGGGTACGCTCCGCGCTTACCGAGCGCGTGCCGGTCATTTTCATGACCTCACGTGATCAGGAAAGCGACATCGTTTCGATGCTAAACGCCGGAGCCGATGACTACGTCGTCAAGCCGGTAACGGCCAATGTGCTGCTTGCACGAGTGGGCTCTGTGCTGCGACGCACTTATCAACTGGACACCGTGCCCGTCAAAGCAGTGTTTGGTGACTTCGAATTCGATCTCAACGCGAAACAGGTGCATCTGAAGCATCAACTCGTGATGCTTACGCAGAAAGAATTCGAACTTGCCCTGCTGTTGTTCCAGCATCTGAACCGCCCGCTGTCGCGGGCGCATATCGTGGATATGGTCTGGAAGCAGACCGTGGATATTCCCACGCGTACGATGGATACGCACGTTTCGATGCTGCGCTCCAAACTCGGCTTGCGCCCGGAAAATGGCTACCGTCTGACGCCGATCTACGGTTATGGATACCGGCTTGAGCAGATCGGAGATGAAGTCAGCGACGCACGCGCATAGTCCGCAGCGCTTCGTTGCGACGTTGCGTCGACGCGTGCAGGGTGCCGCCTGGCGTGCCCAAGGTGATCAGAGAGCCAAAGGGAGTCGACAATAGCTCGCACTCTTAAGGAGACGATTCGATGCATATGTTCGAGGAAGGACTTGGCCGTCGTGAGGCCAATTACGTTCCACTGACGCCTGTGGATTTCATCGCTCGTGCGGCGGATGTCTATGGCGAGCGCCTCGCGGTCGTCCACGGCAACGTGCGCCGCACCTGGCGCGAGACCTACGAACGCACCCGGCGTCTTGCCAGCGCGCTTGAACAGGCAGGGATTGGCCGTGGGGATACCGTGGCGGTGCTTCTGCCCAACATTCCTCCTATGATTGAGGCCCATTTCGGCGTGCCGATGGTGGGCGCCGTGCTCAATACGCTGAATACGCGGCTTGATACGTCGTCGATTCTGTTTATGCTCAAGCACGGTGAGGCGAAGGTGTTGATCGTCGATACCGAGTTTGCCGACCTCGCGCAGCGCGCATCGCTAGAGTGTCCGGACTTGCGGATTGTCAGCGTCGATGACGTCATGCCCGCTGATCCGGACAAATTCGCACGCGCAACCGACTATGAAGCCTTCCTGCAAGGCGGCGATCCGCAGTTTGCGTGGCAGCCGCCGCCCGACGAATGGGACGCGATCGCGCTCAACTATACGTCCGGCACCACGGGCGATCCCAAGGGCGTCGTCTATCACCATCGCGGGGCTTATTTGAACGCGCTGAGCAATATCCTCGAATGGGATATGCCCAAACATGCGGTGTATCTATGGACGCTGCCTTTGTTTCATTGCAATGGCTGGTGCTTTCCGTGGACGGTGGCGGCAAGAGCGGGTGTCAACGTCTGCTTGCGCAAGTTCGATGCAAAAGCGGTTTTCGATCTGATTCGCAGCGAGCGGATTACGCATTATTGCGGCGCGCCAATCGTGCAGAGTGCCCTTGCCAATGCGCCAGCGCAATGGCGGGAGGGCATTGATCACAGCGTGGCGACGATGGTCGCCGGTGCTGCACCTGCTCCGGCTGTGATTGCGAAGATGAAGGAAATTGGCTTCGATCTCACACACGTGTACGGCTTGACGGAGGTTTATGGGCCAGCATCAGTGTGCGCGAAGCAGGAAGCCTGGGAGACCCTGAGCGATGACGAACGCGCGCAGCTGAATGCGCGTCAAGGTGTGCGCTATCACCTGCAAAGCGCAGTGGCGGTCCTGGATCCTGACACGCTAGAGCCAGTGCCCAACGACGGCGAGACGCTGGGCGAAATCATGTTTCGCGGCAACATCTGCATGAAGGGTTATCTGAAGAACGAACGCGCGACCGAAGCCGCGTTTCAGGGCGGCTGGTTTCACACCGGCGACCTTGGCGTGCTGATGTCCGATGGCTACATGCGCATTCGCGACCGCAGCAAGGACATCATCATTTCGGGCGGGGAAAACATCTCGAGTATCGAAATCGAAGATGCGCTGTATCGACACCCGGCGGTTTCAGTGGCTGCGGTGGTAGCCATGCCGGATCCGAAATGGGGCGAAGTGCCATGCGCGTTTGTCGAACTCAGGGAGGGCGCATACGCCACGGCGGAGGAGATTATCTCCCACTGCCGTTCGTTGCTTGCAAGCTACAAGTTGCCCAAAGCGGTTTGCTTCGGTGAACTACCGAAAACGTCGACCGGGAAAATCCAGAAATTCGAGTTGCGTGCGCGGGTGAAATCCAGAAGTGCGATCGATGATGCCGGTTCGAGCAGTGGTGATCCGCCTTGCAAGTCGTAACGTGCGGGTCCGGGCTGGGTTCAGTCGCGCTCCGCGAGCGATGCAGCGCGGAAGCGATTTGACTTGCCTGATTAGCCGCGGGTATCGACCCAGTTACGTGCCCAATGACACGAGTGCTGCAACGCTTGCTCTTCATTGCTGAAGTAGTCGAGCGAATAGAACTGGTAGCGCGACTCTGCGGGCGCATTGCCGGTTCGCTCGAGCAGCAGGTTAGATGAAAATGAACCATCCGGCAGACGATGTGCCGAGGGTTGTACGGCGTAGCCGTTGTAATGATGAATGTTTTTGTCTTGCATTTTAGTTTTAATAAATCGAACGCGTGCGCGAGGGCCATCGGGAGAAACCCGTTCAAGCCGGATTCAGCGCGTCAACGCGAATAGAGAATATGAAAAGGCGCTAAGGCCAGTCAAGCCAGGGAGTATGCGGGGGGCAAGCGAGGCGTTTGGCGCA
>FTKM01000066.1_pt1 | contig 12008 bp, 8 predicted proteins | sample 1658051 | NCBI WGS metagenome assembly FTKM01 (sample SAMEA3914794, study PRJEB12502) | metagenome | biome: forest; material: soil | place: Canada | collected 2011-07-05 | depth 0.1 m | reverse complement strand
TACGGCCGCATCGTGCCGTCGCGCAATCTTGCGGCCCAGCAAATGGTCCTGAAAGAGCCGATCGGCCCGGTCGCCGCCTTTACGCCGTGGAATTTCCCGGTCAACCAGGTCGTGCGCAAATTGAGCGCCTCACTCGCGTGCGGTTGCTCGTTCCTCGTCAAAGCGCCGGAAGAAACGCCCGCCTCGCCCGCTGCGCTGCTGCAAGCGTTCGTCGAAGCAGGCGTGCCGCCCGGCACGGTCGGCCTCGTGTTCGGCGACCCGGCTGAGATTTCCAGCTACCTGATTCCGCATCCGGTGATCCGCAAGGTGACCTTCACCGGTTCGACGCCCGTCGGCAAGCAACTGGCTGCGATGGCCGGCGCGCACATGAAGCGCGCGACCATGGAGTTGGGCGGTCACGCACCGGTGATCGTCGCGGAAGACGCTGACGTGGCGCTCGCCGTCAAGGCCGCGGGCGGTGCGAAGTTCCGCAACGCAGGCCAGGTGTGCATTTCGCCGACGCGCTTTCTCGTCCACAACAGCATTCGCGAAGCGTTCGAGCAGGCGCTCGTCAAGCACGCCGAAGGTCTCAAGCTCGGTGACGGTCTGACCGAAGGCACGACACTTGGACCGCTCGCCAATGCGCGACGCCTGACGGCCATGGCCAAGGTGCTCGAGAACGCACGCGCAACGGGTGCGACCGTTGCTACCGGCGGCGAACGCGTGGGCAGCGAAGGCAACTTCTTTGCGCCGACCGTGTTGACCAACGTGTCGCTCGAAGCGGACGTCTTCAACAACGAGCCGTTCGGTCCGGTTGCGGCTGTGCGCGGTTTCGACAAGCTGGAAGATGCAATCGCCGAAGCTAACCGGCTGCCGTATGGTCTCGCGGGCTATGCATTCACCAAGTCGTTCACTAACGTGCATCTGCTCTCGCAACAGCTTGAAGTCGGCATGCTGTGGATCAACCAGCCCGCCACGCCTTCGCCGGAAATGCCGTTTGGCGGCGTGAAGGACTCGGGCTACGGCTCCGAAGGCGGCCCGGAAGCCATGGAAGCCTATCTGGTGACGAAGGCCGTATCGGTGATGTCCACGTAAGCCGGACGCAGGTCATCCGCGCTGGATCGAAGTGGCCCCCTGCGGGGCCACTTTTTTTTCGCAGTTTGAACGTCATGGCCTCACGCGCCATCTCATGGCAACCCGGCTAAAAGCAGCACGTCTCCCATGTGAAATCCCCTCGTGAATCCAGTGTTCGCTTGACACGCGCGCAACTACGAAGGTAACCTTAGCAGGTAGCCTTCATAGTTTGCGTGAGATCCGGCATATGAACAAAGACATGAACGAAGTCCAGCGTGACCCAGAAGCGGGCCGGGTCACGGCGCTCGCAGGCGAGCTTCGCATCGTGATCGGTCAGTTAAAGCGCCGTCTGCGCGAGCAATCTAACCTCGGGGATCTCACGTGGACGCAGTTGCGCGTGCTCTCCCGGCTCGACAGCGAAGGCCCTGCCACCGTCACGGTCCTCGCCCGCGCCGAAGGCATCCGTCCGCAGTCCATGGGCGAGACCGTTTCAGCGCTGAAGGCAGCCGGCCTCGTGACTGGCGCGCCCGACCCGAGCGACGGCAGGCAAACCGTCCTCTCACTCACTCCCGCCTGTATCAAAGCCATCAAGACCGGTCGGGCAGCCAAGGACGACTGGTTGTTCAAGGCCATCAGCACCCAACTCGCGGTGGCTGAACAGGACCAGCTCGCTGCCGCCGTCCAGTTGCTCAAACGCATCGTCGAAATGTAAACATTCCTGAGCATTACTGAGCATTCCTGAGCCTTCGCGGTTTCAACCCCGTTGCCCCTCTCGCACGCATTCCAGCCCCCTCACACGAAGGAAAACCTCATGGCAGTCACCACTCTCGATCCCCAGACCGCACTCATCGTCATCGACCTGCAAAAGGGCATTCTCGCGCTGCCCACGGCTCATGCCACCGGCCCCGTCGTCGAACAGGCGTGCGCGCTGCTCGAAGCGTTTCGCCGCCATCGCCTGCCGGTCGTGCTCGTCAACGTGGCCGGCGGCGCGCCTGGCCGCACCGACCAACCGCGTCACACAGGCGGATTTCCCGCTGACTGGGCCGACCTCGTGCCGGAACTGAATCAGCAACCCGACGATCATCTGGTCACGAAGCACACCTGGGGTGCATTTACCAATACCGACCTCGAACAGCATCTGAAGAGCAAGGGTGTCACGCAGGTGGTGATTGTCGGCGTGGCAACCAGCATCGGTGTCGAATCGACTGCCCGTTATGCCCACGAACTCGGCTTTAACGTCACGCTCGCGGTCGACGCCATGACCGACCTGAATGCGGACGCCCATCACAACGCCATCACGCGGATGTTCCCGCGCCTGGGCGAAACCGGCACGACCCGCGAAGTCATCGATCTGCTCGACAAGACCCGCGCATGATCGATGTCACCACGCAGCGTGCACGCACAAGGATGAGCCGGTGACTGGCACCTTCCGCTCACTACGCGGCTTCAACTACCGGGTGTGGGCGGCGGGCGCGCTCGTGTCCAACGTCGGCACATGGATGCAGCGCACGGCACAAGACTGGCTTGTACTGACCGAGCTGACCCATCGCAACGCCACTGCGGTGGGCATTGTGATGGCGCTTCAGTTCGGACCCATGCTGCTGCTCTTGCCGCTGACCGGATACGCCGCCGATCATCTCGATCGCCGCAAGCTGCTGGTCATTACCCAGGCCGCCATGGGCGCACTCGCGATGGGCCTGGGTCTGCTCACACTCACTGGACACGTGCAGTTGTGGCACGTTTATCTGTTTGCGTTTTTGCTGGGTTGCGTCACCGCGTTCGATTCCCCCGCGCGTCAGACCTTCGTTTCCGAACTGGTCGGCGAGGAGGATCTGTCCAATGCCGTGGGGCTCAATTCCACCTCGTTCAACGCGGGGCGCATGATCGGGCCTGCGGTGGCCGGTGTGCTGATTGCGTCGGTCGGCACGGGCTGGGTGTTCGTGATCAACGCCTTCTCTTTCGCGGCCGTGCTCGGGTCGCTGAAAATCCTGCGCGTCGAAGAACTTCATCTGAAGCTCAAGTCGCATCGCAGCCGCGGCAGTTTCATCGACGGGTTTCGCTATGTCGCGAAACGCCCCGACCTGAAAGCCCTGCTACTGATGCTGTTTTTGATCGGGACGTTCGGGCTGAACTTCCCCATCTTCATTTCCACCATGTCCGTTACCGCATTTCATGCGGGAGCGAGTCAGTATGGATTACTAAGTTCCACGATGGCGATTGGTTCGGTAACCGGCGCACTGCTCGCCGCGCGCCGCGCGCGACCGCATATCGCTCTGCTGCTGGTCAGCGCCGGGTTGTTTGGCTTCGGTTGTGCACTCGCGGCCTCGATGCCCACTTACGTCCTGTTCGGTATCACGCTGGTCGCTATCGGTGTCTGCACGCAGACCTTCACGACCTCGACTAACAGCCTCGTGCAACTGTCCACAGAGCCCGCCATGCGCGGACGTGTGGTGGCAATCTTGCTCGCCATTGCACTGGGCGGCACACCCCTAGGTGCGCCGATCGTCGGTTGGGTGGCGGATCATTTCGGTCCACGCTGGGCGATGGGCGTGGGTGCGGCCTCAGGTTTCGCCGCTGCGCTGGTCGGGATTCACTATCTGAAGAAATATCGCAATCTGCAGGTGCGATTCGAAAACGGACGTTTGCGCGTGACTCTCGATGCGTCCGATCCGCATGCTTTCACACCACAGACAGCCGCTGCGCCCGCTTCCGGACAGAAGGGTTCGTGACCGGCAATGGCGCGGGATTGTCCCAGACCCGCGCCACGTTCACCTTTCGTAGACACCCGTTCGTGCTGTTGAAGCGTTCACCACGCGCATCGTCCACTCCGTCTTGCGGCGCAGGATGGGTTGCTCGATATATCGCCACGATAGTTTGGCCAGTAGCAATGCCACGGCAAACGACACACCGACGCCGAGCAACTGCGCCCAGCCAGGCACCGGCGCACCATGAAAGAGTGCGCGCACGCGGCCCATATGAGCGGGATTGGGCACGAAGTTGTGGTACAGGTAAAAGCCATAGCTGATACGACCCAGCGAGACCAGCCAGCCGGTTTCGAGAACTCCAAGCAGCCGCGCACTGCTGCATGCGATAGAACACACCAACGCGGCAATCGCGATTCCGTATAGCGTGCAGAGGGTCGTGTAGGCGAGCGGCCTTGCCGATTGAGTCCAGTGAGGCTCTGTCGTACAAAACGCTGCAACGAGCAGCAGCGATGCAAAGAAACTCGTGGGATGGGACAGCGCCCGTTTGAGCATCGAGCCTTCCTGCCGCAACCAGGCGCCGCCTATTCCGCCCAACGCCAGCAACCAGAAATTCGTCAACGGATGCGTGTAGATCACAATATCGGGCAGACCGACCGCACGCATCCACCACATCGAAAACACGCCCGTAACAACAACAGCTACGCAGATCGAGCGATGCCAGCGCAGTGGTGCGAGTAATAACAGTGGTGCAAACAACAGGTAAAACTGCTCCTCAATCGACAGACTCCAAAGATGCGAATAGGGTCCGGGCCAGTAGCGCAACTTTTCACCGATCCAGATGTTCGACAGGTAAGCAAAATGAAATGGCAGGCCGCTTTTTAGTTGCGGACTCGCGAAACCAAGCATCATCACCAGTGCCATGACTGTTAGCAAAAGGTAATAGACCGGAAAGATGCGTAACGTGCGCCGAAACAGAAAGCGTTTGATCTCCGTTGAAAAATGACTCGCGCCGATGTCAATTTGCTGGCGTTGCGCCGACAGGATTCCCGTAATCAGAAAGCCGCTCAGTGCAAAGAAAATCCATACGCCGAGATGTCCGGTGTCGTTGTGGCTGCTTGGCAGACGATGCTGCAAAAACACCATCAGTACTGCGATGGCACGCAGTCCATCGAAGCCACGAATCCTGTTATCCATGATGAGCAATGTCCAAGTCGGAGCGCGGCGTTCACGCCAGTTTCGCGAGAGATGGGCGGGCGCTCACATTGAGAGGTCGCCTTCGCCAGAACCTGGGTTCAGCGAGACGCAGCGCCACGCACGCGTGGCGGAAAAGAAGCGCGGCGACGGTTGCCCCACGGTCTGCGTCGTCAGGATAGGACGCAATGGGAGAAAAAAAAATCGTTGATCGACTGCGTGGATAATGAAAAGAAATCCCTCCGTTCACGCGATTCTTTTAGTTGTAAAAAAATAATTCGCGTGACGAAGATTGACGATGCGGGCACTGCAATTGCTACTGTCTTGCTGCTGCCTTGCCACTTCCTTGCTACTTCCTTCCTGCTACCCGCACCGTGAGTCGCCATGATGCGAACCCAGTCTCGTCCGCATGGCATTGCACGAAAGCTTGCAGATCAATCTTTTCCTGGTCCAAGATCAGGGTGATTCTTAGCCAGTTCCGTGACCCAATCGGTGAAGGCGCGAACCCGTGAACTCAGATTGCGCCGATGCGGATAGACAATCGACAAGGGTGTGGAAGGAATCGAGAAATCGGAGAGGATCTCGATTAGTTCGCCTCGCTCGATCATCTCCGCGACCATGAAACGCGACGGCTGGATGATGCCGTAGCCGAGCGCGCCTGCGGTGATATACACCGTGCCGTCGTTCACTGCGAGCGCACCGTTGACCGGCACCTTGACGATCTCGCCATCCACTTCGTATTCGAAAGGAAAGGTTTTGCCGGTGCGTGCAGAGACATAGTTGACGGCGCGATGCGCCTGCAGTTCTTCGAGCGTGGTGGGCATCCCATGCGCTTCGAGGTAAGCGGGCGATGCGCAGGTCGTGATGCGCGAGTTGCCGATGCGCCGCGCAACGAGACTCGACTCTTCGAGCGTGCCCATGCGGATCACGCAGTCAACCCCATCCTGGATCAGATCGATGTTGCGATCCGCGAGACCGAGGCGCACGTCGATATGCGGATACTTCTGGTAAAAATCGTCGAGTGCCGGCAACAGCAACGCTTTGGCGAGCGTGCCGGAGGTGTCGACGCGAATCGTACCCGTCGGGCTTTTCCGCTTGTTCGACAGCGACGACTCCGCGTCCGAGATCTCCGATAGGATGCCTACACATCGTTCGTAGTACACCGCACCGTCCTCGGTAACGCTCACCTGCCGCGTGGTCCGGTTTAGCAGGCGCACGCCGACGTGCTCTTCAAGCCCCTGAATCAGATTGCTCACCGACCCGCGCGGCAGATCGAGCAACTCTGCTGCCTTCGAGAAGCTATTGGTTTCCACCACGCGTGTGAACACTTCCATGGCCTGCAGGCGGTCCATACTGTGATCCTTGTTGATTGAGATTGAGGTTGAGGGGATTGGCTGGTGAGTTGTGCAGGTCGATCGGGACGACGCGCGGCTTGCGCCGCTCAATCGTCACCGAACGTGACGCATCAACAGATTAACCAGCGCCAATGGATCATAAGGTTTGCGCAGCGACGTTGCTTCGGGCAGCGCTGCCTGTTGAGCCGGAGTCAAAACCAGATCGTAGCCGCTCAGAAACACAACCGGAAGATGCGGCTGAAACCGGCATGCGTCGATTGCCAGTTCGACACCCGAGCGACCTGCCAGTCCAACATCGGTTAGTAGTACATCGACAGGTTCTTCGCTGAGTAAGCGTAGCGCCTGTGCCTCATTCTCAGCTTCGAGAACGCTCACTCCAAATGTTCGCAACAGATCGGCCGTACTGAGGCGCACCAGTTCGTCGTCTTCCACATAGAGAATTCGCAAGCGTGTTTCAGCGGCACTAGTGACACCTTCGGCATCCACGACAGTGGTCTCGAGGGCAACCTTTACGGCGGCGGCGGCCGGGTCTTCGTGCTCAACGCGCGCTTCGTCTGCCCTCTCGCCGCCCTGCAACCGCATCACATGCCGCACCTTGCGCGCCAGCGCCTCGTACGTATAGGGCTTGCTGAGCAACTCGATACCTTCATCCAGACGCCCCGCATGCACGATGGCGTTGTCCGTATAGCCCGAGGTGAACAGCACCGCAACCTCAGGCAAACGCTCGCGTGCTTTGCGCGCCAATTCCGTACTGCGCAGGGGGCCCGGCATCACCACGTCGGTAAACAGCAGATGTATCGGCACGCCGCTTTCAACGATGGCAAGCGCACTTTGCGCATCCTTCGCCTTCAGCACGCGATAGCCAAGGTCGCTCAACATCTCCACCACCGTCGAGCGTACGTCTTCGTCGTCTTCGACCACCAGCACGGTTTCAGCGCCGCCTTTGAAAGGGCCTGCATCCACCCGTGTTTCGCGGTCCTCCTCCTGCCGCACCCGCGGCAGATAAAGCCGTACTGTCGTACCTTCGCCCGGCTCGCTATAGATCTTCACGTGACCGCCCGACTGCTTCACGAAGCCATACACCATACTGAGCCCGAGCCCCGTACCCTGGCCTTCCGGCTTGGTCGTGAAGAACGGTTCGAAAGCGCGTTCACGCACTTCCGGCGGCATGCCGGAACCGGTATCGGTCAACGCCACCATCACGTACTGACCCGCGCTCACGTCCACGTTACGTTGCGCGTAGGTGTCGTCAAGTGAAGCGTTGCCCGCTTCCATCGTGAGCCGCCCGTGCCCCATCATCGCGTCGCGCGCGTTGATGGCCAGATTCAGCAGCGCGTTCTCAACCTGGAACGGGTCGACCAGCGTATTCCACAAGCCTCCCGACACCACCGTTTCAATCTCGATGCCGTCGCCGAGCGCGCGGCGAAACATGTCGTCGAGCCCGCGAATGAAGCGGCCGAGATTGACGACCTTCGGTGCCAGCGGCTGACGGCGTCCAAAGGCGAGCAACTGCGAAGCGAGGTTCGCACCGCGTGCCACGCCTGCCAGGGCATTGCGCACCCGTTGCCCCGCAACCTCGTCACCGGCCACGTCCTTCGCGAGCAATTGCAGATTTCCGCCAATCACCTGCAGCAGATTGTTGAAGTCGTGCGCCACGCCGCCCGTCAGCTTGCCGATCGACTCCATCTTCTGCGCTATCCGCAACGCTTCTTCGGCATGCTGCAGGGCCTCGGTGGTTTCCCTGTCTGCGGTGACGTCGCGCCCTACGCCGTGGATGCGCTCCGACGCGGGATCGAGCGAGACGGTCCATGCCACCCAACGCCACGCACCGTCAATGCGCCGCAGCCGCGTCTCGTAGCGCACCGGCACGCCGGTGCGGCGCAAGCGCTCGAGATGCGCGGTCACGATTTCGATGTCGTCGGGATGAAGCAACTCCAGATAAGAATGCGCGAGCAGCCAGTGCTTCGAATAGCCAAGCGCCGCGCTCCATGATGGACTGATCCGTTGCAGATTGCCGTCGAAGTCACCCACCGCCAGCAGGTCCTCGCTCAATTCCCACAGTCTGTCGCGATCCGCCACCGCCTCCGCGACGCGCTGCTCGAGCGTTTCGTTCAGTTCGCGCAAGGCGCCTTCGGCCCTGGTGCGTTCGACGATCTCGGATTGCGCGGCCTGATAGAGCCGCGCGTTGTCGATGGCAATCGCGGCCTGCGCCGCGATGCCAACCACGATGCGCTCGGCCCGTGCGTCGAATACGCCCGCTTGCGGATGGCCAAAAAACAGCCCGCCGAGCACCTCGCCCGTACGCGAGACCACCGGCGCAGCCAGGTAGCTGCGCACCGGCGGATGGCCCGGCGGCATGCCGTGATGCGGCGCGCTCTTGCCGTAGCGCGCATCCTTCGTGACATCGTCGATCCGGACAATGCTCTCGCCCTTGAAGGTGGGTCCGAACAGGCTGGTATTGCGCGGCATCGGAAACGCAGCGAAAGTCTCTTTCGGCGCACCGGATAACGTGTACAGACGGTAGCTTCCGCCCTGGTCGTCGCTCTTGTCCTTTACGTTATAGAAGAACGAGCCGAGCGCGGCGCCGGTCAGCTCTGTCGCGGCGTCGGTCACAATCTGCACAGCGCGGCTCAGATCCAGCTCCGCCGCGACAGTCTTGCCGACCCGATTAAGGATTTCAAGCGTGCGCGACTCCTCGCGCAACGTGCGTTCGGTGTCGCGCCGCAAACGCGCGAGATGCAGATTGCCCGACACGCGCGCGAGCAACTCACGCGCGGAAAACGGCTTGGTCAGATAGTCGTCGGCGCCGGATTCGAGGCCGCCTACGCGCGCCTCTTCCCCTGCGCGAGCGGACAGCAGCAATACCGGCGTTTCGCAGAGCAGCGGATCGTTGCGCAACGCGCGCAGCAGGCCGAAGCCGTCGAGTCGCGGCATCATCACGTCCGAAACGATCAGGTCGGGGGGTGCCTCACGCGCGGCCTTGAGCGCCGCCTCGCCGTCGACCGCAACCGTCACGCTGTGCCCCGCCTGACGCAGAATGCGGCGCATGTAGTCGCGCAGATCGGCGTTGTCATCAACCACCATCACGCGCCCGGTCATCGTGGCGGATGAGCGGTTGCCGGCCGGATCCGCCGTATGTGCTGGGCCTTCAGCATCGAGCAAGGCTTGCGGCTCGTCGAGTTCCGCTTCGCCCTGAGTGGCGCGGTCGACTTCGGCTAGTGCCTCGGCGCGCCGCCGCTCCTCTTCATAGGCATGCGCATAGGCGATCGCGGCGCCAATCTGCCCGGCGACCAGATTCAGGAATCCACGATAACTCTCGTCGAACAGACGGCATGGATTGAGCGCGACCACCAGCACACCCGCGCGTGCCGCCTCACCACCGGTCGTGACCGGCAGGATGACAGCCTGCCGGGGCTCGAGCGTCCACGCGCCGCCTGGCAGGCCAGCGCCAAAGCGCTGCGCCAGGTCGGTCACGAGCATCGGACTCTGGGTGCGCAGCACCTCGGTAAACGGCCAGCAAGGGTCCAGCGCGGCGTGCATGGCGGCAGGCGCAGCCGGATGACCCGGCGTGATTCCGCTCGCGCCCGCTAGCGTGACCTCGGTGCCGCCCGGCTCCGCGACGTACAGCAGGGCGAACGGCAGATCGCGCGGATTGGTTGCGAGCGCACGCGCGCTCGCCTCGCAAACGTCGCGCCAAAAACGCGTATCCGCCGTGGATGCGGCAAGCTCGCGCAACAGCATGAGCTGGCGCTCGCCGATCACCCGCGAGGTGTCGTCGCTGTTGGCGCAGATCATGCCGCCAGGCGTGCCGTCGTCAGTGGGAACCGGGCTATAGGAGAACGTGTAGTACGTCTCTTCCGGAAAGCCGTTGCGCTCCATGATCAGGAGCTTCTGCTCGACGAAGATGCCTTCGTCGCCCGTCAGCGCCGCGTCGAGCAGCGGCTCGATTTCATCCCAGATCTCATGCCAGACGACCGCCGTCGGCTGCCCCAGCGCCACGGGATGCTTGCCACCGACGATTGACTTGTAGGGGTCGTTGTAGAAGAACAGCAGTTCGTCGCCCCAGCCAATCCAGATAGGCTGACGCGAGGTGAGCATGATGCGGATCGCGGTCTTGAGCCCCTGCGGCCAGTTTTCCGGCGCACCAATCGCGGTCGAGCTCCAGTCATAGGCGCGGATCAGCGCTCCCATTTCGCCGCCGCCGACCAGAAAAGTTGTATTCAGACTGGCGCGCAATGCGTCAGCCGTTGAACTGTCCGGCTTCATCCGCGCAATCTCCTCAATGGGACTATGTTGTATTAGTGGCTACGGGTGGCTACGGGTGTTGCTTCCAGCGCGAGTGCGGCCGAGTCACCCCGACGCGGCATGCGGGCTATATAGCGGCTACGAACCGGCGACAAGCGGATCCTGTACGATTTTCGCACGCAATGCACAAATGCAGCCACCTGCACAAAGGATTCTGCGATGCTTCGATGTCAGGGTCCCGACGAGGTCCCTGTACCCTGTCAAATCTGCCGTTTTCCGCTACATTCAATGCATCACAATGTGCGAATGCAACCATGACTACGCCCCCTCCCTATTCGACTACCTCGCCAACCCGCGCCGAGGTCGATGCCCTGACAGGCGACACCGTTCTTGAATTCGGCACCGACTGGTGCGGCTATTGCCGCCGTGCCCAACCGGTTATCGGAGAGGCCTTGAACGGCCATCCGGAAGAACTTCGCCACCTGAAGATCGAAGACGGTCCGGGCCGCCCGCTGGGCCGATCTTTCAAGGTCAAACTCTGGCCGACGCTGATCTTCCTGCGCGACGGCGCTGAAGTGGCCCGCGTGGTACGGCCTACTGATGCCTTGCCGGTCGAACAAGGCCTCGACGCGCTCGGCTGACGCCACCTCCCTGCAGCCAGTAACAGTCCGCTCAGGCGAGGTAGAGAGGCCAGCTTCGGCATCGACGCCGGGTTGACATAGTGACGTCATGATGTCACTATGTCCCGCATGACGATCGATCCCGAAAGCCGCGTTCCGCTCTACGCCCAGGTCGAAGCAGTGCTCGCCGCCAGCATCGCAGACGGCACTTATGCCCCGGGCAGCCAGTTGCCCAATGAAGACAGCCTGCTCGAACGATTCGGCGTCAGCCGCACCACGCTCCATAAGACCGTTCAGAACCTGACCAAACGCGGGCTGATCGAAATTCGCCGCGGCAAGGGCACTTTTGTCACTCAGCCTCGCATCACGCAGGAACTCACTGAACTGAGCGGGTTCGTTGAAGACATGCAGGCGCTTGGCCGCCATCCGACGGCGCAACTGCTCGATAAACGGGTCATGCCCGCCAGCGACCTCGCGGCGCGGCGGCTCGGCCTGATGGCCGGCACGCTGGTCGTGCGCATTCAGCGCGTGCGTCTCGCGGACGGCGTACCCCTGTCGTTTGACGAAACATGGTTGCCGAAGGAAATCGGCGACAAGGTCATCGCCAATGATCTGGATACCGAACCAATTTTTGCGTTGCTGGAGGAAAAGTACGACACGCCTCTGCTCGAAGCCGAATACCGGCTCGAAGCCACCTGTGCCGATCATGCAGTGGCGCAGGCACTCGGCATCGAACGCGGCGGCCCGATCTTTCTGATCGAGCGTACCTCGTATAGCGCCGGGCACCAGCCGGTCGACTATGAAAAGCTTCACTACCGGGGCGATCAGATCCAGTTCGT
>FTKM01000766.1_pt1 | contig 12011 bp, 10 predicted proteins | sample 1658051 | NCBI WGS metagenome assembly FTKM01 (sample SAMEA3914794, study PRJEB12502) | metagenome | biome: forest; material: soil | place: Canada | collected 2011-07-05 | depth 0.1 m | reverse complement strand
GGCGCGGGCGGCGTCGGCGGTGCCATCGGTACTGTGGTCGTCCACGACGATCACATGAAACGGTCCCGGATATTGTTGACCCAGCAGAGTGCTGACCGCCTGCGCGATCACGTCCGCTTCGTTGCGTGCCGGCACGACCGCGGCGACAGCGGGCCACGTCTCACGTGATGAACTGGCGAGTGGCGCAGCGGGACGCGCCCGCCAGAAACCGCCCCTGAACAGCAGCAACACGCACCAGATCAACAGCGAAAGACATGACAGAACAAACAGAACAACCTCCATTAAGCATTGCCCTCAATTGAAGTGACGCGTGCGACGACGCGCCGGGACAGCCACATGGCCAATGCACGCGCGCCGACGACACTCCAGTCCAGCGCGTCAAGCGCCGGGCGGCGGCGAAACACGTCATAGCCCGCACCTTCGATGCGCTCAAGAACCCGCAATCCACCATGGACGATGCCACACAACACGAGCCCCGCCCGGCCAGGCAAACGCAGCGCGAGCGGCGCGCCGCGCACGAGCATCGCACGGCACTGCGCGACTTCGTGCGCCATCAGTGCACGCCATGCCTCATCTACGATACCCTCGCCGATATGCGCTTCGGTGACGTGAAAGCGTGCGAGGCTGGTTAGCGGCAGATAGACGCGGCCGCGCTTCCAGTCAGTTGCGATGTCCTGCCAGAAGCTGGTCAGATGCAATGCCGTGCAGATCGCATCGGAATCGGCCAGATTAGCCGGCGTCGCCGCCTTGAACAGATGCAGCAAAAGCTGTCCGACCGGATGCGCAGAACGGCGGCAATAATCGAGCAAGGTGCTGCGCTCAGCGTAGCGCGTGGTGTCGATGTCCTGGTCCAGTGCCGAGACGAGATCGTAAAACGGCGCGAGCGGCAGTTTATACTGTGCGGCCACGCCAGCAAGTTTACCGAACATCAGTGGATGTACCGGGGCCAGATGACCGTTTGCCACGGCATCAAGACCGCCGCGAAAATCCGCGAGCCGCGCGTGACGCTCAACCGCGCTGCGCTCGCCATGTTCCGCGATGTCAGCAGCGGTGCGCGACACCTGGTAGATCACGCGGATAGGCGCACGCAGCGCTTTCGGCAAAAACCCGCTGGCGATGGGAAAGTCTTCGTAATGATCCGCTTCCATGCAGCGAGCCTCAAATGCATTCGGTAATGCGGCTGTAAGCATAAACCGCAGGGCCATATAGTTTAAGGGTTCCGCCGGGTGACTGCAGCGCAGCAAATATTGCCGGATAGCCCGCCAGCCTATGCGGGGCGGGCCGCACCAGAGCAAAGCGCGCCCGATAGCGTTAGAATGCGCGTTTGGTTTTGGTCTGCCGGCTTTATGCCGGATTAAAGACATCAATTAATATCATGGTCGCGGCGATAAAGTCGTTTTTACCGACTTCCTCGAAACCAGCGTCAGTCGGAGTTCGGCAGCTTATGCGAGTCATCCTTGCTCAACCCCGCGGTTTTTGTGCGGGGGTGGTCCGGGCGATCGAAATCGTCGATCGCGCGTTGCAGCAACACGGCGCACCAGTCTATGTGCGTCACGAAATCGTCCATAATCGGCACGTGGTCGACAATTTGCGTCAAAAAGGGGCGCGCTTTGTCGAAGAACTCGATGAGGTGCCGGAAGGCGCCGTGGCGATTTTCAGCGCGCACGGAGTCGCTCAAACCGTTGAACGTGACGCTGAGCAACGCGGTCTGGACGTGCTCGACGCCACCTGCCCGCTCGTCACCAAGGTGCACGTGCAAGGACGGCAATACGTCGGCGCGGGCCGTACACTGATTCTGATTGGCCACGCGGGCCATCCGGAAGTCGAAGGGACGATTGGTCAGATTCCGGGCAAGGTCCTGCTGGTTCAAAGCGAAGCGGAAGTCGCGCATCTCGACTTGCCCGTCGATGCACCGCTCGCCTATGTCACCCAGACCACGCTGTCGGTGGATGACACGCGCGGCATTATCGACGCGTTGCTGCGCCGCTTCACGAACATTGTTGGACCGGACACGCGCGACATCTGCTACGCCACGCAAAACCGCCAGGCAGCGGTCCGTGAGCTGAGCATCCAGGTGGATGTCTTGCTGGTGGTGGGCGCAACGAACAGCTCGAACTCGAACCGTTTGCGCGAAATTGGCAGCGAAACCGGTGTGCCGAGCTATCTGGTCGCCGACGGTTCAGAGGTGAAGCCGGACTGGTTTGCCAATGTGCAGACGGTCGGCATCACGGCAGGCGCTTCGGCGCCGGAAGAAATGGTTGAAAACGTAATCGATGCGCTGCGCGCATTGGGGTCCGTCGAAGTCACGACGATGGCGGGCCGTGAAGAAAAAGTCGAATTCAAGTTGCCGTCGAAACTGACGCAACCACTCGCTGCACGCGAAGTTTAAGGAGGACATCTTGTCTATTCCGTTGCTCCAGAAAGTCCGGGTTGGCGCGTACATCATGCGTCAGCACCTTGCGCGTAACAAACGCTATCCGCTCGCCTTGATGCTCGAGCCGCTGTTTCGCTGCAATCTTGCCTGTAATGGTTGCGGCAAGATCGACTATCCGGATCCCATTCTGAACCAGCGCCTGTCGCTCGAGGAGTGCCTTGGCGCCGTCGACGAATGCGGCGCACCGGTCGTTTCGATTGCAGGCGGCGAGCCGCTGCTGCACAAGGAAATGCCGCAGATCGTGAAGGGCATCATCGCGCGCAAGAAATTCGTGTATTTGTGCACGAATGCGTTGCTGATGGAAAAGAAGATGGACGACTACGAGCCGAATCCGTACTTCGTATGGTCGGTTCACCTGGACGGCGACCAGCAGGCGCACGACCACTCGGTGTCGCAAGAGGGTGTGTACGTCAAGGCCGTCGCTGCGATCAAGGAAGCGAAGCGTCGTGGTTTCCGCGTCAACATCAATTGCACGCTGTTCAACGATGCAGTGCCGGAGCGCGTTGCAGCGTTCTTCGATACGGTCAAGGAAATGGGCGTGGACGGCATCACCGTCTCGCCGGGCTATGCGTATGAGCGCGCTCCGGATCAGCAGCACTTCCTGAACCGCGACAAGACCAAGCATCTGTTCCGCGAAATTTTCAAGCGTGGCAACGGCGGCAAGAACTGGTCGTTCAGCCAGTCGGCGATGTTCCTGGACTTCCTCGCCGGCAATCAGACGTACGAATGCACGCCGTGGGGCAATCCGGCGCGTACCGTGTTTGGTTGGCAGAAGCCGTGCTATCTGGTCGGCGAAGGTTACGTGAAGACCTTCAAGGAACTGATGGAAACGACGGACTGGGACAAGTACGGCACGGGCAACTACGAGAAGTGCGCGGACTGCATGGTGCACTGCGGATTTGAAGCGACGGCCGTGATGGATACGGTTTCGCATCCGTTGAAGGCACTCAAGATTTCGCTGCGCGGGCCCAAGATTGAAGGCGCGTTCGCCAAGGATATTCCGCTTGATAAACAGCGGCCGGCTGAGTATGTTTTCTCGCGGCACGTTGAGATCAAACTGGAAGAGATTGGCCGCGCTGGCAAGGGCAAGAAGGTGCAGACGGCTACGGCTCACTAAGGCATTGTGCCCGGTGCCTCGCCGGGTTCTTTGCTGGTTTTTCTGCTTTTAATTTGTATCTGAAAGCGCTTCGGTCTATTCGACCGAGGCGCTTTTTGTTTGGCGCCGCAGGGCAATGCCAAGCCCGTTACCCTGCACTCCGCGCGTTATGTTCAGTCAAAAACTTGATCAGTCCGTCCACGCCACCCTTGGAAAGCTGATCAGCAAATTGCGTCTGATAAACCTGAATCAGCCAGGCGCCCAGCATGTCGATGTCATAGATCTTCCAGCCAGAATCGGTCTTCTCCATCCGGTAACCGACCGAATCATCCCCGCCGTTGCTCAACACATGTGACTGCACCACGGCATCCTTGCCGCTTGCTCCCATGCTCGCCGGCGCGAACTTGAACGTCACGTCCTGATCTCGCAGTTGCGACAGCGAAGCCGCATAAGTGCGCACCAGCAGCGTCTGAAACTGCTCGTACAACTGCTTCTGCTGTTCGGGTGTCGCAGTCGTCCACGCCTTACCCACAGCAATACGCGTCGTACGCTGGAAGTCGGTTGCAGGCACGAAATGTGTTATCACCACCTCGGTGATTTTGTTCATGTCGCCGCTGCGGGCCTGTGGATCGGCTTTCATCGCGGTGACGGTGCCCTCGACAGCGCCTTTCACCACCGAATCAGGCGCAGCTTGCGCGAAAGCCGCAGTGGAAACCACCGAGGCTGCGAAAAAGGCACACAGATATCGTTTCATAAGCTTGTCAGGACTGGAAAAATGACACTGGACGACCCGTCGGGCCACGCTAAAAGCCAGTATACCGATTTTAGCCACCCAACCACGCCCCATTACCTGAGCCAAGCCCTCCCACGTCGGTATACTTATGCCCTCATGCCAAAAATGCCATTAATGCCAGGGCCCCATTCGCCTACATGCTGAAGTCATCTATCGTCCGCCTCGTTGCCTGGTCAGTCAGCCGCCCAGCGCGGGTCATCGTGCTATCGCTCATCCTCGCGGTCCTGAGCGGCCACTACGTCGTCCACCATTTCAAGATCAACACGGATATCAGCCGTCTCGTTGAGAACGACAAGAACTGGTCCTCCCTCGGCGATGCCATTGATAACGCCTTCCCGCAGCGCGGCTCAACCGTGCTGGTGGTGGTCGAAGCACGCGCGCCCGAGTTTGCCGACGCCGCCGCCGATAAACTCACCGCAGCGCTCAAAAGCCAGCCCAAGGAATTCGTCAGTGTCTCGGAACCGGCCGGCGGCCCGTTCTTCGATCACAATGGTCTGCTGTTTCCTTCGCTCGCTGACGTCCAGTCCACGACCGGCCAATTGGTCCAGTCACGGCCGCTCATCAATGCGCTCGCCAAAGACCCAAGCCTGACCGGTCTTGCAGGCGTCCTCACGACCAGTCTGTTGCTGCCGCTCCAGCTCGGCCAGGTCAAGCTCAGTGACATGAGCCACCTGCTCTCGCAAAGCGCGACCGTGCTCGACCGCGTGCTGGCTGGCGAGCCGGCCGCCTTCTCATGGCGTGCACTGGTCGACAAGGACATCGCCACCAACCCGGCCCGCGCGTTTATCACCGTGCAACCCGTGGTCAACTACGGCGCGCTGGAGCCGGGTGCTCGCGCCTCCGCGGCGATTCGCGCCACCGCAGCGGCGCTGAACCTCGACGCCCAGTACGGCGCGACAATCCGTCTGACCGGCGAGCAACCGCTCGCGGACGAAGAATTCGCGTCGGTGCAGGACGGCGCCGAACTCAATGGTGCGATCACCTTCGTCGTCGTGCTGCTGATCCTGTGGCTGGCGTTGCGTTCGGGACGCATGATCGTGGCCGTGCTGATCACGCTGTTTGTCGGCCTCGCCATCACTGCGGCCATCGGGCTGATGATGGTTGGTTCGCTGAACATGATCTCCGTCGCGTTCATGGTGCTATTTGTCGGACTCGGCATCGATTTTGGCGTCCAGTTCGGGGTCAAGTATCGCGAAGAGCGCAATCACGATGACCGTCTCGCATCCGCCCTCGTCAATACCGCTCATACGATCGGCGTGCCGTTGACGCTCGCCGCCGTGGCGGTAGCGGAGAGCTTCTTCTCGTTCCTGCCGACCGCCTATCGCGGTGTGGCGGAATTGGGGCAAATCGCGGGCGTCGGCATGTTCGTCGCGTATTTCACCAACATGACGCTGTTTCCCGCCCTGCTGAAGGTCCTCAATCCGCCCGGCGAAGCCGTTGCGCCAGGCTTCCGGCAGTTGGCGCCGGTCGACGATTTCCTCGATCGCAACCGCAAGCCCGTGCTGATCGGGACGCTGGTTGTCGTGGTCGGCGCGCTGCCGCTGCTCACCCACCTGCGCTTCGACTTCAATCCGTTGCACCTGAAAGACCCGCACACGGAATCGATGGCCACCCTGCTCTCGCTGAACAATTCGCCGGAGGCGGCGGTCAACAACGTGCAAGTGCTGGCGCCGTCGCTGGCGGCGGCTGACCAGATCGAAGCGCGTCTGAAGAAGCTGCCGGAAGTGGGCCGCGTGACCACCTTGAGCACCTTCATCCCCACCGATCAGGCGCAAAAACTCGTGTTGATCAATAGCGCCGCGCAACAGCTGTTGCCCGCGCTGACCCAGCAACCCGCGCCGCCGTCCAGCGACGCGCTACGCGTCGCCGCGCTCAAGCGCACGGCGAACCAGCTGACGCTCGCCGCCGAGGATCACCCCGGCCCGGGCGCCGCCGAAGCGCAGCACCTCGCCGCTACGCTGCAGAAGCTCGCCGCCGCGTCCCCTGCGATCCGCGATCGTGCTGAAACCGCCATGTCCGGCACGCTGAGGATCGCGCTGGCGCAACTCGCCATGCTGCTGCAGCCGGGCGAAATCACGCGTGCCACCGTGCCACCGGAAATCGCCCGCGACTGGGTCTCGCCGGACGGCCGCGCGCTGGTCGACGTCGGGCCGAAGGTCGCGCCTGGGGCGGACCCCGGTGACGATGTGATGCTGCGCCGCTTTGCACGCGCCGTGAAAAAAACGGAACCGGGTGCGATCGGCGGCACGATCTCGATCCTGCATTCCGCTGACGTAATCATCAAGGCGTTCCTGCAGGCGGCATGCTGGGCACTGCTGACGATCACGATCCTGCTGTGGCTGGCGCTGCGACGCATCGGCGACGTGCTGCGAACCCTGATTCCACTGCTGGTTTCGGCGTTGGTGACCCTTGAACTCTGCGTCGTTTTCGGTATGCCACTAAACTTCGCCAATATCATTGCGTTGCCGCTTATGCTTGGTGTGGGTGTGGCGTTCAAGATTTACTTTGTGATGGCCTGGCGCAACGGGCAAACCGGCCTGCTACAGTCAAGCCTCACTCACGCTGTGATGTTCAGTGCGGCCACCACCGCCACCGCGTTCGGAAGCCTGTGGTTGTCTCATCACCCGGGCACGTCGAGCATGGGGCGATTGCTCGCGCTGGCCCTGTTCTGCACACTTGTTGGTGCCGTGGTGTTCCAGCCCGTTCTGATGGGCAAGCCGCGCGCACGTCGCGCTTCGAAAGAAAAGCAAGGAATCAAGCAATGAAGATGCGAACCATCGCGCTGGCCCTGTTCGTAGCAGGCCTTGCGTCCGGGTGTGCGACGGGTCCCGACCGCAAGCCGGGTGACCCACTTGAGCCAATGAACCGGGAAATATTCAAGTTCAACGATGTCATCGATCGCACGGTCGCGCAGCCAGTCGCCAAGGGCTATCAGAAGGTGACGCCGCAACCTTTGCGTCAGGCCATCAGCAACTTCTTTTCGAATCTGGGTGATCTCGGCAACGTGGCAAACAACCTGCTGCAGTTGAAGATCACGGACGCAACCGAAGACTTTGTGCGCTTCGCGTTCAACTCGACCTTTGGCCTGGGCGGCCTGATCGACTGGGCGACACCCGCGGGCCTGCCGAAACATCATCAGGACTTTGGGCTGACGTTGGGCCACTGGGGTGTGCCGTCCGGGCCGTATCTGGTGCTGCCGCTGTTCGGACCCAGTTCATTCCGGGACAGTCTCAGCTATGCGGTGGACTACCGCTTCAATCTGATCACCTATTTTGAGCCGGGTGTACGTAATCCGATGTGGCTCGCGCAGTTCATCAGCGCGCGCTCGGATCTGTTGGGTGCATCCGACCTGCTGCAGGCCGCCGCGTTGGATAAATACTCTTTCGTGCGCGACGCGTTCACCCAGCAGCGGGCTTCGCTGCTGCGGAGTGGAAACGCCACGCCCGCACCGCTGCCGAACTATGGTGATCCGGACGCGCCTGGCGCTGGCGCAGCACCGGCAGATGGCGCATCGGGCGCCGCTGGTGCGGCGCCAACGGGGTTGCCGGATTACGGCGATCCGGGGGACGCGCCCGCTTCAGCTGCGCCAGCTTCCGCGCCGGTTCCGGCTTCGAGTCCGGCTGCAGGTGCGGTTCCGGCGGGGACGGGGCCCGCAGCGCCCTTGTCGAAATAAGGCGCTTTCGCTTCGCTCCGCTTCAAAGCAAAACAGCCCGACCGGCCTGTGCCGTCGGGCTGTTTTGCTGGAGCGCTGCTTTGCGACAGCGAGCGCCCTCAGATTTAATACGCTGCTCTGCACACGTTGCGAACTCCGCGTGACCTTCTCAGTGCATGGTGTCCGCTTCGACGCGTGTAACGGCATCCTCACCACTTACCGCCGTCGGCTGCGCCGGTGGCACCACGGCCGCGCGATAGCGCTCAAACGCCTCGTCCGCGTAGCGGATCTGCGTACGCCCGTGTGGGGCCGGGTCGCCTTTCTCGTCGAGATTGACGAAAACCATCTTCTCGACCGTCAGAATGCTCTTGCGCGTGATCTTGTTGCGCACTTCACAGCGCAGCGTGAGTGACGTGCGACCAAAGTGCGTCGCCGTCATGCCCAGTTCAATGATGTCGCCTTGGCGCGCCGAGCTGACAAAGTTGATCTCCGACATGAACTTGGTCACCACGCGCTGATTATCCAGCTGGCAAATCGCGTAAATGGCAGCTTCTTCGTCGATCCACCGCAGCAGGCTGCCGCCGAAGAGTGTGCCGTTCGGGTTCAGGTCTTCCGGCTTGACCCATTTTCTGGTGTGGAAATTCATCTGGTATCCCGTGCCTGGCAAGTTGGGTTCGACAGAAACGCCGAAAACCTAGGGTTAATACCTAGATTATACCGGAATCAGGGTTTTCCCTAGGTCAGCCAAAAATCCGCTTAGCCTTCGCTTTGCAACGCTCCGGCCGCGCCAAGCGCGCGGCGTGCCGCAACCAGTGATGCTTTCGCCGCGCGGGCGTCCGACGCCACCTGGAGCAACGGCCCAAGCTGCGAAGGCTGCTTCAGCAGTTCCCGCAGGATCGGCGCAATTGCCGTACTGCCGTCGTCGCGCAGACCGGCGGTAGCGGCGGAAGGCAGCGTGCGCCATGCAGGATCCACGATTGCACGGCAGACGACGAACGGCAGCCCATGCGCGGCCGCAATCGCGGCAGCGACGTGCGACTCCATATCCACCGCAAGCGCGCCGCTCGCGGTGTGCAGCATGGCTTTCTCATCAGCGCCCGTGAGCGGCGCCGTGACGCCCGCCATCACGCCGCGGCGCACCTTTGCGCCGAGCGGCGTCGCTGCCAAGGCGGCAGCCAGACGCTCCGACCAGCGCGGATCGGTCACAGAGCGGCCGAGTGGACCCTCGACGGCATCGGCGACGATCACCGCACCGGGTTGCAGATCCGGCGCAAGACCCCCTGCGGTGCCAAAGCTGATGATCCCGGAACAGCCACGCGCAACCGCCGCTCTGAGCGCGCGCTCAAGCAGATCGGCGCGCGCCGCATACACCACCTCGACGCCTTCGCCACGTACGATGCGCGCCTCGAACGCCATGCCGGTGACCGCGATCACGGGCAAACGGCCAGCCGATGGGTTCGAAACAAACGACTCGGTAGAGCGGATCGGGTTGGCCACCATCACATCCCGACCGCAACGCGCGTCAGCCCATCACGCTTCAGTTGCCGGTAACGCGCCAGCGCCCAGAGCGGGAAAAACTTGCGATAGCCGTGGTAACGCAGATAAAACACGCGCGGAAAACCGGTCGCGGTGAAACGGGTCTCGTCCCACAGACCGTGCTCCTGCTGCTCACGCATCAGATAAGCGATACCACGCCCGACCGCCGGATGATCGACGCAGCCCGCCGCCATCAAGCCCATCACGCCCCACGCGGTCTGCGATGCGGTACTCGACGCGGCCTCGTAGCCACGGTAGTTGAGCTTGTAGCTCGTGCCGTCTTCGCCCCAGCCGCCGTCCTCGTTCTGGATCGACACGAGCCATTGCGCCGCCCGCTTCATGCGCGGATCGTCGTGCGACATGCCGGCGGCGTTCAGCGAACAAAGCGCGCTCCACGTCCCGTAGACGTAATTCATGCCCCAGCGGCCATACCAGCTGCCGTCGGATTCCTGCTCATTGAGCATATAGTCGTACGCGCGGCGCGCCGGCTCGCTGTTCGCCGGCAGTTCGCCAAGTTGCGCGAGCATCGACAGACAGCGGCCCGACACGTCGGACGTAGGCGGATCAAGCAGTGCGCCGTGATCCGAGAACGGAATATTGTTCAGGTAGTACTGGGTGTTTTCCGGCTCGAACGCCCCCCAGCCGCCGTCGCTGCTCTGCATCCCAACCACCCATTCGCGTGCGCGAGCAATCGCTTCGTGGTCGACATTTGATTGCGTGACCCCGGCCGAGCGCTGCATCGCCATCACGACCACGGCGGTATCGTCGACGTCAGGGTAGTAATCGTTCGCGTACTGGAACGCCCAGCCGCCAGGCCGCACGTCCGCGCGGCGCGAGATCCAGTCGCCGCGCACATTCAGAATCTGCAGTGGACGCAGCCATTGCAGCCCCTGCTCGGCAGCGCGTTCGGCACGCGGATCGCCCGTTTCGAGCAGTGCGTGCGCAGCCAGCGAGGTATCCCAAACCGGCGACAGGCACGGCTGGCAATATGCTTCGTCATCCTTGATAACGAGCAATTTCTCGATTGACTGGCGAGCAGTCGCGCGCTTCGGATGATCGGCCGGATAGCCCATCACGTCGTACATCATCACTGAGTTGGCCATGGCCGGGAAAATCGCGCCGAGCCCGTCTTCGCCGTTTAACCGCTCATTGACGAAGCTCACGGCCGCCTGCACCGCGCGCTCGCGCGTGTACTTCGGGAACAGGCCGTCGACCAGACGCAGCACGTGATCCACGCCGCGGAAGAAGGTGAACCACCCCTGGCTTTGATGCGGCGCACGCGGCAGCAGCCCGGTCGAGACCGGCGCGCCGTGAAACAGTTCGTCGATACGCACGCCACGCGGATTGCGCGCCACCGGCCGCTTCGCGTTCAACACCAGGAGCGGCACGATCACCGTGCGCGCCCAGTACGACACCTTCGACAGATGGAACGGGAACCACTGCGGCAGCAGCATGATTTCGACGGGCATCATCGGCACCGCGTACCACGACACCACACCGAACAGCGCCAGCAGAATGCGCGTGAACACGTTTACGGCTTCGGCGCCGCCATGCGCGAGAATCGCTTCGCGGGCGCGGCGCATGTGGTCGGCATCTTCCGCGTCACCGATCATCTTCAGTGCGAAGTACGCCTTCACGCTCGCGCTGACATCGAGCGCGCCGTCGGTAAAGAGCGGCCATCCGCCGTTTGGCAACTGGATGCGACGCAGGTAACGCGCAATCTTCTGCTCCAGTTCCACGTTGGGTTCTTCGCCCAGGTAGTGGACGAGCAGCACGTACTCGGCGGGAATGGTTGCGTCCGCTTCGAGTTCGTAGACCCAGTGGCCGTCCGGACGCTGTGCCGCGAGAATCGCGTCGGTGGCGCGGGTGACGGCGGCGTCCAGCTCAGCGGCGCCCAGAGCGGGAACACCGTCGGCGGTCTGCGAGGCCGTAGCCGGCGTGTCATCGTCCATCGGCTGGGCAAGGGATAAATCGTTCATCTGCGTTCCATCGGTTCGTTCAGCAGCGTATCCGCGGCCTTCTGGCCGGAGCGGATCGCCCCTTCAATCGTCGCGGGCAGGCCAGTGGCCGTCCAATCGCCCGCGAGCGTCAGGTTATTCCAGCAAGTGCGCGTGGCCGGACGGCGCATCTCCTGATCGGGCCGCGCCGCAAAACTCGCTTGCGGTTCAGGCACAACGAGCCACGGCGGCAGCGGCTCGCGCGGCAGGTTCGCCGCCTGCGCGACTTCAGCCCAGATCTCGCGCGCTAGGGCTTCGTGCGGCTTGTCGATCAGACCATCGGCACAATTGACAGTGACCGACAGGCGCTCATCAAAAGCAAACAGCCATTCGGCAGTGGCGTTCAGCAGTGCCGTTACCGGCGGCACGCCGAACGGCACTTCGACGGCAAAGTGCACGCTCAGCTTCGCGGTAAAGCGATTGGGGGCTTGCATGCCCGGCACCAGCTTCTGCGCGACCGGCGCTGGCGTCGCCAGTACCACACCGGCACCCGGCTCCAGTTC
>FTKM01000002.1_pt2:10000-12025 | contig 12025 bp, 6 predicted proteins | sample 1658051 | NCBI WGS metagenome assembly FTKM01 (sample SAMEA3914794, study PRJEB12502) | metagenome | biome: forest; material: soil | place: Canada | collected 2011-07-05 | depth 0.1 m | reverse complement strand
CCCGGTCCTCTCGTACTAGGGACAGATCCTCTCAAGTCTCGAACACCCACGGCAGATAGGGACCAAACTGTCTCACGACGTTCTGAACCCAGCTCACGTACCACTTTAAATGGCGAACAGCCATACCCTTGGGACCTGCTCCAGCCCCAGGATGTGATGAGCCGACATCGAGGTGCCAAACTTTGCCGTCGATATGGACTCTTGGGCAAAATCAGCCTGTTATCCCTAGAGTACCTTTTATCCGTTGAGCGATGGCCCGTCCACGAAGGACCACCGGATCACTATGGCCGACTTTCGTCTCTGCTCGACTTGTCAGTCTCGCAGTCAGGCGGGCTTATGCCATTGCACTCGTCGAGCGATTTCCGACCGCTCTGAGCCCACCATCGCGCGCCTCCGTTACACTTTGGGAGGCGACCGCCCCAGTCAAACTACCCACCACGCCATGTCCCGGACCCGGATAACGGATCTCGGTTAGACGCCAGCAGCAATAAGGGTGGTATTTCAAGGATGGCTCCACAAGGACTGGCGCCCCTGCTTCATAGCCTCCCACCTATCCTACACATGTTGCTGCTAACGCCAAGGCGAAGCTATAGTAAAGGTTCATAGGGTCTTTCCGTCTGACCGCGGGAACCCCGCATCTTCACGGGGAATTCAATTTCGCTGAGCCTATGCTGGAGACAGTGGGGAAGTCGTTACGCCATTCGTGCAGGTCGGAACTTACCCGACAAGGAATTTCGCTACCTTAGGACCGTTATAGTTACGGCCGCCGTTTACCGGGGCTTCAATTCGCAGCTTGCACCACTCCTTTTAACCTTCCGGCACCGGGCAGGCGTCAGACCCTATACGTCGCTTTACAGCTTCGCAGAGCCCTGTGTTTTTGATAAACAGTCGCTACCCCCTAGCCTGTGCCACTCAGATCTACTTGCGTAGAGTGAGTCACGCTTATCCCGAAGTTACGCGTGTAATTTGCCGAGTTCCTTCAGCATAGTTCTCTCAAGCGCCTTGGTATACTCTACCTGACCACCTGTGTCGGTTTCGGGTACAGTCTCTGTATGAGTTATTTCCAGGGACAACGCCACCGCAGGGACAATCCAATAAGCCCCTACAATTTAAGTCATCCGTCACTTCATACTGGCCCAGGAATATTTACCTGGTTCCCATCGACTACGCCTTTCGGCCTCGCCTTAGGGGCTGGCTAACCCTACGCAGATTAGCTTTACGTAGGAACCCTTGGTCTTTCGGCGAGAGTGTCTCTCACACTCTTTATCGCTACTCATGTCAGCATTCTCACTTCCGATACCTCCAGCCAACCTCACGATTGACCTTCACAGGCTTACGGAACGCTCCGCTACCGCTCTTTCGAGCCCATATCTTCGGCGCATGGCTTGAGCCCCGTTACATTTTCCGCGCAGGATCGCTTGATCAGTGAGCTGTTACGCTTTCTTTAAAGGATGGCTGCTTCTAAGCCAACCTCCTGATTGTCAAAGCAATCCCACATCGTTTCCCACTTAGCCATGACTTGGGGGCCTTAGATGATGGTTAGGGTTGTTTCCCTCTTCACGACGGACGTTAGCACCCGCCGTGTGTCTGCCGGACAGTTCTCCTGGGTATTCGGAGTTTGGTTAGAATTGGTACCACTCGCGCAGCCCGCATCCATCCAGTGCTCTACCCCCCAGGGAATACATCCGACGCACTACCTAAATAGTTTTCGCGGAGAACCAGCTATGTCTGGGTTTGATTGGCCTTTCACCCCTATCCACAAGTCATCTCAATCTTTTTCAACAGATATGAGTTCGGACCTCCAGTAGGTGTTACCCTACCTTCATCCTGCTCATGGATAGATCACCCAGTTTCGGGTCGTCATGCGACGAACTTGACGCTCTGTTCAAACTCGCTTTCGCTACGCCTACACCTAACGGCTTAAGCTTGCTCGGCACATGAAGTCGCTGACCCATTATACAAAAGGTACGCCGTCACCCCGCTTGGGGGCTCCGACTGCTTGTAGGCTTCCGATTTCAGGATCTG
>FTKM01000002.1_pt2:0-5000 | contig 12025 bp, 6 predicted proteins | sample 1658051 | NCBI WGS metagenome assembly FTKM01 (sample SAMEA3914794, study PRJEB12502) | metagenome | biome: forest; material: soil | place: Canada | collected 2011-07-05 | depth 0.1 m | reverse complement strand
GCGGCACGCGAAACGGCGGCGCTGAGCGTGTGTCTTCTTTGAAAAATACGCTTTCTCGCCCGAAAGTTACGCATTTTTTAAAGTTATGACGGACATTGGCCCACGTCTTGCTGCCGTCGCCGTGTTCCCGGCGTGGTTCGGGATCCGGAGCCTTCATGTCGTTAACCAACGCGAAAATTGTTTGCCTGGCCCTTGCCGCGACCGCCGTCGCCGCGACGGCGCATGCGCAGACCGCGGCCGGCTACGGCTTCGCTCGCGCCCAGGCAAACGCCATGACGGCCAGCGTCGCCACGCGCGACGCCTATGGCAATACCGTCCAGACGGACGGCCAGATCATGACCGGCACCGACAACAGCATCTATGCCAACACCAAGACGTTCGGCGCGGGCGACACCTATGCCGGCGCGGGCGCTTCGGGCGGCACCACGACCGCCGGCAATATGCTGCACGTCGTCACCGCCGCCGACACCGCCTTCGACCATTCCACCCAAACCCATAACGGCGCCGTCACCGCCCAGACCAATGAAACGGCTGGCGGCGACTCCACGGCTTCCTCTTTAAACGGACAGGTAAACCTCAATGGCTTCTGAAACTCAGACCGCTACGGCCAAAACGGCCGGCCAGGGGAAGAAACGTATCGCCATGCTGCTGGCCTCGGCCGCGGCGCTCGGTCTTTCGCTGTCGGGCTGCGTGACCACGCCGGGCGTCAACGGCAACGGGCTTTATAACAACCCGATCGGCGCCGCCCCGGTTACCGCCAATGCGACGGCCTATTCCGACGCCCTGGTCTGCCTCGGCGAATATGCCCGGGCGCGCCACCTGGCCTCGCCGCGCCTCGCCGTCGGTCGTATCTCCGACTATACCGGCAAGGTCTCCTCGGAAGGCGGCCGCGAAATCACCCAGGGCGCCTCGCTGATGGCGATGACCGCGCTGGCCAAGGCCGGCGCCCGCCAGGTCGAGCGCTTCGACACCTCGGTCGGCGAGCTGGAACTGAAGTACGCCAACAACAAGCTGATCACCGACAAGGCGACGCCGAACCCGAACATGCCGGCCGATTATCGCAAGATCATGGCCGGCCAGGTCGCGGGCTCCGACTTCTTCATCGTCGGCGGCATCACCGAGCTGAACTACAATATCCGCACGACCGGCGCCGACATCTATGCCGGCGGCGAAAAGGATGCGTCGCTGAAGGGCCAGGCCGGGGTCAATACCTACGTCATGAACGTGGCGATCGACCTGCGCCTGGTCGACACCCGCACGCTGGAAGTCGTCGACGTCATCTCCTACCAGAAGCAGATCGTCGGCCGCGAAGTGAAGGCGGGCGTCTTCGACATCCTCAACGGCAACATCTTCGACATCAATGCCGGCCAGGGCGCGCAAGAGCCCATGCAATTGGCGGTGCGCGCCGAAATCGAGCGCGCCACGCTGGAATTCATGGCCAACCTGTATGGCGTGTCGGGTCCGGAAGTCTGCCTCGATCCGCGCAACGACTTCCTGAACGGTCCGTCGACGGTCGGCGTGACCGGCGGACTGACCCCGGCCTATAACAACCTGCAAACCAACAATGCCCAGACCCGTGCCGATCCGGGCCGCTGGCAGGACGTCAACGCCCAGACGCAGCAGCGCGTGGTCGTGCGTGACGACGACGGCGCGCCGGCCGCCGGTTCGCGCTACTAGTCAGGGTTGAGAACCTAACGCATCAGTTCCTGGTTTCCGCATTATCGGAAACCAGGAAAATGCCTTATCTTCCTTCCGAAATTTAACTTTAATTCGCCGCAAATGTGCGTAAGGCTCCCGCCAGAAACTTATCTGGCGGAGCCCCTACCCCATGCAGGCGAAAAAGATCCTTCTGACGACCCTGGCCCTCGTCGCCTTGTGCACGGCTCCGGCCGTGCACGCGGCGCCTAAGGCGCACGCCGCCAGGAGCGCCGTAGCGGCGCCCGCGGCGGCCTTGGGCACGGATCGCAATCCCAGCCAGCCGACTGAATTCGCCCAGGCCCATTCCGACCTGAAGGCTGATCCCGACGTCGTCTTCGGCCGCCTGCCCAACGGCATGACCTACGTCATCATGCATAATGCCACGCCGCCGGGCGAGGTGTCGCTGCGCCTGCGCGTCGGCGGCGGCTCGATGATGGAACAGGAGGGCCAGCGCGGCTTGGCCCACTTCCTGGAGCACATGGCGTTTCGTGGCTCCAAGAACGTGCCCGACGGCGACATGATCAAGATCCTGGAGCGTCACGGCCTGAAGTTTGGCCCCGACACCAATGCCTTCACCGCCTTCGACCAGACCGTCTATCAGCTGGACCTGCCGAAAAACGGCGACGACGACGTCGATACCGGCCTGTTCCTGCTGCGCGAGATCGCCGGCAGCCTGTCGCTCAACGACACCTCGATCAATGGCGAACGCGGCGTCATCCTGGGCGAGGAACGCCTGCGCGACACGCCGGGCACGCATGAGTTCAAGGTATGGTCGAACGACGTCTTCCCGAACCAGCGCTATTCCGACCGCCTGCCAATCGGCCTGGTGCCGGTCATCAAGACGGCGACGCACGATACCTTTGCCGATCTCTACGCCAACTTCTACCGGCCGGACCTCGAAACCCTGATCGTCGTCGGCGATGTCGATCCCAAGGCGATCGAAGCCCAGATCAAGGCCAAGTACGGCGACCTCAAGGCGCCCGCCCATCCCATCCGCGGCACTGATTTCGGCGCCTATAAACCCAAGGGCCAACTCGTCGACACCTATACCGAGACCGGCCTGCCCGACAGCGTCAGCATTTCGTGGATGCAGCCGGACGACGAACGCTACCAGACCAAGGCCAAGAACGTCGCCGACTTCCTCGACGATGTCCGGCTGAACATTCTCAACGAGCGCTTCGAGCGCATGGCCAAGGCCGAGGATTCGCCTTTCGCCTCGGCCAGCGTGTCGCACGAGCGTATCGAGCACACCAGCGAACTGACCCAGTTGAACGTGACGCCCAAGCCTGGCCATGACAAGGACGCCCTGGCCGCCGCCTATGCCGCCCTGCGCCAATACGAGCAGTTCGGCGCCCAACCGGCCGAGGTCGAGCGCCAGATCGCCAACCTGTCCTCGTCGTTCGCGCAGGCGGCGGCGGCGGCCAAGACGCGTGAGACGCGCGGCCTGGCCGACAGTATCGCCGACACGGTGGAAAACGCCGAGGTCTTCACCTCGCCGGCCCAGGACCTGCAATTCCTCGACGACCTGAAGCCGCAGATCACCGCGGCCACCCTCAATAGCGGCATCGCCAAGCTGTTCAGCGGCGACGGCCCCTTCCTGTGGCACAGCGGCGAGGCGCTGGGCGACCTCGACAAGACGGCGCTGAAGGCGACCTATGACATGGTCAACCAGGCCAAGTTGACGGCCGAGGCCGAGCGGGTCACCAAGCCCTGGCCCTATACCGATTTCGGCACTTCGTCCGAGGTCGTCAAGCGCGAGGAGATCAAGGATCTGGGCCTGACGCAGCTGACCTATGCCAACGGGCTGAAGGTCACGATCAAATCGACCCAGTTCAAACAGGACGAGATCAGTGTGTCGGTGCGCTTTGCCGGCGGCCTGAAGTCGCTCGATCCGGCCGGCAATCCGCCGGTTTTCGTCGCCAATTCTTCGGGCGTGTCGGGCGGGGGACTGGGCAAGCTGTCGGCGCCGGACCTGCGCGACACCCTGGCCGGCAAGATCGTCGGCGTCGAGTTCGGCATCGGCGAAGACGCCACCACGCTGGCCGGCGGCACCAATCCCAAGGATTTCGCTACCGAGATGCAGCTGTTGATGGCCTTCACCACCGACAGCGCCTATCGCCAGGACGCCTTCGACCAGCTGAAGGCCTTCATTCCCAACTACTATACCCGCCTGCAGTCCTCGCCCAATGGCGTCTTCGCCGAAAACGCCGGCGCGGTGCTGCATTCCGGGGATTCGCGCTTCGTCATGCCGACGCAGGCGCAGTTCCTGGCGACGACCAACGACCAGGCCAAGGCCTTGATCGAAAAGCAGCTGAAGACCGCGCCGGTGGAAATCACCATCGTCGGCGACATCAGCGAGGCTGAGGCCGAGGCCGAGGTTGCCAAGACCTTCGCCACGCTGGCCCAGCGCCAGCCCCTGCCCGTGCCGGCCGACGCCGACCAGTTGCACTTCCCGACCAGCGACCTGAAGCAGGTCTTCGAGCACGACGGCCGCGCCGACCAGGACCTGGCCTTCGTCGCCTGGCCGGGCGCCGACTTCTTCAGCGACACCCAGCGCGCGCGCGGACTGACCATGCTGTCCGAAGTGATCACGCTGCGGCTGACCGACATCGTCCGTCGCCAGCAAGCGATCGCCTACAGCCCCAATGCCGGCAACGACAATTCGCAGGCCTTCAGCCATTACGGCTATATCAGCGCTTCGGCGGAAGTGAAGCCCGAGACGGACCAGGCCTTCTATGACGACGTGTCCGGCATCGCCGCCGACCTGAAGGCGCATCCGATCAGCGCCGACGAACTGGCGCGCGCGCAAAAGCCGGTCATCGACAAGATGGACTCCGAGCTGAAGACCAATGCCTATTGGGAACAGACCCTGCCCGGCTCGATGACCGATCCGCGCAAGCTCGACGCCATCCGTACGCGGAGAGACCAATACCTGAAGGTCACGGCGGCCGACATCCAGACGCTGGCCAACCAGTATCTCGACATGTCGAAGGCCCTGCGCATCCAGGTCAAGCCGTCCGCCAAGGCCAGTGCCGCGGCGGATACGGCAACGCCGGCGCCGACGAAGTAGGTCGTTTTGCCTCTCCTCCCCTGCGCAGCGGGGGAGGTGGCAGACGGCGCGCAAGTGCCGGATGACGGAGGGGGCCGCGGTGCACCACCCTTTTCGTCGCTAAGCTTTCGCGCGCTTCAAGGCCCCCTCCGTCACGGGGCTTCGCGCTGCGCACTCGCTCCCGCGCCACCTCCCCCGCTTCGCATGGGAGGAGAGGCAAATTACGAAAAACCCCCGCCGGTGACGGCGGGGG
>FTKM01000889.1_pt2 | contig 12032 bp, 12 predicted proteins | sample 1658051 | NCBI WGS metagenome assembly FTKM01 (sample SAMEA3914794, study PRJEB12502) | metagenome | biome: forest; material: soil | place: Canada | collected 2011-07-05 | depth 0.1 m | reverse complement strand
AGGTGAAGTCTGCGGCAGCGCTGTTGATGGAACCGCCGCGATCGAAGGTAACGACGGTCGCAGTGATGAACGCGGTTCAGCGCTCGTAATGGTTCCTTCCGCGCTCTGCAAGGCGAGCGCCACGCGATCGTCGCGTTTGCTGAAGAGACCAGAACTCAGCGTCACACATACCAGCGCCACGAGTGCAAGCACGATGGAGACCCCATACATCCAACCGGCAGGCGCGGTAGTTCGCTCGTATCCATAGCGCGGCGGTGATCCATAAGCGCCGTCAGCCTCAGTGCCGTACTGCGCGAAGAGCGCGCGGAATTTGCGCCACGCTATATGCGGCGGCTTCTGCCAGCTACGCTGCGCAGCCATTGAGTCGCGAGATTCCGCGCGTTGCTGTTCTTGCTGCGACGCGTAGGGTGAGCGACTGGTGGGACCGATGCCTGGCTTGATGCTGCTGCCGTCGGTCAAATGGGGTTCATCGAGCATATCCCGGAATGTGCAGACGATTGGGTGGGCTTGGGGTCGGGTTCGTCATGCTTGTTGCAGTGGACCGCTAGCAACCGTTGATGCGTGACGAAGTTCAGTGTGCGGAAGCAAAACTGAAAAGCAGAGTACCACACACACACGCTGGCACGGTCGCATACAAAATCATCGCGTGTCTATGCGCGGCTGACCTGCATAGACTGCATAAATGTGAGAGACGCAATCCGCGTGCCTGCCTTCAAAGTACTTCAGAACGTTAAGGTATCTTGCCGCGTTCGCAAGCAAACCATTCAGAATGGAAAGCGGCTGACCTCGTCCTTTCATACTTGTCCTTCGTAAGAAAACATCAGGATTCCAAAGGAGTTATTCGGCATCGCGATCCCATGGTGGCACGCCGCCCATTGCATCGACCAGGAAATCCACCATCACGCGCACCTTTGCACTAAGGTGACGGCGACTAGGGTAGATCGCCAGAACGTCGATGTCGGGCATGCGATAACCGGGCAATAACGGCACGAGCCTGCCAGCACGCAAGTCGTCGCCAATCAGAAAAGTGGGTTGCCAGATCACGCCCTGACCGGCAAGCGCCGCGGCCCGAGCGGTATCGCCGTTGTTGGTATGCATCTGGCACCTCACCTTTACCGCATAAGCCTTGCCCTCCTGATCGATGAACTGCCACTCATCGCCCGTCGCCGCATAGGTGTAGCCCACGCAGAGATGCTCGGCGAGGTCCGCCGGCGTCTGAGGTTGTCCACGACGCGCCACGTAGTCGGGTGACGCACACAGGATGTTGCGCGACTGGGCCAGTTTGCGGGCTGCATGGCTCGTTGAACCAGCCCGCGAGATCCGAATTGCGAGGTCGAAGCCCTCATCAACAATATCGACGACGCGATCGATCAGCGCGACGTCAAGTTCCACTCGCGGAAACTTGCGCATGAACTCGGGCCATAGCGGCGCAAGATGGCGAATCCCGAAGCTCACCGGCGCATTGATTCGCAGCCGTCCGCGTGGTTCGACTGACGTGGATGACACGAGCCCTTCGGTTTCCGCGATGTCCTCGAGGATGGATTTGCTCCGCTCGAATAGCGTTTCGCCGCTGGCGGTCAGCGACAGCTTGCGGGAGGTGCGATTCAGCAGACGTGTGCCGAGACGTGCTTCGAGTTCATTGACGTAGCGGGTGACGTTGGCAGGCGATGTATCGAGAGCATCCGCCGCGCGTGCAAAACTGCCACGGCTAACGACGGTCACAAAGACTTCAAATGCGCGCAGCCGGTCCATATGGGCTCTCAACATTCATAAAAACTGAATGATAGGTCAACGTTTTCGATATTTCATTAGCTGATGCTGATGGATATATTGATCTTCAAGGACCGAGGCATCGTGCAGCGGTCCGCCACTGTCGAAAGGAGATTGACCATGCAACGCCTATCAGGAAAAGTCGCGATCGTGACCGGTGCCAGTTCGGGAATTGGCCGGGCTACCGCCAAACTGTTCGCCAGGGAAGGAGCAAAAGTAGTGGTCGCGGCGCGCCGCGAAGTCGAACTTCAGACGCTGGTCGACGAGATCAGCCGCGAGGGCGGAGAAGTGGTGTCGTTGGCGGGTGACGTGCAATCAGAGGACTTCGCGAAAGCGCTGGTTGCGCTCGCGGTCAGCCGCTTTGGACGCCTCGATATTGCTTATAACAACGCCGGTACGCTGGGCGAAATGGGGCCGACCGCAGGTGTCTCCGAACAGGGCTGGTCGTCGACTCTCGCGACCAATCTGACCAGTGCCTTCCTGGGAGCGAAGCATCAGATTCCCGAGATGGTGAAACACGGCGGAGGATCGATTATTTTCACGTCGACCTTTGTGGGCTACTCGTTTGCCTTCCCCGGCACCGCGGCGTATGCAGCAAGCAAAGCCGGTCTGATTGGTTTGACCCAGGCGCTGGCGGCCGAATACGGCGCACAGGGTGTGCGCGTCAACGCCGTCTTGCCCGGCGCTGTGGACACGGAGATGTATCGCGGCATGAATGAAACGGCTGAATCGCAAGGGTTCGTCACGAATCTGCACGCGCTCAAGCGTGTGGCGCAACCGGAAGAACTCGCGCGCTCGGTGCTCTATCTGGCCTCGGACGATTCCTCGTTTGTGACCGGTACTGCATCGCTGGTTGACGGTGGCGCATCGATTACGCGCACCTGATCGAAGCCTTGTCGCAAGCGATACTGCGCGACATAAAGGCAGCGACCTGGCGAGGCCAGGTCGCCAGACAAAGGGTCGGCGTGCCATAACGTACGACGCGAACGACGCGAACGACGACCCCTCAAGGCACTTACTTCGCCGCGCGTGCTGCTTCCTCGATCGCCGCTGCAACTTCCGTCGGCTTCGACAGCATGGCCACGTGGCTCGCGTCAACCTTGATTTCCGTCGCGCCAATCTCATGCGCCATCGCGTCCTGCAACGCCGGCGGAATCATGCGATCCTTCTCGGTCACGACGAACCATGACGGCTTGCTTTGCCATGCGGGCTGCGTCACCTTGTCGTCGGTACAGCCAGCGAACCACGGGCCCTGGGTTGCGGCAACGAGGCGTGCCTGGGCGACCGGCAGGTCCTGCGCGAAGTCGTTGATAATTGCATCGGTGGACAGCGTCAGATAGCCCGCCGAGTCCTTCTGCAAGGCAGAGGCCCACGAGGGTGCCGGCTTGCCCTTCAGGATGTCGTTGATGGACTGGTCTTTCTGCGGCGCGAATGCTGCCACGTAGACGAGCGCCTTGACCTTGTCGTCGTTGCCGGCCTGGGTAATCACAGCGCCTGCCCACGAGTGGCCAACCAGAATGACGGGGCCGTTTTGCTGTGCGATCACGCGTTGCGTGGCGGCCACGTCGCCGTCAAGGGAATTGAGCGGATTCTGTACGGCGACGACGTGCAGCCCCTTTGCCTCGAGGAGCGGGATAACCTTGTTCCAGCTCGATCCATCGGCGAACGCGCCGTGCACCAGCACGACGTTCTTGCCCTTCAGGTCGTCGTTGGCGGCGGCGCTTGCCGGCGTGAGGGCGCTGATGGACAGCAGGCTGCCGAACATGAGGGTGGCGGCCAGACACTTTTTGAGCAGGGTGTTCATACTATGGGTCCTCGTGGAAAAGTGGGTCAGATTGCGGATTGAAGGATGCCCTGATGCGGCCGCCTGCTGTATCGGTCAAATGACCGAGGCGCCGGCAACGCCCCTGGGATGCCCAGCCCATGCCCGAGGAACGGCAGACAGGACTAAAACAGGTCGACACCTATATGGCAGACGTTTCAACAATCCGGGCGCTCGACGCCGTGAAGGCGCTGGCGTTCATCGGCGACCTCAGCATGGGGCAGCCGACGGATCACTCGTTGCGTACCAGTTGGCTTGCCGGGCGGCTGGCGGCTGAAGCGGGCCATGACGACGTGCAATGCGGGGTCGTGAAAGAGGTCTCGCTGCTGCGCTGGTCGGGCTGTACGGCGAACGCGGCAGATTTCTCGGAAATGCTGGGCGACGATATCGGCGGGCGCGAAGCGATGCTCGCCATGCGGCCGGGCTGGGGTGGCGCGGCCGAAGCGCAGGGACGGCTCGATGCGACGATCACGCCGCTGGCGGAGATCCACTGCGAAGTGTCGGGGGAAATTGCGCGCATGCTTGGTCTCGAGGGCTCGACCCAGGCCGCGTTGCGGAACATCTTCGAGACGTGGGATGGCGGTGGGCAACCGCGCCGGATTGAAGGCTCCCGGGTGCCTGAGGCGGTTTTTCTGGTGGCTGTCGCGGGCGATCTGGAAATCCTGAGCCGGGTGTACGGGCTGGAATCGGCGCAAAAACTGATCGCGCAGAAGGCGGGGCGCCATTATCCGGAGGTGTTTGCGCGCATCGCCTGCGCGCAAGCGGGGGAGTGGCTCACCGAACTCGACCAGCAAAGTGCGGCGGGGCGAGACGAACCCCTGGACGCGCTACCGATGCAACAGGGCACCGCGCCTGAAATCATTGCCGACGTCATCGACCTCAAGCTGCCGTGGATGGCCGGGTACTCGCGGCGCGTGGCCGAGGCTGCGGCGCGATGCTGCGCGCGTCTAGGTCTGGACGAAGAGGTCAGCCGCACGACGTATCTCGCGGGCCTGATCCATGGCATGGGGCGCATGGCCGTATCGAATGCGATCTGGAATACACCCGGACGGCTGTCTCCGGCAGCGTGGGAAAAGGTGCGTCTGGTGCCTTACTGGACCGCTCGCGCGGGCAAGCAGATCGGCGCGCTTGCGCGCGAATCGGAAATTGCGTCGCAGGCGTATGAGCGGCTCGATGGCACGGGCTACTTTCGCGGCGCCTCGGGCAACATGCTCGGCCGCGAGGCGCGCGTGCTGGCGGCGGCAGCAAGCTGGGTGGCCTTGCTATCGCCGCGTCCGTGGCGCGCGGCGTTCAAGGCTGACGAGGCGGCGGCTCTGTTGAGTGAACATGCGGCGGCGGGGTTATACGACGCCGATTCGGTCCATGCCCTGTTGTCCTGCGAGAAGGACGGTTATGAAGCGGGCGCTGATCGCATCAAACCGGCGCGCGGCGCGCTGTTGTCGCCGCGTGAGGCTGAAGTCTTGTGGCACATCAGTCAGGGCGGAAGCAACAAGGAAGTCGCGAGGACGCTGGGTATGAGTCCCAGCACAGTACGCACGCACGTGGAGAGTGTGTTCCGCAAGCTCGAATGTTCGACGCGAGCTGCAGCGACTTTAAAAGCCTCGACGTTGGGTCTGATTTGAGCCGTGTGATTGCGCCATCTACCTCGTGCCCGCGCGTCAGCATCAGCAAAAACTGGCAGCCGAAAAACAGCCCGTCATGGCCGGACTCGCCCACCTGATTGGGCAGGATCTGCTCTTCCGGCGAGGGTGTTTTTGTCAACTGACGTCGTTTGATTTCACGTTGCCCCAAGTACAGCCGACCGCTGCACAGCCAGCAGATTCGCCGTGTTTTGCGCGATCCGGTCGTTGCTGATCATTAGCGGTGCAGAATACAGGTCGCGCAGATGACGTCCGACGCTGTATTGCGTACCGTTCTTGTAGCCCGCCATGCCGCATATCATCAGCACTTCCTGCACGACTTTGAGCGCCGTGCTGGAGATGCTGATTTTCAGTGTATTCATGTCGGTGGCGAAACCGAGGATGGCAGAAAGCGGAGTGTCGGCACTACACGCGTCGTCTACCGTCGCATGTGCGTGCTGGGCTGTTTCGAGGCCAGCGACGAGTCGTGCCTGCATCATGCGCAGCAGCCCGACGGCTTCGGCGAGCCGTGCGCCGCTCGCCGGGAAAGGGCCGGATTTCGAGCGCGCCTGGGCGCGAAAGAATGCACTCGCGCGATTCACCGCGTCGCTGGCGACGCCAGTCCAGACAGATGCCCACAGCGTGTGCGAGAGCGGCAGCATGGTCTGATCGGCGATTTCGGCGAAAGGGGCGGGCAAGATCTGTTGCTCCACGCCAGTGGCAACGAGCCGAAACCCTTCGCTGCAAGTGCCACGCATGCCCATCGAATCCCATTCGCCGCGCTTTTCGAGCAGTGTGTCCGCCTTGAGCACGACGATCAGCACCTGATCGCCAGGCGGGGACTCGGGCGTGCGCCGGGCGGTCACGAGAATACCGTCGGCGTTGGCGCCGTAGGAAATCGTCGGCGCGAGCTTTTCGATCCGGAAACGCGCGCCGTCGAGTTCCACTGCGCAGGAACTGGTGCGCAGACTGCCGCCGATATTTTCTTCAGATGTCGCCGAGGCCAGCAGCAATTGACGCTCGACGACCTTGCCGAGCAACGCCCGTTGCCAGGGCAAACTGCTGCCGTATTTGCTCATGCATGCGATCTCGATCTGATGCATCGCATAGATCATCGCGGTCGATGCGCAAGCTTGCGCCAGCGTTTCGCAGATCGCGCCGATTTCCACTACACCCAATCCTGCGCCACCATACGCCTCGGGCACCATCGCCGAGAGCAGGCGCTCATGGCGCAGTGCATCGACGGCTTCAGCGGGGAAGCGCGCGTCGTGGTCGACCGCATCCGCGTACTGGGCGGCAATGGCGGCGACGCGTTGAGCGGCGGCACGCCAGCCGCATTGAAGTCCGGATGCGGCGAGAGCGGACGGTGAGGATGCGCCGCTGCGGGCTATGGCGTCATGCTCGAATGGGTTGTTCATGCCGACGCCTTCACCTTTTGCAGTTCTTCCACTGTGGTGGCGATCGAATTAACACTCGAGAAAAGCCGGCGCGTGAGCATCCTGTCCGGGATCTCGAAGCCAAATTCTCCTTCGATTGCGAGGATCAGACGCACGGTTGCAAGCGATGTCAGACCGGCTGCATAGAGATCTGCGTCGTCCGCGACAGTGTCTACCGGCACGTCGAGACAGTCCGATTCGGAAAGGATGCGCCTTAGTGCTGTTTTCATCGGCAAGTGTCCCTCAGGTTTTTCTCGTGAGCCCGCTATCGCATCTCTCAGTGCGAACGCGCAAGCGGGGAAGCGGGTCCGCTCGCATGCGCTGACACATCCGGAGCGTCCCCCCTTATGACCTGGTAGCGAACGGCCCCGCTCCAGGATTTCTGCCATTGAACGGATTGCAAAGTGCTGCCGTCAGTGCGATGTCGCACGGACGAGTTCGCGGACAGCACACTAGCTCACGCGCAAAAAAATGCTGGCGCAAGCTGGCTGAAAGGTACTGGCTGTTTCCGAGGGCGTGCCCGAACCTGAGAGAAGGAGCAGCCTGCGGGCGTGAAACGCGCGCAGTCTCTCAGGTGCCCCGCCGAAATCTTCGGGAAAGTCGCGGTTTGCGATTACTTTCGGGGGCGTTACACATCGAGCGTTTTCGTGCACACATCCATTGCGCGCTTTCGTTTATTACGGATGCAGAAAGCGGTAAAAAAAGTTCGGCTCGTTATTTGCGATACCCAGAATGAGGCAGTCGAAGTGATCGATGCCGTGTTCAGGATCATCGAAAACCCTGGGATTCATGTAAGGCTTGTGCAGCGTTACCGGTCGCTTTATGCGGGTTGTGGCGGCGTTTCCGGCTGACGTCCTGGCAGCGGCGGAAACGCAAATGCCATTGCCATTGCGCCAAGCCCCACGATTAACGAACTGAGGTACAGCCACGTATAGCCGCCCGACATGTCGTAGATCCAGCCACCAGTCACCGGGCCTAGCGCCATGCCGAGACATGACAGCATGGTCGCCGCGCCGAGCACCGTGCCGAGGATGCGCGTGCCGAAGTACTCGCGCGCCAGTACCGCATAAAGCGGCATCACGCCCCCGTAGGCGGCTCCAAACACGAGCGCGAGCAGGTAGAAGGTTTCCAGACGGTGCGCGAACAGGTACAGGCTGATCACCAATGCCTGCACCATGAGTCCGGTGACGAGAACCGGCTTGACGCCAAGCCGGTCGGCGAGCACGCCGAACAGCAACCGGCCGCCCAGACCCGACAGCCCTTCGACGCTATAGATGCTGACCGCCGCCATGGGTGGGACGCCACATAAAATTGCGTAGCTCACCATATGAAAAATCGGCCCCGAGTGCGCGGCGCAGCATGCGAAGAAGGTCAGGCCGAGCACGAGAAACTGGCGTGTTCGCAGTGCTTGTCCGGCGCGCATGGCGGGACCTGCTGCGTCATTGGATGCGTTGCCGGTGCCCGCCGCCTTTTGTACCGGAGGTCGACGGACAAGGAGCGACGTCGGCAGCAGCAGGACCCAGACCATGACGCCGATGATCAGCATGGCGGTGCGCCAGTCGTACGCTGAGATCAGCCAGCGGGCGAAGGGCGAGATGGTCATCGGCGCGACGCCCATGCCGGCTGAAACGAGCGATACCGCGAGGCCGCGCTGCCGCACGAACCACGTGGTGGTGGTCGCTATCATGGGCGCGAAGAACGCGCTGGCGGCGAGGCCCACGAGGACGCCATAAGTCAGTTGAAACTGAAGCAGGGAGGTGGCCCGGCTTGCCAGTACCAGCGCAAGCCCGAGCAACACCGCACCGGCTGTCACGACTGGCCGTGCGCCGATCCGGTCGCTCAGCGCGCCCCAGCCGAAGCCGCTTACGCCCATCACAACGAAATTGAGCGTCATGCCGCTGGAGATGCCCGCGCGCGACCAGTCTGTTGCAGCGGAGATGGGCTGCAGGAAAATGGCTAGCGAGAACATCGCGCCGACGGCGACGCACGTCATGATGGCACCAGCAGCCACGATGACCCACCGATACTTGCCGTTCGGCTCGTCCGCGTTTCGAGAGATTGTGTCGTTCTGGCTGCGCTGCATGGTGCCTCCACTCGTTCGGTCGATATCTTTACGACGAACGGGCATGTTCAGGATCGACAGTGTGAACAAAGTCCGGCGAACAGGGGCTGCATCGTCGAAGATATCTGGAAGGTATCCGAAAGATATCCGTGCCAGGCTCGTGGTAGATTTTAATCATCGGAGGCTAGCGCGCGTATCTGTGGGGTATTCCAGAGGGCCGCGCGGGATGATGGGCGCCGGTGAGGATCGGTGGGATTGGTCCGGTCGATATACGGTTGGCGGAGCCTGATAAACCGCTGGTCCGGGCCGTGTAAGCCCGCGCTTGAGTCAGAGGGCAAGCTCAATGAATCTCCCTGCTGTCGGGCAACCTCGGTTGATCTGTACGGGACCGCAGATCGGCACGTGGAAATTGCAGTCCTTCACGGATGAAGACCTGACAACTGGCGAGAAAATCGATCTGTTCGGCGCGCATCCTAGTGGCTATCTCTGCTATGGAGCCGACTGCCGGATGTCAGCCATCCTGCTTAGAGAGGGGCGAAAGGCACCGGACACGCTCGTTCCAACCGACGCGGAGCGCGTCGATCTCTACAACGGGTTGATCGCATACGCTGGGACATACAGTATTGAGGGCGACAAAGTGAGCCATCATATTGATGCGTCGTGGAACCAGTCATGGACGGGGACGACTCAGGTACGTCAATTCAGAATCGACGGCAACTGTTTGTCCATAAGAACGCTGCCCGCGAAGAATCCTTTGACCGGCAAGCAGAGTTCGGCTGTGTTGGTCTGGGTCAAGGTGGAGTAGATACGTATCGACCTGGGCCGCTCAGATCTGCCTTGTTCAAACGCTCTCAATCCGCGCAACTGATACAGTTCTCCTGATGTTGAACAGGAGCGTTGCATGTCTAAAACTGTAAGACTTGTGGTTGCCGCTATCGCGGTTGCGTCATCTGGATTTGCTCTGGCGGCCAGGCAGCCAGCGCCCAATTACCTGCCCGCTGCAGATGCCGCGACGTTTGAAAACGCGCCGGCGATCATCGAAGGGGCAACGGGCAAGAACGTCAAATCGACGATCTACGTCTTTATGGACCCGAACTGCATCTTCTGTCATTACGCATGGAAAGCGCTGCAACCTTACGAAGCGGCTGGCTTGCAGGTGCATTGGATTCCGATGGGCTTCCTGAAACCGGATTCAGCGGGCAAGGCCGCCGCGTTGCTACAGGCGCAGGACGGCCCGGCATTGATGCGTGAACTCGAAACGAAGTTCTCCGAGAAGGACGAATCCGGTGGAATCAAGCCGCTGGCAAGTGTGCCGCCCGCGACGCAAACCAGGCTGGACGGCAATGCAAAGATGTTCCAGAAGTTCGGTTTTGATGGGACGCCCACGATCATCTATATGGCGAGTGGCGGCCGGTGGGCAGACGTCAGCGGTTTGCCGGCTTTGAGTTCATTGCCGGGCATGCTGAACCTGACCGAACAACCGATTACCGATCCTTCGTTGCAGCGGTTCCGCTAAGGACGCGGCATCAGCGAGTTCATTTGCGCGTTGGTTGACGTTAACGCTTACGCCAGGTTTACAGAGACTGGATGAGTGGTTTGGCTTCAGATCGAACCACGAGCGCCTGTTAGAACAGTTTCTGCCACTGGTCCTGCATGTCCGCGCGAGTGTTGACCTCGATCAGCACGCCGCCAGGCGCCCGGCAAAAGAACCGCGATCCTCGGCTGTTGTTGAAGACCTCCGACTCCATGCGAACGCCGCCCGCGAGGAACGCCTGGTACAGGGTATGGACGTCATCCAGGCTGTCGAGTGCGAGGCCGAAGTGGAAGTTTTTCGGCCAGACCGGCACTTCTTCCGTGACGTGCTCCAGAACAATGTCGAAGCCATTGCGCTTGAGCAGGCGATGCTCGCCAGCGGCGACGATTTCGCAGCCAAGGAATTTTTCGAAAAAAGCAGCCGTCTCGGCTACGTTGGTGGTGGGGAAGCTCAGATGGTTGAGCTTCGCTTCTTTATGAAGATTCATCGTCGATCTCGCAGAAAGGTTGAGAGTGGTCGTGGAGAGCGTGGCGGCCTGCCGGACCTTATGCGGCGGTGGCGGTGGCGTGTCTTTCCACGGGGTCAATTCTGCGAGCAATTGCCCGATTGAGAAACTCGCGTCGGAACGCTCTCCGGCATTCCCGTGCATCCCAGTATGGGTGAGGGTTTGACGCGTCCGCTATTGCAATGGGATGGACCATTGCTCGTGTTCTCGGAGCCGTTTGTCTGCCAGCGCGTGACCTCTCGCGGCATAGGAGGGTTCCAGGTTCGGGTGCGCATTCGGCCCGGATCACACCGATTCACGATGGAAGGTTTTCATAATAAATCGCATGCGATGTAATCGAATACGATTGACAAGGCATGCGACTTCGTTCAATATGCGTCGCATGCGATTAAACCGCATGTGAATAACAAAACTCGATACCTCTTCTCTCTCAAGGAATCCATCATGGCCAAGATCGACACAGTTCTCTTCAGCGGCAAGACCCACACCACCGTCAATCGTGACCCCAGCGTGCAGCGTGGCGATCACGGCGTCGTCGACATCAAGCTGTCGGCGGCTGGCGGTGACGACCACGAGTTTATTGCGACCGTGCCGCATCCGACGGCCGAGCAGTTGTTTGCAGGCGCGTGGTCGGCCTGTTACATCACCGCGTTTGGAATCGCAGCATCACTGAAGAAGGTCACGCTGCCGGCTGACTATTCCGTTGACATCAACGTCGATCTGGGACAAACCGGCGCCGCGTGGTTGCTTGGCGCCCAGTTCACGATCCGCGTGCCGGGTCTGCCACAGGACGTCGTCGAGGCGATCGCGCATTCGGCCCATCAAATCTGCCCGTATTCGAAGGCTGTGCACGGCAATATCGAGGTTGCGCTGAACGTCATCACGGCGTGATTCCGTGAGGTAAGCCTCTTACGGGCTCGCGAGGCTGACGTGCATCATCGCTTGCGATGCGCGTCAGCCACAGCATCAGGCAGGGCATCGTTCAATCGGCGAGGGAGGGGACCGGCAACTGGCTGCGCATGCCATTGATGGCACAATCGGTTTTGTCCGCCGGTCTGCTGACGAGGTCGATTTCTGGCATGCTGCCGCCCTATGCAGTCAACGAGGGCGCACCCGTTTCAGCTGGCGCATCAACTGAAAGCCGGCGAGCTAACCCGTCGAATGCTGACGAACGGATCAACGTACCAAGTGGCCTATCGCCACGCACGGAGAGAAACAGATATGACGACGCAAACTGAAACCGCCGTTCTGGCTGGCGGGTGTTTCTGGGGCATGCAGGACCTG
>FTKM01000792.1_pt1 | contig 12093 bp, 11 predicted proteins | sample 1658051 | NCBI WGS metagenome assembly FTKM01 (sample SAMEA3914794, study PRJEB12502) | metagenome | biome: forest; material: soil | place: Canada | collected 2011-07-05 | depth 0.1 m | reverse complement strand
CGGCGGCGGTGGCGGTGGTGGAGGTTCAGGTTCAGGTGGTCGTCCGCCAGGCGGTGGTGGTGGCAGGCCCCCAGGTGGCGGCGGTGGGAAGCCACCCGGCGGCGGAAGCGGTGGGAAGCCACCGGGCGGCGGCAACAGCAGCCGACCGTCGAACAACAATAACGCTCGCGGCGGTGGCGGGTAAGGCAGACCACCGCGCGGTCGAGCGCGCGGCGTATTCGCGACATGCGAAGGAGACGGGCACGATGGCATCGGTTGAATTCAAGGGTTGCGGTGCGTCAGCGGTCGGACTGGCGACGCTCGCGGCGAACGGTATGGTTCTCGATAGCTGGTTTCCCGAACCGGAGCTGATTGATGTGCCCGTTGCCAGCGGCACCGTGCGTCTGTCGGATGACGAGGTGTCGCGCTCGCTCGGCGATGCCGCCGCACACTGCGTCGGCCCCGACGAACGGCGCGGAGTCGAAGTGATCGGCGTGCGCACGGGCATCGCGTCGCTCGCCGATGCGCCGCTCGACGCGCACGATGTCTATTTGCGTCTGCAGTTGTTGAGTCACCGTCTGATCAAACCTCACGAGGCCAATCTGAGCGGCCTGTTTGGCTTGCTCGCGAACGTCGCGTGGACCTCCTTCGGTCCTTGCGCGGTCGAAAGCGTGAGCCAGGTGCGTCTGAAGGCGCGTGCCGCGCGGATTCCGTTCGAAGTCACCGGCATCGACAAGTTTCCGCGCATGACGGACTACGTGGTCCCATCCGGCGTGCGGATTGCCAATGTGGATCGGGTTCGCCTCGGCGCTTACCTCGCGCCGGGCACGACGGTCATGCACGAAGGCTTTTGCAATTTCAATGCTGGGACGCTGGGCGTGTCGATGGTCGAGGGCCGCATCAGTTCCGGCGTGCTGGTCGACGATCACAGCGATATTGGCGGCGGTGCTTCGATCATGGGGACGCTGTCGGGTGGCGGCACCCAGGTGGTGTCGGTCGGCAAACGCTGTCTGCTCGGCGCGAACGCCGGCATTGGCATTTCGCTGGGCGACGATTGCGTCGTCGAGGCGGGCTGCTATGTCACGGCGGGCACGCGGGTGAGCCTGCCGGACGGCTCGGTGGCGAAAGCGGCGACGCTCTCTGGGCAGTCGGGCTGGCTGTTCCGGCGCAATTCGCAGACAGGCGCGGTCGAAGCCATTTCGCGCAATAAAACGTGGGGGCAACTGAATCCGGATTTGCACGCGCACAATTAGATGGCGCGTCATCCGGTGGCCAAGGGCGCGGGAATGCCAGGCGTCGCAGCACGGGGACGGCGTTTCCATGCGCGATGGGTTAACTGATGCGTTGACCGAAGCCGTCTCGCGTAAATCCCGGTGCGCCGCCGGTCAAAACCTGCCGATGTCGGGATAGGGGGCTCAGATATGACTTGCCAGTTGACACCAGGTGAACCGGTTGGAGCAGAGTCTGAAGGCGACCACTATTCGTCGGGTCTCGCGGAGCAGATGCTCGCCTCCGAGCGCAGTGTGCTGCGGCTGATCACGCGCAATACGCCGTTGCCGGAACTGCTCGACGAAGTATGCCGCCGTGCAGAGGCGCTGCTGGGCGACGGCGCGAACTGTACGATCCTGCTGCTCGACCCCGACGGCGTGCATGCGCGAGCGGGCGGTGCGCCGTCGTTGCCGAAGTCGTATACGGAGGCGCTCGACGGCGTTGCCATCGGCCCGCAAGCCGGCTCATGTGGCACGGCGATGTATCTGCGGCGCATGGTGGTGGTCGAGAACATCGAGACCGATCCGCTATGGGCCGACTACAAACACCTGGCGCTGCCCGTTGGACTGCGCGCCTGCTGGTCGATGCCCTTCGAAAACGATGTCGGCGTGGTGCTGGGCGCCTTCGCGGTCTATTACCGCACGCCGCGCCGGCCGAGCCATGAAGAGGAGACCATGCTGCGCGACATCGGCCGCAGCGTCGGTCTCGCGGTGCATCAGGACGCCATGGCACAACGTCTCGCGCAAAGCGAGGAGCATCACCGTCTGGTCGTCAACCATCTGAACGAAGGAATCGTCGTGCAGACGCGCGACGGCATGGTCCTCGCCTGTAATCCAAGCGCGTTACGTATCCTGCATGCCAAGGCGGGTCTCGTCGGTCAGGACATCTTCACCGTGATGGTGCGCGCTTTTGGTGAGGACGGCGTGCCGCTCACCCATGCGCAGCGTCCAACCATCCGGGTGCTGGCCAGCGGCAAGCCACTGCTCGGTCTGACCATCGGGATCGAACTCACGGACGGCGAAGTCGTCTGGATCACCCAGAACGTGGTGCCGATCCTCAAGCCCGGTGAAAGCGAGCCGGGGTCCGTACTGATTTCGTTCACCGACATCGGTCCGGTGCGCAAGGCGCAGCAGCAGCTTAGATTCCTCGCCACCCGCGATTCGCTGACAGGACTGTATAACCGCGCTTACCTGGCCGACCGGATGCGCGATCTGTTCGAGCCGTCGGGGCCGGGCGCCGAACTGGCGCGCGTGGCCGTGCTGTTTGTGGATCTGGACGGCTTCAAAAAGGTGAACGATACGGCGGGCCACGAAGCCGGCGATGCCTTGTTGTGCAGTGTGGCGCGGCGTCTCACTTCGTGCGTGGCTGAGCACGCGACGCTCGCCAGGGTGGGCGGCGACGAATTCGTGATCGTGGTGAACGGCTACGACGATACCGCGGATCTGATCCGGTTCGCGCGTCAGATTCTGGAGACGATTGCGGTGCCGTTCGCCGTGGCCAACAACGAATACTACCTGGGCGCCTCAATTGGCATCAGCCTGTTTCCTGAGGACGGCCAGGACGTGCCGACCTTGATGCGCAATGCCGATTCGGCCATGTATCTGGCCAAGCAGCGCGGTCGCAACAACTTCCAGTTTTTTACCGCCGAACTGAACGAACACCTGCTGCGGCGCTTCGCGATCGAACAGCTGCTGCGTCGCGCACTGGGCGCGGGCGAACTGAGCCTCGTCTATCAGCCGATCGTCGATAGCCGGCGTAATCGCACTATTGGCGCCGAAGCGCTGCTGCGCTGGTACAACAGCGAACTGGGTGACGTGTCGCCGGTGGAGTTCATCCCGATTGCCGAGGACACCGGCCTGATCATGGCGATCGGCGACTGGGTGCTGGAGCATGCGTGCGCCCAGTTGCGCGAATGGCGCCGCACGCTCGAACCGGATCTGGTGATGGCCGTCAACCTGTCGCCGCGCCAGTTCGACGACGGACTCGTCGAGCGGATCGAGCGCTGCCTGGCCCTGAGCGGGCTTGCGCCAGATGCGCTGGAACTGGAAATCACCGAGCGCCTGCTGATGAGCGACAGCGAAAGCGTGCTGCCTATGCTTAGTGCATTGAGCAAGATGGGCGTGCGGATTTCAGTCGATGACTTCGGCACGGGGTATTCATCGCTCTCGTATCTGAAGCGTTTTCCGTTGCATAACCTCAAGATCGACCGCTCGTTTGTGGCGGGCTTGCCGGATCACCGCGATTCGATTGCGATCACCCAGGCCGTGGTGGCGATGGCGCATTCATTGGGCATGAATGTGACCGCTGAAGGCGTGGAGACGGAGGAGCAGGCGGCCTTCCTGCGCTCGATTGACTGCGACAAGCAGCAGGGTTATCTGTTCAGCCGGCCCGTGGCGGCAAGCGCCTATGCGCGCAGTCTGATCGAGACAAGTGCGCGTGTGGGGGTGGTGAACGGGAGATGAGCGGGAGACGAGCGGCAGATGAGCGGAAGACGAGCGGAAGATGAGCCGTAGGTGAGCCGCAGGTGAACGGCAGGTGAACGGCAGATGAGCGGCAGGTGAGCGGCAGATGACCGTTGCGTATGCCTCAACTCATTGGTTGATCTGAACACGCAGCCTGCAATCAGCGGCCATCCACAGGCGGCCCAGAAGCTTGCGGCGTCGTCTCGCCAGTGCGTGCGAGTTCGTCTACAGTCATGCATTCCTTCCCTCTTACCCACTGAGGCAACGAATGCAATTGATCGGCATGCTGGACTCTCCCTATGTGCGTCGCGTCGCCATTTCGCTGGCGGTGCTGGGTCTGCCGTTCGAACATCGCAGCGTATCGGTGTTCAGCCAATACGACGAGTTCGCCAAGATCAACCCGGTAGTCAAGGCGCCGACCTTCGTCGCCGATGACGGCACGGTGCTGATCGATTCCAGCTTGATCCTCGATCATCTCGATCACCAGGTTGCGCCCGCATCGCGTCTTTTGCCCGAGGAGCCGGGCGCGCGGCTGCAGGCGCTGAGCATCATCGGATTTGCGCTCGCTGCGACGGAAAAGGCCATGCAGGCTGTCTACGAACGCAATCTGCGGCCGCAGCAGTGGCAGTACGAGCCGTGGGTCGAGCGGGTGCAAAAGCAGATGCACGCGGCCTACGCGCGCCTCGAGACGCGCCTTGCCGGCCACGAGGGTTGGCTGTTCGGCGAGCGCCTGATGCAACCGGATATCACAGTGGCGGTCGCATGGCGTTTTACCCAGTTCATGCTGCCCGGCGCGGTGGATGCGGACCGCTATCCGGCACTGGCCGCGTTTTCGAAACGCGCTGAAGCGTTGTCAGAATTTGTCGGCGCGCCGCTCGAATAACCTTGCTGCGCACGTGGAGGCTGGCGGCTCAAAACTGTTTTGAATCGCCAGAACCCGCCTCGCAGTTCTCTGCGGACTCGCGGGAAATTGGCCCCATGCCCCGCCAGGCGGGCGTTTGCGGGACGTGGGCGGATTGTTCTATCTGGCCGACAAGTCCCTTCGCTTTCGGGCTATTTATCCGGCGGGCCCGGATCCCTAGAATCCCACCATCGAAACGTTAGTTGCGGCATGGTGCCGAAGCGGCGATGTGATGGAGCCGGACATGCGAGCCTTGATTGAAAGACAGTTATATCACCCATCGGTGGTCCTACCGATGGTGGAATTGATGCAAATGATGGTGGCGCAGGATTTCAACCTGAGCCAGGTCGGTCTGCTGGTCGCGACCAAAGGTGCCCGCGCGGCGCTGCAACGCTCGCGTAAGCTGATTTGCGCAGCCCATCACTGCCAGGCCTGATTGCAAATCTGATTAGCAAGTCTGATTGCAGGCACTGGCAGTAAGTTGTGCGCCAGACATGGCGAGCGGTAAAGCTGGACCCGATTGACCCCATCAATACCCTGCTTCAACGTAGTGCACACTAGCGGTTCCCCACCGGCAGTTCGCATCGCGCGATTCATGGCGCGCGCTTCATAACCTTCAGGCACACGCTGGCGTAAGATGGCACGGACTCGCCCACGAGCTTCCGGAGATTAGCCATGCCACAGCACTTCGACGCGGTCGTGATCGGTACCGGACAAGGCGGTTCGCCGCTGGCCGTGCGCCTCGGCAATAACGGCCGCAAGACCGCGGTGATCGAGCGCGACAAGTTTGGCGGGACCTGCGTGAATGTCGGCTGCACCCCGACCAAGAGCTATGTCGCAAGTGCCCGGGTCGCGCATGTGGCGCGCCACGCTGCGCCCTACGGCGTGCATGTGGCAGGCGCCGTCACGGTCGATCTGGCAGAGGTGAAGGCGCGCAAGGACCAGATCATCGGTCGCTCACGCAGTGGTGTCGAAAAATGGCTGCGCGGTACCGACAACGTGACGGTCTTCAACGGCCATGCGCGTTTCACAGGGCCGCACACGCTGAACATCAGCGGGCCGGATGGGCAGATTGCCGCTGAACTCGAAGCGGACGAAATTTTCATCAACACCGGCACGCGCGCAGTCGTGCCGCCGCTCGAAGGTCTCGAGCAGATCCGCTATTACACCAACTCCAGCCTGCTTGAACTGACGGACTTGCCCGAGCATCTGGCGATTATTGGCGGCAGTTATATCGCGCTCGAATTTGCCCAGGTATTTCGCCGCTTCGGCAGCCGCGTGACGGTGATCGTGCGCGGTGACCGCGTGCTTGCGCGCGAGGACGCCGATTTTTCGCAAGGCGTGCAGAAAGTGCTGGCACGCGAAGGCATCGAGTTTCGCTTTGGCGCGCAACCCCGGCGAGTCGAACCGCTCGCTGGCGATGGCGTGCGTATCGGCTTCGACGGCAATCAGCCCGCGGTCGAAGCGACGCACCTGCTGTTCGCAACGGGCCGCCAGCCGAATACCGACGACCTCGGTCTGGATGCCGCCGGCATCGCCACGGACAGGCACGGCATCATCCCGGTCGACGGCGCGTTGCGCACGCAGGTGCCAGGCGTGTGGGCAATCGGCGATGTCAACGGACGGGGAGCCTTTACCCATACGTCTTACGACGATTACCAGATCGTCGCCGCCAATCTGTTCGATGGCGGCAAGCGCAGCGTCGACGAGCGCATCATGGCGTATGCCGTGTTTGTCGATCCGCCGCTTGCGCGGGTCGGCATGTCGGAGGCCGAAGTGCGTCAGTCGGGTCGCGCCGCGTTGATGGCGACCATGCCGATGTCGCGCGTCGGCCGCGCCAGCGAGCGCGGCGAGACCGATGGCTTCATGAAGGTCATGGTCGATGCCGACAGCAAAAAGATTCTCGGCGCGGCGATTCTCGGCATTGAAGGCGATGAAGCGATTCACACGTTCATCGATATCATGACGGCCGGCGCCCCTTACCCGACTTTGCAGTTCGCCATGCATATCCATCCGACCGTCAGCGAACTGGTGCCGACCTTGCTCGACGGTCTCAAGCCGATGAAATAAGGTCTGTCCATGTCAGAACGCGGCAATCTGTTCAACCTCGGTGCTCAGGCGCTGCAAGTAGCCGACGAGTGGGTCGATACACTCGTCGCGCAACCGGGTATCGTGATCGAGCGGATCGTCTCGACGGGACAGGCCAGTCCGCCAGGCTTCTGGTGCGACAGCGCGCGTGACGAGTGGGTCGTGTTGCTAAGCGGCGCCGCGCGGCTTGAATTCGAAGAGGTCGATGGCGGTACGCGCCTTCACGACATGCAGCCGGGCGACTATGTGCTGATCGAAGCACACTGCCGACACCGCGTCGCCTCCACGCACGAGAGCGAACCCACCGTGTGGCTGGCGGTTCACTATGCGCCTGCTCAACCGTCATCAACATCCTGACTACGGCTGTAACCATGACTCGCATTGGCCTGATTTCTGACACGCACAATCTGCTGCGACCTGAAGCGTTGCTGCATCTGCAAGGATGCGATGCGATCATCCACGCGGGCGACATCTGCGAGCCCGCAGTGCTTGATGCACTAAGACAGATTGCGCCGCTCACGGTCGTGCGTGGCAACAACGACATGGGCGAGTGGGCGCGTGCCATTCCCACGCACGCCACGCTGACGGTGCAGCAGGTGAAGATTCTGGTGGTCCATGATCAGGCCGACGTCAATGTCGATCCGCGCCTCGAGGGCATCAAGGTCGTCGTGACCGGGCATTCGCACAAACCGTTGATCGACGAGCGCGACGGCGTGCTGTACGTCAATCCAGGTAGTGCCGGGCCACGGCGGTTCAAACTGCCGGTGTCGGCGGGGTTGCTGGAGGTGGACGGCACGCGTGCCACAGCGAGCCTGCATCAGTTGCTGCCCTGAACCGCTCGACTCCGAACACAGCCCCAACAAGACGAAGGGCCGGCACAGGTTCCCCTGTGCCGGCCCTTTACGAAACTAACGGAGCAATCAAGCCCGGGCGGTTTGTCCCGCGTACCGGTCGTCCAGTTCCTCGGCTTCACGCTCGCCGCGCAGCACGGCACGCGCTTCGGAGTGCGTCGCCACACAAGGACCCGAGCCGAGCAGCGGCTTGCGCGCGGTTTCACTCAGCGCGAGCACCGACACGATACCGATCAGCGACGCGCCCATCAGGTAATACGCAGGCATCATCAGATTGCCGGTGCTGTTGACGAGCCAGGCGGTCACGAGCGGCGTCGTTCCACCAAACAGCGACACGGAGATGTTAAAGCCAATCGCCAGCGCACCATAACGGATGCGAGTGGGGAACAGGGCCGGCAGCGCCGACGGCATCACACCGGTAAAGCACGACAGCAGTACGCCGAGAATCAGCAGACCACCGAAGACCGGCAGCATCATGCCGGTGCGGATCAGCAGCAGCGCGGGAATCGACAGCGCGAACAGACCCACGCAGCCCAGCAGCATCACCGGCTTGCGGCCAATCGTGTCGGACAGACGGCCGGCGAACAGCGTCATGGGCATCATCAGCACCATCACCAGCAGCACGAGAAAGAGGCCGTGCGTCTCGTTGAAGTGCAGCGTCGACGACAGATAGCTCGGCAGGTACGACAGCGCCATGTAGTCAGTCACGTTGAAGATCAGCACGAGGCCTACGCACAACAGCAGCGGGCGCCATTGCTTCACCAGCAACTCACGGAAACTCTGCTTGGGCAGCGCCTTGTCTTCCGCTTCGCGGGCTTCGGCCTGCTTTTTGAAAGCGGGCGTTTCTTCGAGCTTCATCCGGATATACAGACCCATCAGACCCAACGGCCCGGCGATCAGGAACGGCACGCGCCAGCCCCACGAGAGCAAGGCCTCATGCGACAGCGTGGCCGTCAGCACTGCGACCGTGCCTGCGCCGAGCACATAGCCGATCAGCGTGCCGAATTCGAGGAAGCTGCCCATGAAGCCGCGCCGCTTGTCCGTCGAGAACTCGGCGATGAAGGTGGCCGCGCCGCCGTATTCGCCGCCGGTCGAAAAGCCTTGCACGAGGCGCGCGACGAGCAGCAGCACCGGCGCGAAGATGCCGACCGATCCATAGCTCGGAATCAGGCCGATCGCGAACGTGCCGGCCGCCATCATGATCATGGTCATGGCGAGCACACGTTGCCGTCCGATGCGGTCACCAAGCGGGCCGAACACCATGCCGCCGATCGGCCGCACGAGGAAGGCCGCCGCGAAGGTGCCGAAAGTGGCGATCAACTGCGCCGAAGGGCTGCTTGACGGAAAAAACACCTGGCCGAGCGTGACGGCGATGTAGCTGTACACGCCGAAATCGAACCATTCCATCGCGTTGCCGAGCGCCATCGCGCCGACTGCACGTTTGAGGAGAGACTGATCGACGACCGTGATGTCGTCGAGGGTAAGGCGTTGTTCTTGTGTGTTATTTCGCCAGAAGCCGTTGCTGGAAGCGGTCAAGGTTAAAACTCCAATGACTGCGGCAAAACGCATGAAAAACGCACATGAACGTTCCACCACGGGTGCTGGGGAAGTGCAGTTTCGCGAAAAGGGCGACAGGCCGAAAGATTCAGGCCATAGAGAGGGCGTCAGAAAAAGCAGACAAAAACAAACGCCCATGCCCCGCGCGTGTCGCGAAAGTGCACTGGTCTAAGTTGTTGCTGATCGTTGCACCTGCGTGGCCGTGGAAGGGGGGCAGATGCATGAGGACGCTGGACACGAGGTGCCGAAAGCGCCGCTGAAAGGCTTGGTACGAAAAAGGCCGGTGATGTCTGCGCCAGCGGTGCACGCTTTGCAGTTTGACCGACAAGCCTTCTTGTCAAAAAAGTGTTCAAGCCGAGGTGCGTCGCGCAAGGCGCCACACGTTGAACTGAACGCGAATGATGGTTAAAGACTGTTGAAACGAGCTACATGATAGCACGATGACCGAGGATCGTGCAAACCGGGCAGTGCTGCCAGGTCGTCTCGGGGTGGCGCAATCCCATGCGGGGCGGGGGATTCGGCGGAATGCGCGGAGCCGGAAAGAAGGCTTGAAAACGGCCTGGATCTTGCAGATGCTCAATGGAAAAGCGCGTCGAAACGAGCGCGCCCGAGGGGGAGGACAAGTCCTGTTCTATACGCAAGGGCGAAAAAAATCCGCGCACGCGGCGCGGATTGTTCGTCAGGCTCAGATTGACGGGGCCCGCAGGCCGCGCATCAGCTCTGCGACGGCGGCACGTAGCCCGTGGCCTGATCCGCGCCTTCACCGAAGAAGAACTTCTCGGTCTGCTTCATCAGATACTGGCGCGCACGCGGATCCGCCATGTTCAGGCGGTTCTCGTTGATCAGCATGGTCTGCTGCTTGAGCCATGCCTGCCAGGCTTCCTTCGAGATGCTTTCGTAGATCCGCTTGCCGAGTTCGCCCGGCAGCGGCGGGAAATCGAGGCCTTCGGCTTCCTTGCCGAGCTTCGCGCATTGAACCATACGAGCCATGCTGTGCTTCTCCTGTAATCGGTGTGGGGCGTTGTTGCGTTATCGGGCAGTCGGTTTATATGGGGACGCTCAGAGCTGTTTCATCAGCACGAGCGACTTGCGCTGCCAGTTATAGAGGCGGCGGCGATCTTCCGGCAGGTCGTCGACCGTGACCTTCACAAAGCCGCGTTTGAGGAACCAGTGTTCGGTGCGGGTCGTCAGCACGAAAATACGCGTGAGGCCGCGCGCCCGCGCGCGTTGCTCGATGCGTTTGAGCAGACGCTCGCCGTCGCCCGTACCTTGCGCTTCCGGGGCAACCGTGAGACATGCCATCTCGCCAATACGCTCCTGCGTGTACGGATACAGCGCCGCGCAGCCGAACAGCACGCCATCGTGCTCGATCACCGAGAAATGGTCGATGTCGCGTTCGATCTGGTGACGCCCGCGTCGCACCAGCGTGCCGTCGGATTCGAGCGGCTCGATCAGCGCGAGGATGCCGCCGACGTCGTCCGGCGTCGCTTCGCGCAGGCTTTCGAGGTTCTCGTACGAGATCATCGTGCCCACGCCATCGTGCAGGAACAGTTCGAGCAGCAGGCTGCCGTCGAGCGCGTAAGGGATGATGTGCGCACGCGCCACGCCGCCGCGGCAGGCGCGGATCGAGTGTTTCAGGTAGAAGCCGGCATCACCTGTGACTTCGCCACTTTCGTGCAGCTTGTAGGCGTCGTCGAGCGAGAGTTCGCGGACCAGCTCCGGACCCTCTTCACCGTCTTCCATCAACCCTGGCGTTTCAGTGAGAAACACGATCTTGTCGGCGCGCAGCGCGATGGCCGCTGCCGAGGCCACGTCTTCCATGGCCAGATTGAACGCTTCGCCGGTGGGCGAGAAACCGAGCGGCGAAAGCAGCACAAGTTTGCGACTGGCCAGCGAATGACGGATCGAATCCGCGTCGATCTTGCGCACGACGCCCGTGTGGGCGAAGTCGACGCCATCCAGAATACCGACCGGGCGCGCCGTCACGAAGTTGCCGGACACCACGCTGATGTGGGCGTGCGCCATGGGCGTGTTCGGCAAGCCCTGGCTGATGGCCGCCTCGATGTCCAGTCGCACTTCGCCGGCGGCTTCCTTGGCGGATTCGAGCGCGCGTGCATCGGTAATACGCATGCCATGCGAAAACTCGGACTCCACCCCATGCAGGCTCATCTGCTCTTCGACCTGCGGCCGCGAGCCATGCACCAGCACGATCTGGATGCCCATGGCCTGCAACAGCGCGATGTCCGACACCAGCGCGTTCAGCAGCCCCTGATGCACCACTTCACCGCCGAAACCGACAACAAACGTCTTGTTGCGGAACGCGTGAATATAGGGGGCGACCGAGCGCATCCAGTCGACGAATTGCGCGTGTTGCGAGTCAGATTCCGAAGCGCCGGTCGGGGCCGGAGCGCTCGCGGGCGTGGGGACGAGGTCGGTTTGGGAATTCATGCCCGGGATTATAATGCGCCCCCATGTCGAATGTACCCAAAAGTCCCGCTGGGGCGAATCAGAAAGCGGCTGCGAATGCCGCATCCGAACCATCGCGCGAGTCACACGGCGAGGGCGAGCGGCGCGCTGTCGGCGCTGAGCCGCGCCAAGTGCCGCAGACAGGGCGTGAAGAGGGGCGCGCGCAGCGGCGCGAGCAGGGGCGCCGCGAAAATGCTGACTCGAAAGATTCACAGAAGTTGGGAGAAGGGCCACAGTCGGGACAGGGGCCGGGGCAACGGTTGGAGCAACAGCGGGGACGACAGCCGGGGCAACGGTCGGGGCAACAGACTAGGCAACGGCCGGGACAAGGGTCGGGCCAACAGCCAGGGCAGCAGGTGGGGCAACAGTCGGGGCAACAGGTGAGCCAACAGCCAGGGCAGCAGCCGGGACAACAGTCGGGGCAACAGCCGGGGCAGCAGCCGGGGCAACAGTCGGGGCAACAGGTGAGCCAACAGCCAGGGCAGCAGCCGGGACAACAGTCGGGGCAACAGCCGGGGCA
>FTKM01002454.1_pt1 | contig 12136 bp, 8 predicted proteins | sample 1658051 | NCBI WGS metagenome assembly FTKM01 (sample SAMEA3914794, study PRJEB12502) | metagenome | biome: forest; material: soil | place: Canada | collected 2011-07-05 | depth 0.1 m | reverse complement strand
ATGCTGTTCGGCGGCGGCACCTTCTGGCAGGTGTTTCCGATGCGCGGCCTCACCTCGGATAACTTCCAGGACCTGAGCGCGTTCGGCAAGCTGCTCGACTACCTGTGGCACATCGTATTGCCGGTGACCGCATCGGTGGTCGGCAACTTCGCTATCGTCACCATCCTGACCAAGAACACTTTCCTCGAGGAAATAGGCCGGCAATACGTGCTGACCGCAAGAGCCAAAGGGGCGCCGGAGCGCGACGTGCTGTGGAAGCACGTACTGCGCAACGCCGCGATTCCGCTGCTGACAGGTCTGCCCGCTGCTTTCGTGGGCGCGTTCCTGAACGGCAACCTGCTGATCGAAACCCTGTTCTCGCTCGACGGTATGGGCCAACTTTCGTACGACTCGGTGATCCGCCGCGATTACCCCGTCGTTCTCGGTTCGCTCTTCCTGTTCACGCTGATCGGTCTCATAACCAAACTTATTGCTGACGTCTGCTATGTCCTCGTCGACCCCCGCATCCAATTCAACCGCCTGGGCCGCTGATCCCGCGGCGGTCACGCTCGTCGCGTCGGTCTCGCCGTGGCGTCGCACGTGGTTGCGTTTCAAGAGCCAGCGTCTCGGTTACTGGAGCCTGCTGATTTTTGCCGCGCTGTTCGTGATCAGCCTGTTTGGCGAAGTGCTGGCCAACGACCGTCCGCTCATCGTGCACTACGACGGCCACTACTATTTTCCGATCGTGAAGGACTATCCGGAGACCCTCTTCGGCGGCGACTTCCCGGCCAAGACCAACTACCTCGATCCGTATATCCGTTCGCGTATCGAGGGCAATGGCAACTTCGCGGTTTATCCGCCGAATCACTACCATTACGACACGATCGACTACTTCGCGGCGCATCCGTATCCGGCGCCGCCGTCGTCGAGCAACTGGCTCGGCACCGACCAGTTTGGCCGCGATGTGCTTTCGCGACTGCTGTACGGTTTCCGTTTGTCGGTGCTGATGGCATTCGCGCTGACTATCTCGGGTGTGGGGATCGGCGTGCTGACCGGCGCTATCCAGGGCTTCTATGGCGGGCGCACCGACCTGATCGGGCAACGCCTGATCGAAATCTGGAGTTCGATGCCCGACCTGTACCTGCTGATCATCTTCGCGTCGATTTTCGAACCGACGCTGTGGCTGCTCTTCATTCTCCTTTCGATGTTCGGCTGGCTGGTGCTGTCGGACTACGTGCGCGCCGAGTTTCTGCGTAACCGTTCGCTCGACTACGTGAAGGCCGCTCGCACGATGGGCCTTTCGAACTGGCAGATCATGTGGCGCCACGTGTTGCCCAACAGCCTCACGCCGGTGATCACGTTCCTGCCGTTCCGCATGAGCGCGGCCATTTTGTCGCTGACCAGTCTCGACTTTCTCGGTCTGGGTGTACCGCCGCCGACGCCGAGCCTTGGCGAACTGCTCGCCGAAGGCAAGAACAATCTCGATGCATGGTGGATTTCGATCTCGGCGTTTTCGGCGCTGGTGATCACGCTGCTGTTGCTGACCTTCATGGGCGACGCCTTGCGCAACGCGCTCGACACGCGTGCGCGCGGCTCCGCATTCGGAGGTGGCAAGTGATGAACAAGCCTTTGGAAAAGCCGTTGCTGGAAATTGACCGCTTCTCGGTGCGCTTCGGCGGGAAAGTGGCGGTGCAGGAACTGAGCCTCTCGATTGCACGCGGCGAACGCGTCGCGCTGGTCGGCGAATCGGGCTCGGGCAAGAGCGTCACTGCGCTGTCGATTCTGCGGCTCGTTGAGCACGCCGAGTTGAGCGGACGCATGCTGCTCGATGGCGAAGATCTGCTGAAGAAAACCGAGCAACAGATGCGCGGGATTCGTGGCGCCGACGTAGCGATGGTGTTTCAGGAGCCGATGACGGCGCTTAACCCGCTCTACACAGTGGGCAAGCAGATCGCTGAAAGCCTGCGTCTGCATGAAGGCTTGCGCCCGAATGCGGCGCGCGAGCGCGGCATCGAACTGCTGCGCCGTACCGGAATTCCTGAGCCGGAGCGGCGCATCGACAGCTTTCCGCATCAATTGTCCGGCGGCCAGCGTCAACGCGCGATGATCGCCATGGCGCTCGCCTGCCGTCCGCGTCTGCTGCTCGCCGACGAGCCGACCACGGCGCTCGACGTGACGGTGCGTCAGCAGATCGTCGATCTGCTGATCGATCTGCAGGAACAGGAAGCGGCCGAACGAGGCATGGCTGTGCTGCTGATTACGCACGACCTGAATCTGGTGCGTCGTTTTGCGCAGCGCGTGGCGGTGATGGAAAAGGGCGTGCTGGTTGAAACCAACACCACAGAAGCGCTGTTTTCGAATCCGCAGCACCCGTACACGCAGCGTCTGCTCGACAGCGAACCGCAACGTGCCGTGGACGAAGTCGAGCATGATGCACGCCGTATTCTCGAAGTGAAGGGTCTGGCAGTCGACTATCACACTGCGGGCAAAGGCTGGCGCTCGATGTTCGGCAAGTCCACGTTTCGCGCCGTACACGGCGTGGATCTGACCTTGCGACGCGGCGAGACACTCGGCATCGTGGGCGAATCCGGTTCGGGCAAGTCGACGCTGGCGGCCACCGTGCTCGGTCTGCAACATGCGGCGGAAGGCACTATCGATATCGATGGCTTGCCGTTGTCGTCGCTGAAGACAGCCAAATCCAAGCGCGCTTTGTATTCACGCATGCAGGTCGTGTTTCAGGACCCGTTTGGCTCGCTCTCGCCACGCATGACGGTCGAGCAGATTATCGGTGAAGGGCTGGCGGTGCATCGCCCGGACATCGACGCCAAAACGCGGCGCGATCGCGTGGGCGCGTTGCTCGAAGAAGTGGGCATGCCGGTTGAGTCGATGTTGCGCTATCCGCACGAGTTTTCCGGCGGCCAGCGCCAGCGGATTGCGATTGCGCGTGCGCTCGCCGTCGAGCCGGAACTGCTGGTGCTCGACGAGCCGACCAGTGCGCTCGACGTGTCGATCCAGAAACAGGTGCTGAATCTGCTGACAAATCTGCAGAAGAAGTACAAGCTGAGTTATCTGTTCATCACCCACGATCTCGCGGTGATGAAGGCGATGGCCCATCGCGTGATTGTGATGAAGTCGGGCCGCATCGTCGAAGCAGGCAATACGATCGACGTGCTGCACGCGCCGTCACACCCTTATACGCAGTCGTTGCTGGCTTCGTCGATGATGTCGCCGGCCTCGGATCTACACGAGAAAATCGCATGATTGACGAACGGTGGGCGCAAGCCGCCCGCACGCTGAAGAGTGGCGCGGATTTCTGGTCGCTGCGTATCGTCGACGAAACCATTGACGATCACGAAGTGCGCAACGACGTTGCGCAACCGCTGCGCACCGTGCGCGATCGCGGTGCCATGCTGATTGCGTGGGTCGGTTCAGGTGCGGGTTATGCGGCCACCGGGAATCTGTCTGCCGCCGGACTGCAGGCGGCGCTGGATGTGGCAACGGCGCGTGCCAAAGCGAGCGGGTCGCTCTCGCTCATCGATCACAGCGTGATCGCGCGTCCTGCGACGAGCGGTCAGTATGTATCACCCAATGCCGAAAACGCATTGCCTGGTCGCCGCGAATGGCTCGAACGGCTTGCGTTCGAATGCGCTGCAGCCAGGCTCGATTCGCGCATTGTCGAACGCACGGCGAGCGTGCAACTGACGCACACGGACCAGCTCTACATCACGGGGGACGGCGTGCGTATCGACCAGCGCTTCCGTTTTGTGATGCCGCAACTGAGCGTCGCCGCGCACGCCAATGGCGACACCCAGGTGCGCACGCTCGGCGGCAACTACGGCACGCTCGCGCAGGGCGGCGTTGAAGTGCTGGCCCGCTACGGATTTGACGGGGCAGGGGCGCGTGTCGCTGACGAGGCACTGCAATTGCTGGCCGCGCCGAATTGCCCTTCAGGCAAGCGCGATTTGCTGTTGATGCCCGATCAGATGATGCTGCAGATTCACGAGTCGATCGGCCATCCGCTGGAACTGGATCGTATTCTCGGCGACGAGCGTAATTTCGCCGGCTGGAGCTTCGTCAAGCCGGAGATGTTCGGCCAGTATCGTTATGGGTCGGAACTGCTCAACGTCACGTTCGATCCCGAACTGCGCGAGGAAGCCGCGGCCTATGCATTCGACGACGACGGCACCGCCGCGAAAAAGCAGTATCTGATTCGCAACGGCTTGCTGGAGCGTCCGCTGGGTGGCGCGCTGTCGCAACAGCGCGCGCAACTGCCGGGCGTGGCCAATTCGCGGGCGTCGAACTGGAACCGGCCGCCGATCGACCGCATGGCGAATCTGAATATCGAACCGGGCACGCATTCGCTCGACGAGATGATCGCCAATATCGAGCACGGAATTTTGATGCGCACCAATACGTCGTGGTCCATCGACGACCATCGCAACAAGTTCCAGTTCGGCTGTGAGTTCGGTCAACTAATCGAAAACGGCAAACTCACCCAGGTCGTCAAGCAGCCGAATTATCGCGGCATCTCGGCGAACTTCTGGCGCAGCCTGAGTGCGGTGGGCAACGCAAGCACTCGCGAAGTGTTCGGCACGCCGATGTGCGGCAAGGGCGAACCGGCTCAGGTGATTCGCGTCGGCCATGCGTCGCCGGCTTGTGTGTTCAGCGGCGTTGACGTGTTCGGAGGCGCATGATGAGCGAGTCCTTGATCTTGCAGAGCGCGACAGCGCTCGACTGGCATCGTCACTTCCTGCTGCTCGCGGACGAAGTAGAGCGCGCGCAACATGGCGCGGAAATCACGCTCATGTCGTTTTCCGCCGAGCAATCCGACTTCATCCGTTTCAATGCCGCCAAGGTGCGGCAAATCGGGCAGGTTTCGCAGGGCAAGTTGACCTTGCGTTTGATCGATGGCGCACGCCAGGCCTATTCGACGCTGACCATATGCGGCGAGCCTGGCACCGACGTGGAAGACGTGGCCAGCGCATTGGCGACCTTGCGCGAAGCCTTGCGTGATGCCTCAGACGATCCGCATCTGCTGTTCGATACATCGCAGTGGGAACGCTCGACGCGCCGCGCCGGCAAGTTGCCGCAACCGCAGGCGTTGGTGCGCACGGTTGCCGAATGCGCGAAAGGGCTGGATTTCGTGGGCTTTTATGCGGGCGGCACGATCGTGCGCGGCTTTGCGTCAACCCGCGGCAGCCGAGGCTGGTATGAGGTCAGCAACTTCAATTTCAGCTGGTCGCTGTACGACCCGAGCGGTCGCGCGATCAAGACGAGCTACGCCGGCGACCACTGGAGCGACGCAGTTTTTGCGGCCAAGGTCGAACAAGCCGCTGCGCGGCTGCCGGTGCTGGCAAAGACGCCGCGCGCATTGACGCCAGGGCGCTATCGTTCGTATCTCGCACCGGCGGCGCTTGAAGAATTGCTGGGCGTCACCGCGTGGAGCGGTTTTTCGGCGCGGGCGCAGGCTACCTCGCGCAGCGAACTGTACAAGTTGCACACCGGTGAAATCGCACTGGATCCGCGTGTGACGCTGACCGAGGACCTGAGTCTCGGCATCACTCCGGGTTTTAACGACGACGGCTATCTGCGCGCGAGCGTGCCGCTGATCCAGGACGGCCGCAGCATGGAGCGTCTCACCAACGCACGCAGCGCGCGGGAATATGGTCTGCATCCGAATGGCGCGCTGGATAGCGAAGCGCCTGTTGCGTTGTCGATGGAAGGCGGCGATCTGGCCGAAGAGGATGTCCTCGCGCAACTCGATACGGGGCTCTATATCGGCAATCTCTGGTACGTGAATTTCTCGGACCGTATGAATTGCCGCCTCACCGGCATGACCCGTTTCGCGACCTTCTGGGTCGAGCACGGCAAGATCATGGCGCCCGTCGAAGCAATGCGTTTTGACGACAGCATGTACCGCCTGCTCGGTGATCAACTGGAGCGCCTAGGTGCGCAGCCCGAACTGCAACTGAGCGACTCCACCTGGGGCGAACGCGGTACGGGTGGCACGCTGTTGCCTGGCGTGCTGTTGCGCTCGTTTGAGCTGACCCTGTGAGCCAACGGAGGCGAACATAACAACAAAAACGCTTCCTGAGAGATTTACGCTACGTGCATTGCGCGCCGCTGATGCCGAACAGCTTCACGCGCTCGAACAACAGCCCGCCATGTTGCATGGCAATCCGGGCGCACCGTATCGAACGCTCGGTCAGACGCGCGAGTGGATCGGCAAAATTGCCGCGCCCGAGGTGGCAATTTCCGCGCTGGCCGGCGATATACTGGTTGGCTTCGGCGTGCTTATGCCCGGCAAGCTACGCCGCGCGCATGTGGCGAGGCTGGCACTCGGCGTGCATGAGGCATGGCACGGGCAGGGCATCGGCCAGGCGTTGATGGCCGAACTGCTGGATCTGGCCGACAACTGGCTCGGTTTGCGGCGCGTCGAACTCAAGGTGTTTGTCGACAACGAACGGGCCATTGCGCTTTACCGGAAATACGGATTCGAAGTCGAAGTGCTGCAGCGCGCGTCCGCGCTGCGCGACGGTGTGCTGATCGATGGCTACCTGATGGCACGGCTGAGTGAGCCGATGCCGTTTGCGAACTGAAACAACGTAGGCAACCTATGCGACAGGCGTAGCGCAGGGTTCGATCGCAACGGGCCAAAATAATGAATACGAGCAGCGAGCGGTTTGAGAGAGACGTACTGAAGACGGCATCGATTGTTGTACGCGCTTGCGAGCCGTCCGACATGGACGCGGTCGCCAATATCATGAGCCAGCCCGGCGTGCGCCGCGGCACGTTGACGATCGGCTATCGCACGACGGAAAGCATGGCCGCATGGTTCGACAAGTTGCCAGCGGGCTGCATTTCACTGTGCGCGCAGCTTGACGGCCGCGTGGTGGGTCACGCTGGCCTCGTGACCGCGCCGCCGCGCCGCGCGCATTGCGCGGAACTCGGCATTTCCGTGCACGATGCATACCAGGGGCGCGGGGTTGGCCGCGCGCTGGTCGGCGCACTCGTGGATCATGCGGATCGCGCGCTCGGCCTGCGCCGTCTCGAACTCACGGTATTCACCGACAACGCGCCGGCCGTTGCGCTATATCGCCGCTTCGGTTTCGTCGAAGAAGGGCGCTCGCGTGGCTTTGCGATGCGCGACGGCGTGCTGGCCGACGCCTTGCATATGGCGCGTCTGGTCGATGCGCCTGCATTCACGCCCGCCATCGCGGCGCATTGACAGGAAGCCTGCGTGCCCTCATTTTTTATCGATCGCCCGGTCTTCGCATGGATTGTCGCGCTTGCCATCATCGTGGCGGGCGCACTGGCCATTCCGCAACTGCCGGTGGCGCAATACCCGCGTCTTGCGCCGCCGCGCATCGTGATTGCGGCGAGCTATCCGGGTGCTGCGACTGAGATCGTGGACGGCGACGTGGGCAGCATCATCGAAGAAAGTCTCGATGGCGCCGACGGTATGCAGTACTACGAAACCAGCAGCGACGGCCAGGGCAACCTGGAGATCGACGCTACCTTTTCGCCGGGCACCAATCCCGACATCGCGATGGTCGACGTGCAGAACCGGCTCAAGCAGATCGAGCCGCGTCTGCCGCAACAGGTGGTGCAGAACGGCATCAGCGTGTTCAAGGCGTCGAATACGTTTCTGATGCTGGTGGCGCTCACCTCGACCGATGGCACGCGCGATTCAACCGAACTCAGCAACTACCTGAACCGCTATGTGATGCGCGAACTGAAGCGCGCACCTGGCGTGGGCTCGGCGGAACTGTGGGATTCCGATGAAGCGCTGCGGATCTGGCTCGACCCGATGAAGCTGCGCGAGTACGGTCTCGCTGCCGGCGATGTGAATGCGGCGATCACGGCGCAGAACGCCTCGGTGACGGCGGGCACGCTGGGTGACGCGCCGTCGTTGCCAGGGCAGCAGATGGTTGCCTCGGTGACCGTAAAAGGACAACTGGTCTCGCCCGAAGAGTTCGGACAGATCGTGCTGAAGGCGAAAGCGGACGGTTCCGCGGTGCGCCTGCGCGATGTGGCGCGCGTCGAACTAGGCCGCGACGACTATTCGTTCTGGTCGCGTCTGAACGGTCGCGCGTCGGCCACCGTCGGCATTCAGCTCGGACCGCGCGGTAATGCGCTTGAAACCTCGAACGCGATCCGCGCACGTCTGGCTGAACTGTCGCACAGCTTGCCGTCCGGTGTCGAAATCGAAATTCCTTTCGACAGCGCCCACTTCGTGCAGATCGCCATCCGCGAGGTGGTGATCACGCTGATCGAAGCGGTGGTGCTGGTGTTCTGCGTGATGTGGCTGTTCCTGCGCGACCTGCGCTATACGCTGGTGCCGACTGTGGTGATTCCGGTCACGCTGATGGGCGCGTTTCTCGCGATGTGGGCGTTCGGCCTGTCGATCAACGTGTTCACGATGTTCGGCCTGGTGCTGGCCATCGGCATTCTGGTGGACGACGCGATCGTGGTGGTCGAAAGCGTGCACCGCGTGATGGAAGAAGAAGGTTTGCCGCCGCGCGAGGCGACCCGCAAGGCGATGTCGCAGATCGGCAGTGCGATTGTCGGCGTGACTGCGGTGCTGACGGCGGTGTTCGTGCCGATGGCGTTCTTCCCAGGCAGCGTGGGCGGCATCTACCGGCAGTTTTCGGTGGCGATGATCGCGTCGATGCTGGTGTCGTCATTCATGGCGCTTTCGCTGACGCCCGCGCTGTGCGCGAATCTGCTCAAGCCGACCGGCACGACGCCGCGCCAGCGCGACGCGCGGCGCGGCATTCGCGGCATGGCAGCGCGGGCGGCAACGAAGTTCGCCGACGGGTTTGACAGTGCCTCGCAGGGCTACCGCTGGCTCACGACGCGCACCGTGCGACGGATCGTGCCGGTACTCGCGGTGTATGTCGGGCTGGTTGGCATCTGCGGGCTGCTCTATTGGCAGATGCCGGGCGGCTTCCTGCCGACTGAAGATCAAGGCCAGTTGCAGGTGATGGTCCAGTTGCCTGCGGGTTCCACTCAGGCGCGCACGCTGGGCGTGATCAGGCGCGTCGAGCAGATCCTGCACCGGCATGCTGAGATCGCGCACGTGACGAGTCTGATTGGCTGGAGCTTCCAGGGCACCGGGCAGAACGTCGGCATGGCGTTCGTCGAACTGAAGGACTGGGACCAACGCAAACTCAGCGCGATGGAATTGCAGGACCAGTTGAACAACGAGTTCTCAGTGATCCTCGATGGTGAGGTGGACGCGCAATTGCCGCCTTCGGTGCCAGGCGTGGGTCATTCGGATGGTTTTGTGTTCCGTCTTGAGGACCGTGGCGGCGTCGGGCTCGACACCTTGAAGGCCGCACGCGAAGCACTGTTCGCGAAGGCCAAGGTGAATCCGGCATTGGCCGACGTTCACTCGGAGGACCTGCCCGATGCGCCGCGTATCGAACTCACGATCGACCGCGCCAAGGCGTATGCGCTCGGTGTGCCGTTCGACAAGATCTCCGATCTTCTGGGCAGCACGTTTGGCTCGACCTATGTCGACGATTTTCCGGCGGGCGGCCGCATGCGGCGCGTTGTCGTGGAAGGGGATGCTTCGGCGCGCATGACCGACGACCAGTTGATGGCGCTCTCGGTGGAGAACAGCTCCGGGGGCATGGTGCCATTATCGGCTATCGCTTCGAGCAAATGGACCGTCGGCCCAGTGGCACTGAGCCGCTATAACGGTTACCCGTCGCTTGATGTGAGTGGCCGGGCGGCGCGTGGCTTCAGTTCGGGCGCGGCCATGGCGGAGATGGAGCGCCTCGCCAACGCGACATTGCCAGTGGGCGTCGCCTATGACTGGGTGGATGCCGCGCGTGAAGAGACCGTCGCGGAGCAGCAGACGCCGCTCCTGATCGGCCTGTCGCTACTCGCGGTGTTCATGGCGTTAGCCGCGCTCTACGAAAGCTGGACGATTCCGTTTGCAGTGCTGATGGTGGTGCCGCTCGGCGTGATCGGCGCGGTGTCCGCCGTGTTGATGCGCGGCATGCCGAACGATGTGTACTTCAAGGTGGGCATGATCACGGTGATCGGGTTGTCGGCGAAGAACGCCATCCTGATCGTGCAGTTTGCCCGTGACCTGCATGCACGCGGTACACCGCTGAGCCGTGCCGTCATCGACGCCGCGGCAGCGCGTTTCAGGCCCATCGTGATGACCTCGGCGGCGTTTCTGCTGGGCGTGGCGCCGCTGGTGGTGTCAAGCGGAGCAGGCGCGGAGAGCCGCCGCTCGATCGGCACGGGCGTGTTCGGCGGAGTGCTGGCGGCGACCTTGCTGGGATTGGTGTTCGCCCCGGTGGCGTTTCATGCGGTGGTGTCGCTGACGCGTAGAGGACGGCGATCGTCGGCGGCTGCGTCAGCGCCTGTGCAGCAGGGCAGCGAACGTGACGAGCCCGAAGCAGGGCCAGCGCTTTCAGATCGGGAGATGGAGTCGCGGTGACGGCTTCAGAGGCGCATCATCGGACGATGCGCCTCTCGTACTTCTTGATTCTGCTCACGAAGCGGTCGACCCCGATTCATCGGGTTAGCGCGTTTCGCCCGTAGGTCGAGTTGCGAGTTGATCTTGGGAAAACCTGCGAAAGCAGGGCAGGGGGCTACAAAACGGTGCCACAAAAGGGCGCTACAAAAGAGCCCAACGAATGGGCTCAACGAAAGGGCTCAACGAAAGGGCTCAACGAAAGGGCTCAACGAAAAGGCCCCACAAAAAGAATCGCGCCGCAAACGAGGACTTTTTAAAAGTCCCGTGTGCGGCGCGAGGAACAGCTTGCTAATGAACCGTGCGTACCGAGTGAACTATGCAGCTTACTTGGACGCTACGAGCATCCACAAACGCGCCAGGTCAGCCGAGCCATCGTCACCCTTGACGGCCTTGAACGCCTGAATTGCCTTCGCCTTCTGTCCCGCGACGTAATACGCTTCGCCCAGATGCAGTTGCGCCTGGTCCGGATGCTCGAGACCACCCTTGGCGATCAGCGCTTCCATCGTGGCCAACCCCTGTTGAGCCTGGCCCGCGAACACCTGATTAAAGGCTGCGTCGAACGGAGGAATCGGTACACCGTTGCTGTCGACCGTGCTGGTTGCACGCTTGGCCGCCAGCGCCTGCAGACGCTTTTCACGATCTGCGCCAGCGTCGTGACCGAGCACGCCAGACGTGAAGCCCTGATCGATCACCTGCTTGCCTTCAGCGCTTGTGCCCGCAACGATCGAGAGTTGCGTCATCTGCATGTAGTCGTCAGCCGTCGTCAACGCACCGGTAGCACGGCGCAGACGATAGGTGTCGATGTCCAGCCCCGACGAATAGCCCGGCTTGCTTTTGATCGCCGAGAACAGATCATCCCAGTACGATTGCTTCGGATGGTAGGCCACCAGCTTTTCGAGCGCGCCGCGATACGTTGCCGAATCATGCGAACGCTGTGCGCAGGTGCCCAGCAACTGCAACTGCGACTCGTCGGGAGCATGACCAGCACGCGCTTGCGCATCCACGGACGGCTTGAGCAGGCTCACCACGTTGGCGCAGTCGTTCGACAGGTAGTACGACTGGACCAGCAAGGTGTGCATGTCCGGATTGGTGCCGCCGGCCTTGCTATAACGCTGTGCGGTCTTGATCGCGAGCGGGTAGTTCTTCTCCTGGAAGTAGAGTCCCGCGAGGGCAGCAGAGGTGCTTTGCTCGTCGGCGGCTGTCAGCTTGCCAGAGGCCAGCAGGCTTTCGTACGCCTGAGCCGCGACCGCGTTGTCGCCCGCTGCGATGGCGGCGGCGCCGCGCATCTCTTCCACCATATAGGTTTCATATGGCGTCTTGTTCGGCACAGCGGCTGCCAGAGCGATCTTGCCCAGCGCGCCCTGGTAGTTATGCGCGTGGTAAAGCGTCTGTGCGTCGTTGAGCGGCTTGGCGATTTCCGGGCGCAGGGAATCGGCGGCATGTGACGCGACCGGCAGCATGACGAGGGCCGACAAGCCCCCGAAAGCGGCCGCCAGCACGGCACGCTTGAACCGTTGATGGATCATTAGCACTCTCACATCCTTATTGCATGTACTGCTCGTTGCCGATCAGCCCGATTTTCGTGGCGCCGATGCGCTGTGCCGAAGCCAGCACCGCAGCGACATCCTTGTACGGCACCAGCTTGTTCGGCAGCAGATG
>FTKM01404561.1_pt1 | contig 12234 bp, 21 predicted proteins | sample 1658051 | NCBI WGS metagenome assembly FTKM01 (sample SAMEA3914794, study PRJEB12502) | metagenome | biome: forest; material: soil | place: Canada | collected 2011-07-05 | depth 0.1 m | reverse complement strand
GGCTCGGCCAGGTAAAGTAGCTCAATCAAGCTTGCCGGCTCCGTGCGATCAATCCCGAGCACGTACGAGGAGTGTACGACAATCCTTCGTGCCAGCAGCGAAGCCAGCCACATGTGTCCTCTTTCCGACCGGCCGGCTCGGTCAAGCCTCGTCCGAATCGCGGCCGATGTTCTCTGGACGACCCGGGCTCTCGATTCCCGCCCGCTTCCGAGCATCCCCCACCAGGTCCCTCAACCTAGAGTCTGATCCCATCGCCAGCTCCACCATTCGCTTCTGTTGTGGGTTCAGACGGAACCCGAGGGGTTGGAGCTCGGGGAAGACAAAGTAGCACCGCTCGACGGGGTGGCGCAGCGTGCATACCGGACACGGTCTGCCGGCGTGCTCTCCCAGAGCCGAGGAACGTCGGCGCGGGAAGCCTCCTCCGCGATGCTCTCGGCCTCCTCGGTACGAGCTGCGGCCACGGGCGTAGTCTCTACGACGTCCTCGGTGATCCCTGTCTTAGCTAGCGAGCGGCGGCTGGCTCTCCCGATCGCCGCTCCTCGCCCCGTGGGGCGTGGCGGACGAGCCTCGTCCGGCCGCCTTCTCTCCAGATCCCGTCAGCCACCACTTAGCCGCCTCGGCAAAGTCCTCGACAAAGCTGTCGATCGTGATTATGTTTCGGCTGATCTCCACTCGGTTGCATACTCGGAAGCTCTCGAGGAATACCGAGGGCTGCGCGACCCCTTCGAATGCCTCGACGACGTCCTGATACCAGAACGACGACCCCTTGGCAAGCGGGTATCCCATCTGGGCCGCGTACGTCATCGCGGCTTGCCAGGAAGCGATCCATTCGCCGTAGTCGGCGTGCGGCCCAGCTACCTTGGTCATGGCTCGCTTGTACGTCCGAACAGCAATCGCCACGAGCTCCTCCTCCGACGGAGCAGGCTTCTCCGTCGAGTTCTTATGCCAGGTACAGAGTTAGTCGCTAGGACGGCAAGGGGACTCAACGCATGCATGGGGCAACGGTCTACCGTACGGAGTCGGCCGCTTCGGCGAGGAGACGACTGGCGTCCTCGTCGCGGCGTTCCTCGTCCGTGTCGCTTCCGGCAGGAGCTCCGTACCCGGCCCGCCGGCCCAGACTAACGCGTTCGTCGTCGTCTCTGAGGTGCTTCAACGGCGCATCGGTGGTCTGCCGGGTCGCCATTGGACTGTTGCTTCTGGAGAGAATAGGGCGACCAATGCGCTGTCCATCGGGATCCCGCGACGGGGTCTTGTCGCTGGTCGAGATTGGTTTCCTCGCGCCCGGTATCGTCGGAATGGCTTCAAATCCGCACCCAAGACCGTAGGCTATCGAATTGGTGGTCAAAAGTGGGGAGCCAAGTCGTTCGACCCGTACACAAAGGTTCCGCTACGTTTGGGAGATGGCACCCCACTTTCCAGCCGCATCGCAGATGACAGGTAGTGGGGGAATGCAAGCCGCAGGGGTCACGTGATCCTCCATGCACGCGAGGTAGGCGCGTCTGCGACCCGTCACAGCTTGCCGTTTAGATCCTCCGGACCAACTCGACGACCGCTTCTCCCCGGCTCGCGTCACTCTCCCTCTGACAAACCCTTACGAAACGTACCCTTTGCAACAACAGTCGAAGCTCAGCCGCTTTCGCGGGCCCAGGAGGAATTGGGATAGGAGGATTCCGAACCCCAAGGATGGCAGTCGGCCAACCACAGCGAAGCGGAAGGCATAGACGCCGAAGACCGCGACGATCTGTACGATCTGGGAACGTTAGGCCCCGGCCAGCACTATTTCGAAGTGCACATGAACCCGGACAACACCGAAGAGATCAAGGTGACCGTTGACACTCTCGCAGATGAGAAGGTCGAGGTCAAGGACAAAGCTCAGGAGGAGCTAGTCTACCGCCCGGCGCCCCGGGGTGCGAAGTCTTCCGGTGCACGCTCGCCCTCGGTCAGATATGTCCGACGAGAAATGATGCTCCCGCTGTATTTCAGCGTCGGAAGCAACTGTGTTCTGGTCGATGACGACCAACTGGAGGGCTACCCGACCTTTACCAATATCGAAGAGAGTGCGCCGCGTGCATTGCTCGCAGCGAAGAGCGAGGATATCGACGTCATCACTGGTGGAGCAGACGCGGCCCTTCGTCCTGTTCCCGACTTCCAATCCGACTACCAATCCAACGACGACAAGGACGGGGTCTACGGACCCGCCCAACGCCGCACAATATCCCGTCAGATACGCCCAGCAAACTATATCTCGTTCGACGTGAGAAGGAGACACGCCCCGGCCGGCCACGCGACCAGCTGCGGCCAGCGTACCGATTGTCTGCGCGTCGCGTCGGTGCTCGGTCTGCAGAGGCAGCCGTATCGTCGGCAGCCTTGTGTTGGCCGCACGTAGACAATCCCACCAAGCGTGGCGTTCGCAAAGGCGTTTACTGTGCCGAGCTGCAGTAGATCGAGGTCGAATCTCGCCGCCAGTGCCCTCGGCGTTCGGAAGGATCTGCCGGCCAAGGTGGCTACGTACATTGTATCGTTGCCGTTTTCCAGCTGTTAATCTCTTCAGATAACCAGGCGAGCTTGCACTTCTAAGAGATGCCGCGCTTGTTGAACTTGTATACATATACCTATATACAGCCGAGGATCTCGTTCCTGGCGACCTCGAGGTCAAATGCCTCCTCCCAGTAGTTTGTTTCTGCATGTCTCTGTAGATGCTGCTTTTCGGCCGCTTAGAACCATTCCCGGAGAGGATGGGAACAAAGGCTATGCCGGCAGGAAGGATGAGGGGGCAGCTAGGGCCTGTAGATTTGTTCGCCTGCCTTGGCGGCACTTGCCAACTGTGAACGGCCTTGCCTCTGGGGAGGATGCCCCCGACCTCTTCACGATCCAGCTCTCGATCCTGATCCTCCAACGGTCTTACCTTCGCGATTTCTCTGCGCAGCTACGCTTCGGAGACGCTCTTACGTATGCCTTCCGGGGTTGCGATCGCTGCGCAGCCGCCGGCCGCCCGACCACTTCCAACCGACGCCTCCCACACGTGCTGTACAGCATAGCCTGGCCTGTAGCCAATGCCTCTCGCAGGGTGAAAGTCCTTTCTCGCTCTTGCCCTCCACCCTTCTTGCGCGGGATCTAATTGTTTCCCGTTCTTTTCTTTGTTGGAGAATAATGACTTATCCTCTTTGTACATTCTTTGCTTGACTGTACAATTGCATTTTCCTCTAAAGTCTGTCTCGTTTGTTCCCACCGTTGGCAATGTATTTATACCAAGCATTTGCCTTGCCTGGAGATCTGTCGGGCGATCTAAGTATTGGTATCTTGGAAGAATATATTGTATTCCGACACTTGACGTACGATACCAAGACCGGGCAAACCAAGAGAAACAACGGCTGCACTGTTAGAGTTAAGGATCCAAGGACCTGCTTCGTCCGGAGATCTAACGCATAAAGCGAGGATCGGGATCAATCCACTTCCGACCGGCCGTCGATCCGACGCCCCACCTCCGGCCGGCCGTGAATCCGCATCCGGCGCCTGCTTTCGAGCGTCGATTCAACGGCTGCGATGGCAACCCGTCTTTATAACAAAGAACTAGGTATCCCAGAAGGGGTCTGGGCGCTAATTCCGGACGATAAATTCTCGGCTTTCCTCGATGCCAAGAACGAACTGGAAGAGTTGATCATCCAAGACCCCAGTTGGCGTCGTCCCTGCAATATACTCCTACAGCAAATAGCGATGGAACGGTGTGTATATAAATATTCTTCCTAGCCGATAACTGTACTAACTATGAATAGGGCATGGGCAGAATGCCGGCATGTTCTAATTGCAAAAGCCGACCAGCTTAGCGCTTTGGATACAGACTGGTTGGATTATTATTTCAAGACGTCTCGGGACCTAGCCCCTGCGGTGGTGAGAGTCGACGGTAGAACTGGAGCCTACTCCACCCTACAGGCCGACGGAACTTGGAGAGACGAAGGCTGTCGGAATGGCTACAGACAAGAGCGCGAACCTAATGTCTACCACCAAGACCATCTCGACCGCCGAGGCCAAGACTACCGAGAATTAGGCCTCCCGGAAGCTGTCGAGGCGTTGCTTCCTAACGACAATCTCCAGGCTCTTCTCGCTACCAAGCGGCTCGTCGAAGCAGCCTGTAAAGCGGTCGTCGTTAACTACCATCGACATCTTGATCAAGATCTATTTAGCATTTGCATGCAGAAGCTAATTCTGTACGTATAGAAATCTATTCCATAACGAGGAACTATGCTGACTATTAATAGGGCATTTCAGCCCAGCCGATATATCCTCGGCTTCCGAGAGCAAGAACTTAACGATTCAGATCGGGAATGGCTAGGCTATTTGTTCTGCTACGTACGCGATCCTGCCGATCCGTCAGTGCCCTGCCTCGGCATCGAGGTTCCAGCAGGTACCTTCCTCACCTTAGCGGATGGAACTTGGAGAGAGACCGGAACTAGTCAATTCCCTAGACGCCGGGCTATTGGCCCTACCGGGGTTAGAGAATGGGCATTAAACGGTGTCGATCAAGTATAGCTATTTTGTTTTCATTGACTTCGTCAGTACTAGTTATAGGGCAGGTAGCCGAGATATTCTAGCCATAGCAGCCTGTTTAGTTGTATTTGAATCGAGATGCTTTTGCCTCTAGGCAGGCGAGAGGAAACCCAAACTTCCTGTGGCTGTTTTCTAGGTCGTACGTACAACGCGTAGGATTCCACGACCCGGCCCCTGTCCTCGGGGTCCCATAGCGTAGCCGTACCGCCAAGCTCAGGGCCGTAGTCGGAGCCTCTTTGGCCTTCCCACGCCATCTGTACCCCGAGATCTAGAGAGGCCATACGCCTTAGGTTACCGCCGTATGTTCTTATCCGTGTCTGCATAAGGGACCGGGAATAGCCACAGGCCCGTCCGCAAAAAAACCCTCGAGGAACAGGTCGGTTCTAAACCAAAAACTAAAAACAATTGCTCCATTCGCCCCCTAAAATTGATCTACCCGGGATTCGAACCCGGAACCTTCCGATTCGACTGCGATCAATAGCAGTCGGATGCTCTGCCATTGAGCCAATGGACCTTCTCGTCCTCTGCGTTCATGCCGATGCGATGGCTCCCTGTGTACTCGATGTGATACTTTCCGACGGTATGCTTTTGTCGGCATACGATCGATTCCCAGCGTGTTTCTTGAGATCTTTATCTACCTAATCCTTTAACCAAGGTAAGAAGTTTGCTCTTTATGAGAACAACGAACCATAGCGATCTACGGTGGGTTTATCCTTATTATCAAAGCTGCTTGAACTCTACTGCAGCAGCTACGAGGTTCACAAACCATAAGCAAAAGAACGGCGACCCAACAAAGGGTGTATACATCCTCGCCATTGACGCTGCTCTAAATCCACTGCCTGTTCACATTCGTATCAAGAAGCTCTCGGCTTCTCTTCCAATCCCAAATCTCCCTCGCTCCTTCCTCTTCCCCAGGCCTCCTTCCGTCCTCGGCATCTTACTTCTGGAGTCAAACAGAACTCCTCCCAGTTTCCACTCACGTCGAGAAGTCCAGAACTCCTCCCAGCTTCCACTCACCTCGGGAAGTCCAGAACTCCTCCCGGTTTCCACTCGCATCAAGAAGTCTTCGACCTCTCTTGAAATACCGGATCCTTTTTCTCCCCCCCCCTCTTCTCCAGGTCCCTTTCCTCCTCCGACCTCTCACTTCTTTCGTCAAAACGGAACTTTCCCCAGTTCCCAGCCGCGCCAGGAAGTCTGCAGCCTCTCTCTGATCCGCCGAACAACTCGTCACGATGAAGACTGCTGGGAACTCTCCGGCCACACCGCATCGGCACGCTCGAGAAGTGCCGTGTCGCCAGTGCACCGAGAAGCTCGAACCTGGCCCTGATTTTGTGTTCCGGGAATGCCTCGACCTTGGTCCATCTGATGCCTGCTGCTTCCACTGCGATAAAGCCACTCTCTGCGATGAGGTAAGTACTTTGATCTCCTTGGTATTCGTGAGATTCGATCATTAACCTTTTCTCCCCAGCTGCCAACAAACGACGGGGCTGTCATCCTCGCCGTCCAGGACCTGGTACTAGCCGCCCGCGAATTTGGCGATAACCCAGCTCGAGAAGATGTAGGTTATCGCACGTCCGATCAATCCTGGTAGAGACCCCTGCTCATTCTTTCTTCCACAGCTTCGACGTCAGCACGCTTGCTTTTGGGCGGTCTGGGAGGAGATCCGCACTACGCACGGCAACTTCCGGTTTCACAACCGATCGGCTTCGACGAGGAAGGAGGAGCAGCCGAAGAAGCAGAATACCAGCGGCGTCTGGAGACATGGTCATCGGGATCTCGAGCCTGGCGAGATTTGAGGAAACACCGCTTAGGACTATAATCATACTGGTCTGTAGTCAAGGCATGGGCAAATCTGCCGAGGGTCCCTAGGCAGCATAGACGCAAAGAGATTGCTGGAAACTATTCAAGATACGGTTGCCATTTTCTCTTTATCTCGGTCTTCCGCAGTCTCCAACGGCGCGTCGGTGGTCGGCTGGGCCGCCATCGTATCGTTGCTTTCGTAGGCAGCAGGGGCAGCTGCCGCGCCGGCTACCGGGAGATCGCGACGGGGTCTCAGGGTCGGTCGGGATTCGTTGGCTCGCTCACGTCCAGGGTCGTCGGAACGGCTCAGGGTCGTCGGAACGGCTCCGGATCGGCTCCCGAGACGCGTAGGCCACCGAACCGGCGGTGGGAAGCAGCCGATTCACCAACGCAAGCGCGCCCGCGGTTCGCGGCCATCTTCGTCGACCCACCCATCCATGGAATCCAAACCCACTTTCTTCGGCTTCCCTTCCACCCACCTCCACCAAGATCCCAGCCGTACGGTTTCTCGCACGTCGGAATGGGCCCTTGCCCTGCCAAGAGCTGCGGGATGCTACCCCGCCACCCCGCTTCCCAGCCGCATCCTGGATGACAGGTAGTGGGGTGACGCGGGCGCCAGAGGTCGCGCGTTTGCGACGCGTCCGACGCCGCCTCAGCTGCAGCAAATACAGAGGCATAGACCAGGCCTGCTGCAATCCCTGCGCGCAGGAGACGACCGATCTGACGTATACCGACCCCGAGGCGTATGCTGCATGCTCCGCCAACAGCGACAAGCGAGGATGTCGACGTTGCCAAAGGGACCCTTGATACCTTCGCAGACGAGAATGCCACGGACGAAGCGCGGGGCGAGATGGTCCACCGCCCGCCGCCCAGGAGCGTGGTGAAAAGGAAGGCATGGACGCCGAGGACTGCTACGACCCGTACGATCTGGGAACGTCAGGCCCCGGCCAGTACTCTTTCGGAGTGTACACGAACCCGGACAACAGCGAGGGGATCAAGGTGACCCTCGGCACTCGCGCGGACGAGGTCGAGGACAGGCTCAGGAGGAGCTGGTCCACCGCCCGGCGCCGCGGGGTGCGAGATCTGCCGGTGCACGTTCGCCCTCGGCCGGATATGCCCGACGAGAAACGGCACTCCCGCTGTGCTTCGGCGTCGGAAGCAACTGTGTTCGGGTCGATGACGACCGACCGGAGGGCTACCCGACCTTTACCAACATTGGGGGTGGTGCGCCGGCCGCTTCGGCTGGCGCTGCGGACGAAGAGGGAGGATCTCGACGCGCCGCGGGCGAAGTGGGACGGGGCGGCCGTACGCTTTGCAGAGGAGGCGGCGCCGATCCGGGGCGCAGAGCCCGGGGCCCTCGGTTTCCTTTCGTTCCCGGTCGCCTAGCAACCAGCGCGCACGGCAGCCGCTCCCCATGCCCCGATTGTCTCGTGACCACTGCGAGTTTCTTCGGACCGCGACCGGCGAATCTCCTTCAACCCAAGTTTGCATTTCCATCTTCGTTTCGTGCCCACCATGGCTGCCATCGACTCCGCAGACAGCACAACACCGTATCCTCGGCAGCGTCCAACGCCGCGAGGTATGGTTCGTCAAGGCGGCTCTTGTCGAGGAATCCGCCGAGTTGGGGATCCTCCCGCTTCATCGCGTCGAGAAGTACGTCGAGAAGCGCGTCGAGAAGCGCGCCGAGAAGTGCGCCGAGAAGTGCGCCGAGAAGCGCGCCGAGCATCGCGTCGAAAAGCGCGTCGAGAAGCGCGCCGGGGATGTTCTCGTCTGCATCGTCGAGACGCCGATCCAGGCGGTTGACGAAGACGCCGAGGGCTTCCGACGGCCGCGCGAGAGGCCGCGCGAAAGGCCGCAATTCCGTATCGAAAACAGCTGCGAAAGCATCAGCAGGCGCCGGATGGGGTAGCCGGGCGGAACGAAGGGAGCGTTGATTGCGTGCCTCGAGGCTACGGACGGCCATCTTCATTGTCATTTTTTCTTAATGGGTATTCTGTCGGGCATTTCTTGTCGAGGCTCCTTCGCCTCGCGGCCCGCCGAAGGCATGCTGCACGCGCCCGCTGCGGAACGCGGCAGGGGAGGTCGATGGGCTGCTGCGTGAAGAGACGTTTTGTTCGAAGCAATCAGGGTTGGCCCTAGCCACGCACGGGGTGCGGCCAGTTTGCGAGGTCTTCCGTCGGCTACTGGCAAGAAATAAACAACTCCTTCCCGGTCGCAAGGGCCGTCTTCTTCCGCCTCTTCGTTGCACCAAACGCCGGCATCTTCCTCCCACCCTACCTTGCTCTGTGCTGCCTCGTCGCCTGGCAATCATCGCTACCTTGGCTTCTCTCCTCCTCCGCCCCGTTTCCTCCCTTGCTCTCTACGCCTCCTTCTCGCCGTGGCTATTTTCGTTCCCCCGTCGCCAAAACTTCTACCTACGCTAGGTGCACACACAAAAGGGCGTACCCGAAACGTACCGTCATGACCGCCGCTTCACAAACACTCTCGGGAACCCATACCTTGGGCCGTGGAAGGACGAGCGGCCCCAAGCGGCCGAGGGCTCTATCTGACAGCGATCTGACTTTTCCCGACGGCGGCGCTCGTCCGCCACCCCGCGTGCGGCCCGACACCGCCCACCGCCGCGCGCAGAGCGAGCCGCTGCCGAGGCATGCGCGACACCACCGGGTCCGAGGCGTCCGCGGCGACGCGGCGTCCGACTGGGAGATGCGCACGGCGTCGCAGGGCAAGTCCCTCCTCGACCCTACCTTCTACCAGGGTATCTCAGCTAACCGGCCGGGTCCGCAGGCTCCCGAAGCACACACGACGACGACAACGACGACGCGACGCCGTCTCGGATCCCCGTCTGGCTCGAAGCGATCCGGGCGTGGAACAGACCCGAGCCGCAGGCGCCCCCGGCTATCGTACAGCGCTACACGGATCTCCCCCGCGTTCCTAGACTCCGCAAGCAGAAGCTCAGCTGGTTCCACGTTCCGTCGACGATGTTGCCGCAGCTCCTCTGGCTGCAGCAGAAATCCCCCCACCGCAAAGGCGCCCGCCTCGCTGTCGCGGAGAGGGAGGAGCCCGCGACTGTCATGCCCTATCATCGCATCTGTGACGGCTCTATAGTTTCCGAACGCTTCGTGGCCAAGGATCCGCCCGACTACGATGCACGAGCGTCTGCGATAGTCTACGAAGCCGGGCAGGTGCGGCTTGCGGACAAGCAGTGTTCCCGCTGCCGGCACTACGGCTCTTGGCCGTTTCTCTACTGCGTTTCCGCCGGCGAGGTCATGGATGGGGTCTGCGCCGGGTGCATCCTCGAAGGCGGATCCCGCCGGGACAAGATCGAACGGTGCTCGCTGGCAGTCGAGGGGTACCACGTGCAGAAGGCGACGAACGGGACGGCGGCCTGCTTCGCGGAAGAAGATGTCCCGGTCCTGGGGGAGGATGCCGGAGAATGGCCGACAATCTGCGCGCTTTTCCCTCGCATTGTGCGGAGCTGAGGCGCGATCCTTTCCTTCCTTCCTCTTCTCTCCTTGCCGCTGCCTCATCTCTGTGCTGTTGGAAACAAGGCAGCCATCTACCCTTTTAGGCCTCGGCACTGGGCATTTCCTTTCTGCAACTACCATCTTCCTCTTCCTCGCTCTCCTTCTGCAACCAACGTCTGCTGCCTTGGGAATACAGGTACGAGTCTGGCTTTTCTTCCGCCCCTTCCCGTCCCTCTGCACTTCCCTCCTCTGGTCCCCGCGGTTCTGCCTCTTCTCCTCCCTGCGTTTTGGCTTCTTCTCGTCACCACGCGTTCACCTCCTCTTGCCCGGTCATTTGGATTCTTCTCCTCTCCGTGCTTTCTCCTCCCCTCGTCCCTGCGGTTCTGCTTCCTCTCCTCCCTGCGGTTTTGCTTCTTCTCGTCACCACGCTTTCACCTCGTCCCGTCCCTTGGTTCTGCCTCCTCTCCTCTCTGCGGTTTGGCTTCTTCTCCTCGCTATGCTTTCCCCTCTCCTCGCTCGCATCTGTTTACCTCCTATCCCTCTGGCTTTCTTTCTCCGCCCTTCTTCGTATGCCTTGACCTCTTCTCCATTCCTCTGCTTCTGCCTCTTCGTTCTCGTGTTTTTACCTCCCCTTGTTCCGTTGCTATTTCTCGCCTCTTGTCCCTACACTTCCGGTTCTTCTCGCCCCGCTGGTTCTCCTTCTTTCCGTTCCTATGCTTTTACCTCCCCTCGTCCCTATCTCCCGTTGCGCTTCTCGTCCCTCCGTCCCATCGGCTCGAAACCTCTTGCAAAGTTCTCGCACCAGATTACCTGTTGTATGTCTACCTTTTACCCAATAGCTATAAGGCTATAGCTAGGCACATTTTGCATTGCACGCACCGTTCTGCGAAGGCATACCAACGTCGTGGTTGGAGCCAACTCACTTTCGCGCCCGGTCTTCGTTCTTTGAAGCCAGCTTCTCTCAACTCACTTGCCTCTTGGTTTCCTGCTTTCCACCCGGATCCTCCCCTCCCGATTTTCTCTGTCGATTCGTCTTATCTCTGACAATTGAAGCTCTTTCCCCGGCATAGCTTGCTCCGACAGCCTCCCGGAGTCCTCTGCACACCGACCGCCGACTTCGCTGTTCCCTCTCCGCAGCCAAGGTAGGCTCCCTTTTGTTCCGGTCTGGATGCCGGCGATGGAGGTGCTAACTTGGTTTGCTCCTGCCTAGGATGTCATCTGCCGCCTCCTCCGGTGCGCCGCCGCCGCCCCCGTCCGGCGGAGGCCGCGATCGCAAGCCCCCCAGCCGCAACAACCGCGTCTGGTCTACTCCCAAGACCAAGAAGAGAAGCACCAAGCCGGAAAGGTCGGGAGAAGACTCGGACGAAGACAAGAAGGTATGCATCCTAGGCTCGAGGAGGAGGGGCTACCGATACTAACTCTACGATACCAGCTGGTACTTCTAGATTCCGACGACGACGAATCTATCGTATGGACAGGAAGCATCGACCGATCCAAGGTAGGTCTCCCACTCCGAGGCCTGGCTGGTCTTCCTGCCGCCTACTGACGCCCTGCAGAGGTCTCGCCACACCGGACAGGCGATCCAAGCGGTGGGCCGCGGACGTGGCGCCCAAACAAGGTTTAGAGAGGGGATAGAGGCTACGACCCGTTGCGAGGAAAGACGCAAATTTATGCGGGAAGGCAGCGAATACAATCCCATCGATGTCGAGGACCATGTTCCTCAGGCCGGGTCGACCCCGACCAGCGCCATTGCGCTGACGAGCTCCGAAGAAGATGAGGTGCAGGTAGTCAGCCCTACGCCCCGTAGCCGACAGCGGGCCACGTCGGCCGCCGCGAGTCCCGTTCCCGAGGGTACCGTCTCGGGGGAAGCGTCCCCGAACCGAGTGCGCCGCCGAGGATATGGAGATGCCGGTGCTGCTAGCGATGCAGATAGCACCGACAGCGACGAAGTCGTGCGCGGTAGAGGGGATGAGGCGGATGATGCCCTCGACAGCGACGAGGAGGAGGAGGAGGAGGAGGAGGACGGGGAGGAGGACGACGACGAAGTCATGGACGACAGAGGGGGCGATGCAGATGATGCCGACTCTGATAGTGACGAGGAGGAGGAGGACGAGGACGAGGAAGAGGAAGAGGGAGAGGAGGACGATGACGATGACGATGACGAGAGTCGTGGATGAGGGCGGCCGGGACACTACTACATACGGAGAAGCGCAGGCTTTGCAGACACCGAGAGCCCGTCTTTGTATTTAAACACTTTCCCCGGGAGAAGGCCTCGCGATAAGAAAAGAGGGATGGGGGTCGGTCGCTCGGATCTAAACTGCCCCTTGTTTCTTCGCTAGAATCAAATGCCAAGGGCCACTGCGACCAAATGAAATGCGTTCTCTTCTGCAATCATTATCGGCATTTGCCAAAGATGCGATGGTAC
>FTKM01007927.1_pt1 | contig 12235 bp, 11 predicted proteins | sample 1658051 | NCBI WGS metagenome assembly FTKM01 (sample SAMEA3914794, study PRJEB12502) | metagenome | biome: forest; material: soil | place: Canada | collected 2011-07-05 | depth 0.1 m | reverse complement strand
CTCATGTCCCCCGCCGCAACCTGGCGACGCGAAAGCTTCTCACCAGCCCCAGGCGACAACGACGTGATCAGCCACGTCGATCTGCTCAGTTCCAATGAAACGAAAATGGCTCCAAGATCAGTCCGGATAGCGGCCGGCTGGGTAGCTTCCTGCTCAAAGGCGGTCATCTCAGTCTCCAAAGTGAGTGGTTCGAAGACCTCACTCTGAAGGCCAGAGCCGGCCGCTATCCACCCCCCCATGGAATCTTCGACGCGGCCGCAAGAGCGGCCGGCTCAGGATGACGTAGAGGGGAATGCTTCGCAGGGTTAGGGCAACAGGTCCTACGCCGCCCGGGCGATGACCTTGTTCCGCCCGGCCGCCTTGGCGTCATAGACGCCCGAATCGGCCCGCTTTATCAACGCTTCGGGGGTGTCGCCCTCGCCCAGGGTCGCGGCTACGCCGATCGAAATCGTCACGGTAAGAATTTCTTTCCCGCCCGAAACGCGGAACGGCGAGCCGGAAACATGCAGGCGGATGCGTTCGGCGATGCGTTCGGCCGCCGCGAGGTTGGTGTCGGGCATGATGACCACGAACTCTTCGCCGCCGTGCCTGCAGGGCAGGTCGATGGCGCGGACATTGGAAGCCAGCCGCACGGCGAACTCCTGCAGCACCTCGTCGCCGACATCGTGGCCGAAGTTGTCGTTGATCTTCTTGAAGTGGTCGATGTCGATCAGCAATGCGGCCGTCGGCTCGCCGCCCTTGATGGCCCGGGCCACAAGGGCCGACAGCTGACCGTTCATGTAGCGGCGGTTGTGCAGGCCGGTGAGCTGGTCGGTGACCGCCAGCTCCAGCGACTGGTCGAGGTTGTTGCGCAGGAAGTCGGTGTAGCGCTTGCGCTTGATCTGGGTGCGGGCGCGGGCGGCCAGCTCCTGCGGATCGATGGGGCGCGGCAGCACGTCGTTGACGCCGATCTCCAGCGCCTTGACCATCCGCGCCCGCTCGTCCGGGTCGATCACGGCCAGGATCGGGATGTGGCGGGTGGCTTCGTCCGAACGCATCTGAGCGGCGAGGCGCAGGCCGTCGAAGCCCTTGGCGGCGGTGTTGATGATCAGCAGATCCACCGGACCCCGCGCGGTCAGATGCGCTTTTTCGGGGTCCGATTCGATGATCGGGCGGTGTTCCACCGCCAGTTCGGAGGCGATCCGCTGCGCCTGGCGATCGTTGTCGTCGCAGATAATGATTCGCCCGCCAGATCCGGCCAGCCGGGACGCAGCCCCGGCGATGACGCCGATGCGCCGCCCCGATGCCTCGCGCTGGCGCAACTCGTCGATCACCGTCTTCAGCCGCGTGAGCGAACGCACGCGACTGAACAGCATCACATCGTCGATGGGCTTGTTCAGAAACTCGTCCGCGCCGGCTTCCAGGCCGTTGATTCGATCGCTGCGGCCATCGAGGGCGGTGATCAGCACCACCGGGATGTGCCGGGTCGCCGCGTCTTCCTTCAGCCGGCGGCAAACCTCGAACCCGTCCATGCCGGGCATCATCACGTCCAGCAGCACGATGTCGGGCTTCTCGGAGGCGGCGATGGCCAGGGCGGTCGGCCCGTCGGAGGCCGAGATCACGTCGTAGTATTCCGCCGTCAGCTTCGCTTCCAGAAGCCGGACGTTCGCCTCGATGTCATCGACCACCAATATGCGCGCGGTCATACCGAACTACCCCAGAAAGCGGCGGATGGTGTCGAGGAAATGCGACACCGAAATAGGCTTGGAAATATAGGCCTCGCAGCCGCCTTCGCGAATCCGCTCCTCATCGCCCTTCATGGCGAAGGCGGTCACGGCCACGACGGGGATATGAGAAAGCTCGTCGTCCTCCTTGAGCCATTTGGTCACCTCCAGGCCGGAAATCTCCGGCAGCTGGATGTCCATAAGGATCAGATCGGGTCTATGCAGGCGCGCCAAGGCCAGGGCCTGCAGTCCCTCTCGGGTCTGCAGTGTCTCATACCCCTGGGCGTCGAGCAGATCATGAAATAGCTTCATGTTCAGCTCGTTGTCCTCGACGATCAGAACCTTCTTGTTCATTCCGACTCAGGTTTCCGCCAGCGTTTGGTCAAAGACTCGCTGGCTCTGCTGCGGCATAGGTCATCACACGATATCCTTAAGTCCGCGTTGACTGCGGTGAGGCCCTTGGACGTTGAATTGACTCCGCAAGCGGTCGCTATCGACCCGCAAAAGCCCCTGCTCATCGTCGATGTCGATGAGGTGCTAGCCCTGTTTATGCACGGGTTTGGGCGTTTCGTGAGTGAGCGCGGCTACGAGATGCGGGTCGATAAGTTCGCCCTGTTCCAGAACATCTACCGCCATGGCGAATCGGAACATCTGGACCTTGAGACCGGCCGAACCCTGTTCGACGACTTTTTTCGATTCGGTTGCGAGGACATCGAGGCGGCCCCGGAAGCGGCCCACAGCCTGCGCAAACTGGCCCAAGCGGGCGTGACCATAGTGATTCTCACCAACGCCCCGCCCCATGCGCGCGCGCCCAGGGCGCGCTGGCTGGCCAAGCATGGGATGGACTACCCGCTGCTGATCAACCAGGGGCCGAAGGGCGCGGCGGTGGCGGCGCTGGCGGCGCGCACGGGCGGGCCGACAGCCTTCATCGACGACCTGCTGGGCAATCTTGACTCCGCCGCCGAAGCCGCCCCAGACGTGCAGCGGTTTCAGCTCGTAGCCGATGCGCGTCTGCGCGGCCTCGCGCCTTCGTCGCCGGACCGGCACCGGCGCATTGACCACTGGCCGCAGCTCTATAGCGCCCTGGCCGAGGCGCTGGGTGTGGTGAGTTCATGATTCGAATCGGCATCGACTTCGGCGGCACCAAGATCGAAGCCGCGGCGCTGGACGCCGCCGGCCACATCATAGAGCGGCTGCGCGAACCCAATCCCGGCAGCTATGACGCGGCCCTCGCCACTACGCGCGACCTGATCGACGCCATCGAGGCCAAGGTCGGCGGCGGCGCCACCGTCGGCGTCGGCCTTCCGGGTTCAGTCTCGCCCAAGACCGGCGTCGCCCGCAACGCCAACACCACCTGGCTGAATGGCCGCCCGTTCCGCGCGGATCTGTGCACGGCTCTGGGTCGGGAGGTTCGGGTGGCTAACGACGCCAACTGCCTGGCCCTGTCCGAGGCCGTCGATGGCGCCGGCGCTGGGGCGGACGTGGTCTTCGCCGTCATTCTCGGCACCGGCTGCGGCGGCGGGGTCACCGCCGGCGGTCGGCTGATCGAGGGACTGAACGGCGTCGGCGGCGAATGGGGCCACATGCCCCTGCCCTGGCCCAAGCCTAGCGAATATCCCGCCCCCGCCTGCTGGTGCGGCCAGCATGGTTGCCTGGAGCTCTACTGCTCCGGCACCGGCTTTCAGGCCGACTATCGGGGCGCCACGGGCAAGGATGACAAGGGCGCGCGGATCATCGAACTGATGCGCGCTGGCGATGTTGAGGCCATGGCCAGCTTCGATCGCTACGCCGACCGCCTGGGCCGAGCGCTGTCGGTGGTGGTCAACCTGATCGACCCCAACGTCATCGTCCTCGGCGGCGGCATGTCCAATGTCGGCGAACTCTACGATGCACTGCGGCCCGTGATCACCTCGCACATCTTCTCCGACGTGTTCGAGACCCCGATCAAGCCAGCGGTGCATGGGGATTCGTCCGGCGTAAGAGGCGCCGCATGGCTGTGGCCGGCGGACTGAGCCAGCCTATCCGTTTTTTAAGCGCTCATCCCCGCGAAGGCGGGGACCCAGGTGACTGGGCACTGCCCAATCCACTGCGCTTCACCCGATCCAGTCGAACCATCGAGACTGTAACCCTGGGTCCCCGCCTTCGCGGGGATGAGCGCAGTGTTTTGCCAATGCTGTTGGCAAACCCATGACCACCCTCTGCCGCGACTGCTTCCAGCTCACCGAGCGCGAAACCAACCGCTGCCCCAACTGCGGCTCGCCCCGGCTGGTCCGCCACACGGAACTGCGCAAGCTCACCCTCGCCCACATGGATTGCGACGCCTTCTACGCCTCGGTGGAGAAGCGGGACGCGCCGGAGTTGCGCGACCTGCCGGTGATTGTCGGCGGCGGCAAGCGCGGGGTGGTGACCACCTGCTGCTACATCGCCCGCATCTATGGCGTGCGCTCGGCCATGCCGATGTTCACTGCCCGCAAGCTCTGCCCGCAGGCGACCATCATCCCGCCCGACTTCACCAAATACCGCGCCGCCAGCCGCCTGATCCACGAGAAGCTGGAAAAACTCACGCCCCTGATCCAGCCGTTGTCCCTGGACGAAGCCTGGATCGACCTGACCGGCTGCGAGCGGCTGCACGGGGCGCCGGCGGCCGTGGTGCTGGCCAGGCTGCAGGCGCAGATCGAGCAGGAGATCGGCATCACCGTCTCCGTAGGCCTGGCCGCCAACAAGTTCCTGGCCAAGATCGCCTCCGACCTCGACAAGCCGCGCGGCTTCTCCGTGATCGGCGCGGCCGAGGCCAAGGCCTTTCTTGCCCCCAAACCCGTCTCCATCCTGCCCGGCGTCGGCCCCGCCTTCGCCCGCTCGATGGAGCAGGCCGGCTTCCGCACGGTCGGCGACCTGGCCCGCGCCGAACCCCGCGACCTCGCCAGCCGCTGGAACGCCTATGGACTGCGCCTGTCGCAGCTCGCCCAGGGCCTGGACAACCGTAAGGTCAATCCGGCGGAAGTCCGCAAGACCATCAGCGCCGAGAACACCTTCTTCGACGATCTGATCGAGGTCGAGGCGCTGGAGGATCAACTCTGGCCCCTGTGCGAGCGCGTGGCGCGCACGGCGCGGGCCTCCGGCGTCGCCGGCCGGGTGGCGACCCTGAAGCTGAAGACCAAGGACTTCCGCCTGATTACCCGCCGCCGCACCCTGGCCGTACCGACCCAGACCAGCCGGACCCTGTTCACCGTCGCCCGCGAACTGCTGGCCGCCGAAGCGCGCGGCGCCGCCTTCCGCCTGATCGGCGCCGGCCTCTCCGACTTCGTCGATGCCGCAGATGGCCTGGACCTATTCGCCGAGGAAGAACGCCGCGAACGCCGGGGCGAAGCGGCGCTAGATGCGTTGAGAGAGCGGTTCGGCAAGGGCGCGGTGGTGACCGGCCGGGCGCTGAAGGGGAAGGAACAACCGGAATGAGGTTCACCGCCACCGTCATTCCCTCCGGCAACGCAACGGGCGTGGAGGTTCCCGAGGCGGTCGCCAAGGCGCTGAGCCGCGAAGCTCGGCCGCCGGTGGTGATCACCATCAATGGCCACAGCTGGCGCAGCCGCGTGGCTCGCATGCTCGGCCAGATCCTGATCGGCATCAGCGCGGCGAATCGGCAAGCGGCCGGGATTGCCGAAGGCGATGAGGTCGAGGTGGACCTCGCGCTCGATGAAGCGCCGCGTGTGGTCGATGAGCCGGCCGACCTGACCGAAGCGCTGGGCCAGCGTCCGATCGCCCGCGCCGCCTTCGATCGCCTGCCCTTCGGCCTGAAGCGCAATCATGTCGCCGACATCGAGGCAGCGAAGAGCGTGGAGGTGCGGCGACGGCGTATGGGCAAACTGGTCGCGGCGCTGGGTGAGCCATGACGCCGATCCCCTAGCCATGCGGCGCGGGCTCCTCTAGCCTCAGCCGCGGCGGGAGGGTGCGATGATTTGGCTGTTCGTCATCGGCCTGGGCGTCTGGTGCGCCTTCCAGCAGTCGCAGCTGGCCGAGCTGAGACGGAAGTTCAACGCCCTCGCGCCTGAGCGGCCCAAGCTGTCGCCGGAGCGACCCGTGGCGGCGGCGGAGCGCGAGGCCGCGACAGAGGGCGTGTCCTTCCTCGCCGATCCGGCTCCATCGCCCAGCCCGGAGCCTGAGGTCCTGATCTCCGAAGCCCCGGAAGTCGCGGAGGCCGCGCCCTTCGCGCTGCCGGAAGATTTGACCGAGATCGCCAGGCCGCCACGGCTGTCGGTCTCGGATTGGCTGTCGCAGAACGGACTGGCCTGGATCGGCGGCGGAGCCCTCGCGTTGGGCGGCCTCTTTCTCGTGGCCTATGCCGCGCAACGCGGGCTGTTCAATCCGGCCTTCCGGATCGCGGCCGCCGTCGTGCTGGGCCTGGCCGCCCTGGCGGCGGGCGAGGCGCTGCGGCGAGGCTTTCCCCGCCAGCGCCCGCCAAACCTGTTGGTCGCCGCGCTGACCACGGCGGCGGGCGCAGGAATAATCTATGCCGCGATCTGGGCCGCCTATCGGCTCTATGGGTTCATTCCGGGTCCCGTCGCCGTTCCGCTGTTGGCCGCGACCTCCCTGGGTCTGCTGCTGTTGGCCCTGCTTCATGGCGAGGCGCTAGGCATACTGGCGATCGCGGCGGCCTATGCCGTACCGGTGGTCAGCGGCGCGGGCGACTGGAGCGGATTACCGCTCGACGGCTTCGCCGCCCTGGTTCTGGCCACTGGTCTCGCCGTGGCCGGCCTTCGCCGCTGGGCGCCAGCCGGCGCGGTCGCTCTTGTCGGCGCGGGCCTTTGGGTCATTGGCCGCAGCGTCGAGGCCGACGCGCTGGGTGTCTGCCTGCTTGCGGCTCTGGCGGCGGCCCTGACTCTGGCCGCGAGCATCTTCGCCAAGCGGCCCTCCGCCAGTCCCGATCGCTTCGATCGCCTGCTACCAGCCGCCATCATCGGCGCCAGCCTTTTTGCCGCCCTGGTCTGGTGGAGCCTGGTCCCGCGCGAGGCGCTCTATGCGGCGGTGGCGACCGCATCGATCATTCTGGCGACAGCCGCCGGCGTGCGGCTTGCAAAAGCCAGCCCGCTCCTCCTCATCGCGCCCGCGGCCCTGCTTGCCTGCGCCGCCCTGTCGCCAGGCGACCTGGCTGTGGACCGGGCGAAGGCCATCGGCTTCCTGCTCGCCCTTCTCTGCCTTCTGGCCGCCGGGTTCGACGGCGCCATGCGCTCGGACCGCAGGCGGGAGGCGGCCGTGATCGGCGCCGCCGGCGCGGTGCTGGCGCTGACCCTGTTCATGAACCGGTTGGCGCAGGCGGCGCCGGGGTGGGACTGGGTGATTGACGCCGCCTTCGCCGCTGTCATCGCCTCCGGCGCCGCCCTGCTCCGACGCCAGGCGGAAGATCCCGAGACCGACCTGGCCACCGCGGCCTGGATCGCGGCCGCGGCTGAAGCGGCCGGCCTCGCTCTCCATGCCGGCCTCGACTGGCATGTCGCACCAACAGCCTATGGCCTGTTGGCCCTGGTGCTTGCGGGGCTTTCGCTCAGGTTCCGGTGGCGAGGGTTCGCGGAATCCGCGGCCGCCGCCTGTCTGGCCGGCTTCGCCGCCCTGTTCGCCCCCGCGATCACCTGGGCCGCCATCGACGGCGACGCCGGATGGCTCATGACCGCGGCCGTCGGCGGCGGGGCGACCCTGGCGCAGGTCGCGGCATGGCGCGTGCTCAAGGCGCGCCGCGACACGCCATCCTGCGCCGAGGCGGCATCGACCCTGGCGGTCATGTCCGGCCTGCTGACCGTCTTCCTGATGCTGCAGGCGTTGCACGCACCCCACGGCGGCCCAGCCCTGCTCGACGACTTCACCCGGGCCTCGATCCGGACCGTGCTCTTCCTGGCGGCCGGACTGATGCTGTCCATCCGGGGCGCGGCCACGCCGATCGGCCGTTGGCGAGCGCCGGCGTTCCTGGCGATCGGCGCCGCGCATGGTTTCTTCCTTGAGATCATCGCCCGTCATCCCTGGTGGGGTCTCGGCGCGCCGGTCGCCGGCCCGCCGGTGTTCGACTCGCTGCTGCTCGGCCTGTTGGCGCCCGCGCTGATCCTGCTCGAAGCCGCCCGCCGCCTGGCGCGGCAATGGCGAAAGATCGCCGCGGTCACGGTCGGCTTTGCGCTGCTGTTCTTCATCGTCTGGATTGTGACCGAGCTGCGCCGCCTGTTTCACGGCCCCGATCTCGCCGGCGACTTTGGCTATGCGGAAACCGCCGCCTACGCCGCTGCTGCCCTCGCCATTGCCCTGGGGCTGATGCGGGCTGGAGACAGGTTGCGCGCCCTTATTGGGGAGACCGGCTGGCTGGAGACCAGCCTTACCGCGCAGGCGTGGTTCGGCCTTGTGCTCTCGGTATGGCTGCTTTCCTTCATCGCCAGCCCATGGTGGGGGCCATTGGACGGCGACCTGCGTGCGCCGGCTCTGCTAGGATTGCTCTATGCCGCCGGCTGCGGCCTGAGCGCGGGCATGGCGCTCTTGGCCCGGCGCAACGGCCGCATCGCCCTCGCGCACGCCGCGCTATCCGCCGCGGCGGTCCTGCTGTTCGTTTTGCTGACCCTCTCCGTCCGCTTCCTGTTCCATGGCGACGCTATGCGAGCGCCATTGCGAGAGGCCAGCCTGGAAACCTGGACCTTCTCGGCCATCTGGGCGATCTACGGCTTGGCCGTGCTGGCGGCCGGCGCGGCGCGTAAGGATGTCACGGTTCGTTGGCTCGGCCTGGCGATCCTGCTCGCGACCACCTTGAAGGTCTTCCTGTTCGACATGGCGCGGCTGGAAGGCGTGGTCCGCGCCGCCTCCTTCCTGGCGCTGGGGCTGGTGCTCCTGGTCGGCGCCTTGGCGGCGCGCCGGTTGAGCGGCGGCCGGGAGACAGGCGCTTCTTAGCACTGAGCCTTTCTCCTCCTACATCCCCCACTTTTGAGTGACGCGCCCGCGCGCGCCGCGATATGACAAAGGCTCACACCGGAGCGCCGCCCATGTCCAAGATCGAAGACCATCTCTCTGCCAAGGGCATCACCGTTCCCACCCCCAATGCGCCGGTCGCCAACTACGTCCCGTTCGTGCGGACGGGGAACCTCGTTCACATCTCCGGGCAGGTCTCGGTCGATCCCTCGGGCGGGATCAAGGGGGTGGTCGGCGGGGACGTTGATATGGACAAGGCGGTGGCCGCCGCGCGGATTTGCGGGCTCAACCTGATCGCCCAGATGAAGGCGGCCTGCGATGGCGATCTCGACCGGATCGTACGGGTGGTCAAGCTGGGCGGCTTCGTCCAGGCGGGGCCAGACTTTTTCGAAATTCCCAAGGTGATAAACGGCTGCTCCGACCTTATGGTGGAGACCTTCGGCGACGCGGGCCGCCACGCGCGCTCGGCCGTCGGAGTCTATCGCCTGCCGATGAATTTCGCCGTTGAGGTCGATGCCGTGGTGGAAATCCGATGACCGTCACTGAACATCTCGACCCCGCCCATCGCTTTGGCGAGGCCTGGGAGCGATTGTTCGACCCGCCCATGGCCCACCGCGGCCTGTGGACCAAGGACGGCGCGCCGGAGAATTCGTTGGCCGCCTTCCAGGCCGCCTGCAGCCATGGATATGGCATCGAGCTGGACGTGCAGCTTTCCGCGGACGGCGAAGCCATGGTCTTCCATGACGGCAAGCTGACCCGCATGACTGCCGCTGAAGGCCGGCTCAGCGACCATACCGCCGCCGATCTGGGGAAGCTGAAGCTGAAGGGGACCGACGAGACCATCCCCACCCTATCCGACACCCTGACGATGATTGGCCACCGGGCCATGGTGCTCATCGAGCTGAAGACCCCGTTCGGCGAAGTCGGGCCGCTGGAGAAGCGGGTGCATGAGGTGCTGATCGACCACAACGGCCCAACGGCCGTGATCGGCTTCAACCCCTATTCCCACGCCTGGTTCGCGACGCACCATCCGCAGATCCTGCGCGGGCTGAACAGCTATGCCTATTCCGACGAAACCGCCCACACCATGGCGGCGGAGCAGCGCAAGGCCTACTCCAAGCTGGAGCATGTCGGCATGGCCAAGCCGCACTTCCTGGCCCTCGGCCTGGATCTGCTGCCCAGCCCGGCCGCGACCAAGCTGCGCGACGGCGGCATGCCGGTGGTGGCCTGGACCGTGCGCGAACCCGGCCAGTGGGACGCCGCGCGCGACCACAGCGACAACCTGATCTTCGAGGGCTTTGCCGCGTGACGCGTTGGGCCGCGTGAAGGCTTGCCGCCCGTGACGGCCATCAAGCCGGCGGTGAAGCTTCACCGCCGCATCGCGGAAATCGGCAAGTCGGCCTGGGACGATTGCGCGGGCAATCCCGACTACGCCGCCAACCCTTTCATCTCATTCGACTTCCTGGATTGCCTGGAACAGACGGGCTGCGCCGTGGAGCGAACCGGCTGGGGGCCGCGCCACATTTCGGTGGAGGACGAGGACGGACGGGTGGCGGCGGTGATGCCGCTCTACCTGAAGTCCCACAGCCAGGGGGAATATGTCTTCGACCACGCCTGGGCCGACGCCTATGAGCGGGCCGGCGGGCAGTATTATCCCAAGCTGCTGTGCGCCGCGCCCTTCTCGCCGGTGACGGGACCACGACTGCTGGTGCGACCGGATGTGGATCCGGACCTGGCGCGCAAGACCCTGCTCGGCGGCGCGCTGGCGGTCTGCGAGCGCTACGGGGCCTCGTCTCTGCACGTTAACTTCGCCAGCGAGGACGACTGGCGGTTCGTAGGCGAGCAGGGCCTGCTGCTGCGCGAGAACCAGCAGTACCACTGGCACAATGCCAGCTACGCGACCTTCGACGACTTCCTCGCCGCCCTCTCGTCCGGACGCCGCAAGACCATCCGGCGCGAGCGTCGCGACGCGGTGAAGGACCTGGAGATCGTCGCCCTGACCGGCGCCGACCTGACCGAGGATCACTGGGACGCCTTCTTCGCCTTCTACATGGACACCGGCTCGCGCAAGTGGGGCCAGCCCTACCTGACCCGCCGCTTCTTCTCGCTGCTGAACGAGCGGATGGCCGACAAGGTGATGCTGATCATGGCTCGTCGCGACGGCCGCTGGATCGCCGGCGCGCTGAACCTGATCGGCGCCGACTGCCTCTATGGCCGCAACTGGGGCTGCCTGGAGGATGTGCCCTTCCTGCATTTCGAGCTCTGCTACTACCAGGCCATCGAACAGGCGATCCGCCTGGGCCTGCCCCGCGTTGAGGCGGGCGCGCAAGGGCAGCACAAGATCGCCCGCGGCTATCTGCCCACCGCCGTCTACAGCGCCCATTGGATCGCCGACCCCGCCCTGCGCAAGCCGGTGGCGCGGTTCCTGGAACAGGAGCGCGAGCAGGTGGAGCAGGAGATGGAATGGCTGGAGGAGGAGTATTCGCCGTTCAGACAGGGGTGAGGTTCGTGCGTGCTTCGACGCAGCCCTGCGGGCTGGCTCAGCATGACGGAGATTTTTACAGCCCACCCAACCACGTCATCCTGAGCCGGACGCGAAGCGGCCGTGTCGAAGGACGCACAATGCTCATGTCCGAAAACCGCGAGCATCTCGCGCGCGATCGCCTATCTTCTGCCCATGACCAGCACCAACTTCACCTTGTTCGACACCGCCATCGGCCTCTGCGGCCTAGCCTGGCGAGGCGAGACCGTCGTCAGTGTCCTGCTGCCCGAAGGCGGCGCGGACAAATCCCGCGCCCGGCTACAGCGCCGGTTCGCGGACCTCGTCGAGACTCAGCCAACGCCGCTGATCGATGACCTCATTACCCGCATCCGCGCCCTGCTCGACGGCCAGCCGATCGACCTGACCGACGCGCCGGTGGACATGAGCGTGTTCGACGACTTCCCGCGAAAGGTCTACGAGATCGCCCGCGCGATCCCGCCGGGCCAAGCGCTGACCTATGGCGAGATCGCCGAACGGCTCGGCGACAAGCTGCTGGCCCGCGATGTGGGCGCGGCGATGGGCCAGAACCCCTACCCCATCATCATCCCCTGCCACCGCGTCGTCGCTGCCGGCGGCAAGCTGGGCGGGTTCTCGGCGCGGGGTGGTTCGGACACCAAGCAGAAGCTGCTGGCGATCGAGGGCTATGCACCGGGCGGGCAGGCGTCGCTGTTCTGAGGGGCGCTGCAGCGGCTGCGTGCGTCCTTCGACGCGCCGCTTCGCGTCGGCTCAGGATGACGTAGAGGGGTGGGCTGCAAGGTCCGCTTTGGATGAGCTCTATAATTCTACGTCATCCTGAGCCGGCCGCTCTTGCGGCCGCGTCGAAGATTCCATGGGGGGTGGATAGCAGCCGGCTCTGGCCTTCAGAGTGAGGTCTTCGAACCACTCACTTTGGAGACTGAGATGACCGCCTTTGAGCAGGAAGCTACCCAGCCGGCCGCTATCCGGACTGATCTTGGAGCCATTTTCGTTTCATTGGAACTGAGCAGATCGACGTGGCTGATCACGTCGTTGTCGCCTGGGGCTGGTGAGAAGCTTTCGCGTCGCCAGGTTGCGGCGGGGG
>FTKM01000088.1_pt3 | contig 12244 bp, 10 predicted proteins | sample 1658051 | NCBI WGS metagenome assembly FTKM01 (sample SAMEA3914794, study PRJEB12502) | metagenome | biome: forest; material: soil | place: Canada | collected 2011-07-05 | depth 0.1 m | reverse complement strand
GAATGTGGCCCTGCCGACGTTCGCGCATATAGGGCAGCACGGCTTGCATCATCGCTACGGCACCGAACACGTTGACATCGAACTGTTTGCGCATCTCGGAGAGCGGGGACTCTTCCATCACGCCCTCATGGCCGTAGCCCGCGTTGTTGACCAGTACGTCGACCGGTCCGATGGTCTGCTCGATCTCAGCAACCACGCTATCTATGTTTTCAAACTCGGTCACGTCGAGAATGCGGCCAAAGGCGCTGCCCGGTGCGAGCAATTCAAAATCGAGCCTTGCCTGTTCGCTTCGCACTGTACCCACCACACGGTGACCGTCCGCGAGCGCTTCTTGCGCCAAGGCGCGACCAAAGCCGCTACTGACACCGGTAATGAGCAGGATCTTGCTGGATGGCATGGAATTGACTCCGGACAGACGGGCAAATTTGCATTTTAGTATCGTTCCCATTTGAACCTTAGGCAACAGATTCTGTTTTTGTTGCCTGTTTTAACTGCTATGCGATAGGTCGATCCGCCACGCACGCAGAGTGAAACGGTTCGTCCGCATGACGTTAAGGTTCAAGTGTGGTTTGGATACAGCTCCGATTGTTCACTGACGTCAACAGTGTGTTGTGGTATGAGCAATGCTCGTTTGTGCGCAACAAAATACAATACGCGTCGCCTGGACGAGGTTGACAGCCGCGAGTCACCGAAGCGTTCAAATTGTGGGCCGGACACAGGAATGAATCCGCTGCCTGCAGGTTGCAATCAGGAAGCCACTCCAGTTTTGACTTGTACGATGCGTTTGATACTAACGATACTTTCTTCCGTCGTGCTTGCGGGATGCGCGTCGACTTCTGACGTCACCGCGACAGAGAATGGACACCTTGCCGTTTCGGCGCGCGGCAACCTCAGCGCGGAGTTCGTCTCATGGGCGAGCGTAAAAGACACCGCCATGGATCGTGCCAAAATTTACTGTAGTGATCGCGGCAAGCAGATCCGGGAACTCGGCACATCCTCCGACGGAATGATGGGGATATCGGGTGACAAGGTCACTGTTATATTCGACTGTGCCTAGTCAGACTGCTTCGCGTTGTCGCAGCAATTCCAATGTCCCTGTTAATGAGGCAAGGGATGGCCGCCCGTGTAATGGGTGCAGTGGCGCTGATGTTCGTCACGGAAACGAAGGGCTGCTCGTTACGTGGGCGCGAAATTCCCGGCAAGAGTCCTGAAGATAAATAGCATGCCGAAGCGATTTTTAATGGCCACCCGTATAGGTGACGCGCCATATCGTGCCATTGCCGTCTTCCGACACGAGCAGCGCGCCATCACGGGCAACGGCCACGCCTACGGGTCTGCCCCAGACGCTACGGTTGTCTGCTACGAAGCCGGTGAGGAAATCCACGTACTCGCCGGTTGGAACGCCGTGATCGAGACGCACGCGCACCACCTTATAGCCGGTGCGCAAGCTTCGGTTCCATGAGCCGTGCAGCGCCACGAAAATGTCTCCACGGTACTCGGCTGGAAATGCTGCTGCGCCCGTTGTCGCTGTATAGAAGCACATTTCCAGCGGAGCCGAGTGCGACTGTAGCAACACGTCGGGGGTGATCGTCTTCCCGGCAAGGTCGGGGCGCTCGCCAGCGTGGCGAGGATCTTCGTGACCTCCCATGTAATACCAGGGCCAACCGTAAAATCCGCCTTCTTTTACCCGGGTAACGTAATCGGGCACCAGGTTATCGCCAAGGCCGTCGCGCTCGTTTGTCGAAGCCCACAATTCGCCCGTTGCCGGATCCACTGCGATTCCTGCGCCATTGCGAATACCCGTCGCAAAGGTGTGAAGCGGCGCATGGCCTTCGGGGTCCGTCACGAGGATGTCGGCACGATGGGTTTCTGCATCCCATCCCGCGCCCTGTCCGTGTTCGGCGTCCCAACGAGCTATCTCTTCGGGGCTCTTTTTACTCATGCTTTCAGCGACGTTTGACCCGGAACCGACGGTAATGAACATGCGTTTGCCATCAGGCGAAAAGGCCACGTCGCGCGTGCTATGTCCACCGTGACTTTCCGTAAGGCGTGGCACGATGACCTGCGCCGTACCGCTCGCTTTAAGGTCTCCGCTGTGATACGGGAAACGGACAATCGAATTGTTATTGGCCACGTAGACCCATTGCGGCTGATTTCCCGGTGGATAAAAGGCGATACCAAAGGGCCGGTCCAGGTTGTCAGCAAAGATCTGATTGTCGGACGGCGCATCGGCTCCGTCGGCGGCACGCAATACCCTGATGCGGCCAGCGGCCGTCTCTGCGAGAAAAATATCGCCGTTGGGTGCGATGCGTACGATGCGAGGGTTCGACAGACCCGTCGCAAACAGCCGGACCGTAAACCCCTGCGGAACAGATAGCGAGGCATTGGCGGGCTGCTTTACAACCTGCGGATTATTTCCGGACGAAGTCGTGCTGTAGGGGGCAGGCAAATCAGTCAGCGTGAGGTGATGCTGGACACCCGGGGCGGCACGGCGCCAATCGCCGGTGTCGGTTCCTGGCGCAGGAGTGGACGCGGGATTGGCAGATTGAGAAACCTGAGCTGGCGGCTTCAAGGTAGAAAGGTAGGCAATCACATTGCTGCGATCAGTGGAATTGGCGACGGACACTGGCATGGTTGTGCCGGGCACCATCGACGCTGGATTCGACAGGAATCGCTCGAGCGTTGCTTCGTCCCATGTGACGTCTGATGCGCTCAAGGCGTTGGTAAAGCTGAAGTTCGGGATAGAACCGGCGCGCCGACCAAAAACGCCCACGAGGCTAGGGCCTTGTCCCATGATGGGTGTATTGCCAGGTCCCAGGTTATCGGCATGACATATGGCGCAATTCTGCTGAAAGAAGACGCGTCCCTGCGCGGCGTTACCCACGGGTGGGACCTGAGCTACGGCATCTATGTCAACGGCAGGACTGGCAACGGCAATGCTCAGCAAAAGCGCTCGCGGGAACCAACGCATGGACAGCATCCGGTTCACCGCCATGTTCGACGACCGATACGGTATAGATAGCATGACCCACCTTCCGCAGATTGAGTTAGCAGTACGATTCTACGGTGGAACGCGCGAGTGTCAGGCCATACTGAACCAGTCGATGCCATTTCTGGCAGAGATGCCATCTACGCGCCACCTGGGTGTCATGCAATGGATCTGCGTCACACACGGCAAACCCTTCTGACCTTTGCGCCTGGATACGCGGCCGCAAAGTTTCCAGTCTTGCGATATTCTCCAAGCTCATTCTCCGCTGACCGATCTACGCGCCGAAATGCGTTGTGGCTCATCACGTCAGCCTTCATCGAGGACTACCATGGCGTTCGACTCATCCGCTTCCCCTGTCTGGTTCATTACTGGCTGTTCGACCGGGTTCGGTCGGGAAATTGCACAGGCTGTACTCGCGCGTGGCTGGCGTGCTGTCGTCACTGCGCGCGATCCGGGTAGTGTCGCCGACCTGGCGAGCGCGCACCCCGAACACGCGCTGTCGCTCAAACTCGATGTGACTTCGCCGGAGGCTGTGGACGCAGCCATCGCGCAGGCGAAAGCTGCGTTTGGCCGCATCGACGTGCTGGTCAATAACGCGGGCTACGGCTATCTGTCAGCGATTGAAGAAGGGGAAGATGACGAAGTCCGCGCCATGTTTGAGGTCAATTTCTTTGGCGCGGTCAGCACGATCAAAGCGGTATTGCCTTTGATGCGGGAACAGCGCGCGGGGCATATCGTCAATATCACGTCGGTGGGTGGCCTCGTGGGTAATCCGGGCAGCGGCTATTACGCCGCCACCAAGTTCGCGCTGGAGGGGCTTGGCGAAGCGCTCGCGCGAGAGACTGCCGAGTTGGGTATCAAGGTGACCACGGTCGAACCAGGACCGTTTCGCACGGACTGGGCGGGCCGATCACTCAAGCAGACGCGCCGCTCTATCGATGCATACGCATCCATCGCCGGGAAGCGCCGCGCGCAAGTGGCGTCAGATAGTGGACAGCAACCTGGAGACCCGGCACGCGCTGCACAGGCGATCATCGCCGCTGTCGAAGCGAAGACGCCGCCATCGAACCTGGTGTTGGGCAAACCCGGGCTGGAAGCGGTCCGCGCGAAATTGGGCAGGCTGCAGAACGATTTGAATAACTGGGAGGCGACAACAGTCGGCGCCGATTTTCCTGACTGAGTGGCACGATGTGGCTTCAAACGCGATGCGCGAAATGCTCAACGGGTTTGCCGCCTTGCGGACGCTGGTAAGCTTTTGCCGATAACCCATTCTCCATGCGGTTCGGAGTCAGCGAGGATTGATGGCGAATTTACAGGTTTGCGCAGGCGCCACGCTGCAATGCTCATTCGGTGCCGCCCCTGGCGTGCTCAATGTGTTGCCGGCCAATCGCACGCTGGTTGGCGGCGTGCCGGCGGCCACGCTGCTCGATTCCATTCCGATCGTGAATGTCACGTCGTTTGGAATGTGCCAGAGTGCGGCGAACCCCACCGTCATTGCCGCCACGTCGGCAGCGCTCGGCGTGTTTACGCCGATGGCCTGCGTGCCGGCCACCCCCGCACCATGGATCCCGGGTGGCGCACCCACCGCGCTGATCGGTCCAGCACCTGCGCTCGACGCGCAAGGCACGCTGATTTGCGCGTGGGGCGGCGTCATCAAGGTGACGCAGCCGGGGCAGGCCAGCACATTCGTGCCGTGACGGCTTACTGAGGCGCGGGCGACGTACCTGGCAGTGCGTGCCACCAGCGGCGCCAGCGCGACTGCGGCTTGCCGTCAGCATCGAGAGGGCGGCCGTCAGCAGCGTAGCGCTCACCCGGCTCCACGAGCTTGCCTGCGCTGTATAACTGCCGTTCGGCGAGACCGCCGTTGTCGTGAAAGCGTTCGAAGAGGCCTTGCAACTTGCCCTGCCGGTATCGTGCGTGTTCGAGCAAGCTGCCGTCGGGCAGGTAGGTTTTGCTGTCACCGTGCAGCAAGCCGCGCGCATAATGCGCTTCACGTTGCACCGAGCCGTCCTGCGCGTAATACACGGCTTTGCCATCTAGCTTGTCGTCGGCATAGTTGAGTTTCGCGGACGGCGTGCCATCCGGATAGAACAGGGTGGCAGGACCGCCGAGGCGGCCATGCACATAGCGCAGAACGGCCAGCATCACACTGTTCGAATAGATGCACGCGTCGCCGTGCAAGGCACCGTCCACCATCGTGCCTTCGATACCGGAGCCGTCACGCATGACGCTTACGTCTTGAGGTGTATTCATATCCGGCTCAATTGATCTTGACGATGCCGCCCTTGACGGTCAGCAGGCCGCCACCGTCTACCGTCTGTTCGAGCGAGCCCTTGTTCGACACGCTTTGCGCTTCGTTCGATAGTGTGCCGTCCGACTTGTTCGTCAACGACGAGCCTGCGTGATTGGTCAAGGAAAGCGCGGCCTGATGGCTCATCGAGCCGTCGGTTTTCGCGGCAAGGTCTCCGGCGCTTTGCAACGTAAGCGTACCGCCGACCTTGATGGTCAGGTTGCCATCCACGCTCAGCGTAAAGTTACCGGTCACGGTATGCGCAAGGTTGCCGCCAACACTGCGCGTTTCGTCGCCACCTGTCTTCACCGTGCGGGTTCCAGCTACTTCGACGGTCTCGTTGCCGGTCTTCACCGTCATACTCCGGTTGCCGGTCTCCAGCACCAGCGTGTCGTCGCTATCTTTCACCGTATGCGTGCGCGCATGCTGGATGGTGCGCGTTTCGTCATGTCCGATAGTGTAGGCCGCGTCGTTCAGTACCTTGACGTTCAGGTCCTTCTGCGCCTGCATGAACACTTCTTCGTTGTCCTGTTTGTCCTCGAAACGCAGTTCGTTGAAACCTGCGTTGCCTTTCGAAGTGCTCGTCTTGATGCCGGACTGCGTCTGATTGTCGGGCAACGTATAGGGCGGCTGGTTCGCGCCGTTGTAGACGCTGCCCGTAATGAGCGGGCGATCCGGATCGGCGTCGACGAACGTGATCACAACCTCGTCGCCGATGCGCGGCATGAATTGCATACCGAACCGTTTGCTCGCCCACGGCTGCGCGACGCGGACCCAGCACGAACTGTTCTCATCGTTCTTGCCGTCCCGGTCCCAATGGAACTGCACCTTGACGCGTCCATACTGATCCGTCCAGAGTTCCTCGCCTGCCTTGCCGACGACGGTCGCCGTCTGGGTCGGCATCACGGGGCGCGGCGTGGTGCGCGCGGGCCGGTAGTCGATGGTGGCGGGGAAGGCCTCGAAGCGGTTGCGGTAGGTATCGTGGCTCGCATCATGCACCACGCTCGCGACGACCCACTGGATGTTGGCATCATCCGACTCGTGTCCGGACAGCGTGAACTTGTACCCCGGCAACAACCCGCGGCAATCGCTTTCGCCCACCAGCCGGCTTGCGCCACTGCGCAAGTCGTCAACGCGGCGCTTGGTGATCGATGCCGCCACCGCGCTCGTCTGATAACGGCCCGGGTATTCGTAGACCATGGGGCCGTCGGCGGCGGCCTCAGCCTGGGAAAAAAGTTGCGATGCCGGCGTCAGATACGCGTAGTCCGAGCTGGCAAACACGCCAGTCACGCTTTGCTCGACCAGTTCGCAATAGAGAATCTGGCCCGTTTCACGCTTACCGGTGTGACCGGGTGCGTAGGCAATCGTGGCCGCACCTGGCAGCGTAACAAACGCATCCGTATGGTCGGCCACGACGAGCGTGTGTTTGGCGTTCTCGTGCTGGAAGAAATAGAACCAGCCTTCCTCTTCGCACAGCCGGCTCACAAAAGCGAAGTCGGACTCGGCGTACTGCACACAATACTCGCGAGCCTCGTAAGTGCCCGTCAACGAAAACGAAAAATCCGTCGCACCATGGCCGCTAAAGACATTCTCGACAATCTGCTGGGTGGTCTTGCCCTGGAAGATCCGGTTGTTCGACGCGAGCGTCAACAGCCATAGCCACGAGCGCAATTCGAACGAATAGTGGCTACCATCGACGGTCGATGGCAATTGCGCCGCACGCGTGCAGACGGCATCGATGAGGCGCGGGTTGTCGCCCCACTTGAGCGAGAGCGTAGCGTGCTTCCCGGTCAATCCGGAGAGCGCAACAGGCGGCGTGGCACCAACAGCGCGCACGTTGAGTTCGGCGACAGCCCCGATGCCTTCGCGGCCGCTGAACTGGGTGGGGAAGAGCGTATCGAACGGCGCGCCAGCGATGGCAATTCGAGTGGTGTCGTCGGTCGGGAGGGGACGGGGCATGGCGTAACAGGTGAGAAAGACGAGTGGATTCAGCGAAGCACTGCATGGGCGATGGACGCGTGCTTCATTCGAGCGCCCATTGCGCGAGCGTGCCGACGAGTTCATTCATCAACACGTTGTCGATTTCCCGCGCGCCGGCTGAGCGGCAGCGCGCAAGCACCGCATTGACGATACCGGCGTCGAAATCGAACTGCTTGCCGGTGAACGCGTGATAGCGCGTCCTCAGTTCCTCCAGTTTCTTTTCGATGATCCCGCGCAGCACGGTGTCGTCCAGTGGGCGGTAAGGCACCTCGGTCATGCGGGCGAGAAACGCCGGGCGGAATACCTCCAGCAGCACGTTGCGCAGCTTGCGCGTGACGGCATCAGTAGCGAGCAGGTCGGCTGGCGTATGCAGCAGCAATTCGGCACCGACATTGCTGGTCGCGAGAATCACCGTATTGCGAAAATCGACACTCAGGCCGGTGCCGTCTTCCATCGTGCCCTTGTCAAAGACGTTGTAGAACGCTTCGAGCACATCGGGATGCGCTTTTTCGATCTCATCGAGCAGCACCACGCTATAGGGCCGACGGCGCACGGCTTCGGTCAGCATGCCACCCATCCCGTAACCGACATAACCGGGCGGCGCGCCCTTCAGTTGCGACACGGTATGCGCTTCCTGGTACTCCGATAGATTGATCGCAATCAGATTGCGCTCGCCGCCGTACAACGCATCGGCGAGCGCGTAGGCCGTCTCGGTCTTGCCAACGCCGGTCGGTCCCACCAGCAGGAATACACCGACTGGCTTCAATGGATCGGTGAGCCCGGCGCGATAGGCCTGGATGCGTTTGGCGATGCGATCAAGCGCTGCGTCCTGGCCAATGATCCGCTGCGCGAGGCGCGCCTTGAGCGTGCGTACCGCATGCACTTCGTCGGCCAGCATCTTGCCGACCGGAATGCCGGTCCAACTGGCGATCACCGCCGCAACCGCCTTGGAATCGACACAGACGGGCACCATCGGATCATCGTCACGAATCGCTTCAAGACCGCTTTCGAGCCTGGCCAGTTCAGCGCTCAGGTCATCGAACTCTTCGCCGAGCGGACCCTGTGGATCTGCACGCAGCGCCTGATCGAGCGTCGCAAGCCGGGCACGGGTGCTAAGGATCTCGCGTACCGCAGCGGATTCGTCGTGCCAGCGCGCCTCCAGTTCGCGGGCGAGGGCGACGTTGCGTTTATGCTCGGCGTCAAGCACGGCAAGCCGCGCGGCATGGTTCGCGCCAAGCACCAGCTCGCGCTTGAGCCGGGTCAGTTCGTCATGCAGTGCACGTTCACGATGCCGTGCGGCTTCCAGCTGCGGCGGCGTATCGTGTTGCGCCAGCGCGACGCGGGCACAGGCGGTGTCGAGCACCGCAATCGCCTTGTCGGGTAACTGACGGCCGGAGATATAGCGATGCGACAGCTTCACGGCGTCGACAATCGCCGCTTCGAGCACGGCGACGCCATGATGTTCCTCGAGTTTGGTGGCGACGCCGCGCAGCATGGCGACCGCCGTTTGCTCGTCAGGCTCTTCGACCTGCACCAACTGGAAGCGCCGCGCTAGCGCCGGATCTTTTTCGAAGTACTTCTTGTATTCGAGCCACGTGGTGGCCGCTATCGTGCGCAACTCGCCGCGCGCAAGCGCAGGCTTCAACAGGTTGGCGACGTCGCTTTGGCCTTCGGCACCGCCCGCGCCGATCATCGTATGGGCTTCGTCAATAAACAGAATGACCGGTTGCGCCGAACGTTTGACTTCGTCGATCACGCTTTTCAGGCGTTGCTCAAACTCGCCTTTTACGCCTGCGCCAGCCTGCAGCAACGCGAGATCAAGCACGCGCAGCGCGACAGCCGCGAGCGGCGGCGGCACCTCGCCCGCAGCGATGCGCAGGGCAAGGCCCTCGACAACCGCAGTTTTGCCCACACCCGGCGCACCCACCAGGATCGGATTGTTTTGCCTGCGCCGCAGCAGAATATCGACGGTCTGTCGAATCTCGCCGTTGCGCCCGACGATCGGATCAATACGTCCAGCGCGCGCTTCGGCGGTCAGGTCTAACGTGTATTGATCGAGCGCCGACGCTGCGGCAGCAGCATCGCTCGCGCGGCTCGAACTGCCCGCGCCGCTCAGTCCGCTCACGTGCGAACCGGCCGCTGCCGCGCCGCGTTCGCTCGACGGTTCAAGCCACGTTGTGAGGTTCATCCGTAGCGAGGCGCGCGAGACACGCAGGATCGATGGCACGCTGGCGGACAACTGCGCGCAGATCGCATCGCTTTCGAGCAGCGCCAGCAGCAGGGTTCCGGAACTCACCAACGGTTGCTGCAGCACGACGGTGGACAGGACGAGCGCATCCTGAAGCAGTACTACGAGATTCCTCGAGAACGACGGGGTGCGCGTATTGCCGCGTTTAAAATTTTCGAGTGCACGGTTGATCTCAGCGATCAGCGCGTCGCGCTCCAGCGCGAAGTGAGGCAGCACGCAAGCAAGGTCGCCGCCTTCAATGTCGATTAGTTCAAGCAACAGATGCTCGATCTCCACCTCGAAATGGGTCAGTTGAAGGCAGCGCTGCGCAGCGCGTTCGAGAGCGCTGCGCGTGGAGCGTTCGAGTGTGCCGACCAGGGTCTTCAGGTCGAGACTCATCCTGCGGCTCCACTACGCTCGCCGGGGCGCCTCGCGCCGAGGCGGATATGGGTGGTGCGCGCGGGCGGCGTGTCGCTTGCGCCGACCCATGCGGTCCAGCCGAGCCGTAATGGCGCCTGCATCGAAAGCTGTGCTTTGGGCTGCTGCCCGGCAGCCAGATGCAGATCGAGATGCTGGTAAAGATCGCCGCCGAAGTAAGCCGCTGCGAGCGCATGCAGGTCGGCATGACAGCGCCCGCCAGGAAGAAACGATTCGTAGCTTTCGAGCGGGAGGGGGCCGATCTCGATACGGATGCCGCGATGTTCGTCCCAGATCCGCGTACCGACCACCGCGCCACGGCCGAGGCGGTGATTGCAGCCGCGCCGCCCGATGCGGGTGAGGCTTTCCTCGGACAAGGTGCGCCAGCCGCCTGCAAATGGAGACGAACGCACCGGCACGCGAAAATGATGCTGGGTGATCACGTCGAAGCCGGCCAGCGAGCGGCGCCGGTTGGCCATCAGTCCGGCGCGTGCGAGTATCGCGGAGGCGTCGAGGCCACCCGTCGCCGCCTCAGTGCCGCGCTTGTGCAACGGCAGCCCGGTCAAACCACGCAAGATGGTCTGCGCAGGACTATAGAGCGGCGAAAGAAACGGATCGGCGATGCGGTACTTGCGCTGCGCCCGATAGAGCAGTGCAAGCAGCCGGTGCTGAAACAGATTGAGGAACGCCACTGCGGACGTATCCTTCTGCCGCAAGCGGTCTTGCAGCCACTCCTGATACGCGTCCGGCAAGGGGCCTTCAGGGCCACCCAGGCCAAACGCGTTGACTTCCAGTTCGGGTTGCGTTGCAGGATCGTCTTCGGTGTAGGCGGGGTCTGTTGTGATAGCGAGCGCACGGCTTGGCGCGCGCCGTAAAGCGCCAAGCGCGCTCGGCGCGAACACCGGCGCAAGTGCGCCGGCTAGCGCGAGCGCTTCGGTGCGCGGATCGAGGCCCGTGCCGAGCGGCGTCGAGCCGGGCCGCAACAGTTCGAGCAGGCGCACTGCCTGCGCAAATTCGAAGGCGTACGGTTCGTCGAACAGCCGCTGCGCTACAGAACGAGTGGGCTGCTCTGGGTTGGCCGCCATGCGTGAATCTCCCTGCCATCGCGCACCAGTGCCGTATGCACGAAACGATTGACACTCGCATACAGCGAGAAGAAGTTGGCCAGCACTCCTGAGAACATGACCATACTGGCGCCCACAAAATGTGTGTGGTCGAGTTCGATGCGTACCTGCAAGCCGTTTTGCCAGCCGCGCCACAAATCCGCGCCGACGTGTCCGACGATTGCTTCGCTACTCACATTCGTGAGTCCGGTAATCTGCCGGCGCGCGCTGGGGTTGCCCGCCAGATTGTGCAGTTCCAGCATTTCGCGCAACGAGTGCACCGCTTGCGGCCCCGCGACCAGCGGCGTGTGATTGAGCACGAATTGCGACGCGAGACGCCAGCGTGAACTGCCGTCGAGCGCGGCGAAGGTTTGACGCGTTGGACGATGCGCGATCCGCACGCTGGCGACAGGGCCTGGCTGCTCGAACGACAACACCGTGCCGGGTTCGAGCGTGTGCGCGAGGTGCCGGTTGGTACAGAGCAGGTCGGCGGTGAGTGTTCGCGCGGAAGGGATCGCGGGATCGAAGCAGGTATCGACGAAGGTCAGCATCATGTCGCTGCCGGGCCGCGACCGGTGCATGCCTGTCACGCGTCGCGCATGCCAGTAGAGCGACGAACCGCTGCCGTGCTGCACGCTATAGTAGCGCGGCACTTCGACGACCTCGCGGCCCATCACCGAGCGTACGTTGCACACGGCGTAGATTTCGGTGCTGGCCTCGCGGTGCGCATCGGGACTCACGCGCAACTCGCGTTGTGTGCTGTCGGGACGCAATGGCTCCGAGGTGCGCGCAAACAGATTCAATGCAGGCGTGCAACCGAGCGCAAAGTCGTGCGGATGTAGTGTGAGACGCCCACTCGGCGCCGCGCCGAGTCCGATGAGCAGGTCGAGACTGTCGCCCGCGTCTGCGGGCGGCACGAACGGCACATCGAAGAACGCAAATTTTTCGGGGAAAGCGAAATATTCAACCAGCAGACGACACGCCGGGTGCACGCCATCCTCTAGCGGCAACAGCGCTTCTTCGTCGGCGAAGCCAACCGGTTCCGGCTTGCCGGCAATGACTTGCGCAGGAGCACCAGGTGTCTGAAGGTAGACGCTTGCGCCGTGTGCACACAGCAGATCGTAGAGCGTCGCGGCACTGACTGGCGAGCCTGCGAGCCGTAGCCGCAAATGCCTGATCGGCAAGCCGCCGAACCGGTGTAAACCGGTGCAGCGCAGCGAGAGGCGCAGCGCTGCCTG
>FTKM01585145.1_pt1 | contig 12262 bp, 8 predicted proteins | sample 1658051 | NCBI WGS metagenome assembly FTKM01 (sample SAMEA3914794, study PRJEB12502) | metagenome | biome: forest; material: soil | place: Canada | collected 2011-07-05 | depth 0.1 m | reverse complement strand
CCGTTGATGGCCGAGTACTACGAGCAGCGTGCGACCGAAGGCGGTTTCCTGATCGGCGAAGCCACCATTGCAGCACCCAACGGCAACGGGTACCTCGGCGCGCCGGGCCTCTACGACGATAGCCAGATCGCCGGCTGGAAGCTCGTGACCAACGCCGTGCACGCCAAGGGCGGCCGCATTTTCCTGCAGCTGTATCACGCCGGACGCCAGTCAAACAGCCAGTTGCAGCCTGGCGGCGGCGCGCCGGTCGCACCGTCGGCCGTGTTGCACGGCGGCGTTGCTTATACCGAAGCAGGCTGGATTCCGAATACGCCGAGCCGCGCGCTGACGATCCCCGAAATCACTGAGCTTGTCGAAAGCTTCCGTACTGCCGCGATCCGTGGCAAGGAAGCCGGCTTCGACGGCGTCGAATTGCACGGCGCCAATGGCTATCTGTTCGATCAGTTCCTGCAGGACGGCAGCAACAAGCGCACCGACATCTATGGCGGTTCATTTGAAAACCGCGCCCGCTTTTTGATGGAAGTCACACAGGCCGTGATCTCGGTGTGGGGCAACGACCGCGTGGCCGTGCGCCTTGGCCCGAGCGGCACCTGGGGCGATATGTCGGACAGCAACCCAGAAGCCCTGTTCACCTACGTTGCAGAGGAACTGGCCAAACTGAACCTCGCCTACCTGCATCTGATCGAGCCGCGCGTGCTGGGCAACGTCGACGACGAGAGCAAGAATCCGGATGCGGTCGCCGCGCAACTGATCCGCCAGCACTACAAGGGCACCATCATCGCCGCTGGCGGCTTCAAGGGGCATACGGCAGAAGCCATTCTGCAGGCAGGCGACGCCGACCTGGTTGCCTTCGGCCGTGACTTCATCGCCAACCCGGATCTGCCCGAACGTCTGCGTCTTCAACTGCCGCTGAATCCGTACGACCGTCCCAGCTTTTTCGGTGGCACCGAGATTGGCTACACCGACTATCCGTTTTATAGCGACGAGACGGTAGCCGCCTAAGCTTCAAAACAGGCTTCAATCGAAATGGGGCGGTCTTGAGCGAAAGGACCGCCCGCTGCGTCAGGCATTGCCCGCGCTTTGCCGTTCATCGAGCCATTGCACGATGTTGTGCACGGTATCGCCATAAAACGTGCGATACAGTTCGTTCGACACGTAGCCGATGTGCGGCGTGGCAAGCACATTGGAAAGCGAGCGAAACGGATGATCCGCCGCGAGCGGTTCGGTGTCGTACACGTCGAGCGCGGCGCCCGCGAGGTGGCCCGTTTTAAGGGCATTGATCAGGGCCGCTTCGTCGACGATAGGCCCGCGCGATGTGTTGATGAGCCTGCTCGTCGGCTTCATTTGAGCCAACTCCGCAGGTCCAACAAGATGGTGGGTGCGCTCGCTGAGACGAACGTGGATCGACAGAAAGTCGGAGGTGGAGAAAAGCGTCGCCTTGTCCACGAGTTGCACGCCCTTCTCCTCAGCGCGCTCAGGAGTCAGGTTCTGACTCCACGCAATAACATTCATCCGGAACGCACGGCCAATCACGCCGACCGCAGAACCGACACGCCCAAGCCCAAGCAAGCCCAGCGTCTTGCCCGCCAACTCCGTGCCGAGCGAGATCTGCCAGCCACCGCTTCGCAGTGATTCATTCTCGCCCGCAATATTGCGCGCCAAGGCGAGAATGAGCGCCCATGTAAATTCGATTGTCGGCGTTGATGAATAACCTGTGTGAAGGACCTCCACACCGCGTTCAGCGGCCGCCTCAAGATCGATGGAGGCGTTGCCCGAACCTGTCGAGGCGATCAGTTTCAGGTTCGGCAGATTCTCAATGAGCTCTCGCGAGAACGGCGTACGCTCGCGCATCACGCACACCGCGTCGAAAGGCTGAAGACGTTGCGCGATTTCACCGACGTCGAAAAGGTGATCGGTGAACACCGTCAACTCTGCGCGCGCAGTCAAAGGCGACCAGTCGGCCTCGCGCAATGCAACGTTCTGGTAGTCGTCAAGAATTGCGATCTTGATGGGAAATGAATTGGCCATGCCGCAAGTTCTCCTCTTTGGGCGCCCGATGCCAGGCGAAGCACGATAGTCTCGCCGATACCTCGACTCCCGCCAATGTCCACGGCACATCGCCCCTTGTGCGGCGGCCGTTGGTTAGACGAACAGATTCTGGAATAGCGAATGTTGCGATGGTCGTAGCAGCCTACCACGTCGTCCCGAAGGAGGTGGGTTGCATACCAGCACGTACAACGCAGCGCTCATTGCCGCTTGTGTCGCTGAAGCTCAGGCATCCGGCAGGCAAAAACGCTGCGGATGCGATAGCGGCCTGTTCGAAGATGCTCAAGCGTGAACACCGTGCGCAACTCAAACAGGGACCGCCTGTTACGAGCGCGACCGCGACACCTCTTTCTCGTGAGCATTGGCTTCGTCCGAGCTTTCATAGATATAGGTCGAGACGCTGCGCTGCTGCAGCGCACTTCCGAGTTTCAGTCTAAGAAAGCTGCTGGTCGTATATCTCGTCACCCCAGCGTAAAAGCGGGAAACGAGCGACGTCACCATATCTGAATAGGCGTCGATCACCTCAGGACGGATCGAAAAATTATCGTAGTTGACGACCGCGTGCGGCTTCACCCGCACATCGCGCAGCGTGCTCGCCACTTCGGTGCGAATGGCTTCAACGTCGTCGAGACTGCTAACCTCGTGGCCTTCGAAATTGATGAAGATGATGTTCTGCGCGGCATCGTAGCTAAACCGCTCATTGAAACGCATCTTGACGATAGCGCCGCGCAATCCCATTGGCGCAGGCCGGAAAATTCGCTCGTCCATGAGACGCGGGGGCCTGTTCATCACCGGAGCAAACGCCATCTGACCAACGATATCTCTCTCGATGTCCACACCCGGCGCCACTTCGATCAGTTCGAGACCGGCGGGAGTCAGGGAGAACACGCATCGCTCGGTCACATAGAGCACAGGCTGGCCACGTTTCAATGCGTACTCGCCGCTGAAGGTCCGATGCTCGACCTCCTCAACGAGTTTCTGACAGGTTCCTTCGCGCCGTATCTTCAGCCGTCCATCCTCGACTGCGATATCGAGGTTGCCTGCATTGAAGGTTCCGACGAACACAACCTTTTTCGCGCTCTGGCTGATGTTGATAAAGCCGCCTGCACCCGCCAGTTTCGGACCAAATTTGCTGACGTTGAGATTGCCTTGCCTATCGGCCTGCGCGAGTCCGAGAAACGCAATGTCAAGCCCACCGCCGTCGTAGAAATCGAACTGATATGGCTGGTCGATGATGGCTTGGGTATTACTCGCCGCGCCAAAATTCAGACCGCCGGCAGGAATGCCGCCAATCACGCCGGGCTCGGTCGTCATCGTGAAGAGGTCGATGACCTGCTCCTCATTGGCGACGCTGGCAATGCCTTCCGGCATGCCGATACCCAGGTTCACCACGCTATTAGGCAGAAGTTCGAAGGCCGCGCGCCGCGCAATGACCTTTCTGGCGTCGAGCGGCATGGGTGGCAGCGACTTGGAGGCCACGCGCAGTTCGCTGGAAAAAGCAGCGGAATACGGCTCGCCGAAGGTCTGCCAGTGATTCTCGGGCTTCGCCACCACGACGCAATCCACGAGGATGCCGGGGACTTTTACATCGCGCGCATTGAGGGTGTTCGATTCCGCCAGCCGCTCGACCTGGACGATCACGACGCCACCGGAATTACGCGCTGCGGTCGCGATGGAGAGCGATTCGAGCGTGAGCGCCTCTTTCTCCATCGTGATGTTGCCCGACGCATCCGCCGTGGTCCCTCTGATGATGGCCACATCGATCGGGAAGGTCTTGTAGAAGAGATATTCTTCGCCGCCCACCTGCATCAGGCTAACCAGCTCATCGGTCGTACGCGCATTGAGCTTGCCGCCGCCGTGCCGGGGATCGACGAAGGTTCCAAGCCCGATCGTCGATAAATGTCCCGGCTTGTGCGCCGCGATATCGCGAAACAGGTGGGAAATCACGCCCTGCGGAAGGTTGTAGGCCTCGATGAGGCCATCAATGGCAAGTTTTTGCAGCCCGGGCACAAGCCCCCAATGACCGCCGATAACCCGGCGAATCAGACCCGGATGTGCAAAGTGGTTCAACCCTTTGGTCTTACCGTCACCCTGCCCCGCTGCGTAGACCAGCGTCAGGTCGCGCAGGGCATGCTCGCCCGCGCCGCTGGCCTCGAGGAACCTCGCCTCCAGCGCGACGGCAAGCTCTTCCGCGAAACCAATCCCGACGAACCCGCCCGTGGCGATGGTGTCGCCGGAGCGCACGAGCTGGATGGCCTCGCGCGCAGTCACCACCTTGCCGCGCTCAGCCGTGCGCGTCGATGACGGAAACGGATGGTGGAATTCTCCGCTCATTGATGTCTCCTTGTCGCGCGGTGGGCGTCGACGGCCTCGCTTGCAACCCGTGCTCTTGCCGGTCGACGGGGCCGCCAGGACGGTGAGCTATGGAAATCCGCGCTATACGCTGGTTTATAGCACGGTCACGAGCCCGCTCAGCGCTGCGGCCGACCGATTTCCACCCGAACGATCTCCAGTTTCCCGGTCCGCTGAGTTGCGGCAATGTTGGGATTCGACGTTCTGGCCGTGCAACAGATGAGCGTCTTTCCGTCGCGCCCACTCAGACCGACCGCGAAACAGGATTTTTTCTCCGAGAAGCGATCAGGTCTCGCCCTACTGCCGGTTCAACGTTGCGTATCTGGCTGACAAGCTAGCTGACAAGCGTTTTGCCGCTGCGCTAAGCGAGATTGCATAAGGTCATTTGAAGTCTGGTACCCTGCGGCCTTTGCCACCGCTTGCATCTGATCTGATGGAAACTCCTTTTAACGACCGGGGCGTATCGGTCACGCGCAATGCCCTTTCCTCTGCCGGGCAGGTTTTCCCGTTGCGTGAGGTGAAAAACGTCCGCGTCGTGACTGTGCAAAAGAACCGGCCGCTGCCCATTGCCATTTCGGTGGCTGGCCTGATTGGCGTCGTGGTCGGCGGCGTGTTCCGCTCACCCGTCGGAATCGTATGCGGCGTGATGCTGATCGTGGTGGGCTGGCTGACGTGGATCACCCAGGACGTCACCCATCGGTTGATCGTCGAGACCAGCAGCGGCGAACGTGAAGCGTTGTCGAGCATCGATCTGGAGTTCGTCGAACGCGTCGCCCTCGCAGTGCGCGAAACCATGGCTGCGGCACCCGCTGTAGCCGCGACGCCTGCAACACCTGCAACGCCTGCAACGCCATCGTCAAAGGCTTGACCCACGGTTCATCCTCGTTAACACAAAATTGATTCGAACCGGGCGAGCTTTTGCGCCCGTTTGAGACTCGCGTGGATAGAGTGGACAGGTCTTAACAACGCATGCCGCCACTACGGGTGCCGGCATATCAACTATGCTCCAGTCCACCGTTTCGTCCGCCATGGTTCGCCCGCGCGGTGTCCGCGCCGTTACACCGCCGTCGCATGTCTACGTGCCGCTCGTCACCGTCGAGGTCACGGTGAGCGGCACGTCGTCGGCAACCGGCAGACGGGCCTTGCATGCGGCACTTGGCGAGGACTTGCGGCTCTACGTCGTGACCATTGATAAGCGCAATGAGCGCATCACCTTCCGCGTCGAAGTCATTTCGCGCACGCTCGACGAAGTCATCTTTGCCCTGACCGGCGCGCTTGACCGGGCGACGGTCGGTCGCGCGTCGACGTCCATGATTCGCCGTCCACGAAATCTTTGACCCCGGCCAGGCGTTTACACATTTTTTCAAGTCGGTATTGCTGGGCAGGTAGAGTCGGCGCTTCTTTATCCCGCGTTCCCTCCCGCAGGCTTCGCAAGCGCACCGGCTTTCGTGTGCAGACTCATTGGCCGGGACAGTGGCAAGGGTCAGTGGCCACGTCACAGTGGCAAGGCTCAGTGGCGAGCTTGTTGGCAGGTTTAGTGGCTGGCTGATTGAATGCCCACAAGGCAGCGGCCATCGTCATTGTCGCGACTGCGGCCCACTTTACCCGCTCACGACGGCTCACGACGCACCGCCTCCGTCAGGGACACGCTCTTTCGCAAAGTGTGGCCCTATGCATCTGCTGTCCCGAAATTGCCAGGCGTTTCTCAAATCGTTCAGATCCCTCGCGTTGCTACGCGGCCGCCCAGGTGCCCTGAGCGCTGTGGCATGGATTGGCGTGGCCATGTTGAGCGGCTGCGCCGTCTCGTTTCCAGTGCCTACGCCGCCCGCTCCGGCCGCCACGCTGATCAACAGCGGCAACGACGGTGTGCTGATCCCGCTGCATGTGGAACGCGCGGATGAAGGTCACGCGCGGCTCGGTCTGCCGGTCCAGCTTGATGGCAAACCCGTTTACCTGGCGTTCGACACCGGCACACAAGGCGTCCGGGTCCTGAGCAAAGTGTTGCCGAACGCTCGCAATCCGCTTGCCGGCACCGACAGCTCGCTGACGTTCGCGAATGGCGCAGTTGTCTCCGGCCCTTCGGTCAGCCTGCCTGTCAGCGTCATCGGCACCAGGCCCGTTGAAATGACCGCGCAAACGGTCACCGATGTGCGCTGCCAGCCCAACCAGAAACATTGCCTCGCAATGGATGGCTACACCGGCGAGTTCGGCTTTGCCTTCTCCGGTCTTTTCGGCGCGGGCGCCGGGCAGGCGAACGACGACTGCTGTACGCAACCGTTTCGAGCCTTGCCGGAGAACATCGGTCAGCGTTATCTGGTGCACGCGGACTTTGCCAAACCCTTTGTGATCCTCAGCCCTTCCGCCGCTCTCACGCGCGAGTTCACGCGGGTGCCGATGGCCGTCGCGCAGAACGGCGCGGCGCAGTGGCCAGTGGGATGCGTGCAGATAGGCGACAAGATGCGCTTTTGCGCGCCAGTGGTATTTTCCACGGGCAGCACGGAGATGGTTCGGGTAGAAACGGACAAAACGCCCAACTGGACCAGCGACGCCGACGAAACCGACGTGCTGGCGCAAGGCAACTACGACGTCGCGCTGGGACTAGGCTCGTGGGTGCATCGTTATGAAGGCGCACAAGTCATGGTCGTTAAAACAAAGCCAGGCGCGAACCGTATCGTAATCGGCTTGACGGCCATGCAGAACCTCGACGTTCTGCTCGACTTCCGCAACGGCCAACTCGGTCTGCTCGCCAGGAAGTCCTCCGAAAGCCTCGCACCTTAAGACACAACTGCAGCACAACCTGCCTTACGTGCAGCCCATCAAGCCGCGCATCCAGAGACGGCCTGACGGGCAGCACGCCGCTTACGACATATCGAGCGGCTTCACGTGCCAGATCTCACGGGCATACTCGCCGATCGTGCGATCCGACGAGAACTGTCCCATCCCGGCAACATTCTCGATTGCGCTCTCAGCCCACGCTTGTGGGTTGAGGAAACGCTCGTCGACTTCGTTTTGCGCTTCGGCAAACGCCTCGAAGTCCGCGAGCACCATATAGTGATCGCCCCAGTCGACCAGCGTGTGAAAAATATCCGAGAAGCGCAACGGATCGTCGGGTGAGAAAAATCCTGTGCGGATCTGGTCGAGCGCCACGCGCAATTCCGGATTTTCTTCGTAGATCTGCCGCGGCCGGTAACCGCTTGCACGCAGGTCGTCCACTTCGTCTGCGGTATGGCCAAAGATAAAGATGTTCTCGCGCCCTACCGCGTCGCAGATTTCAATGTTCGCGCCGTCCATCGTGCCGATGGTGAGCGCGCCGTTGAGCGCCAGCTTCATGTTGCCCGTGCCCGACGCTTCGGTGCCTGCCATCGAAATCTGTTCGGACAGGTCAGCCGCCGGAATGATCAGTTCCGCCACGCTCACACCGTAGTTCGGCACAAACACCACCTTCAGCCGGTCGCCGATCAATGGATCGTGATTGACCTTCTCGCTGACATCGCCGATCAGCCGGATGATGGTTTTAGCCATCCGGTAAGCAGAGGCCGCCTTGCCCGCGAACATCACCACACGCGGCACCCAGTCACGTTCCGGGTTTTCACGAATCTGGTTGTAGCGCACGATGACATGCAGCACGTTCAGCAGCTGCCGCTTGTACTCGTGAATCCGCTTGACCTGCAAATCGAATAGCGCGTTCGGGTCGAATGTGATCTTTGTATGATGCGCAAGACGTTGCGCGAGGCGCAGCTTGTTCTGACGTTTCGCCTCACGAAACGCGTCGACAAAGCCTGTGTCGTTACGCAGTTCGCGCAGTTTCTCCAACTCGAACAGATCGCGGCGCCAGTGCGTGCCGATCTGCTGATCGATCAGCGACGACAGCGACGGACTCGCCTGCGCCAGCCATCGGCGCGGCGTGATGCCATTCGTGACGTTGGTAAAGCGCTCGGGGAAAACGCGTGCGAAGTCCGCGAAAATATCGCGTGTCATGAGTTGCGAGTGCAGCTTCGATACGCCGTTGACCTTCTGGCTTGCCACGATCGCGAGGTACGCCATCCGCACACGGCGTTGACCGTACTCGTCGACCAGCGAAATGCGCCGGATCATCTCCGCGTCGTGACCCGACTGCTCGCTGACGTGCTTGAGAAACTCCGCGTTGATCTCGAAGATGATTTCGAGGTGGCGCGGCAGCAGGCGCGCGAGGGTTTCGACATCCCACGTTTCGAGCGCCTCGGGCATCAGCGTGTGGTTGGTGTACGAAAACATCTGCTGGATCTGTTTCCACGCTGTCGCCCACGGTACGTGGTGCACGTCGACGAGAAGACGCATCAGCTCGGGGATGGCCAGCACAGGATGCGTATCGTTCAGATGCACCGCGACCTTTTCGGCGAAGCGGCCAAAAGTGCTGTGCGTGCGCTGGTAACGGCGAATCAGATCCTGCATGGTCGCCGAGACGAAAAAATACTCCTGACGCAAACGCAGTTCGCGCCCCGCCGGTGTTGAATCGTCTGGGTACAGCAGGCGCGAGACGTTTTCGGACATCGTCTTTGCGTCGACGGCACTGCGATAGTCGCCGCGATTGAACGCGGACAGATCCAGTTCCTCCGTCGATCGCGCGGACCACAGGCGCAGCGTATTGGTGGCGCTCGTCGCATAGCCTGGAATGACGGTGTCATAGGCCATGGCATTGACGTGCTCGGTGTCGATCCATTCAACATGATCGCCACGCTGCACGGTGCGTCCGCCGAAATGCACCAGGTAGCGGATCTCGGAACGCGGAAATTCCCACGCGTTGCCGTTGCGCAGCCAGTAATCCGGCGCCTCCACCTGCTCGCCGTTGACGATCTGCTGGCGGAACATGCCGTACTCGTAGCGGATACCGTATCCAAATCCTGGGATGCCAAGCGTGGCCATCGAATCGAGGAAGCATGCGGCGAGGCGCCCGAGGCCGCCGTTGCCCAGTGCGGCATCCGGCTCCATATCGATCAGCATCTCCATATCCACGCCAAGTCCGGCGAGCGCCTCGCGCATTGGCTCGTAGATACCCAGCGCCAGCAATGCGTTGGTGAAGGTGCGGCCGATCAGGAATTCCATCGACAGGTAATACACGCGCTTCACATCCTGCTCGTATTGCAGGCGCGTGGTTTTCATCCAGCGCGCGACGAGCCGGTCGCGTACCGCGAGGGCGGCGGCGTGCAACCAGTCATGGGGACGCGCGGTGACGGCATCCTTACCGACGCCGTACATCATGCGATTGGAAATTGAGCGCCGTAGCGCATCGACAGTACTGTTGAGCTGGTCGAACTCCAGATCCACGGCTGTCATTTGAAGCCTCCGGTTAGAGCGACGCGGCGTGCGCGAACCGCACAGTTTGACGGACGGGAGGCGCGTGCCGGTCTGGCGGGTAAAGTAGCAGGGTAGGACATTTCTGGCCTCCCGTCACCGGCGCATCCCAGACGCGGCCCGAATACAAGCACGCGCCGTACGCGCCACTTCGCATCACGATACGCACAGATAGAGTGCAAACACGCCTCAATCGCCAGGCCTGTCTGCACTAGTATGGATGAAGAAGGTGGCAGCATTGAGACGGCGTGGCGAAAGCAAGCATATGCCGCGCCCGCTGCCGTCAGTCTGCCGCGACGGAGTTCAAGATGAACGCACAATCCATGCTCGGAATGTTCCACGCTCAGGAACTGCTGCTGGTCTCGCTGATTCGCGCGCTGCCGCCGGAGACGCGCCGCCGGATCGCCGATGAGTTTCAGGCGCAGGTCGAACTGGCCGAAGCGCCTCACCTGAGCGCCGGACACGAGCGCGAAACCACCGAGGCGTTCAAGGCGCATATCCGCAAGCTGTCGATTCTGCTTGCGTCGTTTAGTTGAGTGTTGGACGCGGTTGCGGTTGGTGCGGGCGGTGGTGGGTGCGATGGGTGCGGGCTGGCCGCGGGCATGGACGCGTTAGTGGTTCGCACGGCTTTAGGCGCGTCATCAGACTGAATTCTTGTCTCTGGGCTTTATTAGCCGTCGGCGTCCGCTGGCCAGACTTCTTCAGGTTTATGATCTCGGCCCTGCTTGTGGAGGCCATGTTTGTGGCGCGGCGCTTATGCGATCCGCTTTCCGTGGTGTTTCCGGAGGCTCGATGGTTTGACCGTTAGTTGCCTTTTTGGCACCCCATCGCGCCGCCTCGTCTCTTAGCGGTTAGCCCGACTGCCAGCAAAAAATCCTTAGCTCTGCAACAATCGCTTCATTGCAGCGCGCCGAGCGTCGAGCCGGTCCGCCGCTTACACGCACCTTTACCGTTCAACCCGCTATCGCATCAGTCCAGAGAGGCGCCGCCTTCCCGGCCCGCTTCGCAAACCGGCGCGCGCCATCCCTCGTTAGAACCCGTCTTGACCGAAAACAATCCGCCTCCATCCGCGTCGTCCGACGGCTTCGCGCGTCCTGCCGACGAACCCATGTCCGCAAGCAACCGTCGCGCGATGGCCGCGATCATGCTGACCGTCGCGCTCGCCACGCTCGACACCGCCATTGCCAACACGGCGCTGCCCACCATTGCCGCAGACCTGCACGCCGCGCCTGCCGCGTCAGTGTGGATCATCAACGCGTATCAGCTCTCGATGGTCGCTACCCTGCTGCCGCTCGCCGCACTTGGGGAGATCGTCGGGCATCGGCGCATTTACATTGGCGGCATCGCGATCTTTACCCTCGCCTCGCTGGCCTGTTCGCTATCCGGCACGCTGCCGCTGCTGGCCGCGGCGCGGGTGCTGCAGGGGCTCGGGGCGAGCGGGATCATGAGTGTCAACACAGCATTGATCCGCTTCCTGTTTCCGCCTCATCGGCTTGGGCGCGGGCTTGGATTGAATGCGCTGGTGGTCGGCACGTCGTTCGCGGTCGGGCCGACAATCGCGTCGTTGATCCTGTCGCTGGGCACGTGGCCGTGGCTATTCGCCGTCAATGTGCCGCTCGGGGTGCTGGCCCTTGTCTTCGCCATGCCCGCGCTGCCGCCCAACCAGCGCGGCGCGCACAACTTCGACCCGGTCGCGGCATTGCTCAACGTGATCACGTTCGCGGCCCTGATCTTCGCGCTTGGCGAGGCCGCCCAGCGCGAGCCGACCCAGTACGTACTGGTTGCCGCAGCCATCGCCATTGTGTTTGGGCTGCTGTTGATGCGCCGGGAAGCCGGACACCCCGCGCCCATGCTGCCCGTCGATCTGTTCAAACTGCCGGTTTTTGCGCTGTCAGCGGTGACTGCGGTGTGCTCTTTCGCAGCGCAAGGACTTGCGTTCGTCTCTCTGCCGTTTTACTTCGAGACCGTGTTGCATCGCAGCCAGGTCGAGACAGGCTTTCTGATGACGCCGTGGCCGGTCGTGGTTGCGCTCGCCGCCCCGATTGCAGGCCGGTTGTCCGATCGCTATCCGCCTGGTTTGCTCGGCGCCATTGGCCTCGCGATCCTGTCGGCGGGGATGGCTTCGCTCGCGTTGTTGCCCGCGCATCCGGCGGTGCTCGACATTTCGATCCGCATGGCGGTGTGCGGGGCGGGCTTCGGTTTTTTCCAGTCGCCCAACCTGAAGGCGCTGATGCAGAGTGCGCCGCCGGAGCGCAGCGGTGGCGCGAGCGGAATTATCGCCACCGCGCGGCTACTCGGTCAAACAACCGGGGCCGCGCTAGTGGCTTTGAGTTTCGGAATTGCGGGACGCCATGGACCAACATTGGCGCTGGCAGCCGGTGCGGTGTTCGCGGGGGCGGCCAGCCTCGCTAGCGGCTTGCGACTGTTTGCGCCGTCACACCGCGCGGGGGTCAGCGCGCCGTCGTCGGTGAAGTAGCCGCGGGCGCCTGTGCCAGTCAGTGCGCCGCGAAATACTCCTTCACCGCAGCCACGA
>FTKM01045408.1_pt1 | contig 12278 bp, 12 predicted proteins | sample 1658051 | NCBI WGS metagenome assembly FTKM01 (sample SAMEA3914794, study PRJEB12502) | metagenome | biome: forest; material: soil | place: Canada | collected 2011-07-05 | depth 0.1 m | reverse complement strand
GCATTCATCGTGCCGACCGTGCTCGTCTTATGCCACCAGGTCGCGCTCGATATCTTTAACTGGGCAGGGACCATGGCAGCATTTGGTTTCCTGGTCCCGTATGTCCTGATTACGGTGAGTGCTCCGTTTTACCTGCGCAAAATAGGCGAACTGCGCGGCCGTGACTGGGTACTGTGTGCTTGCTCGCTGCTACTTCTTCTGATTCCTGCCGTGGGCTCGGTTTATCCGGTGCCGCCAGCACCGATCAAATACTTCCCCTATGCGTATCTGGCCTATCTGGCAGTCGGCGCGTTGTGGGTCGGCTCGCTGCACAAGCGCAAGCCTGACGTGTCGTTGTCGATTCGTGAGGACCTCGAGCGGATGCACGCGCAGTTCCAGCTCGGTGAGCAATGACGATGCGTGCAACATTGCATTCAACGCGCTGGCTATCTGACAATGTGCGAGAGGTGGTTCTCAGCCCGCACAGCAATCTGAACTACCGGCCCGGCCAATATGTTGGAATTGCCCGACCTGGGGGCGAACGTCGAAGCTACTCGATGGCTCGGGCGCCATCGAGCGACCGGCGCATCGCACTACACGTGCGTCGCTGGCCGGGTGGAAGCTTTTCCGACCGTGTCATGAATGAATCGACTTTGGGCGATGAATTCGACATCACGGGGCCACTCGGCGCATTCAGCTTTCCGGAGGGCACTGGACCGGTCGTGATGCTTGCGACCGGGACCGGCATCGCTCCGTTCCTGGCGATGCTCGAATCCTGTTTGGCGGGCAGCATCTCGCGTTCGATCAGCCTGTATTGGGGCGTGCGCGCTCCGGGGGATCTCTATGCTCAAGACACACTCAAGGATTGGGCTGCACGGTTTCCCGGCTTTCGTTTTGTGCCGGTTCTGTCCGCGCTCAACAAGGAGTATGTGCAGCATGTGGCGGCTCGAGAGATTCAGGACCCGGCGTCAACGCATGTTCTTGCATGCGGTCACGGGCGAATGATTGCTGATGCCCATGCACAGCTTGTCACCGGAGCACCCAGGCCCGTCGCGGATTTCGTCGCAGATGAATTCGAGCCGGCTGCCGGGCAAATTGACGGTGATCGTCGTGCGTGCGTAGAGCGAGGTTCGATCGCATTGGGCGCGGTCGAACTGCTCGTCAACGGTAAAGCACTGAGCGCACATATCGGTGAATCAGTGCTGGGCACACTTCGATCTGCGGGGCTGCCTGTCATGTCCGTTTGCGGCGGCAAGGCGTCTTGTGGCACGTGCGTGGTTGAGCTTGATCCAGATTGGGTCGAACGAGTGCCATCTTGCTCGCGTACTGAACGCAACCTTATTGCGTGCCTGCCGGACGTTGGCCCGCTGACCCGTCTCGGTTGCCAGATTCGTATCACCCCGGAGCTTGACGGACTGGCGATCACGCTGCCGTCCAGATAAACCCCCACAAACAAGGAGCAATCGTATGAATGCAGTCGTCGAGCAGGTACAGCTTGAACAGGTCGGTGCAGATTTCTCGGAAGAGCCGATGTTGATGGTCCGGGGCAAGACACGCAAGATCATCCACGAAATCGCCGCGCGGTGCCAGCCTGGCATGGTGGAAGAGGATGCGGTGGAAATCGCGAAGGAAATCCTCGCGGCCAACAAGATGCTCCGGGGCTGGCACGACGTCTACGTCCGCTTCGGTTCGAACACGACCAAGACTTTCGGTGCAGACTCGGATCCCGGCGTCGTTCTGAAAGAGAACGACATCATGTTTGTCGACATCGGCCCGGTGTTCGAAAAGTGGGAGGGCGATGGTGGCGATACATTTGTCTTTGGCAGCGACGCGGACATGGCTCGCTGTGCTGAAGATGCACGCAAGCTCTTTCACATCGTACGCAAAAAGTGGCTGAGCGATGGAAGCACAGGCAAGGCGCTCTACGAATTTGCCGTGGAGCAGGCTCAGACCATGGGCTGGGAGCTAAATCTCGATCTGTCTGGTCATCGTGTGTCCGACTTCCCGCATGCAGCCGTGTACGAAGGTCCGATGGCCGATGTTGATTTCTGCCCGTCGCGGCTGCTCTGGGTACTGGAGATTCACATCCGGCACCCGAAATTCAGCTACGGAGCCTTCTTCGAAGACATGCTGCTTGAGGATCAGTACTTCGAATAAGCGTTACTCTTTTCATTTAAATGGCCGTTGACCTGAGAGTGCCCGCAACCGTCACAAGGTTGCGGGCCGAGAGTTTTGACCGAATTTTTTGCCATTTATGTCTGCAAGATCTCGTTCGCTGCAACGCGTGGTTGCCATCCGGCACGCAATGTTCCTGGTGTGCAGTTTCATCCGGAAGTGCGTCAACGTGGATTCGATCGCTGGCTTGTTGGACAAGCCTGGTTTCTAGCGACAACGATAGCAAGGATGTCAAAAGGCCATTTGCAGAAGAAGCGAAGGCGTCTCGTCAGGTCGAGATGAGACGTCCGTGCCGCACGCAATCCGAACTGAGCATGGAGCGCGCTATCGGTGATGGATTTGCAAGCTCTGTACGCCTGCGTCTAGCAAGCCGAACCACCCTGTCAACGACGCAAGGGTTCTCGCCCGTTCTCAAACAATGCCGGATGACCGGATCTCGGCTAACCGCTTCTTCATGTGCAGCACGTCGCGCGTATGCTGATCGCCCTTGCGCAACGCCACACTGGTCGAGAGGATATCTATGATGACGAGCGCAGCAAGCCGCGAAGTGGTCGGCGTGTAGACATCCGTGTTTTCCAGCGTCTCCGCAATCACGGCGACATCCGCATAACGCGTGATCGGGCTTTCCGAACCGGTGATGACAACTACGCTCGCGCCACGCTCGCGCGCAGTGCGAACCACCTCTACCAGTGAGCGTGTTGCGCCGGTGTTCGAAATGGCGACCACAGCGTCGCCAGGTTTCAGCATGGACGCGGCGATAAATTGCTGGTGCGAGTCCTGATGGGCGACACAAGGCACGCCGAACAAGGGGAATTTCTGCTGCGCATCCAGCGCGACAATACCCGATGCGCCAAAGCCAAAGAACTCGATGCGGTTCGCCGCGGACAACACATCGACCGCGCGCCCAATGGCTGCGAAATCGAGTTTTTTGCGCGCCCAGTCGAGGCTCGTGATCGTATAGTCGAAAATCTTGGTCGCGACGGTTTCCGGGTCGTCGCCGCCTGCCAGCACCGAATGTGCGGCGGGTGCGCCGAGCGCGAGGCTCTGTACCACGCGAATCTTGAACTCACGAAAACCACTACAACCGATGGTCGTACAGAAGCGCAGCACGGTCGGCTCGCTGACCTGGGCGAGACGGGCCAGTTCGGCAAGACTGATGTCGGCAATCGAGGCAAGATTGGCGAGGATGTATTCGGCTACCTGACGGCTGCCGCGCCGCAGATCCGGCCGGGCGCGGTCGATTAGTTCGAGGATGTTGTAATCGGACACTGCACGTTCCTTCGCTGGATAAGCGCGGGGCACCGAACAAGGCGCCCCCGCGGGAAAAGTCCAATGGCAAAGTGTATCGGAAGAACTAGCGGCGCCACAAACGCGCGCCGCGCTGTGACAGCACGGCGGCGACAATGATCACGCCCATCACCACCTGCTGATGGTAACCCGGCACGCTGGCCAGATTCATGATGTTGCCGATCACGCCGAGAATCAGCACTCCCATCAGCGTATTCAGCGCGCCGCCCTTGCCGCCCGCGAGGCTGGCGCCGCCAATCACGACGGCGGCAATGACTGTCAACTCATCACCTACGCCAACGGTTGGCGCGCCGACCCCGGCACGCGACGTGGAGATGATGCCGGCCAGCGCCGCGAGTACGCCCGAAGCGACATAGGTGCCAAGCACGTGCCGTGCAACGGGCACACCAGACAAACGCACCGCTTCTTCATTTGAACCGATTGCACGCACGATGCGTCCGGCACGCAACCGGTTCAATGCGAAACCGCCAGCCAGGAATGCAATGAGCATGACCAGCGTCGGGCCCGGAATGCCGAAGTACGCGTGACGGCCGAAGTCGAGCAGCGCCTGGCCTGGATCGTCGACCAGAATCGGTGAGCCATTCGACACGATCATCGCAATGCCGCGCGCGACGGTCATCATGGCCAGCGTTACGACGAACGGAGTGAGCCGCGACCATGCAACGAGTACGCCCGAGACCAGTCCGCACAATGCGCCGACGAGGAGGGCGCCGCACAGCGCGAACACGAGACCATGATCCGGGATCAGCATGGCTGACAGGACGCTGCCGAGTGCCGCAACCGACCCGACCGACAGATCGATACCACCCGTCAGTACGACCAGCAGCATGCCGACCGACATGATGCCGACGCCCGCTACCTGGCGTGAGATATTGGCCAGATTCGACACGGAGAGGAAATCGTCGGAGACGAACGACGCCGCGATAACAAGTACGGCGAGAATCGCGACCGTGTTAAAGCGGCGCGCAAGCGACCACCAGTGCTTCAAGTGTGTGCGGCCCGAATTCGATCCGTGCGAGTCCGGCGTAACGGCGCTGGGATTCATGATGTGAGTCTCCGAATGTCTTGGTGTGAAATCGCAGCAGCGTCAGCGTTGTCATCACTTTCGCCGCGCTGCAAGGACAGCGAGAGGATGCGTTCCTCGCTGTAGTCGTCAGGATCAAGCTGGCCACGGATACGGCCTTCGCCCATCACAAGAATCCGGTCGCACAGCCCCATCAGCTCCTGGTGATCGGACGAGATCACGAGCACGGCTTTGCCGCGCTCGGCGAGCTGGTTGATCAAGGTATAGATTTCGACCTTGGCGCCAACGTCGACGCCACGCGTGGGCTCGTCCAGAATGATCAGATCGCCGTCCGCATGGAACCATTTTGCGAGCACCACTTTTTGCTGGTTACCGCCGGACAGGGTGGAGACGTCCGCGTCCATTGAACGCGCCTTGATACGCAGCGACTCCATCAGCCCTTGCACATAAGCGCGTTCGCGGCGAAAGGCGAGTACGCCGAACGGGCCGCTGACCGACTTCAGCGCTGCGAGGGTTGCGTTGATGCGGATCGGCATGGAGAGCACGGCGCCCTGGCCCTTGCGGTCTTCCGGCACGAAGCCGATACCGGCCCGCACTGCTGCCATGGGTGAGCGAATGTTCAGTTTCTTTTGCTTCAGTTCGATGGTGCCGGCGTCACGATGATCGGCTCCGAAAATAAGCCGCGCCACTTCGGTACGACCTGAGCCGATGAGGCCACCCAGGCCAACCACTTCGCCCGCTTTGAGAGCGAACGACACGTCCTGAACGGCCTTGCCGCGCGTCAGATTCGTGACTTTCAGCACCTCGCTGCCAGTCGTTGCATGCCGTTCCGGGAACAGCACGGAGAGAGGGCGCCCCACCATTTTCCGGATCAGTTCGTCACGCGTGATGTCTGCGGGTTTCATCGTATCGACGCGTCGACCATCCTTTAGCACCGTGATGCGGTCGGCAATGGCGAACACCTCTTCAAGCCGGTGCGAAATATAGACAATGCCCACGCCACGCGCCCGAAGCTCACGCACGATATCGAGCAAACGATAGGCATCCGATGGCGCCAACGCGGCAGTTGGTTCGTCGAGTACCAGCAGCTTGAGCGTGCCGCTCAGCGCCTTGGCAATCTCGATCACCTGGCATTGCGCGGCGGACATGGTTTCGACCAGCGCAGCGGGGTCGATCTCGAAACCAAGACTCGAGATCAGTGCGCGCGCCTTCTCACGCAGTGCGCGCCAGTCGAGCACGGCTGGCATCGCGCCGAGGAACACGTTCTCGGCGACGGACAGAGCGGGCGCTAGCGCGGTTTCCTGATGAATGACGGCAATCCCCTGCGCGAGCGACGCGTGCGGATTGCGAAAGCTCGTTTCGCGGCCTTCGACCTGGATGGTGCCGGCGTCGGGTTGGTGGCCGCCGCCCATCACACGCATCAGCGTCGATTTGCCCGCGCCGTTTTCACCGACGAGCGCATGCACTTCACCGCTGAAAACATCGAAGTCGATGCCTTCGATTGCGTGAATGCCGCCGAAACGCTTGTCGATGCCGGCGAGGGCGATGAACGGACTCATTTGACTGTCTCCAATGCGTACACGCGCCGGGACATCCGGCGCGTGGCTGCCGCGACCTATAGCGTTAGAAGATCGCCTTGGGGTTGTAGTAGGTGTCCACATTGGCCTTGTCGATCACAGCCGACGGCGTGTACGAGATCTTCGGCACGTTCACCACCTGACCTTGCGCGGCCTTCACGCCGATATCGACCGCGGTTCGGGCGACGAGCGCCGGGTCGTTCAGCGCGGTGGCGCCATACTTGCCCTGCTTGATCAACGCCAGCGCTTCCTTCTGGCCGTCTGCCGCCGCCACCAGCGTGATGCCCTGGCGATTCGCGCTTTCAATCGCGCGCCGTGCGCCCAGCACCATGCTGTCGTTTTCGCCGAGCACCATGTTGATGTCCTTGTTGGCGACCAGCAGATCTTCCATGGCTTTCAGGCCACCTTCGTCGGACCAGTTGCCCCAGCCCTGGCCGACCACCTGCACGTCGACCTTGCCGGTCTTGGCGAGTTGCGCTTCCATGATGCCTTCGAGCACGCCGTCACGACGTTCCTTGCCGACCGGATTGCCCTTTTCGCCGGAAATCAGGGCAATTTTCAGGGGTTTGTCGCCCATCGTATCGACCACCCACTGACCGACCAGCGAACCGTTTTCGCGGTTGGACGATTGCACCAACGTCAGATAGTTGGCTTTAGGATCGAGCGTGCTGTCGATCACGACCACTTTCACGCCAGCGGCGGTCGCTGCGTTGACCGCGCTCACGAGACCCTTGGGGTCCGCCGGATCGATGATCAAGACCTTGATGCCGCGCGTAACCAGATCTTCAACGTCGGAGATCTGCTTGCCCATCTTGCCTTGCGCATCGGCGACGATTACTTCGTCGCCCAGTTCGGTGGCGCGTGCCTTGGCCGATTCCATCGCAGCGGCAAAGTACGGCGCGTTGAGCACCTTCATCGAAATGCCGACCTTGATCTTGTCGGCGGCCATGGCGGGGCTGGCTGCTACCGCGGCCGCAACGGCCAGGGCCACACCACTGAGAACCTGCTTCACGAAATGCGTCATGTCTCCTCCTTCGTTCTGGGTGTTACGCGAGTGATTGAAAACGGAACGGCTCAAACCGGCGGCAACAGCTTGCCGGGATTCAACAGGTTTAACGGGTCCAATGCGAACTTCACGGCTCGCATGGCGGCGAGTTCCGCGGGCGAACGTGACAGTGCCAGCACCTTGAGTTTTTTCAGGCCAATGCCGTGCTCGGCTGAAACAGAGCCGCCGATCTCGCCGGTTACGCCGTAGACGACCTGCTGAACTTCTGGCGCAGTGGTGGGCGGCCAGTCGGGCTCCTGCACGACGATGTGCAGGTTGCCGTCGCCGAGGTGGCCGTAGATCAGAATGGTTGCGTTGGGCCAGCGCTCACGCAGCCGCGCTTCGCAGCGGTCTGCCGCGCTACCCACGTCGGTTATCGAAAAGCTCACGTCGAACGACACGCGACCCGGAATCAGGCGTGGATACTCGCCGGGTGCGTCACGAATCGCCCAGAAAGCGGCGGCATCGGCTTCGGACGACGCGAGCGCTGCATCGGCAATCACGCCGGTTTCAAGCATGTCAGCGAGAAAGTCTTCGAAGGCGGCCGCCTGCCGTTCAGGATCGGCGCCGCTGCTTTCAAGCAATACGTAGTACGCGTGCTTACCTTCGAGCGGCGCGCGCAATTCGGGCAGACGCTGCAGCACGAAATCGTAATAGCCCGGCCACATCACTTCGAATGCGGACACGCCGGAGGGCAAACGCTGCTGGGCTTCGCGTAATAGTGTGGTGACCGCGTCGAAGTTCGGCACACCGCACCATGCGGTCGATACGGCACGTGGCTTCGGACGTAACCGCAGAACCGCACGCGTGATGATGGCGAGCGTCCCTTCGCTGCCTATCAGCAGATTGCGCAGGTCGTAACCGGTGTTGTTCTTGATCATCTTGCGCAGGCCGCCCACCACGCTGCCGTCAGCCAGCACTGCTTCGACGTCTAGCACCTGCTCGCGCATCATTCCGTACCTGATCACGCGATTGCCGCCAGCGTTGGTCGCCAGATTGCCACCTATCGTGCAACTGCCGCGCGCGCCGAGATCCAGCGGGAACATGAAACCCGCCGCGTCGGCGGCTTCCTGCACGGTTTGCAACGGCGTGCCCGCGAGCACCGTCATCGTCGCGCCGACGCTGTCGATGCTCTCGATGCCGTTCATACGTTCGAGACTGAGCGCCACTTCGCCACCCAGCATGCAGGCGCCGCCCGCGAGCCCCGTCAGGCCACCTTGCGTCACAACCGGTTGGGCATACCGATGGCAGATCTTCATGGCGGCCGCGACGTGTTCAGTGGTGCGCGGCCGGATCAGCGCGACGGGGTCAGCGCTTGGCGTGCGACTCCAGTCCGCGTGTTTGCGCCCAGCGAATTCGGCTGGCAAGGCCACGATCTCCGCACCCAACGCGTCGCGCAGTGCACGGACCGCCTGAGCGCTTTGGCCGGTTGCAAAGGCGGGAGCGGAGGGCGTTGCTGTGTGCTGCATCAAATGTCTCCGAAGACGATTGTCGTGCGGCGGATCGGGCCTGGAAGTCGCGTTGCGTCTCTCTTGCCTCGCACTTTCAATCTTTAGTTTGCCTCAATGTCAACGATAGTAACACTATCATTGGCAGTGAGTATACGGAGTTTCATCTCGGGAAAACCCCAACAAAAACAAAACAATCAATATTTAACGTTACTGAAGTTAACGTTATACTCATGTCGACACAATCAATATTGGGAGATGGATTTCATGCAATGGCCTGAACCGCGCTCATTCGACGTGAACCTTGAGACCGGCCTTATGGAAGGCACGGGCACGCGTTACCAGAAGCGCCTCGCGGACCTCGACGGTCTGTATGCGGATACGACTGCGTTTGGCGCGCTCGCATCGTCGCGAGGCAACGAGGTGGTCTACGACGTGACGGATCACCGTCCGAGCGACCAGCCAGGTGACCTCATTACCGGTGTCACGCGCATGAGTCCCGGCAAGGTGGGTGACGAGTACTACATGACGCGCGGGCACATTCACGCCAACATCGAGCGGCCCGAGCTCTACTTCGGACTAAAGGGTGAGGGGCTGATGCTGATGGAGTCGCCGGACGGCGAAACGCGTGTCGTGGAGATCCGCGCGAATACCGTGTGTTATGTGCCGCCGCGCTGGATTCATCGCTCGGTGAACTTCGGTACGAACGACTTTGTGATGCTCTTCTGTTACCCGGCGGATTCGGGGCAGGACTACGCGATCATCGAAAAATCAAATGGTATGCGGCTGCGTATCATTGACGACGGCAACGGCGGCTGGCGCAGCGAACCGAACCCTGCGTACCGGCAACGTTCGCAAGCCGAAGTCAAGACGCTGATTGATCGCGCGACAAGCGAAGGAGTGACGCCATGAGTTACCAACCTGCACAGCGCCCGACGTTCTATTTCATTGGGGTTACCACGTCGCAAAGTTCGATCATGCGGGTTTTTCCTGCATGGGCAAAGCATCTGGGACTGGGTGATGTCGAAATGAAGGGTATCGACTTCAAGCCGCATTCTTCGCCGCAAGCGTATCGCGAAGCGGTTGAGTTTTTGCGCGACGATCCGTTGTCGCTCGGTGCGCTGGTTACCACCCACAAGATTGATCTCTACGCCGCGTGTCGTGACCTGTTCGACGAGATCGACCCGCACGCATTGATGATGGGCGAGACAAGCTGTCTCTCCAAACGCGACGGCAAATTCGTATGTCATGCGAAAGACCCCATCACGTCTGGTTTTGCGCTTGATGGCTTCCTGCCGGAACAGCACTTCGCGCGAACCGGCGCCGAGGTATTTTCGATGGGCGCGGGCGGTTCCACTATCGCGCTGACGTGGCACCTGATGCAGCAAAGCCGCGGCGCGAATCGTCCTTCAAGGGTGATCGTGTCGAATCGGTCGGCGGCGCGGCTCGAAGAAATCGAGCGGATTCATCGCGGACTGGATTCGGGCGTGCCATGCGAATACATCGTGGCGCCTCAGCCGGAAGACAACGACGCGGTGCTGGCGCGACTCTCGCCGGGCGCGCTGGTCATCAATGCAACCGGGTTGGGCAAAGATGCGCCGGGTTCGCCGCTTGGTGATGCCGCTCAATTTCCGAAGCACGCGGTGGTGTGGGACCTGAACTATCGCGGCGACCTGATTTTTCTCGATCAGGCACGCGCGCAGCAAAAGGCAACGCAATTGCAGATCGAAGACGGCTGGACCTACTTCATCTATGGCTGGACACGTGTGATCGCCGAGGTGTTTCATGTGGATATCCCGTCACGTGGACCGGCTTTCGACGAAATCTGCCGGATCGCCGCCGAAGCGGGGAAGCCGGCCTCCACACGCCCGGTTGCCTGAGCGGAATCGCGGCGGCCCATTTCAGCATTCAATATTTGAAACGCGAAGGATCGATCCATGTATCTGGACAAATTCAGGCTCGACGACAAGGTTGCGGTCGTCACCGGGGCGGCGCGCGGGATTGGCCTGGCGAGCGTCGAAGCGCTGGCTGAAGCCGGCGCCCGTGTCGTACTGACCGACATGAATGCGGCGTTGCTCGACGAGACGGTGAGCAAGCTGAGTGCGCGCGGATTGCGCGTCGAAGGTGAAATGCTCGATGTGAGCGATCCGAAGGCTGCGCAGCGCGTAAACGACGCGGTAGTGGCTCGGCACGGCCGCGTGGACGTGCTGGTCAATAACGCTGGTATCGCCATTTCGAATCATCCGGCTGAAACGATGAGTGACGAGGTCTGGAACAAGGTCATCGACGTTAATCTGAACGGCGTGTTCTGGAGTTGCCGCGCGTTTGGTAAAGGGATGCTGGAGCGGGGTGCGGGTAGTATCGTCAACGTCGGCTCGATGTCGGGCTTTATCGTCAACCGGCCGCAGGAACAGGCGAATTACAACGCGTCGAAAGCAGCCGTACATCATTTGACGAAGTCCCTGGCGGCGGAATGGGGCGCACGCGGAGTTCGTGTGAATGCGGTGGCGCCGACGTACATCGACACTGAAATGAACAAGTATGTGTATGAGGACAAGGAGATGTACCGGCATTGGGTCGGCGGCACACCAATGAACCGGTTAGGACGTGTCGACGAAGTCGCATCGGTAATTTTATTTCTGGCCAGCGAAGCGGCAAGCCTGATGACCGGCTCGATCGTGCTGGCCGATGGCGGCTACGTGTGCTGGTGAGCGCGGTGTCTCAGACAACATCGATATGCGAAGTCGAAGGCGTGCGCGTGCGCGTGGATGCATTCGATAGCACGCTAGGCGAACGTCTTGCCGATCGCATGCACGCACCGCAGCCAGGTGAGGTCGTGCTTTACTGGCTCGGGCAGGCGGGCTTTGTGATCGACTGCGATGGTATGCGCATGTTGATCGACCCGTACCTGTCCGACTCGCTAGCCGAGAAATATCGCGGCACGCGTTATCCTCATAGGCGGATGATGCCAGCACCCCTCGCGCCGTCTGATCTGGACCGGCTCGATCTGGTGCTGTGCACGCATCGTCATACGGATCATATGGACCCTGGCACGTTGCAACCGCTCGCGCAACGCTTTCCCGAACTGCGTTTCGTGGTGCCGGCTGCGTCCATTGATGAGGCGATGAAGCGCTGCGGCGTCAGTGTTGACCGCCTGATTCCGGTGGATGCGGACATGCGCGTGAAAGTGCTGGACGACTGCTACGTGTCGCCAGTCGCATCTGCACATGAAACGCTCGAGGTGGACGACAAAGGCCAGCATCCGTGGCTTGGCTACGTGATCGAGGCTTGCGGAGTGCGTCTCTATCATTCGGGTGACTGTGTCCCATATGCGGAACTCGCGACGCGTATCGCGCGGCAAGGGCCGGACGTTGCGCTATTACCCGTGAATGGTCGCGACGAGGCGCGCAGCGGAAACGGCGTGCCCGGCAACTTCACGCTTGATGAAGCGGTCGAACTGGCGAAAGCGGCGCATGTCCCGGCGATGATCGCGCATCACTATGGGTTATTCAATTTCAACACGATCTCGCCGGAAGAGATCGATAGACGGATTGCCGTTGAACAGCGTGGCGCGTGCGAACTCTTTCGCGCACAGACGCAGCGTGCGTATCGGCTATTCAAGACAGGAAAGGCACGATGAAGGTTCTGGTGGCAGTCAAGCGGGTGGTCGATTACAACGTGAAGGTCCGTGTGAAGTCGGACGGCACGGGCGTCGACATTGC
>FTKM01000382.1_pt2 | contig 12352 bp, 10 predicted proteins | sample 1658051 | NCBI WGS metagenome assembly FTKM01 (sample SAMEA3914794, study PRJEB12502) | metagenome | biome: forest; material: soil | place: Canada | collected 2011-07-05 | depth 0.1 m | reverse complement strand
GTTGGCGTTGGCGTTGGCGTTGGCGTTGGCGTTGGCGTTGGCGTTGGCGTTGCCGTTGCCGTTGCCGTTGCCGTTGCCGTTGCCGTTGCCGTTGGAGTTGGAGTTGGAGCCGCAGCCGCAGCCGCAGCCACAGCCACAAACGGAGCCAGAGCCAGAGACGGAGGCAAAGCCCGAGCCGCGCATACATCGTCAAACTGCGGCACCTACCGCAACGCCCTACTCGCGAGGATTAATGCGTGATGTCAGCACATGGTCCGCCCACACCCCGTTGATCTTCAGATAAGCCCGCGCGAGGCCTTCGCGCTCGAAGCCGAGCTTCGTCAGCACATTGCCGCTGCGCACATTCTCCGGCCGGTGATTGGCCATGATGCGATGCAGCCGATAGTGGCCAAAAAAATAGTCGATCGCCGCGCCAAGCGCCTCGCTCATCAAGCCGCGCCCCTCGTAGCGACTGCCGATCGAAAACCCCAGAAAGCACGCCTGAAACGGTCCGCGAACGATATTCGTGAAGTTGCATTGACCAAGGACGGCCCCGGTCAACGCTCCGCGCAACAGCAGATGAAGCGCGCTACCGCTCGCCATCTGCTCCTCCATGGAGACGAGACGTTGTTCGGCGGCGGGTAAGGTGAAAAACTCGTCTGAGCGCAAGGGCTCCCACGGCTGGAAGTGTTCGCGGTTTTCCGACTGGAAAGCGAGCAGCGTTTGAGCATCTCCGCGGCGCGCAACTGTCAGGCGAACACGTTCGGTGAGGATGCCATCTGCGGGAAAATCTGGCGGGTTCATGGTAAAGGGACTCCCTGGCGCTTGCGTGGTTACTGCACCGCGCTCAACTCAAAGCGTGTCGTTGTTCAACCGGGCATACAGGTTGAAGTTGCCCGGCGTGCCGCGCACCATGCGGTAGGCACGCAGCAGACCTTCGTGACGAAAGCCGCATTTCTGCAGCACGCGGGCCGAACGCTGGTTCGTCTCGAGCACCGTAGCCTGCACCCTTACGAAGCCATACTCTGCAAAAGACCATCGCGTGACCGACTCGCACAAGGTATGCGCAATCCCGCGACCCCAGTATGCCGGGGAGAGATCGTAGGCAATTTCGGCGCTGCGGTTCACATCGGAGACCGAATGAAAGCCGATTGTTCCAACCAGCGCTCCGTTTTGCTCGTCGATCATCGCCATACGCCTCATCGATGTCGGCGCCGGGGATTCATAGGCGTCGAGCATCGGATTCAGGTCCTGTGCCGAGCAAAGGTTCCAACTGGTGTGCTGAAACACGTCAGGCATTGAGAGGTACGCGAACCACGCGGGAATATCCGTGCGCTCGAGCTGGCGCAGGACGATGCCGGGATAGCCCGAGTCGGGCGTCAAGTCGATTCGCATCTCACTCCAGTGGTTGCGTTGCCGTTTTCACCACTTCATGCACTTCGCTCAAGGACGGCCAGAAACGCGGCTTGTTCGTTGGCCTCAGTAACGCGAAAGCGCTCCCACTCGTCAATCACCCTCAAATCAGCAAACAGGCCCGCCGCGTCTTCATGGAAATGCAGGAACGCCTTGCCCTTGCGATAAAAAACGCCGGGGCGCGGCTCCTTGAGATCACGCCGATCGCGGATCGATCTGATCAGATTCGTCAGGGCATCGAGGGCCACGGGTCCGGCGTGCTTCATCGATTGGGATCCTTTGGCAAAGCGCCCAGCGAGTTCCGCGCGCTTGAGAAAGACAAATAGCCGATCTTGAATCCGAACGCAATTGCAACGCGGCGCAGGTCAAACATGCAACCCGTCGCAGCCTCTCCGAGTCACCGCTCTCACAGATGCTTGTAGTACAACGTGGTGCCGCAAAACTCACCGTCTGGCATCAGCGCATATTTCGGCACTTCGCCAACGCGTTGCCAACCGGATCGCGCGTACAGGCGCTCCGCGTCACCGCCTGTTACCGTATCGAGCACCAGCACGGTCTTGCCTTCAGAGCGCGCTACCTCATCGACCGCATGCATCAACTTCTGCGCAATGCCGCGCCGTCGAGCGCTGCGGCACACCAGCATCTTCGCGACATCCGCGCGATGCGGTTGATTCTCCGGCTGCACGACGATCAACTGTACAGTGCCGACGATCCGCCCGTCGGCCTCTTCAGCGATCAACAACGCGCGCTCATTGCGCGCCACCCCGTCAGCTATGCCGCGCCAGAATTCGAGCGCCCTGTCACGCGAGAGCGGCAACATGAAACTCACCGATGCGCCGCCTTCGACGCAATCCACCAGCACATCAGTGAGGTCATCCACACAGGACGCGGCTTCGCTGGCGTCGATCCGCCGCACGCGTATGTCTTCGTTCATGCGTTTCTCCTTGTCTGCGTGAACGGCAGGATGGTTAGATGCTTAGATGGTTAGGGCCACCAGGTAGCGGGCCGGCCCATCAGCGCAGTTGTGAGGCGCCCAGGGCACCTCACGACGCCTTACGCGTCAACCACACCACTCTGCAACAACTCCGGAATCGCGTCACGCGGTATGGGCCGCGAGAAGTAGAAACCCTGCATCTCGTCGCAGGCACGGTCCTTCAGAAAATCCAGTTGCTCCAGGGTCTCTACGCCCTCAGCGATCACCTGCAAGTTTAGCGAATGCGCCAGCGCGATAATCGCCGATGTAATCGTCTCATCGTCACCCGATGTGCCAATGTCGGACACAAACGAGCGGTCGATCTTCAGCCGATCCACCGGGAAGCGCTTCAAATAGCTCAGGCTTGAATAACCGGTGCCGAAATCGTCAATGGCAAGACCAATGCCGAGCGCGTGCAGCGCGTTCAGCATCAACACCGCCTCTTCGGCGTTGCGCATGATGGTGCTCTCGGTGAGTTCGAGTTCGAGATACTGCGGCTCGAGGCCAGTCTCCGCGAGTACCTGAGTCACCAGCTTGGCGATATCGTGCTGCTGGAACTGCCGCGCCGACAGGTTGACCGACACGCGCGCCGGCGGCAGTCCCTCGTCCTGCCAGGCCTTGTTTTGCCGGCATGCCTCACGCAATACCCATTCAGACAACGGCCCGATCAGCCCGCATTCTTCAGCAACCGGAATGAACGCCGACGGCGGAATCAGCCCCACCTCTGGATCGCGCCAGCGCACCAGCGCTTCCATGCCGACAATCTGCCTCGTCACGATATCCACCTGCGGCTGGTAGTGCAGCAGGAATTCGCCGTCGCGCAACGCACGCCGCAGCCGCCGTTCGAGGTTAAGCCGCGCGCCCGCGCTGGCGTTCATCTCCGGCTGATAGAACTGGAACGTGTTGCGGCCCATGTCCTTCGCCCGGTACATCGCCAGATCGGCCTTCTTGAGCAGCGTTTCGGCGTCCTCGCCATCCTGCGGGAAGAGACTCGCGCCCATGCTGCAGCCTACGTACAGCTCCGTGCCGTCCAGCCAGACCGGCTCCGAGATCGACGCGCGCGCGCGCTCCATCCACGCAATCAACGACTGCTCATCCACGGTATCGGTCATCACGATCACGAACTCGTCGCCGCCGTGGCGCGCCACCGTGTCGCTCGCCCGCGCGCAGCGCCCAAGCCGCTCGGCGACCACGCCCAGCAGCCGGTCGCCCACGCTATGCCCCAGGCTATCGTTGACGTTCTTGAAGCCATCGAGATCGATGAACACGACGGCCACGCCCTTGTGCTGTCGCTGTGCAACGATCAACGCGTGCTCCAGACGATCGCGTAGCAGGTTACGGTTCGGCAATTGAGTCAGGCTGTCGTAGTTCGCCTGATACTCGAGTTGCTCCTGATAGCGGATCAGATCGGTGACGTCATTGATCACGCCGATGTGATGCGTCGCCTCACCGTCCGGGTTCGGCACAGGCGCAATGAAAAGCTGATTCCAGAACAGCGCACCGTCCTTGCGATAGTTGCGCAGCACCGCGCTCACCTCACGATTTGCGGCCAACGCCTCGCGAATGGATGCGACGCCGTCCTGTTCGCGATCGTCGCGCTGCAACAAGCGGCAGTCCTGGCCAATCACTTCCGCTGGCTCATAACCCGTGATGCGCTTAAACGCCGGATTCACGTATTCGATCAGATTCCCCGCAGCCGCTGGCCCGGTGATCAGAATCGCGTTCACGCTCGCATCGAGTGCACGGCTTTGCAGGCGCAATGCCAGATCGGCGCGCTTGCGCTCGGTGATGTCGGTGTAAGAGCCGAGCACGCCGATCACGCGGCCATCGCTATCGGTGAACGGCAGTTTGCTGGTCACGGTCGTGCGATGCACGCCATCAATGACGAGATCAACCTCGAAGTTCATCTTCGGCACGCCGGTGCTGATCACCTCGTCGTCGTGAGCACGGACATTCTCGGCCAGCGCGCGCCACGGCAGGTCGTGATCAGTTTTGCCGACCACCTGCTCGGGATACGCGAGCCCAGCATCGCGCGCAAACGCCATATTGCAGCCGAGATAGCGAGATTCGCGATCCTTCCAGAAAATCCGCTGCGGGATATTGTCGATCACCGTTTCGAGCATCTGGTTCGAGCGCTGCGCCTCGGCTTCGGCGTTGATCTGTTCAGTGACGTCATCCGCGAGCACGAAGATCGCCGGACGGCCCATGAAATTCAACTCATGGTATGAGATGTCCGCGCTGATCGTCGAACCGTCCTTGCGCCGGTGATGCCAGACACCTGCCATGGTACGGCCGGCTTTCGGTAATGCGGTGCTGCGCGACAGGTGCGATTCGAGGCGGCCGACCTCCGTGTGAGGCCGGATCGCACGAATGGTCATCTCAAGGAATTCGCCCTCCGAATAGCCGTACTGCTGCACGGCTGCCGCGTTGACAGCCATAAACCGCAGCGACTCGCGATCGAAGATGTACATCGGCACCGGATGCGTGTCGAACAGGCCGCGAAATCGCTCATCGTTGCGACGCAGCGCGCGCACCACCCGCAGACGTTCGCGAGCGGCGGTCTCGCGGGCACGGAAGGTATAGATCAGCAGCGAACTGCCCGCGAGCATGGTGATGATGAGCAGCAGCATCGCGTGCCGGGTCTGCCGCGCCGACTCTTCGAGCGAGGTCTGGAGCGTGCGATTTTCCTGCTGACGCAACGACGCGAGCGCGCCTTCGACGCGGTCCAGATCCATGCCAATGCCCGTGTACGCGGAAGCCGCCCACGCACGTGAATCATCCGGACCGCTGGCCCGCGCACGCGCCAGCGCGGCTGCGATTTCGCGTTGCAGTTCGCTGCTGTCGGCGCTCAGCTTGCCCAACGTGGGAGCCATTGATGGCTCCCCTGCCAGTTCGGCGGCGAGCGTGTGTTCGAGCGTGCCGATGGATGCCGTCATGGCCGACGCGGCATCAACTCGACCGGGTTCACCGGTGGCTTCGAAGCGGCCAAGCGTCGCGAGGCCTGCGTCGAGCGCGGCCCGATAGGCGTCGAGATTCTCGCGGATGTCGGTTGAGCGCAGCGTGCGAAGGGCGGCCTCGCGTTGCCCGCAGATTTGCGTATAGGCGACGAACGCATTCGCGCCGACCGCGGCGGCGACGACTGCCAGATTGATCAGCAGCCGCCGCCTCGATAGAAAAGGAGTCATGAGTTCCGAACGTTATTCGTTCTGCCGGCGGGAGCGCGCTGGGTCGCCGCTTTGTGTGCGTCGTTCAGCCTGCTGCTGAAACTGCCGGGTCTTTTACGCGCCAACTTATGGATAACGGCGGCGTTCGGAACACCTTAAGGGTGAGGGGTGAAATATTTGACTGGCGACTGCCTGGCTTGCGCTACCGCGCCAGAGCTACCCGGTCAGCGCTACCCGCCCAGCCCGAATTCCTTCATCGCGGGAATGAAGTCGTGATTGCTTTCCGGCTTCCGCGACAGTTTGGCTAGCACGTAGCGCTTGAACGGGTCGAGCCGTGCCCATTGATCAGTGCTCGGCGCGTGCAGGCTTGCGAGGTTCGCCTGATGCATCACGCCATCCGGCACGCTGTCCGTGCGGCGCCATGCAGGCGCTTCTTCGGGCGTGAACCAGTCGGGTTCGATGTTGGCATGCGTGCGCAGCATTTCGAAGAGCGCATGATCGAAGTTCGGCTCGATCATCGCATCTTCTTCTACAGGAAAGCGCGCCAGCAGCTTGCGGTCTTCCTGCGGCAGCATCTGCCACTGAGCGAGCGAAATGCGCAGCCCGAAGCGGTCCAGATTGAACCGTACCGCCATCGGAATGTAGCTGAGATCCTCCGAAGACTCGGCTTCGAAGTCGAACAGGAGGGGTGCTTCGGTGAGTCCCATGACAGTGTCCTCGTGGATGGCAGTCAACATGCAAAGCCAGCTTGAGGTATTTTAGAACCTTATTGGCGGAGCAGCGGACCAGCCTGAGGGCAGTTGAACTGGCGGCCGCGCGCCGGATCGGTCAAGGAGTCGGGCTTTGAATGAACTGGAAACGGCCGGACAGCCGGGCGCGGTGGAGCAGCAGGTGCATCGGCATCGCGGCGCGGCGGTCGAGAGCGTCATGGACCACGTTGGTCAGGAATGGCCCGTGGCGCTGGTGTTCAACGGAATTTCGCATGCGGTGATGATGTGTACGCCGCGCGATCTGGAGGCATTCGCGGTCGGTTTTGCGATTTCCGAGGGGATCGTGGCACGTGGCAGCGACATACAGGACATCGAGGTCGAACTGCGTGACGGCGAGTTACCGCATGCTGAAGTGCAATTGCAGGTGGTGCAACAGGCCTTTGTCGCGCTGAAGGAAAAGCGCCGCGCGCTGGCCGGGCGGACCGGCTGCGGCGTGTGCGGCATCGAAAGCATTGATTTGCTGGATCTGAAACCCGAGCGCGTGCCAGACACCGGCTTTTTGCGGAGGCTCGCGCCGGATGCGATCGCCCGCGCCGCGCGTGACTTGCCCGAACATCAGGCGCTCAGCCGTCTGACCGGCGGTTTGCACGCAGCCGCATGGTGCGACGCATCAGGTGCAATACAACTTGCGTTTGAAGACGTCGGCCGCCATAACGCGCTGGACAAGCTGATCGGCCAATTGATTCTCGACCGCGCTGATACCAGGGAGGGCTTCGTGTTCCTGTCGAGCCGCGCGAGCTACGAACTGGTGCGCAAAGCCGCGCGCGTCGACGTGCCGATGCTCGCGACAATCTCGGCGCCGTCGTCGCTGGCCATCGCCATCGCCCGCCGGGCTGGAGTGCGGCTGGTGAGCTTCTGCCGCGAGGCGGGCTATGTCGATTACGACACGGCGGCGACGACCTGAGCCGGAATCTGAGTGAGGACCCGGGCGGTGATCCATGTCCCGCCGGGCCACTCCTCTCGTTCAATCAAACTGCCGGAAATCCGGCTTGCGCTTTTCAAAGAACGCCTTGAACGCTTCCCGTGCTTCCGATGCGAGCAGCATTTTGCCGAAGTGCACCGCTTCATCGCTCATCTGCGTCTGCAGTTCATGCTGGCTGGCACGCTTCATCAGCGACTTGGTGACGCGCAATGAGGCAGCCGGCAGCGACGCCAGCTTGGCCGCTTGCGCAAGCGCAAAGGCGTCGACTTCGGCCGCTGGCAGCAGCCGGTTCACGAAACCCATGCGCTGCGCTTCGCGCGCGTCGAATGCATCGCCCAGCAACAGCTTTTCAGCGGCAACCTGATAGCCCGCCACGCGTGGCAGCAGCAAGCTCGAGGCCGCTTCCGGGCACAGCCCAAGCTGCGCAAAAGGTAGCGAGAACGTCGCGCTGTCAGCGGCGTAGACCAGATCGCAATGCAGCAAAAGCGTCGTGCCGATTCCGACTGCCGGACCCGCCACCGACGCCACCACCGGCTTTTCCGCCGAGCTGATCGCCCGCAGGAACTGGAACACCGGCGCACTTTCGCCCATGGGCGGCGTCTTCATGAAGTCTTCGAGATCGTTGCCGGCGCTAAAGATGCCCGCGCTGCCGCGAATCAGGATGGCGCGTACGGCGGCATCTGACTGAGCTTCGACCATCGCGTCGGCCATGGTCTGGTACATCGCGGCCGTGATCGCGTTCTTCTTGTCCGGCCGGTTGAAGGCAATTGTCAGCACGCCATCTGCGCGCTCGACCAGAATATCCATTGTCATCTCCTCGTTGTACTGCTTACAGCGGTTCACTGCTGCATGCTGCGGCAGAATGAAAAACGGCTCGCAAACCACGTGGCCTGCGAACCGTTCTGCGATCTTCAAGTGACCGGGGCGAACACGATTACAGACGCTCGATGATGCCCGCTGCGCCCATCCCCGTGCCGACGCACATGGTGATCATGCCGTACTTGTAGTTGCGGCGACGCAGGCCGTGCACGACCGTTGACGCACGAATCGCGCCCGTTGCGCCGAGCGGGTGACCCAGTGCAATCGCGCCACCCAGCGGGTTGATCTTCGACGGATCAAGACCCAGATCCTGGATCACCGCCAGCGACTGCGCGGCAAACGCCTCGTTCAACTCAATCCAGTCGAGATCGTCCTGCTTCAGACCCGCTGCCTTCAGCGCGGCCGGAATCGCTTCCTTCGGGCCGATGCCCATGATTTCCGGCGGCACGCCACGCACGGCGAAGCTGACGAAACGAGCGAGCGGCGTCAGGTTGAATTCCTTCAGCATCTTTTCCGACACGACGATCAGCGCGCCCGCGCCATCCGACGTTTGCGAGCTGTTGCCCGCCGTCACCGAACCCTTGTTGGCGAACACGGTGCGCAGTCTGGCAAGGCCTTCCATTGACGTCTCGGCACGCGGACCTTCATCCAGCGACACTTCGCGCGTCTTCACCTTCACTTCGCCGGTGGCGAGATCGGGGAAACGCTCGGTGATCGTGTAGGCGGCGATTTCGTCGTTGAATTCACCGGCTTGCTGCGCGGCGACGGCGCGACGGTGCGATTCGACCGAGAATTGATCTTGCGCCTCGCGGCTGATCTTCCAGCGTTCCGCGACCTTCTCGGCTGTCAGGCCCATGCCGTAGGCAATGCCGAAGTCTTCGCTGCGATCGAAGATGTGCGGCGACATCGACGGCTTGTTGCCCATCATCGGCACCATGCTCATCGATTCGCAGCCGCCTGCGATCATCGCATCCGACTCGCCGACGCGAATGCGGTCAGCAGCCATCGCCAGCGCGGTCAGGCCCGACGCGCAGAAGCGGTTCACCGTGACGCCGCCCACCGTATTCGGCAAACCGGCCAGCAGTGCGCCGATCCGCGCGACATTCAGACCTTGTTCCGCTTCCGGAATCGCACAGCCGATGATTGCGTCTTCGATCACCTTGGTGTCGAGACCCGGCACTTGCGCCACGGCGGATCTGATCGCGTGAACCAGCAGTTCGTCCGGGCGCGTGTTCTTGAACATGCCGCGCGGCGCCTTGCCAATCGGCGTACGGCTTGCAGCGACGATGTATGCGTCTTGCAATTGCTTTGTCATTTAAAGCTCCTTTGTCGACAGGAGTTAGCGCTTTGGCGCTGACTCCTGTCCCATGCAATTTGTGCGGTCGACCAGAGTGGGTGCTTTAGCGCTTACTTTGGTCCCATGCAATTTATTGCGGTCGCTCGTCGCGTTAGTTGCGCACCGGCTTGCCGGTTTGCAACATGCCCATGATCCGTTCCTGCGTCTTTTGCGTGCCAAGCAAATCCACAAAAGCACGGCGCTCGAGTTGCAGCAGCCATTCTTCGTCGACGAGGCTGCCCGCTTCGACATCGCCACCGCACACGGCTTCGGCGATGCGGCTCGCGATCAGGAAGTCATGCTCGCTGATGAAGCGGCCATCACGCATATTGACGAGCGACGCCTTAATAGTCGCGATTGCCGAGCGCCCTGCGACCGGCACCTGCGTCACACGCAGCGGCGGACGGTAGCCCGCAGCCGACAACGCACGCGCTTCCTTCTTGGCGACGTCGAGCAGTTCGAACACGTTGAAGACGATCGTGTCGGACGGCTTCAGGTAGCCCATCGTGCGGGCATCCAGCGCGGAGGCCGAGACCTTGGCCATCGCGGCGTTCTCGAACGACTTCTGCACGAACTTCAACAGATCGTTGGTCGCGCCAACTTGTGTTGCGGCTTCCGCTGCGCGCAGCGCGGCTTCCTTCAGGCCACCGCCTGCGGGCACCAGACCAACGCCCACTTCCACGAGACCCAGATAGCTCTCGATGTGCGCGACACGCTTCGCGCTATGCAGCGCCAACTCGCAACCACCACCAAGCGCAATACCCGACACCGCGGCGATGACCGGCACGCTGGCGTACTTCACACGCAGCATCCCGTACTGGAATTTCTTCACGAACGGCTCGATGCCCTTCGCGCCGCCCATCATGAAGGCGGGCATCGCTTCTTCGAGGTTCGCGCCCGCGGAGAACGGACCACCCGGCGTGCCGAGCTTCAGCGACGTGGGCTGCCACACCACCAGACCCTTGTAGTCCTTCTCGGCCAGCTCGATTGCCTGCGTCAAGCCATCGATAACCGAAGGTCCGATCGTGTTCATCTTGCTCTTGAACGAAACGATCAGGACGTCGTTCTCGCCGGCGCGGTCGTCGACCCATGCGCGCACCGCTTCGGTTTCGAACAGCGTCTTGCCGTATGTCTTCGGATCGGCGCCAGTCTCTCCGACCAGCGGCGCACGGAACACCTGTTTGTCATAGACGCCCAGCGACGAGCGCGGCACGAAGGTCTTCGAAGCGGGCGACCACGAACCTTCGTTGGTATGCACACCGCCTTTCTCTGCAACCGGACCTTCGAGCACCCACGACGGCAGCGGCGCGCTGGACAGCGCTTTGCCTGCTGCGATGTCTTCCTGCATCCATTGCGCGACCTGCTTCCAGCCGGCCGTCTGCCAGCCTTCGAACGGACCTTCGTTCCAGCCGAAACCCCAGCGGATCGCGAGGTCCACGTCACGCGCGTTGTCCGCGATCGATTCCAGATGCACGCCGATATAGTGGAACACGTCCCGGAAAATCGACCACAGGAATTGCGCCTGTGGATGCTCCGACTCGCGCAGCAACTTCAGACGCTCTGCCGGCGGACGCTTCAGGATGCGGCCCACCAGTTCGTCGGCCTTGGCGCCGCCGTCGACATACGTGCCCGTCTTCGGATCGAGCACCTTGATCGCCTTGCCTTCCTTCTTGTAGAAGCCGCCGCCGGTCTTCTGACCGAGCGCGCCCTGCTTCACCAGTCCGGCCAGCACGGCAGGCGTTTCGTAGACCGGGAAGAACGGGTCGTCCTTCAGGTTGTCCTGCATCGTCTTGATGACGTGCGCCATCGTGTCGAGACCGACCACGTCAGCCGTGCGGAACGTAGCGGACTTCGCACGACCCAGACGCGAGCCAGTCAGATCGTCCACCTCGTCAAAACGCAGACCGAACTTCGCCGCTTCGGTGATCACTGCGAGGATCGAGAAAATGCCGACGCGGTTGGCAATGAAGTTCGGCGTGTCTTTCGCACGCACGACGCCCTTGCCGACCACGCTCGTCAGGAACGATTCGAGTTGATCGAGGATCTCCGGACGCGTCGTTGCGGTAGGAATCAGTTCGACCAGATGCATGTAACGCGGCGGATTGAAGAAGTGCACGCCGCAAAAGCGCGACTTCAGTTCATCCGAGAAACCTTGCGACAGTTCGGTAATCGACAGACCCGACGTATTGCTCGCGAAGATTGCATTCGGCGCGATATGCGGCGAGACCTTCTTGTACAGGTCGTGCTTCCAGTCCATCCGTTCAGCGATCGCTTCGATCACGAGGTCGCATTCGGCGAGCTTCTCAATGTCGTCGTCGTAATTGGCGGGCTGGATGTATTGCGCGTCATCCTTCACGCCGAACGGCGCGGGCGACAGCTTCTTCAGATTCTCGATCGCCTTCAGGGCGATCGCGTTCTTCGGGCCTTCCTTGGCAGGCAGGTCGAACAGCAGCACAGGCACCTTGGCGTTGATCAGGTGCGCGGCGATCTGCGCGCCCATCACGCCGGCGCCGAGTACGGCTACCTTGCGAATGATCAGATTGCTCACGTCGTTCCTCCGGGGGAGTTATGCGGTGTCGCGTAGGGGTCCGCGCTTCATCAGCGCGGGTTTCTCGCAATGTGTGGCGTTGGCCGTTGAAGACGCCACGCTGATCGCTCAAGCGTGGCGCCTGCTTTGATGTGTGCCTAGAACAGCGACTCTTCGACGTCCATCAGCGACTTCGAACCCGCGCGTGCCTGGCGAATCGTCATGGCCGTTTCCGGCAGCAGCTTCGCGAAGTAGAAGCGTGCCGTAGCGAGCTTGGCCTTGTAGAACGGATCGCCGGACGCTTCCTTGTCCAGCGCGATGCGTGCCATGCGCGCCCAGAAGTACGAAAACACCAGATGACCGACGGTACGCAGATACGGCACAGCCGCGGCGCCGACTTCGTCCGGGTTCTGCATCGCCTTCATGCCGATTTCCATGGTCAGCTTCTG
>FTKM01000200.1_pt1 | contig 12392 bp, 12 predicted proteins | sample 1658051 | NCBI WGS metagenome assembly FTKM01 (sample SAMEA3914794, study PRJEB12502) | metagenome | biome: forest; material: soil | place: Canada | collected 2011-07-05 | depth 0.1 m | reverse complement strand
CGCGGCCTCGGTGGCCTCGATCGGCCCCGAGTTCGAGGAAGCCGCCTGCGTGATGGGCGCAAGCCCGCGCCGCGCGCTGATCGATGTGGTCTTGCCCTTGATGCGTCCGGGCATCCTCGCCGGCATGCTGTTCGCGTTCATCATCTCGTTCAACGAATTCACGGTGACGTTTTTTCTGTATGGCATCAACACGATGACGTTGCCCGTCTGGCTCTACAGCCGCACCGTGTCGTCGCTCGATCCAACCGTGTTTTCGTTTGCGGTTTTTATCGTCGCGATCGACTTCGCGCTGATCTGGCTGCTTGAAAAACTGATCGGCGATGAAGGTGTTGCGCTTTGATCTTGCACTGATGCATCTGCATGTGCATCCGCTTCTGCGTCCGCATCTGCTTGACCGGCGTTAGAAACCGTTGAACCCAGGCCCCACGCAGGAAACCTCATGACTCATCTGACATTGCAGGCCGTCACCAAGCGCTTTCACACCGCCTACGCGGTCGACCACGTCGATCTGAGCGTACCGGATGGCAAGCTGGTGTGTTTCCTCGGGCCATCCGGTTGCGGCAAGACCACCTTGTTGCGCATGATCGCCGGCCTGGAAACGCCGAGTTCGGGCAGCGTCAACTTCGCCGGGCGCGACATCACTCACTGGCCGGCGAACCGGCGTGACTTCGGCATGGTGTTCCAGTCACTCGCACTGTTTCCGCATATGACGGTGGCGGAAAACATCGCCTATCCGCTGCGGCTGCGTAAAACCGACAAGGCGGCACAAGCGCGCCGTGTCGCCGAACTGCTGGAGCTGATCCAGTTGCCGCATATGGCGAACCGCTCCGTGACCCAGCTATCCGGCGGCCAGCGTCAGCGTGTGGCGATTGCGCGGGCGATTGCTTCGTCACCCAAACTATTGTTGCTCGACGAGCCGCTCTCCGCGCTCGACGCCAAACTGCGCGAAGCCATGCAAGTGGAAATTCGCCTGCTGCAACAGCGTCTGGGCATTACGACGATCATGGTGACGCACGACCAGCGCGAAGCCATGACCATGGCCGACGAAATCGTCGTGATGGAGAAAGGCCGCATTGCGCAGGTAGGCAAACCGCTTGATATCTATCGCGATCCCGTCAGCGAGTTCGTGGCGGACTTCATCGGCCTCGGCAACATCCTGCCGGTGACCTACGACGGCCAGGGCGGCGTGAGCCTGCCAGGCGGTCAACAGATCGTCGTCACGCAGCCCGCGCGTGTGCCGGAGTCCTCTACAGATATCCGCCTTCTGATACGCCCCGAAGATGTCTGCGTGAGGACCGCCGCGGCCGAAGCCGGTGTCAACCGGCTCAATGGAACCGTGACGTTTATCCGCGACGTGGGTGCCTCGCTCGAAGCCACCATCGACTGCGCCGGTTTCACGCTGACCGCTGCCACGACGCCGCGCGAAACACCTGGCCTCGCACTCGGCATGCCGGTCGTCGCGGAGTTGCCAGCGCATGCCTGCAAGCTGATCGCCGCACGCGGGACGCGCTGATCTCGCAGTGCTTTGGCACGCCATACCCATAACAGAACTTTCGACAGAGGAACGACCATGACCACCCTCCCCCTCTTTGCGCTGCGCACTCGCCGCGCCTTTGCCTCGGTTGCGACCACGCTGGCCTTCGCAGGGCTCGCCGCGCTGGGTACCTTCGTGAGCCCAAGCGCGCATGCCGATGCGCTGGACTCCATCGCCAAATCCGGTGTGGTCCGCATCGGGGTATTCGAGGACTATCCGCCGTTCGGCTCAATCGGCCCGGACATGAAGCCAGAAGGTTATGACATCGACGTCGCCAACCTGATCGGCAAGGCGCTGAACGCCAAGGTGGAACTCGTCCAGGTGACCGGCGACAACCGCATGGCCTACCTCGCCGATCACAAGGCCGACATGCTGCTTTCCGTTGGACAGACTCCCGAGCGGGAAAAAGTGATTGATTTCTCGCAGCCCTACGCGCCGTATTACCTCGCCGTGTTCGGCCCGAAGTCGCTGGTGGTGAAGAACGCGGGCGACCTCGCCGGCAAGACGATCTCAGTCGCGCGCGGCACACTGGAGGATCTGAGCGTCACCAAGATCGCGCCGCCGAGTGCCACCATCAAACGATTCGACGATCCGAATGGCGCAATTTCGGCGTTTCTTTCTGGTCAGGTACAGTTGATGGTGGTGGGCAACGACGTAGGCGCGACGATCCTCGCCCGTCATCCGGCGAACGATCCGGAGCAGAAGTTCGCACTGTTCAGCTCGCCGGATCACGTCGGCCTGAACAAGAACGAGCCGCGGCTCAAGCAGAAAGTCGACGACACGATTGCCAAGGCCCGCAAGGACGGCACCATGAACGCAATCTCTGAAAAGTGGCTGCGTGCGCCGCTGCCGGCTGATCTTTGAGCTTCGGGCTTTTGTCTTGAGGCCTTGCGTCATTGTCTGGACAAAATAAGTCCATTGCCCGGACGGAGTCTGATTTCACGATGAGCGGTCACGAATGAGTTATGCGTTTGATTTCAGCGGCTTCGGCGTCTACGCAGGCTTGCTTGCACACGGCGTCGCGGTCACGCTTGGGCTCACTGCTGTGTCTACCGTGCTGGGCGGTATCGTCGGCGTGGGTGGCGCGAGCATCAGCGTGGCCGGACCGCGCTGGGCGCGTGCGGTGATTGCCGCCTACGTCGAGCTAATCCGCAATACGCCGTTTATCGTGCAACTGTTCTTCGTGTTTTTTGGGCTGCCGAGCCTCGGCATTCATATCGACGAAGTGCAGGCGGCGATTCTCGCCATGACGGTCAATCTCGGCGCCTACGCCATTGAAATTGTGCGCGCCGGGATCGAATCGGTTCCGCGTGGTCAATTGCAGGCGGCTCAGGCGCTCGGCCTGCACGGACGTCAGGTGTTTCGTTACGTGGTGGTCCCGCAGGCGCTTGCCAACGTGTTTCCTTCGCTGCTCAGCCAGGTGCTGATCGTGATGCTCGGTTCGGCGGTGGTGTCGCAGATTTCCGTGCCCGATCTCACGTACGCGGCCAACTTCATCCAGTCACGCAACTTCCGCTCCTTCGAAAGCTACTTGATCATTACTGTGACGTATCTGGTGCTGTCCATCGTCTTGCGGCAACTGCTCAACTGGCTCGGCCGCGGGCTCTTTGCAGGCCGCATGCCGCACCGGCCCGATGAACCGCGCGGCTGGCGCTTGCTGTTCGCGTGGCGTCCCGCCCGCACGTTACCCACGGAGCGCTGATCATGGTCGAATTCACGCTGTGGGACATTGCCCGTAATCTGCTGCTCGCAGCACGCTGGACGGTGCTGCTGTCGTTGATTGCGTTTGTATGTGGCGGCGCGGTCGGTTTGCTGCTTCTTACAATGCGGGTATCGCCGCTGCCGTGGCTGCGCCGCGTGGTGTCTGTCTACGTGGAACTGTTTCAGGGGACGCCATTGCTGATGCAACTGTTCCTCGCGTTTTTCGGCTTGCCTTTGCTCGGCGTCGATGTTTCGCCATGGGCCGCTGCCATCGTCACGCTCACGCTTTATACGAGCGCCTATCTCGTCGATATCTGGCGCGGCTGCGTCGAAGCGGTGCCGCGCGGACAGTGGGCGGCGGGCGCGAGTCTCGGCATGACCTTTGGCCAGCAGTTGCGCTATATCGTATGGCCGCAGGCGAAGAAAATCGCCGTGGCGCCGACCGTGGGCTTTCTCGTGCAGGTGGTGAAAAGCACCGCGCTCACGTCGATCATCGGCTTCACCGAGTTGACCAAGACCGGCTCGATGATCACCAACGCCGCATTCCGGCCGTTTCCGATCTACGGGATGGTGGCGCTGATCTACTTCGCGATGTGCTTTCCGCTGACCTGGTATGCGCGAGCGCTGGAGAAACGCCAGCGGGTGGGACAGCACCGTTGATGCAGAAAAAACGGCAACCGTCTGAGCGGTTGCCGTTGTGTCGCAATGAAAATATCCAGTGCCCTAACGCGCTGCCTGCGTCGATTTCCTTAGCTTCGCCACCTCATCCGCGCTTACCGCTGGCGCACCGTTGTTCCACCCCGCGCGAATGAACGTCAGCACATCGGCGATCTGCTTGTCGTTCAGCACCGGGGAGTACTTCGGCATCGGATACGGCGCCGGAATGCCCTGAATCACCAGATCGCCGGTGCCGTTCAACGTCACGTTGATGAGCGACGACGCGTCGTGTTCCAGCACATTCGGATTACCCGCGAGCGGCGCCAGCATCGGCGCAAACCCACGGCCATCCACACCGTGGCAATGCATGCAGTACGCGGTATAGACACGGGCACCGGCATCGTTCGCCGGACGGTTCAACGACACCCTGGTCGCCTGCGGATCGTACGAGTACGGCGGTGCACCGGAGCCGCCCGCCGCCGGCAGCGACTTCAGATACGTCGTCATCGCGGCGACGTCCGTGTCGTTCGTGGCCTGCGTGCTGTTGTTGATCACGCTCGTCATGGAACCAAACGCCGACGCGTGCGCGTTCGCCCCCGTCTTCAGGAACGCCTTGAGATCCTCATCGGACCAGCGGCCCAATCCGACGTTGTGCTCGCCCGTCAGATTCGCGGCGAACCAGCCGTCGAGCACGCCGCCCGTCAGATAAGCGCTGCCGCTTTCATCCAGCGCTTTCTCCTGGAACGCGATGCCACGCGGCGTATGACACGAGCCGCAATGGCCCAGACCCTGAATCAGGTAAGCGCCGCGATTCCACGCCACGTCCTTGCCCGACTTGTCCTGGTAGACGCTCTTGTCCAGAAACACCATGTTCCAGAACTTCAGCGGCCAGCGCATATTGAGCGGCCACGGAATGTCGGCCGGACGGTTCGTCTGCTGGACCGGCGTTACGCCGTGCATAAAGAACGCGTACAGCGCCTTCGCGTCATCGTCGTTGACCTTCGCGTACGATGGATACGGCATGGCCGGATAAAGGTTGTGGCCGTCCTTCGCCACGCCTTCACGCAGCGCCTGCGCAAAATCCTCCTCGGTATAGCGCCCAATGCCCGTGTCCGGGTCCGGTGTGATGTTGGTCGTGTAGATCCTGCCCATTGGCGTGGTCATTGGCAGGCCGCCTGCGAACGGCTTGCCGCGCGGTGCCGAGTGACAGGCCACGCAATCGCCGAGCTTCGCCAGATAGGCGCCACGCTGCACCAGCGCATCGTCTGCCGCATGGGCGCTTGACTGCCACGCCAGCGACAACGCCAACGGCAGCGCAAAACCCAGCGCTGTGCGAAGCACTTTCAGTGTCTTGATCATGGTCGGTCTCCGGTCAGGCGGTTTGCAACTGACTGCCCACGGGCAATTGCCGCAGCCGTTTGCCGGTGGCCGCATAGATCGCATTCGCCAGCGCTGCGGCCAATGCGGCCGTGCCCGGTTCGCCAATCCCGCCTGGCGCTTCCGTGCTCTTCACGATATGCACGTCGATGTTCGGCGTCTGATCGATGCGCAAAATCCGGTAATCGGTGAAGTTGCTTTGCTGGACACGCCCGTCCTTGATCGTGATTTCGCTGTAGAGGGCCGCCGTGATGCCGAAGATAATGCCGCCCTGCACCTGAGCTTCGATCGTGTTCGGATTGACGACCATGCCGCAATCCACCGCGCACACCACATGATTGACGGTGACCTCGCCCTGATCGACCGTGACGTCCACGACCATCGAAAAGAAGCTGCCGAACGCGTTCATCACCGACACGCCCCGCCCTTGACCCGGCGGCAGACTCTTGCTGCCCCAGCCCGCGGCCTGCGTCGCGGTATCGAGCACGTTGCGCGCACGCGGCGATTTGCCCAGCAGATCATGCCGGTATTTCACCGGGTCGACCTTGGCCTGCGCTGCCAGTTCGTCGATGAAGCTCTCCACCACAAACGTGCTGCGGGTCGGCCCAACACCGCGCCAGAATGCGGTCGGCACCGCGTGCGGCTCCTGGCGCACATAGTCGATCAACTGGTTCGGCAGGTCGTACGGCAGGTCGGATGCCACTTCCACTGCATCAGGGTCGACCCCATGCTGAACCGCAGGCGGTGCGAAGCGCGCCAGGATCGACGAACCCACAATGCGATGCTGCCAGGCGATCGGCTTGCCGTTCGCATCAAGCCCCGCAGAAATCTTGTCGTAGTAATACGGGCGATACATGTCGTGCTGAATATCTTCTTCGCGCGTCCACACCACCTTGACGGGCGTATTCAGTTGCTTGCCGATCTTCAGCGCCTGGGTTGCCATGTCGAATTCGAGCCGCCGCCCGAAGCCGCCGCCGAGCAGATGGTTATGCACAACGATTTTCTCAGCAGGCAAACCCGTCACCTTCACCGCCGTGTCGACAATGCGCGTGGGCACCTGCGTGCCGAGCCAGATTTCGCAGCCATCGGGACGCACGTGCACGGTGCAGTTGACCGGCTCCATCGTGGCGTGAGCGAGGAACGGTTGCTGATAGACCGCGTCAACACGGGTCTTCGCATCGCCAAAGGCTTTCGCCACGTCGCCGTCCTTGCGTGCCACGGCGCCCGTGCCATTGTTGGCGGCGTTGGCCAGATCGTCGACGATCTGCGTCATCGACAAGGTAGCGCCAGCGCCTTCGTTCCACTGGATATCGAGCGCGGCGAGTCCCCGTTTGGCGGCCCACGTGTGGTCGGCGATCACCGCCACCGCATTGTCGGCCTTCACAACCTGGCGCACGCCGGGGATTTTCTTCGCATTGGTGTCGTCGACGCTCGCGAGCGTGCCGCCGAACACCGGGCTCGTCGCGATGACGGCGTAGACCATGTCGGGCAATCGCACGTCGAGCCCGAACACCGCTGTTCCGTCCACTTTTTCGGGCGAGTCGAGACGCTTGACCGGCTGGCCGATGATCTTGAAGTCCTTCGGGTCCTTCAGCGTGACGTTCTGCGGAGGCGGCAGCTTCGCGGCGGCATCCACCAGTTGTCCATAGCCGAGCGTGCGATTGCTCGCCGCATGGATCACCTGACCGGCCTCTGCGTGGCACGTGGCCGGATCCACCTGCCATTGCTGTGCGGCTGCATTGATCAGGAGTACCCGCGCGGTGGCACCGGCTTTGCGCATCGGCTCCCATGCATAACGGATCGACGTCGAGCCGCCCGTTAGTTGTCCTCCAAGCAAAGGATCTGAAAACAGTTTCTCGTTGGGCGGCGCGTGATCGATCGTGACGCTATTGATCGGTACTTCGAGTTCTTCGGCAAGTAGCATCGGGATCGACGTATAGACGCCTTGTCCCATCTCGACCTTCGGGATCACCAGCGTGACCTTGCCCGTGTTATCGATCTGGATGAACGCGTTGGGCGCGAAGGTGCCCGCCGGACCCGGTTCACTGGCGTCCCCGCCTATCACCGACTTGCCCCGCTGATCCTGACTCTTTGCCGGCATGCTGAAGCCAAGCAGCAGACCCCCGCCGGCCGCCGCGCCGACCGTGGCGCTGAACTTCAGAAACGTGCGGCGGCTGACCCGCCGGTTCGCGCTGTCGCCTTCGGCGGCACGTCGCGCATCAAGCAATCCTTGCGACATGTCAGGCCCCCTTTGCCGCTTGCTTGATGGCCGCGCGAATGCGGTTATAAGTGCCGCAGCGGCAAATGTTGCCGGCCATGGCGGCGTCGATATCCGCATCCGTTGGGTTGGGGTTCTGGGTGAGCAGCGAAGCCGCCGACATCACCTGCCCCGACTGACAGTAGCCGCACTGGACCACGTCAATCTGTCGCCACGCCTCCTGCACTTTCTTGCCACTTGCCGTATCGCCGACTGCTTCGATGGTCGTGATCTTCTTGTCGCCGACGGCCGCGACCGGCAACACGCACGAGCGGACCGCCGCTCCATCCAGATGCACGGTACAGGCGCCGCATTGCGCGATTCCGCAGCCGAACTTGGTGCCGGTCAGGCCGACCAGGTCGCGTAAGACCCACAGCAAAGGCATGTCGGGTGGCGCGTCGACGGTATGCGTCTGGCCATTGATATTGAGCGTTGTCATGGGGCGACTCCAGTTGCGGGTTTTTGTTTTGAGCGGTTTATACAACGACGCCGAACTAAACGACTTGGCGAGGCCGAATTTATTCAGCAGGCCGTTCTAATACGGGATGATGCAGTCAGGCTGATACGGTCAGGCTGTAGCGCGATTCGGGCAATGGCGAACGCCGGGTGGGGAATTGGGGCGCCGCGCTTCAAGATGGCGAAGAAATTGTAGCGTTGCTTTAAAAAGTTTGTCGGCATCATGCGCGTTCCTGAACGGCGTTTTGAAACTACCGGCTGCAGCGAGCAGAGTTTTTGCTAGCATGCCCTTATCAACACTCGCCAGGAGCCAGGCCATGACCGATCAGCAAGCTACCCAGTTCCTCAACGAGGTGCGCAAGCCTCTGCTGATCCTGCACAAGGCTATCCTCGACCACGAGCGCGCCAGCTATGAGAAGGAGTTCGGTCCCGTGACACCGGCTGCGTTCTTGCAGGTGCTGATCAACGGCTCGGGATTTCGCTGGATCACACCGCTGTCCACCGTGATCGCCAACGTAGACGAAACGCTGGACGACAAGGAAGCCACCGGAACCGACCGGATCGGCGCTGTCGAAGCAGTCGCAGGGCTCTTCTCCGACGTAATTCCGGGCAATATGTTTTTGCCGCGTTATCTGGCGTTGTTGCAAGCGAGCCCGACGATCCTGCATGACCATGGACGAGTCTCCCAGTTATTGAAGACGCTCGAAGCGAAGTGACGGCGGTGGACCCAGCCTGCAAGGCGTGGTGCGGTGATTCAAGCTCATCGCACCGCGCAAGGTCCAGAATCCTCTCTTCATTGCAACGCACATCATCTAACGCCGGCTGCCCGCTGCGTTGAGCTTGCGCCAAAGCGTCGTCTTGCTGATGCCCAGGGCCTCGCAAACCTGATCGCGATCGCCATTGAAGGCGTCCAGCGCGGCGCGAATCTCGTCCGCTTCGACGCGGCGGCTGCGTTGCCGCAGCGTCATCGCCGCAGCCGCTGCGCTGCCTTCCTGCGACTCGAACAACTCCGGCGCGATTGACTGCAAGACCCCATCGCCCAACTGCGCGTCGCTTTCTCCCGGATGCGCGGAGTCGGCCAGTTCCACGGCAATCCGCTCAATCACGTTCTGCAATTCGCGCACGTTGCCCGGCCACGAGTGACGGCTTAGCGACTCGCTCACCGGCGCGAGCACCTCGAGTGCGTCGCCGGCCTGGCGAATTCGCGCTGCCAGACGCGGCTCGCGCCGCGCGGCCTGGCAGAGCAACTCGGCGGCCAGCGGCATGATGTCCGTCGAGCGTTCGCGCAACGGTGGCAATGCAATGTTCAGAATGTTGAGCCGGTAATAGAGATCGGTACGGAATTCACCTTCTTGCACCGCCGTGGTCAGCGCGCGGTGCGTCGCCGCGACGATCCGCACGTCGATGCGGGTCGGCTCGGTCGACCCCAGCCGTACCACTTCGCGCTCCTGCAGCACGCGCAGCAGGCGGCTTTGCAACGGCAACGGCATCTCGCCGATTTCGTCGAGAAACAGCGTGCCACGGTGCGCCGCTTCGATCAGCCCCGCCTTGCCGCCGCGTCGCGCGCCGGTAAAAGCCCCCTCTTCATAGCCGAACAATTCGCTCTCCAGCAGCGCCTCGGGAAATGCGCCGCAATTGAGCGCGACAAACGGAAAATCGCGCCGCGCGCTCAGTTGATGCAGACTCTGCGCGACCATCTCCTTGCCCGTGCCGCTCTCGCCACGAATCAGCACCGTGGCATCCGATCTCGCATAACGCTGCACGAGTTGGCGCACCCGTTCGATGGCCGGACACGCTCCGACCAGATCGTCGAGCCGGTAGCGCGCGACGAACTGCTGCGCACGTTGACGCGACCGCAAGGTGCGATCGAGCCGTTCGACCGCGCGCGATTCCTGAAACGTCAGCACGGTGCCGGTGGTCACGCCGTTATCGACGAGTGGTCCGCGATGCACCACGTAACTGACGCCGCGCACCGTTTCAAGCGACTCGCCTTCGAGGTCCGGTACTGCGTTCGAAAGCTCGGGCGCGATCTCGGCCAGCAAGCGCCCTACGGCCGCGACGGGCTCGATACCGAGTACTGCGGCGAGACGCTGGTTGATGGCTTCGACACGGCCTTGCGCGTCCATCGCGACGACACCGTCGCGCAGATGCTGCAATACATTGTCCAGCCGATGGCGCCGCACCGCTTCGCCCCAGGTGGCCTGAGCAACTTCCAGTGCGGTATCGAAAGCCGCGCGAACCGAGGCGCGTGAATAGAGGAACACGGCTTCGATACCCGCCTTCGCCGCCAGATCCGTGACGAGACCCGGGCCCACGATCGTCCCCACGCCGCGATCACGCAGATCGAGCACGCACGCTTCAGCGTCCTGCGCCGATTGATACGACGCGAACACCACGTCAATGCCATAAGCCGCCACGAATCGACGCACTTCAGCGGGCGTCTCGCCGTACGTCACCAGCGCGACCTGCGACGCATCCCGCCGCGCCCGTGCCAATGCGTGCATCACGTCGAAGCCCGTCGGATTGATCAGCACCACCGGCACATCGATGCGCGACTTCAGATAGGTGCCGTTCGAGCCCGCTGCGATGACGATATCGGGACGTTCGTTGCCCGCGAGGGCGATCTCGCTGACGGCATCCTCGTAGCCGCGCGAGACCAGCCGCAAATCGGCGCGGGCGTCGTACTCCCCGGCGATATCGCGGAACAGGTCGCGCAGCTTGCTAATGCCGATGGCCCACACGCGGGGCCGGGAGCCGGGTTCGGGAAGACGGTTCATGGCAGGACGCGCCGCGCGAGCGGCTGGAGTGAAATGACGAACGGCAATTATGAACCGTCGATTTCACTTATGAAATCACAAATTCCACAAATGAAATTTCACGGTGCTCGTCCGGATACCCAAAGCCTCACGGAATCAATGGCTTACGCCTATGTCGAGCGCCTGGCGCGCTCCTTGCACTAATGGGCGCCAACTACACCGGAGAATTTACGTGAGCTCAACATCCAGCCAGACAACCCGACAACCCGTCAGCGCCGGTGCGAAATTCCGCACGGCGGTGGCAGAAGGACAGCCGCTGCAAGTCGTGGGCGCCATCACCGCGTACGCGGCCAAGATGGCCGAAGCGGTTGGGTTCAAGGCCTTGTATCTGTCAGGTGGCGGCGTCGCCGCCAATTCACTGGGCATGCCTGACCTCGGCATCAGCACCATGGACGACGTTCTGATCGACGCGCGTCGCATCACCGACGCAACCGGCCTGCCACTGCTGGTCGACATTGACACCGGCTGGGGTGGCGCCTTCAACATCGCGCGCACAGTGCGCTCGTTTATCAAGGCAGGTGTCGCCGCGGTCCACCTTGAAGATCAGGTCGGACAGAAGCGTTGCGGGCACCGTCCCGGCAAGGAAGTCGTGGCCAAGGAAGAAATGGTTGATCGAGTGAAGGCGGCCGTCGATGCGCGTACTGACGATCAGTTCGTCATCATGGCGCGTACCGACGCAGGGGCCTCCGAAGGGATCGACTCGGCCATCGAGCGCGCGGTCGCTTATGTCGAAGCCGGCGCGGACATGATCTTCCCCGAAGCGATGCAGACGCTCGACGAATACCGCCGCTTCAAGGCCGCCGTGAAAGTGCCGATTCTGGCGAACCTGACCGAGTTCGGCGCTACGCCGTTCTTCACGACGACCGAATTGCGCGACGCGAACGTGGATATCGCGTTGTATTGCTGCGGCGCGTATCGCGCGATGAACGCGGCCGCGCTCAACTTCTACCAGACAGTCCAACGCGACGGCACGCAGAAAGCCGCCGTTGGAACCATGCAGACGCGCGCGGATCTGTACAAATATCTCGGCTATCACGAGTACGAGGACAAACTCGACGCACTGTTCGCCGCACACAAGTAAATCCAGCACCCTGGAACATGAGGACGACACCATGAGCGAAGCAGACAACAGCACGCCCGCCGCAGGCGCTTTCAAACCGAAAAAGTCCGTCGCGCTGTCAGGCGTGACGGCGGGCAACACCGCGCTGTGCACGGTGGGCAAGACTGGCAACGACCTGCACTACCGGGGCTATGACATTCTCGATATCGCCAGCACCTGCGAATTCGAGGAGATCGCCTATCTGCTGGTACACGAAAAGCTGCCCACCCAGGCTGAACTCACCGCCTATAAGACCAAGCTGAAAGGCATGCGCGGCCTGCCCGCGAATGTCAAAGCCGCGCTCGAATGGATTCCGGCCGCCGCTCACCCTATGGACGTGATGCGTACCGGCGTCTCCGTGCTCGGCACCGTGCTGCCCGAGAAGGACGATCACAACCTGCCCGGCGCCCGCGATATCGCCGACAAGCTGATGGCCTCGCTCGGCTCGATGCTGCTGTACTGGTACCACTATTCGCACAACGGCAAGCGCATCGA
>FTKM01349062.1_pt1 | contig 12491 bp, 9 predicted proteins | sample 1658051 | NCBI WGS metagenome assembly FTKM01 (sample SAMEA3914794, study PRJEB12502) | metagenome | biome: forest; material: soil | place: Canada | collected 2011-07-05 | depth 0.1 m | reverse complement strand
GGCCGGCGCGGCGATGGTGATCGACGTGCGTACCGGCGAAGTGCTTGCGCTCGTCAACTATCCGACCTTCAACCCGAACGATCGCTCGCATTTGACCGGCGACCAGTTGCGCAACCGCGCGCTGACGGACGAGTTTGAACCGGGTTCGATCATGAAGCCGTTCACGGTCTCGCTCGCGCTCGATCTGCACCGCGTGTCGCCGACTACACTGGTAGATACGGGGCCGGGCCATTTCAATCTTGACGGCGCGACAATTACCGACGACAGCGCGTTCGGCGTGCTGACGGTCGGCGGTGTGATCCAGAAGTCGAGCAACATCGGTGCGACCAAGATCGCCATGACGCTCAAGCCGGAAGAGATGTGGAATATGTATACCAGCATCGGTCTTGGCCAGGCGCCGAAGATCGGCTTCCCAGGCGCGACACCGGGCCATCTGCGTCCGTGGAAGAGCTGGCGCCGCATTGAGCAGGCGACCATGTCGTACGGTTACGGCCTCTCGGCGTCGCTGTTCCAGCTGGCGCGCGCCTACACCGCGATTGCCCATGACGGCGAGATCATGCCGGTGTCGATCTTCCGCTCGCCGGGGGATCAGCCCGCCACGGGGCCGCAAATTTTCTCGCCCGTCACCGCCCGCGAAGTGCGCGCGATGCTTGAGACCGTGGTCGCGCCCGGCGGCACGTCGCCGGATGCAGCGGTGCCGGGTTATCGGGTTGGCGGCAAGAGCGGTACGGCGTACAAGCACGGCGCGCACGGTTACGACAAATCGAAGTACCGTGCGTCGTTTGTCGGCATGGCGCCGATGCCGAATCCGCGCATCGTGGTCGCCGTTTCGGTAGACGAGCCGACTGCGGGTAGTCACTTCGGCGGTCAGGTGTCGGGGCCGGTGTTCTCGACCATCGCTGGCGACACGCTGCGCTCGCTCAATATTCCGCCGGACATGCCGGTCAAGCAGATGGTGGTTGTGGACGATTCGGCGCCGGTCGCACCCGCCGCGCCCACCCTGCCGCCCGCCGCGGCGAAAAAGCTGGGCACGACTGCCGGTGCCAGAAAGATGGACATTTCGGTCAACGCGAAAAGCCATCCGGGGGTCGTGCGATGAGTGCGCTGCGCAATCAACATCCCGCGCACCGGCAGATCGCCGACGCACTCGCCTGGCTGCATACTCGTGTGCAGCCAGATGCTCATCTGCACGCCGACACGCGCGCTATCGCGGCTGGCGACGCATTCCTCGCGTATGCGGTGGACGGCGCCGACAATCGTCCTTTCATCGGCAACGCAATTGAACGCGGCGCGGCGGCGGTACTGTTCCAGCCTGAGAATTTCGCGGGCACGGTCGACTCTGAGCAAGCGCGCGCCGTGCCGGCATTGAATGAACTGGCAGGGTCGATCGCGAGCGCGTGGTATGGCGAGCCGAGCGACGCCATGCGGGTAATCGGTGTGACGGGCACCAACGGCAAGACCTCGTGCACCCAGTGGATTGCGGCGGCTCTCGGCGCGCTAGGCACGCCCTGCGCCATCATCGGCACGTTGGGCAGCGGTATGCCGGGTCATCTGGTTCATACCGGCTTCACAACGCCCGATGCGCCGCAACTGCAACGCAGTCTAGCGAAGCTGCACAGCGACGGCGCGCAAGCTATAGCGATGGAAGTGTCGTCCCATGCGCTGCATCAAGGGCGCGTGAACGGTACACGCTTCGACATTGCCGTATTCACCAATCTCACCCAGGATCACCTCGACTATCACGGCACGTTCGCGGCCTACGAGGCGGCCAAGGCACGGCTGTTCGCGTGGCCAGAGTTGCGCTGCGCGGTGATCAACCGCGACGACGATGCGGGGCGGCGCCTGATTGCAAGCACACGCGGTCATGCACGCACGATTGCTTACGGGCTGGACATACGCGCCACCGCGCCGGGTTCCGCAGCACCGCAAGCCGACGCGTTGCTACTGGCGTCGAATGTGCGCGCCACCGCAACCGGTACGGCGTTCCATCTGGAAACCTCCGATTGGGGCAACGCCGACGTCGAAGTGCAAACCCTCGGCGCATTCAACGTCAGCAATCTGCTGGGCGTGCTGGGCGCGCTACTCGCCGCTGAGGTCCCGTTCGACGCCGCGCTCGCCGAGATCGCCAGGCTGGAGTCGGTCAACGGCCGCATGGAGCGTCTCGGTGGCCGTTTGCAGAATGACGAACCGCTGGTGGTAATCGACTACGCCCACACACCGGATGCACTGGAGAAAACGCTCGAAGCACTGCGCCCAATGGCTGCGGCGCGCGGCGGCGAACTGATCTGTATGTTCGGCTGCGGCGGCGACCGCGATGCCACCAAGCGTCCGCTGATGGGCGCGATCGCGGAACGACTCGCGGACCGTGTTGTGGTGACGAGCGATAACCCGCGCAGCGAAGATCCGCAAACGATCATCGGCCAGATCACGGCCGGTATGCAGAACGAAGCAAACGCTCGCCGTATTGAAGACCGAGCCAGTGCCATCCTGCAGGCCATTCGCGGCGCAACGCGTGAAGACGTGATCGTGCTGGCCGGAAAAGGGCACGAAGCCACACAGGAAATCATGGGCAAAAAGCGCGCTTTCTCCGATCAGGATCACGCACGTCTGGCGCTTGCGGCGCGTGCCACGCAGACTCGCGGAGGTGGCGAATGACGATGTTTTCCCTGCGCGAAGCCGCTGCGCTGATTCCGGGTGCGACCGTTCTGGGTGACGATAGCGTCACGTTCGAGCGTGTGTCGACCGACAGCCGCACTGCGGGACCAGGCGACCTGTTGGTCGCGCTTAAAGGTGATCGTTTCGACGCGCACGACTTTCTGCCTGAGGTCGCACAACGCCAGATCGCGGCCGCCTTGCTGACCCGCGCGCCAGACGGCTGGACGCTGCCCGCATTGCAAGTGGCCGATACGCGTGCCGCGTTGGGTGCACTTGCGCGTGGCTGGCGGCGTCGCTTCACGATGCCGCTCGTTGCAGTGACCGGCAGCAACGGCAAGACCACAGTCAAGGAAATGATCGCGTCGATCTTCGCCGCTGCCGTTGGCGAATCCGCGCGGCTCGCGACGGCCGGCAACTTCAACAACGACATCGGTCTGCCGTTGACACTGTTTCGTCTGAGCGGCGTGCATCAGTTGGCGGTGGTTGAGCTTGGCATGAATCACCCCGGCGAAACGGAATTGCTCGGCAAAATCACCGAGCCGACCGTGGCCGTCGTGAACAATGCGCAGCGCGAGCACCAGGAATTCATGGCGACCGTGGAAGCGGTTGCGCTCGAACATGCAAGCGTGATTCACGCGCTGACTCCGGACGGTGTCGCCGTGTTTCCGGCCAACGATGCGTACGCGAGCATCTGGCGCGTCGCCGCTACCGGCAACCGCATCATGGACTTCGCGTTGCAAACCTCGGCAAGTGGCGCAACCGAAGCCGCCGTCACGGGCACCTTCACCGGCAATCAGCTCGCGATCGATACGCCGCAAGGCCACACCGATGTCACCCTGCAGGTGCTCGGCGATCACAACGCACACAACGCGCTGGCTGCAACTGCAGCGGCGCTTGCTGCGGGCGTGTCGCTCGATGCCATCAAACGCGGCCTCGAATCATTCGGCGCAGTGAAGGGCCGCCTGCAGGTCAAGCGCGGCGCGCTCGGCTCGCTGGCCGGCACCACCGTCATCGACGATACCTACAACGCCAACCCCGATTCCATGCGCGCCGCGATCGACGTGCTTGCGTCGCGCGCCGCACCGCGCGTGCTGGTGATGGGCGACATGGGCGAAGTCGGTGACAACGGTCCGGCGTTTCACCGCGAAATCGGTGCATACGCGAAAGAGCGCGGCGTCGACGCGTTGTACGCGTTGGGCGACGCCTCGCGCGATGCCTGCACCGCCTTTGGTGACGGCGCGCATCACGTCGATTCGGTCGACACGCTTCTCGCTCAATTGCAGCAGGCCGGTTTCGGTCCCGCTGCAACGCTTCTCGTGAAAGGCTCGCGCTTCATGAAAATGGAACGCGTGGTGGACGCCGTAACGAGTCCACAACCCATCGCACCGGGCGCAGCGCCCGGTGCACATTGAAATAGAAGGACCGAAGCATGCTACTGGCGCTGGCGCAATGGCTGCAGAATGACGCAAGCTTCTTGCGCGTGTTCAGTTATCTGACTTTTCGTGCGGTGGCGGCAACGATCACCGCGCTGTTGATCGGGCTCGTCTGCGGCCCGGCAGTGATTCGCAAGTTGGCTGCCATGAAGGTGGGTCAGGCCGTCCGTAAAGACGGCCCGCAATCGCACCTCGTCAAATCCGGCACGCCCACCATGGGTGGCGTGCTGATCCTGCTCGGCATTGCGGTTTCGACGCTGCTATGGGCCGATCTGACGAACCGTTTCATCTGGATCGTGATGCTCGTCACGTTCGGCTTTGGCGTGATTGGGTGGGTCGACGATTACCGCAAGGTGGTCTACAAAGATCCGCGCGGCATGTCGTCGCGTGAGAAGTATTTCTGGCAATCGGTCATTGGCCTGTTCGCCGCTGTCTATCTCGCGTTCAGCGTGTCCGAAGCCAGCAACGTCCGTGTGTTCGACCTGTTCATGGCGTGGGCGCGCAGCGGTTTGTCGATGGGCCTGCCTCCGCACGCCGACCTGATGCTGCCGTTCTTCAAGTCGATCAGCTATCCGCTCGGTGTGTGGGGTTTCATCGTTCTCACCTACCTCGTGATCGTGGGGGCGAGCAACGCGGTGAACCTGACTGATGGCCTCGATGGCCTCGTGATCATGCCCGTTGTGCTGGTCGGCGCTTCGCTCGGCGTATTCGCCTATGTGATGGGCAGTTCGGTGTACTCGAAATACCTGTTGTTCCCGCACATCGCCGGGGCGGGCGAGTTGCTGATTTTCTGTTCCGCGATGGGTGGAGCGGGTCTCGCGTTCCTCTGGTTCAACACGCACCCCGCGCAGATGTTCATGGGCGATGTCGGCGCACTGGCGCTAGGCGGCGCGCTGGGGACGGTCGCGGTGATCGTGCGTCAGGAAATCGTGCTGTTCATCATGGGCGGCATTTTTGTCGCGGAGACGCTTTCCGTGATGCTGCAAGTCACGTGGTTCAAGTTTACGAAGCGCCGTTTTGGCGAAGGGCGACGTCTCTTCAAGATGGCGCCGCTGCATCACCATTTCGAGTTGTCCGGCTGGAAAGAGACGCAGGTTGTCGTGCGTTTCTGGATCATCACGTTGATGTTGTGTCTGTTCGGTTTGTCCACGCTCAAATTGCGTTAAGCAGCAAATAAAGGAAAGCAGGCGATGTTCGGCGAGAAGTTTCGGGATCGGCAAAAGCCGATGGTGCTCGTGCTGGGACTCGGTGAATCGGGTCTCGCGATGGCGCGCTGGTGCGCGCGGCACGGGTGTCGGTTGCGCGTGGCCGACACGCGCGAGGTACCGCCGAATCTGTCCGGACTCGAAGCGCATCAGATCGACGCCGAATTCGTTGGCGGGCCGTTCTCGCCCGCGCTGCTCGACGGTGTCGAACTGGTGGCGATCAGCCCGGGTCTGTCGCCGCTCGCAGCGGATCTATTGCCGCTGATCAGCGAAGCGCGCGAAAAAGACATCCCGGTCTGGGGCGAACTCGAATTCTTCGCTCAGGCATTGAGGACGCTCGGCGAAAGCGGCTATGCGCCGAAGGTAATTGCGATCACCGGCACCAACGGCAAGACCACGACGACGAGTCTGACGGGCCTGCTGTGCGAACGCGCGGGCAAAAAGGTCGCGGTGGCGGGCAACATCAGCCCGGCCGCGCTCGACAAGCTCACCGAAGCGATCGACAACACCGTGCTGCCCGACATCTGGGTGCTCGAACTGTCGAGCTTCCAGCTTGAAACAGCGCATACGTTTGCACCGGATGCCGCCGTCGTGCTCAACATTACGCAAGATCACCTCGACTGGCATGGCGGTCTCGACGCCTACGCCGCTGCGAAGGGTCGCATTTTTGGGCCACAGACGGTACGGGTATTGAACCGCGATGACGCTCGCGTGATGGCGCTCGCCCCGAAAGACGCCAACAACGCTGCGCCCGTCATTACGTTCGGTGTGACGGAGCCGACGCGTCCCGGCGACTACGGTCTGCTGCGCGATAACGGCATCATCTGGCTGGTCGAGGGTCAAGATCGCGACGCGAGCGATGAACCCCCGCCGACGCGTCGCCGCAAGAACGAAGTCGCCACACCGCCCAACGTCGTACTTAAACGCCTGATGCCCGCTGACGCGCTGCGCATTCGCGGTCTGCATAACGCCGCCAACGCACTCGCGGCGTTTGCGCTGGCGCGCGCTATTGGCTTGCCGGGTGCGCCGCTTCTGCACGGCTTGCGCGAATATCGCGGCGAGCCGCATCGCGTCGAATTGATCGCGTCGATCGAGGGCATCGATTACGTTGACGACAGCAAGGGCACCAATGTCGGCGCGACCGTCGCGGCGCTCGACGGTCTTGCGCAACGAGCCGTGCTGATCGCCGGCGGCGACGGCAAGGGCCAGGAATTCGAAGCGCTCGCCGCACCCGTGATGCGCTGGTGCCGCGCGGTCATGCTGATCGGCCGCGACGCGCCGCTGATTCGCGCGGCGCTGGCCGACACCGGCATTGCCATGACCGATCACGCGACGCTCGAAGAAGCCACGCGTGCCGCCGCAGCGCTCGCGCAGCCCGGCGACGCCGTGTTGTTGTCGCCGGCGTGCGCCAGCTTCGACATGTTCAAGGGCTATGCACATCGTGCTGCTGTGTTCCGCAGCGCAGTCGAAGACATCGCGGCTGAACGGGGAACGATGATATGAGCTGGTCCGAACGCTTCGGTTCGCAACTCGCCAAACAGCGCGGCTCGGTCGGCGACGCCAGTGCAGGGCGCACGGCGAGCGGGCTCGCGAGCGCCGTCAACGGCGTGCGTCCGCTGCGCTCGCGCATGCTCGACTACGACCACTCGCTGCTGTGGGTCGTGATCGCGTTGCTTGGGCTCGGCATCATCATGGTGTACTCGGCTTCGATTGCGATGCCTGATTCGCCGAAGTACTCGTCGTATCGCGACTGGGCCTTTCTCGTGCGCCAGATCATTTTCGTGATCCTGGGTTCGGTGATCGGCGTGATCTCGTTCCGGATTCCCGTCTCGACCTGGGACAAATACGCGCCAAAACTGTTTCTGCTGGCGCTGCTGGGTCTCGTGATCGTGCTGATTCCGCACATCGGCAAAGGTGTGAACGGCGCGCGCCGCTGGATTCCGCTTGGCATCACGAACATGCAGCCGTCGGAAATCATGAAGCTCGCCGTGACGATCTACGCGGCAAACTACACCGTGCGCAAGCAGGAATACATGCACAGCTTCGCCAAGGGCTTCTTGCCGATGGCCTTTGCTGTGGGTGTGGTCGGCGCGCTGCTGCTGCTCGAACCGGACATGGGCGCGTTCATGGTGATCGCGGCGATCGCGATGGGCGTGCTGTTTCTCGGCGGCGTGAATGGCAAGTTGTTCGGCGGCCTGGTGGCGACGGCGGTGGGCACCTTCAGTCTGCTGGTGTGGGCTTCTCCGTGGCGTCGCGAGCGGATTTTCGCTTACCTCGATCCGTGGGACGACCGTTACGCACAGGGCAAGGCGTATCAATTGACGCACTCGCTGATCGCATTTGGGCGTGGCGAGTGGTTCGGCGTGGGTCTCGGCGGCAGCGTCGAAAAGCTCAACTACCTGCCGGAAGCGCATACCGACTTCATCCTCGCGGTGATTGGCGAGGAACTGGGCTTTGTCGGCGTGCTGGTGGTGATCCTGATGTTCTACTGGATCGTGCGCCGCTCGTTTGAAATCGGCCGTCAGGCGCTGGCGCTGGATCGCACGTTTGCCGGACTGGTCGCCAAGGGCATCGGCCTGTGGTTCGGCGCGCAGACCTTCATCAATATGGGCGTGAATCTTGGCTTGCTGCCCACCAAGGGTCTGACATTGCCGCTCGTCAGCTACGGCGGCTCGGGCATCGTGCTGAACTGTGTCGCGGTCGCGGTGTTGATGCGGGTGGATTATGAAAATCGTGTGCTGATGCGCGGAGGGAAGGTATGACCCCGACGCATCAACGCACGCTGATGGTGATGGCCGGTGGCACCGGGGGACACGTGTTCCCGGGGCTGGCGGTCGCTCATCTGATGCAGGCGTGGGGCTGGAAAGTCGTGTGGCTTGGCAACCCTGCGGGCATGGAAGCGACGCTGGTGCCGAAGCACGGCATCGAAATGGAATACGTGCGTTTTGGTGGCGTGCGCGGCAAGGGTCTAAAAACCAAGTTGATGCTGCCGGTCAATCTCTTGCGAGCGTGCGCGCAAAGCTTGAGCGCGCTGCGTCGGGTGAAGCCCGACGTCGTGCTCGGCATGGGTGGCTACATCACTTTCCCGGCCGGTTTGATGACCGCGTTGAGCGGCCGTCCGCTGGTGCTGCACGAACAGAATTCGATTGCGGGTCTCGCGAACAAGGTGCTGGCGAAAGTCGCCCGGCGCGTGCTGGTGGCGTTTCCGAATGCGTTGCCGCACGCAGAATGGACGGGCAATCCGATTCGTGAGGAACTTGCGCGCGCTTTGCCACCCAAAGCACGCTACGCACAACGCAGCGGGCCGCTGAATGTGCTGGTGGTTGGTGGAAGTCTGGGCGCATCGGCGCTCAATGAAGTCGTGCCGCGTGCGCTGGCCATGCTCAAGCCGGAAGAGCGTCCGCGCGTCGTGCATCAGGCGGGCGTCAAGCATATCGAGGCACTGAAAGCGAATTACGCAGAAGCGGGCTTGCAGGACACCGGTGATGAACAATCGAACGTGCAGCTTGTGCCGTTTATCGACGACATGACGAGCGCCTATGCGAACGCGGATCTCGTGATCTGCCGTTCCGGCGCAATGACGGTCGCCGAGATCGCGGCGGTGGGCGTGGCGGCGTTTTTTGTGCCGTTTCCGCATGCCGTCGACGATCACCAGACAACTAACGCAGCGTTCCTCGCCGATCACGGCGCGGCGCTGGTCGTGCAGCAACGCAACCTGTCGGCGGACGGCCTCGCCTCCTGGTTGCGCAGCCAGACTCGCGAGACGCTCGCGGAGATGGCGGAGCGTTCGCGCTCGCTCGCGAAACCGGATGCCACCGAACAGGTCGCGCAGATTTGCGCGAGCGTCGCTGGCGTGGTCCCGAGTCCGAGCACTGAAGGAAGGCAACAATGAAACACATCGTCAAACATATTCATTTCGTCGGCATCGGCGGCGCTGGGATGAGCGGCATCGCCGAGGTGCTGGTGAATCTCGGCTATCAGGTGAGCGGTTCGGACCTGTCGAAGAACGCCGTGACCGATCGTCTCGCCACGCTCGGCGCGCGCATCTCGATTGGTCATGCGGCGGAGAACATCGAAGGCGCCAATGCGGTGGTCGTGTCGACGGCTGTGCGTGGCGACAACCCGGAAGTGCTGGCGGCGCGTCATCGTCGTATTCCGATCGTGCCGCGTGCGGTCATGCTCGCGGAACTGATGCGGCTGAAGCAGGGCATCGCGATTGCCGGCACGCACGGCAAGACCACGACGACCTCGCTGGTGGCGAGCGTGCTGGCTGCGGGCGGTCTCGATCCGACCTTCGTGATCGGCGGTCGTCTGATCAGTGCCGGTGCCAATGCGCGTCTCGGTACGGGCGACTTCATCGTCGCGGAAGCGGATGAGTCGGATGCGTCGTTCCTGAATCTGTTCCCGGTGATCGAAGTCATCACGAACATCGACGCCGATCACATGGACACCTACGGCCATGACTTCGCGCGTCTGAAGCAGGCGTTCATCGAGTTCACGCACCGTTTGCCGTTTTACGGAATCGCGGTGCTGTGCGTCGACGATCCGAACGTGAAGGAAATCCTCCCGTTCGTCTCGAAGCCGATCATCCGTTACGGCTTCGCACCGGATGCACAAGTGCGTGCAGTCAACGTCGAAGCTCGCGGCGGCAAGATGCATTTCACGGCGATGCGCGAAGACGCTGCACCGATTGACATCGTTTTGAACCTGCCCGGCACGCACAATGTGCAGAACGCGTTGGCCGCAATTGCAATTGCGACTGAACTTGAAGTAAAAGATGCCGATATCCAACGGGCACTCTCTGAATTTAACGGTGTGGGCCGACGCTTCCAGCGCTATGGCGAAGTGCCCGTTGCGACGGGTGGCACATACACGCTGGTAGATGACTACGGGCATCACCCGGTCGAAATGGCTGCAACGGTGGCCGCGGCGCGTGGTGCGTTCCCGGACCGGCGTCTGGTGCTGGCATTCCAGCCGCACCGCTTCACGCGAACGCGTGACTGCTTCGAAGATTTTGTGAAGGTACTGTCTACGGTGGATGCACTCGTGCTCACCGAAGTCTACGCAGCAGGTGAAGCACCGATCGTCGCAGCCGACGGCCGGGCACTTGCACGGGCGATCCGCGTGGCAGGCAAGACAGAGCCCGTGTTTGTGGAAACGGTGGACGAAGTGCCGGACGCGCTCGCAGCAGTAGTGCGCGACGGTGATGTGGTGATCACGATGGGTGCGGGTTCGATCGGCAGTGTGCCGGGTCGTCTCGCCCAGGAAACTAAGGTGTGAAATGAGCGGTATCGATCCTAAGCAATTTGGCAAAGTGGCAGTGTTGCTCGGCGGTGAATCGGCCGAGCGCGAAGTGTCGCTCAACTCGGGCCGCCTCGTGCTGCAAGGCTTGCGCGAGGCCGGCATCGATGCCCATCCGTTCGACCCCGCTGAGCGCGAGCTGGCGGAGTTGAAGGCAGAAGGCTTTGTGCGTGCGTTTAACGCGTTGCATGGCGGCTACGGCGAAAACGGCCAGATTCAGGGCGCGCTCGATTTCTACGGCATTCGTTACACCGGTAGCGGCGTGCTTGGCTCGGCGCTCGGTCTGGACAAGTTCCGCACCAAGCTCGTGTGGCAACAACTCGGCGTGCCGACGCCGCCGTTCGAAGCCGTGATGCGCGGCGACGATTACGCAGCGCGCGCAGCGGACATCGTGACGAAGCTTGGCTTGCCGCTCTTCGTGAAGCCGGCAAGCGAAGGTTCAAGCGTCGCAGTGATCAAGGTGAAAAGCGCGGACGCCTTGCCTGCGGCACTCGAAGAAGCCGCGAAGTTCGACAGCATCGTCGTGGTGGAAAAGAGCATCGAAGGCGGCGGCGAGTACACCGCATGCGTGGCAGGTTCGCTGGATCTGCCGGTGATCCGCATCGTGCCCGCGGGCGAGTTCTACGACTATCACGCGAAGTACGTGGCAGACGATACGCAGTACCTGATTCCGTGCGGTCTGGATGCGGCTGAAGAAGCGCGTCTGAAGAAGCTGGCGCGGCGCGCGTTCGACGTACTCGGCTGCACCGATTGGGGCCGTGCTGATTTCATGCTGGACGCACAGGGCAATCCGTATTTCCTGGAAGTGAATACGGCTCCTGGCATGACCGATCATTCGCTGCCGCCTAAAGCGGCGCGCGCAGTTGGCATCAGTTACAGCGATCTGGTTGTAAGCGTCCTGGCGCTTACGCTGAAGGATTGATTTAATCGTTATGTGGAACAACGTTCGCCAGCTCAATTTCGCTACCAATGCGTTGCACGCGTTGTTAGTGCTCGTGCTGCTGGCGGCCGGCGGAATCTGGCTGATTCAGCGGCCGAATTTTGCGCTGCGCGAAATCAGCATTGATGGCGACACCGAGCACATCAATTCGCCAACAGTCCGCGCGGGTGTCGTGGGCCGGTTGAAGGGAAATTTCTTCACCGTGGATCTGGACTCGGCACGGCAGGCATTCGAGCAGATGCCGTGGGTGCGTCACGCAAGTGTGCGGCGCGTCTGGCCGAATGCACTGGCTGTCACGCTGGAGGAGTACAAACCGCTCGGGACGTGGGGCAGCGATCAGTTGGTGAGCGTGGACGGCGAACTGTTCACTGCGAACCAGGGGGAACTGGAAGCGGATCTGCCGGCTTTTGATGGTCCCGATGGCACGGCGCAGGAAGTGGTCGCGCGCTATCGCGACTTTACGAAGTGGTTTGCGCCGTTGGGCGCGAAGCCGGAAGAAGTGACGCTGTCGCCGCGTTATGCATGGACAGTGAAGTTGTCGAACGGGATGCAAGTCGAACTGGGACGCGAGCGCAATCAGCAAACGCTGCTTGACCGCAGCCGACGCCTGACAGCGGCGTGGGCAGCAGTGACGCAACGTTGGGGAAAGGATATCGAGTATGCGGACTTGCGCTATCCGAACGGTTTCGCGATTCGCGCGGCAGGCATGCGCTTTATCAGCGAACCCGACAAAGGCAAGAAGTAACGGAACATCACACGCAATGAGCACGCTATGAGTAAAGACTATAAAGATCTGCTGGTCGCCCTCGACATTGGGACGTCGAAGGTCGTGGCCATCGTCGCCGAGCTGAAGGGCGAAGGTCACTACGAAGTGATCGGCCTCGGCCAGAGCGAATCGAAGGGGCTCAAGAAAGGCGTGGTGGTGAACATCGAGGCCACCGTGCAGTCCATTCAGCG
>FTKM01001560.1_pt2 | contig 12629 bp, 9 predicted proteins | sample 1658051 | NCBI WGS metagenome assembly FTKM01 (sample SAMEA3914794, study PRJEB12502) | metagenome | biome: forest; material: soil | place: Canada | collected 2011-07-05 | depth 0.1 m | reverse complement strand
TACAGCGAGCCGTGATTGGCATCGGGGTACAGGATCAACTGTGCATTCGGGATGTTCTGTTGCAGGATCCACGAATTGATCGAGTAGATGATGACGTCGTTGTCGCCGTTGACGACGAGCGTCGGCTGCTTCAGTTGCTGCAGATAGTCGAACGGATTCTCGTGCGGCGCGCCCCATTTGCCGAGCGCCGCGAGTTGCGCGGGTGCGACCTTATCACTGGCTTCTGAATCACGACCTTCGGTGCGAAGGCGAAAGCGTTGCAAAAACTGACGTCCCGCAGCCTGGCTCGCCGCCGAGGGCGAGAAGTGCACACGCAGCCACAAATGATCCGGCTCCGCGTAGCTCGCGCCGAAAATCTCCTGGGCTTCGGGCGTGAGCGATGCCATCCCTTCGCCGCTGCGCGGACCCGTACCCACCAGAATGACGCGGCGCACCAGTTCCGGTTCGGCAATCGCCAGCGTCTGAGCAATCAGCCCGCCCATTGAAAATCCCAATACGTCGACCTGCTGCAACCCCAGCGCCTTGATGAACGCGCCCGCGTTAGCGGCCATTTCTTCGATCGATTCCGGCACCTCACCTGATGTACTGGAGATCCCCGCGTTGTTGAACAGGATGACCTCGCGATCCTGCGCGAATCCGTCGGTGATCGCCGGATCCCAGTGGTCCATCGTGCCGGTGAAATGGATGTTGAACACGAGCGGCACGTCGCCTGGTTTGCCGAAGCGGCGGAAGGCGAAGCGGATGCCATTGGCCTGAACGAATTGCGTCGGGGCGGTTTGGTGGGTGTGATGGGTCATGGTCAATTCTCCTCATGGGTTGCGCTAGCTCGGACTTTGATCAGCCTCGCCGCGATATCGCTGGAAGGCATTGCGCTGACGATCTGGCTGGCTGTCGACGGTGGGTTGCCTGAGACGTAATTTAGACGTAATTCCCGAACAGGAACACGACTTTGCAGGCTGGCGGGCATGCCTGTGAGGCATGGTGTCCGATCCTGACTGCTTTATGCCTGCGCACCCCGGAGCCGTTTCATAACCTTGCCTGTGTTATAGCGGGCGACGAACGGCATCTCCATGTGGGCTTTGTGCATGCCGATGAAACCGGCAACGCGCCGACAGTTCCGGTTGTTAGCACACCACAACGATCAGGATTTTTCTTTCCAATTTTTTGTTCTCGGCTATGATTGGCCGCCTCGCTCATGCGAGGTTGTAGGCATGCCCAAGTTGCGCATGCAGCCGCTTTTGGTTTGACATTGAACCCACCCTTTGCAATCAGGAGGTTTCGCTATGAAAGATCTTTCCTTCACTACCTCATGCGACTTTCCTTTAAATTCCTCTTTGCATTGGGACCATGGTCACACTCAAATCCAACCCGCCTGGCAAGGCTGCGTGCGCGAGTCGTAGTCTTTACGCTTTACCTTCTTTGAGCCTTTCAGGTGTTGCAGGCTCCCTAGGTTGTTTAAGTCTGCCGTTTCAAGGCAGCAAGGGCGCATCTTCTGCCGGCCGTATGGCCGCTACGCGAACGCCTGATGGCTGTGGCAGCGCCGCAGCGTCACACAATCATTCTGAATTTCTACCCACGCCAACGAGCCGCGGAGTCGGCCGTGTGCGTCGTCACGCATTGCGCTTGCTGCACGATCCCCCTGGTCCTGAACTGCATTGGATTCCCTGATTTCAGGGACTTTCCAGGTGCCTTGATGCGATCCGCCTGCGCTTCGAGCTAATCGCGCGGATTGTGATTCAACACGACCGGCATATCTACGCGCGGACTTGCGCGGGTCGTTGCACAGGCCACGTTTTGGCATGCTTATCAATTTGTTGTGTGCGGAGTCGCGCATGCATGAGCTTTAACTCGTCCATTCCATTTGGATGCCGCAGGACATGCGAACGCACATACCCAAAGTAATCGACCATCGAGGCTCTATCACTCGTGTACAACTCATTAAAGCAACTAGGTTTCAACGATAAATTCGCCGAACGGGCCGCCCAATACGGCATCGGTCAGCCTTATCGCATCACTGAGGATTTCGGCTTGCGGTTTGTCGTTTCGGGTGAAGGCTCGGGACAGCCACAGGGTCAACCGCAGCTCCAACCGCAGCTCCAGCGCTTCGACCTGATCTTCGCGAGGAAGAACGAGCGCGCCCCCATCATTGGCGACTGGATTCTCGGTATTCCAACGCAGAACGGGGCAGTGGAGTTCGTCGATATTCTGGAACGCGCTACCTGCTTTCAGCGTGGCAACGGCGAAGATCGCGTGCAGGCGTTAGCCGCCAATATCGACAAGCTGTTCATCGTCACGTCCTGTACCGATGAATTCAACCTTTCGCGGCTTGAACGCTATCTGCTGCTGGCGCACGCCAATCGTCTCACGCTGGTCATCGTCCTGAACAAGGCCGATCTCGTGGAGGAAAAAGGCCGCTACGTGGACCAGATTGCCGAACTTGGAGCGGGCATTGCGCTGTGTGTGCTCAGCACGTTTAGCGAATCAGGTGTCACGCAACTCAAACACATGATGATGGAAGGCGAGACCTGCGTGTTTGTCGGTTCATCGGGTGTCGGCAAAAGTTCGATTGTGAATGCCCTGATTGTGCACATCGACAGTCGACGCTCGCCGTGAGTGCCAAGGGCGCGCGTGGCTCACACACGACGACGAGCCGGTCGCTGTTCGTGCTGCCGGGTCACGGCGTGATCATCGACACCCCAGGCATACGCAGCGTCGGCGTTGCATCGAGCGCGGACAGTCTCGCCGACGCTTTCGAGGATGTCACGTTGCTAATGAGCCAGTGCGCGTTTCGCAATTGCCAGCACAACGGCGAAGCGGGATGTGCGCTTACGAAAGCCCTCGATGAAGGGCGCGTGTCGCCCAGACGCCTGAACTCCTTTAAAAAACTCCAGCGCGAAGCCGCGTTCTTCGAGGACAAGCAGACGGCTCTACGGCGTCAACGTAACGAAGCAAGGCAACGCGTCGCGCAGCGCGCCAGTCGCCAACGGTTTGAGAGGGAACCGAAATGAAATAACACACGGTGAGCGGCGTCGGGAACGTCGGGTTGATCGAGAGGACAAGACGACCCGACGAAGCGCCTACGCTGATCCGACAGCAAACCCACAATGACACAACGTTAGCCTGACCATTTGCTAACGATCATCGGGTTTGAAACTAACGTTTACCCGACCACATGACGACAACCACCTGGCAGTTACGCTATCCGTATCCGCTCGATCACCCGACGCCAAACCGACGCCATTCCGACGATCCCCCGACAGTTCTGGAAGCGCACCGATAACACCTGACGGCAACATGGCGTGGTCGCGAGGCGCATCGACAATCCCCTGGCAAGCCGCGACGTTTGCAAACAGGCGATCCCGCGAACATGGAGGCTGCCGCCCGAACGTAGCCCGCTACCCGGGCAAAACGCACTATTCAGTGAACGGCGTGTGGTCGAACGCACACTTGTGAGTTGACGCAAGGCGAGTTAACTGACGATTATGTAGGCAAGCAGAAAGCTAACCGTTTTAAACAAATAATCAGTTTGCATGGGTAGACCTGTTAATCGGGTTGAGTTCGTTCGTCTTTTTTTCAGCGGTAACCGGGAGCCTGGGCCATCGCATCGGACCCTGACAAATATCTCGCCCCGGGCGATTCAACGTGTAATGACCGCCGCCGCGCCTCGTCACTTTTGACGGGCGCCAGAAACTTGTGTCCGCGTTTTGGCAATTCGGGTGCTGTGCCTGTTGAACCGAAGCCTGAGCGATGGACGCGAGCGGGAATGGATTTTTCAATATGACCGGAGTGCAGCCATGGACGTTCAGCTTTCTCTTGACCGGATCAACCAGCGGGCGTGGAACTCGCGTGACGCGTCGCGCGAGTTCCTGCGCAGCAACTCGTGGATCGATCCCGGCGAGCAGGCCGCCTTCGAGCAGATCGCCGAAGAGTGCCGCAATCAGCCGTTGCTCGACATCGGCATTGGCGCAGGCCGCACGATCCCGTTGATGTTGCAGATGTCGCCCGATTACACGGGGATTGACTACACCGCAAAACTGCTCGATCACGCCCGCACGCGCTATCCGAACCTCAAGCTGCACCACATGGATGCGCGGGATATGTCAGGACTGCCATCTGATCACTTTGCGCTGACGTCGTTCAGTTGCAACGGCATAGATTGTGTGGACTACGAAGATCGCGTTCAGATCCTGAAGGAGATGTTTCGCGTGACCCGCCCAGGTGGTGTGGTCTTTTTCTCAAGTCACAATCGTGATGGCTCGGGGTTCCAGGACAGCATTTCGAATCTGATGCCGCGCTTTACGCTTAATCCGTTGCGCCTCGGGTGGCGCACGCTGCGCATGCTGCGCATGCTGCCTTTAGCCTCGTACAACTACGCGCGGCACGCGCGCTTTCATCGCAACTACGAGGGGTATTCGATTAAAACGGCAGCGGCCCATTATTTCGGCATTCTGATCGTGTACACCACCCTGGCTGAACAGCGGCGCCAGTTGGCATCACTGGGGTTCGTGGTGGAAGCCGTATTTGGATGCGGCGATGGCAAGCGCGTCTACAGCGATGCGCAGAAGAGCGACGCGTCGTGGTTGCACTTCATTGCGCGCAAGCCGGTACCACCGGTGCAATGACGAAAGCTGCGCCCCGTGTCGCTTTTACGGGGCAACGCTTTCGACAACCGGCTCACAAAGGATCGGGAAGTTGACCGAGTTGGCGATATAGCATTGTTCATGGGCCGCATGATGCAGGCGGATCGCCAGTTCGCGGTCGTCGCCCGCGCGGATGCTCACGTGCGGGCGCAGCACGATCTGCGTGAATTGCCCGTGTCCTGCGCCTTCGGTCATGGTTCCTTCGGCATGATCGAGGTAGGCCATGACCGCAATACCGGCGTCGGAGCACAGGTGCAGATACCAGAGCTTGTGACATGCCGAGGCAGAGGCCACCAGCAGATCCTCAGGATTCCAGCGCGCCGCATCGCCGCGAAACGCTGGGTCTGATGAGCCTGGAATCGGTGGTTTGTTGCCGGCGCGAATCAGGTGGTCGCGGCCGTAGTCGCGATAACCCGAAATGCCGGAGCCGTGGTTGCCTGTCCACTCAACCGAAACCGCGTACTTGTGTTCGCCATGTGCCATGTCGTGCTCCTGGTTGCGCCGGCGCGGAGTCTGAACAGACTGTGCGCCAGAATCACTTTTCGGGCTCGAATTATCACATCGTTTTTCCGCTCGGCGACAGTGAGTCGACAGTGAGTACAAGCAGGACGGCGTAAAATGGGCACATACAGCGCTAACGCGGTTCGCCAGCTTGAGTTAGCTTTCGAAATATGCAGGCCGGTCCAGATCGGCAATCAGCCCGGCACGCGTGGGTGTCCATCCGAGACAATCGCGGGTGCGTTCGCTCGAAGTGGGACTGTCGATTGCCGCGAAATGCGCGAACCAGCCAAAGTGCTCGTGTGCCTCTTCGATAGTTTTGCTGACTACAGGCAGATTCAGACGGCGGCCGATCACCTCGGCAATCTCGCGAAACGGTACGCCGGTTTCAGCGACCCCGTGATACCGCGTATGCGCTGCGCCATGTTCCAATACGAGCCGATAGACGCGGGCAGCGTCTAACCGATGAACCGCGGGCCACCGGTTGAGGCCTTCGCCAACATACGCCGACACGCCTTTTTCACGCGCGAGCGCGATCAGCATGGGGACGAAACCGTGATCGCCGTCGCCATGCACCGACGGCGGCAGGCGCATCACCGATACCCGTACGCCCTGCGCGGCGAGAGCGGCCGCGGCTTCTTCCGACGCCACACGTGGGACCGCGTTCGCGCCGGAAAGCGGGGCGTCCTGTTCCGTTGCCACGCGGCCAGGGGGCAGTAGGGCCGTTCCAGAGGTGACGACCAAGGGTCGATCCGAACCGGCGAGCGCGGCACCGAGTGCGGCAATGGCGCGCCGGTCCGTCTCGCAGTTTGCCTGGAACTGCGTGAAATCGTGGATGAAGGCTGTGTGAATCACACCGTCTGCTTTGGCTGCGCCCTGGCGCAGGCTTTCGATGTCGGCAAGCTCGCCGCGATGGATCTCGGCACCTATCGCCGTCAGCGCCTGCGCGGCGGCGTTGCTACGCGCAAGCCCCAGCACCGGGTGGCCTGCGTCGATGAGATCGCGGACCACAGCTTGCCCGATAAAACCGCTAGCACCTGTTACAAAGACACGCATTCTGAGTTCCTCATTGGGTGGAGAACGGGTGAGTGCATTGTCCGGTGTGTCCTGGTGGCGTAAAAGCCGGGAGCGTATACCGTTATGACTGTTAACAGGCTGCCGAACGCACTCTCCGAACGCACTCTCCGAACGCACCCTCCGAACGCACGCTCCGAACGCACGCTCCCAAAGCACCCTCCGAACGCACGCTCCCAAAGCACCCTCCCAAAGCACCCTCCCAAAGCACCCTCCCAAAGCACCCTCCCAAAGCACCCTCCCAAAGCACCTTCCGAAGCCAACGCCACCCATGCGAGATGACTCGCGCCCCAGTCCAGTAAGGGCGTGGCTAACGCGCACAAGTCTTTTTTATTGTTGCGTTGCCACCGCTCGCGGCAGTAAACCGCGTGCGGTTGGCACGCTTTAACGGTGCTTGCCGATTGTCCCGGCGGCGCTGCTGGCCAATACTCATCTCCACCGACACACCTGCGGAGAACACCATGAAGCAGCCCGCCAGACCCGTTCGTTCCATGACGACGGCATCATCTCGCGCTACACTCAGTTCGCCCATTGATGTACGCGTTGAAGCGGATTCGCTTGCCCATCGGGAGTGGCTGCTCGACGAGTCGCTGATGGAAACCTTCCCCGCAAGCGATGCAATCTCGCCGGGCTTCATGACCTGAATCTGAAGCGTGAGGCGGGCGGCGCAAGACGTAAAGCGCAGCAGCCGTTTATCACGCGCCGCGCGAAGTCACTGCCACGTCAACCGTTGCCGTTCAAGTGCCAAACTGCCCACTCTTATCGATAAGGAAACCGAAATGAATACCATCGCCGGAATCAAGATCCCTGACAGCATCATGGCGCGCGCCGCCACTGAACTGGTGCGCGACACCGAGCCCGACCTGCTTTACAACCACTCGCGCCGGGTGTTTCTGTTCGGCGCGCTCGCGGGCCAACGCAAGCAGCTCAAATTCGATCCGGAACTGCTGTACATCGGCGCCATGTTCCATGACATGGGCCTTACTGACGGCTATAGCAGCAAGACGGACCGCTTCGAAGTGGACGGTGCCAACGCGGCGCGCAACTTCCTGACCCAGTATGGCGCCAGTGAATACGATATCGAACAGGTCTGGTTGTCGATCGCGCTGCATACGACGCCGGGCGTCCCCGAGCATCTGAAGCCGGTCGTGGCGCTGGTCACGGCAGGTGTCGAAATGGACGTGCTGGGCCTCGCGTATAACGAGTTCAGCGAGGAGCAGCGCATTCAGGTGGTGGCGGCTCATCCGCGTGAGAAGGACTTCAAGAACGGCATCATCGACGCGTTCGCACACGGCACGATCAGCAAGCCCGAAACGACGTTTGGCAACGTCAAGGCCGACGTCCTCGAATTACGCGACCCGAACTATAAGCGGCTGAATTTCTGCAAGATCATCCTGGGTTCCGCATGGGACGATAGCAACGCGGACCATGCACACGACGCCGGTTGCGGTTGTGGGGACGGCGCAAGCGCGTAATCACGCATGTGGCGTGGTAGTGGTAATGCGTGGCAGTGACGCCAGATGGTGGTGCGTGGCAGTGAAGTGCTGCAATGAAGCGCGGCAATGAAGCGTTGCAATGAAGCGTTGCAATGAAGCGTTGCAATGAAGCGCGGCAATGAAGCGTTGCAGTGAAGCGCGGCAATGAGGCGCGGCAATGAACCGTCTCAGTGAAGCGCGGCAGTGAAGCGCGGCAGTGAAGCGTGGCAATGAAGCGCGGCAATGAAGCGTTGCAGTGAAGCGTTGCAGTTAAGCGTTGCAATGAAGCGTTGCAGTGAGGCGCCTCAGTGAAGCGCAGCAGTGAAGCGCAGCAGTGAACCCAGGCAGCAACGCCCGGCAGTAAAGCCCGGCAGTAAAGCTGACGCCACGCTACACGGCGTCAGCACCCAGCCAGCTCAGGGCGAAACCGGCGAGCTCGCGGCGTTGCCCGCGCTCGCCGCTGTCGCTTCACTCGCGGCAGCGCCGGCCAGCGCGTCGCTCGCGGCCCGCGCGGCGCTTTCCGGATGCGCTGCGTCGTGCAACTGGCTGGCCGTCCAGCCACCGCCCAGATCGCCGAACAGGTTGGCTGCATCCGTGAGACGCTGCTCCTGCACGGTCAACGCGGACTGCTGACTGGACAACTGGGTCGCCTGTGCGGTCGCGACGGTGGTGTAATCCACCGTGCCGGCCTGGTATTCGTTGATGGTAATTTCAGTGCCGCGGATGGCGTCCTTCACCGCCGCATCCAGCGCGTCAGATTGCTGGGCCAAAATGCGCAAGCCCGACAGATCGTTTTCTACACCCTCGAAAGCCGTCAACACCGTGCCGCGGTAATTCGCGAGCGCGGCGTCATACTTTGCCTTCGCTGCCGCCACTTCGCCACTCCGCTCGCCGCCATCGAAAATCGTCTCGCTCGCGCTGCCGCCCAGCGACCACACGTAGTTCGCCGCGTGCAGGAGGCCAGAGAGCGGCGATTGCGTGAAGCCGTCCAGCGCCGAAAGCGAAATGGTCGGATAGTAGGCCGCCACGGCCACGCCGATGGCGGCATTCTGCGCGGCCATCTGCCGTTCAGCCGTCGCGATATCCGGACGGCGTTCCAGCAGGGTCGAAGGCACGCCGACCGGTATCGACGGTAGCACCGGCATGGTCGTGCTGTGCGGAATATCGAGGTCTTCCGGGTTCTTGCCCACCAGCACCGCAATGGCGTGCGCATATTGAGCGCGCGCGACGCCCAGGGCAATCAGGTTCGCCTGCGTCGTCTCCAGCTGGGTGCGGGCGGTAATCAGGTCCGAGGGGGCGACGATGCCCGCTCTGTCCTGATCCGTGACCACCTGCAGCGAGTGCTGGAAGGCGGTCACGGTCTGCTGCAGCAGATCGATATTCGCATCGCTCACGCGCAGATCGATCACGGCGGTGGCGAGTGCGATCTGTTCGGACAAGGTCGCATTGGCGAGTGTGGCTTCGCTCGCCTGGGCCGTCGCGGCGTTTTCTTCGATCGTGCGGCGCACCTCGCCCCAGACGTCCAGCTCCCAACTGGCACTGCCTTCGAACGAGCCGGAATTGTTCACCTTCTGGAAGCCGCTGAAGTTGGAATTGGTGCTGCTCAGACCGCCGGTAGAGCTACGTGCGCGCGTGGCTGAGCCGGTCACGCCGATAGTCGGAAAAAGGCTCGCGCGCGCCACCCGTACTTCGGCCAGCGCTTCCTGATAGTTCGCGTAATCCTGTCGTACGGTCTGGTTGGACACCACCACCATCGGTTCGAGTTCGTTGATGAGCGGATCGTTGAAACTGGTCCACCAGTCGCCCTTGAATTCGGCGGCGGCCGGCTCGGCCTGGGTCCAGCCGGGCAGTTCGCGATAGGTCGCCGGCACCGGCACGGCCGGGCGGTGGTAGTCCGGGCCGACCATGCAGCCGCTGACGAGCAGCGTGAGCGTGGCGGCCAGAGGTTTGCAGGGAATCTTCATCTTCATGCCTTCGTATCCGGTTGCCCCGGCTGTTGCCCTGGTTGTTCCTCTTGCCGGTTCCACGGCAAGTTGGCCGACCATCTGACGAGTTTGGCGCGTAGACGGTCGAGGTACAGGTAGATCACCGGCGTCGTGTAAAGCGTAAACACCTGGCTCAGAATCAGGCCGCCCATCACCGTGATACCGAGCGGCTGACGCAACGACGCGCCCTGGCCAATGCCGATGGCGAGCGGCACTGCACCGAGCACCGCTGCTGCCGTGGTCATCATGATAGGCCGCAGACGCACCACGGCGGCAGCGTGAATCGCCTCCTTGGCGGGCATCTTTTCGGTGCGCTGCAACTGGATCGCCACGTCCACCATCATGATGCCGTTCTTCTTGACGATACCGATCAGCAGGATGATCCCGATCATCGCGATCACCGAGAACGGTGTGCCGAAAATCAGCAGCGCGAGGGTGGCGCCGATCCCGGCCGAGGGCAGCGTGGAGAGAATCGTCAACGGGTGAATCGAACTCTCATAGAGCACGCCCAGCACGATATACACGACCACGAGCGCGGCGAGAATGAGCAGCGGAATCGTGCCCATCGACTGCGCGAAAGCCTGCGCAGCGCCCGCGAATGCACCGTGAATGCTGGCCGGCATGCCAATCTCGCGCTCTGTCTCCTCGATCGTCTGGCCGGCCGAGCTCAGCGAGCCGCCCGCCGGCAGGTTAAACGAGATCGTCGCGGCCACGAGACCGCTCTGGTGGTTCACCTGGGTCGCCGTGTGGCTGTTGGTGAAACGCGAGAGCACACCCAGCGGCACCATCGTCTCCGCCGAGGTGCTGTCCGCGCTGCCGCTCGAACTGCCGCCTTTGCTGTTGGCAATGCTGTTGGTGGTCTGGTTGGCGACCGCATTCGAGTTCAGCGTGTTGGTGGTGGCCGACGTGCTCGACGCGCTGCTGATCGCGCTTGGCGCCGTCACGCCTTTCACCGTGGCGCCCGGCATTTGCGTGCCCGCCGTACCGGTGGCATTGCCCGCCGCCGTGCTCAGGTAGATCTGGTCGAGCGACTGCGGATACTGCCAGTATTCCGGCGCCACTTCCATCACCACGAAGTACTGGTTGAGCGCGTTGTAGATGGTCGAGACCGTACGCTGACCAAACGCGTCATACAGCACATTGTCGATCTGGTTCGGCGCAAAGGTGTAGCGCGAGGCGGTGGAGCGGTCGAAGGTGACGTAGGTCTGCAAACCGTTTTGCTGCAGGTCCGAATTCACGTCCGTCAGTACGGCCCGCTTTTTGTTGAGCGCGGCGACGAGCAGCGGTGTCCACTTGAAGAGCGCCGCCGAATCCTCGCTGGTCAGGGTGTACTGGTATTCGGCCGCTGACTGCCGGCCGCCAATGCGCAGATCCTGCTGCGCCTGCATGAACAGGCGTGCTCCCGACACCGCGTTGAGCTTTGGCCTCAGCCGGTTCACGACCTCGGTGGCGGTGGCGTGGCGCTCGGAAAGCGGTTTGAGTTCGACGAACACGTTCGCAGTGTTGAGCGCGCGTCCGCCAGTAAAGCCGGCCACGGACTCCACGGCGGGATCTTTCCCGACGATCTGCTGCAACTGGGCGAGCTTCTTTTCCATCGCGGGGAAGGAGATGCTCTGGTCGGCGATGATCTGCCCGATCAGGATGCCGGTGTCCTGCTCCGGAAAGAAGGTCGCGGGCAACAGGCGCGCGAGGAACACGTTGGCCACCAGCAGGCCGATCAGCAGCAGGATCACCAGCAGCGCGTGGTCCAGCACCGCGGCGAGCGAACGTGAGTAAGCGTCCTTGAAACGGTCGAACTGCTTTTCGACCCACATGGCCCAGCGTGATCGCGAATGTCCGACGCTCTCACGGCTCAGGACGTAGGCGCACATGGCCGGCGTGACCGTGAGCGAGATCACCAGCGAAATCAGGATCGCGATGGACAGCGTGACTGCGAACTCATGGAACAGCAGCCCGACGATGCCAGGCATCAGCAGAATGGGCAAGAACACGGCGATCAGCGAGAGGCTCATCGAGATCACCGTGAAGCCCACTTCGCCGCTGCCTTTGAGCGCCGCTTCCTTGGGACTCAAGCCCAGTTCGAGGTGCCGCACGATGTTCTCCAGCACCACCACCGCATCATCGACCACGAAGCCGGTGCCGATGGTGAGCGCCATCAGCGAGAGATTGTCGATGCTGTAGCCGAGCAGGTACATCGGCCCGAAGGTGCCGACAATCGAGAGCGGCAGCGCGACGGCCGGAATCAGCGTGGCGCGCGGCGACTGCAGGAAAATGAACACCACGCCGACCACCAGCAGCACGGCAATGAACAAGGTGCGCTCGGTATCGGATACGGAGGCTCTGACGGACTCCGAGCGGTCGATGGCAACACCGATATGCACACTGCTCGGCAAGGTGGCCTCGATCGCCGGCAACACCTTGTGGATCTGGTCGACGGTGCTTACGACATTGCTGCCGGGCATCGGATAGACGATCACCAGTACCGCGGATTTGGCGTTATAGAGCCCCGCGTTGCGGATATTTTCGTTCGAGTCCCTGACCTGGGCGACATCGCGCAACAACACGGGCGCGCCGTTCCGGTAGGCGACCACCAGGTCGCGGTAGGGTTTGGCTTTGGTGATCTGGTCGTTGGACAGCACGACATACCGCTGGCTGCCCTGGTCGAGGTGGCCCTTGGCACTGTCGGCGTTGGCCGCGCTGATCGCCGCGCGCACGTCTTCCATGCCGATGCCGTAGCTGTTCAGCTTGCCCGGCTGCAGTTCGACCCGCACCGACGGCAACGCGCCGCCGCCGAGGGTAATCTGCCCCACGCCATTCACCTGCGAGAGCTGCTGCTGGATCACCGAATCCGCGGAGTCGTACAACTGCGCCTTCGTGAGCGTGTCGGAGGTGAGCGCGAGCACCATGATCGGCGCGTCGGCCGGGTTGTACTGGCGGTAGGTCGGATTGCTGCGCAG
>FTKM01001955.1_pt2 | contig 12638 bp, 11 predicted proteins | sample 1658051 | NCBI WGS metagenome assembly FTKM01 (sample SAMEA3914794, study PRJEB12502) | metagenome | biome: forest; material: soil | place: Canada | collected 2011-07-05 | depth 0.1 m | reverse complement strand
CCCGCCTCGATATGCCGGATCAGCTTCAGATTTTCGTTGGCGTCGGGCGACAGGTCGGCTCGGCGGGCCAGAGGCGGCACAGCCATCACGGTCGAGGCAAATTCGCTCTCGACGATAGGGGACACGTTCATGAGGTCTCTTGTCGGAATTGTTTGATTGCGGACAGGGGAAAGGTAGCATCGCCCGCATCATGTTGTCAAACAACATGACAAATCAATAAATTACGACCTGCGTTGCCACACCGAAGTTTTGCGATTTAAACGCCCACTTGAGGCGTGCCTCCGCTGGCAACCGCTGCGGCTATGCACCGACCATGCGATCCATTGCGCGTTCCAGATGCTCACGCATTGCCTGTTCCGCCGCCTGTGGATCGCGCCGCCTGATGCTCTCAAGCACGGCGAGATGCTCTTGCTGAACGAGCCGCTGCCGCTCGATCGACTTCGCCAGCGACAACTTGCGCGACAAGTCCATGCTGAACTCGATCTGCTCCCGGATGAACGACAGCGCGGTAATAAAAAACGGGTTTTTCGAGGCTCGGGCCACGGCGAGGTGAAACGCGAAATCATCCCGCGCGCCAATGCCTTCGGTTCCGATTACCTGCTCAAGGCTCTCCCATGCGCGGGCAATGGCGGCGAGATCGGCTTCATCGGCCTTCAGCGCCGCAAGCGACGCACCGCCTACTTCCGTCATGACGCGGAATTCGTAGCAGCGTCGGATATCCGACAAGGTTTCCAGCGGAGCGAAGCGACGCAGATCGGGATCGGGCCGTCGCCTGACCGTCGTGCCCGAACCCTGGCGGGTAGCAATGATGCCGTCTGCCCGCAACCGGGCTAGTGCTTCGCGCACGGTCGGACGTGATGTTTCGAAGCGCTCGGCAAGCGTGTGCTCGCTCGGCAGACGATCGCCTTCCCGATACTCGCCCTCGATGATGCGCGTCAGGATGTCGCTGTAGACCCGTCCTGGCATGCCGGGCGATTTGTTTTCGTTCATGGCAGAGGAAGAGTCAGAAGTTGTCACATCGGCGTGTGATTGTACGACCAATTCCCCAAAAAACGCATAGTGGTTAACAAGTTAGTCGGAAGGGGAAATTGGCGCCTCGGGTCACCCTCTGCCGCGAGCTTGTGAGCGAACCGGTGCGTGATACAACGCGTTGGCCCGACTCAAACGCGCTCGCCACGCTCGCGCCACCGCCCGATGTCGCGCTCATGGCTCGCGGGACACGACAAACCCCTTGCCTGATTCCGATCACTTTCGAACGGACCCGGCGTACCAACGGCTTCGCCAAGGCAGATTCCGCGTCTGAACGACCCGAATTACAGCTCGCTCACAATCTTCTTTGCGCGCAGCACCGAAGACGGACTCATACTCAACTCGTTAACGCCCAATCCAACCAGGATCGGGATCATCTCCGGCCGCGCCGCCGCTTCTCCGCACACGGCCACGCTGATATTCGCTTTCTTTGCGGCCTCACAGACCATGCCGATGGCTCGCAGCACCGCCGGATGATCCGTTCTGTAGAGGCTCGCGAGCGTGGGATTGACGCGGTCGACCGCCATCACATACTGCGTCAGGTCGTTGGTGCCGATGGAGAAGAAGTCCACTTCCGGCGCGAGCAGATCCGCTGTGAGCGCAGCCGCCGGCGTCTCGACCATGATGCCGAGCTTCGGCACGCCATGTGCCACACCTTCCTGGGTCAACTCCTGCGCGCAGATCGTCAGCAGTTCTTTCACCCGGTGGATCTCATCCAGATCGTCCACCATCGGCAACATGACGTGCACATTGCCTTGCGTCGCCGCGCGCAGCAATGCACGCAATTGCGGTTTGAACACATCGGGACGGTCCAGACACATACGCACGCCGCGCCAGCCAAGGAAAGGATTGTCCTCGTGCGGAAACGCAATGCCCGGCACCGGCTTGTCGCCACCGACATCCAGTGTGCGGATCACCACGGCGCGTGGCTGAAAAGCCTCGGCGAGACGGCTGTAGACGGCGTATTGCTCGTCCTCGTCAGGTAACGTCCGGCGATCCATGAATAGCAGTTCCGTGCGGAACAGACCCACGCCCATCGCACCCGCAGCGAGCGCTGCGTCAATCTCCGTCAATGAACCGAGGTTCGCCGCGATGTCGATGTGCCGGCCGTCGCTGGTGACGGGCGACACGTCCCGATACACGCTCAAGGCGGCATGACGACGCCGGTCCTGAGCTATCCGCGCGGAAAAATCGGCCTGCAACTCAGGCGATGGATCGAACCACACCTGCCCGTGGCCGCCGTCAACCGCGACGGATGTCGCTTCGCGCAAACGCGCATCGTCGACGGGCAAGCCGAGCACGGCAGGAATGCCGTGGGCGCGCGCCATGATCGCCAAGTGCGAGGTGGCACTGCCCCTGGTGCACACGAGTCCGATGATGTTGGACACGCGCGCGCGTGCAAAGTCGAGTGCAGTCAGATCAGCGGCTAGCACGACACAGGGTTTGTCGAGGGTCGCGAGACTCACATCGTCTTTGCCTAGCAAACGCAGCGTCACCTGGCGCGTGATGCCCCGAATATCATCGGCGCGGCTACGTAAATACTCATCCTCCATGGCAAGGAACGCCGCAGCGAGTTCTTCGCCCACCTGAAGAGTCGCCGCGGCCGCATCGAGGCCCGAGGCAATCTTCTGCTTCACAGCGCCGGAAAACTCATCGCTTTGCGCGACGTCCGCGAGTGCTTCGACGATATCGTCATGCTGACCCATTGCTTCGAACTGCTGATCGAGTGCCGCAATCGATTCCCGAAACGCCGTGCCAAACCGCTCCAGCTCCGCATCCACATCGGACAGCGCGATACACTGCCGCGTGGCGCGCAACGCCTCTGGCAAATAGACGAACGCCGCACCGCACGCCAGTCCCTCGCTTGCCGCTACGCCGCGAAGCGACGGTTCTACAACCGCTTCGCATCCCACTGAGGCGCTTTCCGCAACGGGCACGTCCTCCTGCGGCTCGTCAGCTTTGGCCGCGCCTTGTCCATTCGTGCCGTCGGGCTTCGCCAGCGTCACGCCGGCACTCGGCTCCGACAAAAACTGCAGCAAGCGCCGCACCGCATCGTTTTCGTCCGAGCCATCCGCACGCAACAAGATCTGATCATCCTGTTTGACGCCTAGCAGCATCAGCTTGACGGCGCTTTTTGCGTCGGCGCAAGTTGAGCCACGAAAGATCTGCAATGAACAGGAAAACTCTTTCGCGAGTTTGGCGAACTGCGTGGCCGGCCGTGCATGCAGACCTTCATTCACTTTCACGACGATTGCGGTTTCAAGCATGGCAAGACCTTCTCATGTAAAGCACTCAACGGACGTCACCCCAGCCAACACCGCGCAAGCCTAACCACGCGCGACGACGCTCCGCTCAAAGATCGACGATCTCGATCACCGTGCCGCTGCGAATACAGGCGAGCAACGCGTCGGTATCCACAGGTTGCGCGCAGATTTCTCCGGGGCGTTCAGCCGTGTTCGAGCCGTTGAAATTGATCACCACGTGACCCATTTCATGCACCTTGTGCCAGGCCGTCGGCCCGACCGCGGTGACAAACGCGCTGACCTCACCAATGCGCAGTTGCGAGCCCTCGCGCGGCGCATCGGCATGCGCCTGTTCGGCGCGGTGCAACACGGACACCTCGGCCAGCTCGGGCGGCGCGCCATCCGCGTAGAGGATCAGCACGCCACCTTCGAGCAGGTCCCGCACCTCGGGTCCCACCTCCGAAATCACGGTCTTGTAGTAGTGCATATTCTTCCCATCTCACCAGTTAAAGAGCAAAGCTCGCGACCCACGCGATCAGCACCGAAATGGGCCCCATGATCTGCCGGCTGATCAGGACAGCAGGCACGCCGATACGGATGGTTTCCGGCTTGGCTTCGCCGAGCGCCATGCCTACCGGCACGAAATCGCAGCCCACCTGAGTGTCGTAAGCGAACAGGGCCGGCAGCGCCATCGCCGGTGGGATCGTGCCGTTGCCGATAGCCGGTCCGATAATCGCCGCGCCGATGACCTGGGCAATCACCGCACCCGGGCCAAGCACCGGCGAAAGAAACGGCAACCCGCAGATAGCAGACAGCACGACCAGGCCAATGATGTTGCCAGCGAGCGGCGAGAGCAGATGCGCGAGACCCGTGCCAATGCCGGTCGAGTTAATGACGCCGATCAGCATGGTCACGAATGCCATGAACGGCAGCACATTGCGAATCACCGTATCGATTGCCTTGCGACCGCTGTTGAACAGCACATTGACGACGCCGCCCATGCCGCGCCCGATCGAGGTGATGAAGCCGATCAGGCCGCCCGAGCTTTGTTCCGCTTCACTCGACGCAGTGCCGCCGCTACTGGCCGGTGCTGCGAACGGCGAGGTGGCCGGACCCGCAGCGCGCGTGCTTGCCGCACCGGGTGTGCCGTCCTCGACGGCAGTCAGATGATCGGGCGTCACGCCGGATACATAGGTATCCTCCGTAATGAATTGCGCCAACGGTCCCGATTGCCCGACCGAGGTCAGATTAATGGTCGGAATCCTCTTGCGTGGATACACACCGCAGCGCGCTGTGCCGCCACAATCGATCACGACTGCCGCCATTTCCGACTCAGGGGGCGGCGTGCGAAAGCCGTCCACCAGCACACCGCCAGTCATTTCAGCGAGGCGCTTTGCCAGTTCGGGCATCGTGCCGCCGGTCACGGCGACAATCTTGTTGCGCTCAGGGGTCGGTTGAATGTAAAGCGGGCCACCCCATCCGTTGGGGCCACGCTCGACCTTCACGGTTCTGTATACTCGTGTGTCCATTTCAGGTCTCCTCAGTCTCGATGTTGGATTGCCAGCAATGGCAGTGCATCACAGTTCGATGTGTTCACGGTGCGCCAGCATCCGGGTCAACCACTCGGTGAGGATGCCCTTCAGCAGATTCACGACGAGACCGACGATCAGATAGAACAACGCGAGCTTCGGGATAGAGAACGTCAACGTATGCGTTTCCGCCAGCTTGGTGAGGCCGGCCGCCACGCCAAGCCAGACAAACAGCTCACCAGGGTTGCAATGTGGAAAGAGCCCGGTAATGGGGTGACACAACGAGACAGCGGAATCGTAGAACGCGGGTTTGTGCTTCTCTTCGAGAAACACGCCGAATGTGTAGGCCATCGGATTGGTCAGGAAGAACATCGCTAGCAACGGCAACAGCGTGTAGCGAGTCACGACGTTCTTCGAGAAAAACCGTGCAAGACCCTGAATGCGCTGCTCACCCACGAGCGCGATGATCGTGTACACGGCAGTCAACAGCACGATCAGCGTAGGCAGGATACCGACAACAAAACCCACAAACGTTTTACCGCCGGCATTGAAGATGCCGATAAATCCTTCTGCGACATGCGTGAGCCAATCAAGCATGAACATGGCGAATCTCCCAGATGAACCGAACGATCGCGAAAAGCTCCGCAAGGCGTAGTACGGCGTGACCCGGCGGAACCGGTGAGAACAGGCTGCTGAAATGCGTAGAAGGAAATCAGGTAGGCGCTTCGGCGGCGCGCTGCGCGCGCTCGAGCGCATCAGTCGCGGCTTGCGCGATGCTGCTTCGCAGTTTCGAGGCTTTTAGCCGCGCGATAAATTCATGGGTCGTCAAGCCCGTGAAGCCGTCGTGCGGACGGAAGCGGGTGAAGACTGTGAGGCCGGACATGCTAAGAAACTGGCAGACGTGCAGATCGGCGGACAACACGACGATGGCCACCGCGCCGCGTCCAAGTTTGACCTTGCACGAACCTACGCCGAGAAAGCCGCTATTCCAGTTGCTCGCGGCACCGCGCACCGCGTCGGTATAGCGACGCATCTGAAACCATGAACCGACCAGTTGCAACGCCCAGAATACGGCCAGGGCGAGTAACGCACCGCGCACAAAGTCCATTGCTGTCTCCTGTCGACCAGAGAGGCGCTCTCGCGTCCTGCCCTGATCCGATGCAAGCCTGTTTCGCCGGAGTCTTTCGCTGCCTGGCAAGGCAGCGCACCCTCATGAGTGAACTCTCTGGATTCCACTACACCAATCGACATGAACATCTGATACTTCGAATAATACAATTGTTCACACCGAATTTAATTGGGGAAAACGCCAGTCATCCCCTCTCCTTGCTTGCCACTATCTGGTACACCACTTTAACCGCGTGTAGGAAGGACTCCGTACGCAGCCTCATCCTATCGCGGCACAGGCGGCAGTGCTAATCATTGATGCAGCCGCGATGTTTTGCGCAACCACGCGTGCCACTTCCGCCTGCGCTTCGACATAGGGCAAATGCCCCACGCCGGCAAATCGATGCACGGCGACGTGGCCCGGCAATCCCTCTGTATGCCGCGCCGGCAGGATGCGGTCCTGCTGCCCCCAAACCACACGCACGGGGATGGTCAGCGCATTGAACAGATGCCTCAGGTCGAGCATCTGTGTGCCGTCCGGAAAGAATCGATCCGCTACCGTGGCGAGGCGCTCGCGAACTTCCGAACTCTCCAGTTGCTGTGCGGCAGTGGCGACAAAGCCTTCGTCCATGCGCGCTGGATCTGCGAACAGTTGCTTGAGCCAGGCGGCGAGACTGGCGCGCTGAGTTGACTGTGTGATGCCGCGAATAAACGCCCCGTTGCTCTCCGGGCCGAGACCCGCTGGAGCCAGCAGCGTCAGCGAGCGCACTTGCACGCGGGCTGCCGTCGCGGTTGCGACCAGCGCCAGCGCACCGCCAAACGAATGAGCGACAAGATGACAACGGGCAATGCCAGCATCAAGCAGGGTTTGCTCAAGCGCTGCGGCCATGTCCTCAATTGAACCGGCCGCCGCCGCGCTGGACTTGCCATGAGCGGGCAAGTCCACCGCCAGCATCCCCAGTTCGGGTCCGGCTACGCGCGTAAGTGCCTGCGAAAAAGGCCGCCAGCTATTGGATTCGGCAGCGAAGCCGTGCAACAGCACGAGCGGATCGCCACTTCCCTTGCGCAACGTGATGCTATGCAAAGCCTGTTGCCGTGCGACGTTGCGAACGCCGCTGCTACCGGAGGCTCCGGCTTGCAGCACCGCACGCAGCACATCCTGCGCGGCGACGCGACCATGCGGCCCGGACCCCGCGATGTCCACCAGTTGCAGCCCCTGTTCGCGGGCGACGCGCCGCGCGGCCGGGGTTGCCCTTAATGATCGCGGCGCTTGTGTCGCGGCGTCGACGACAGAGGTCAATTCTGCGGTTTCATCAAGCAGTTCAGGTTGATGCGCTTGTGCCTCTGCCGTCTCTGCCCGCTCTGCCGTCTCTGCCGTCTCTGCCGTCTCTGCCGTCTCTGCCCTCTCTGCCCTCTCTGCCGCCTCTGCCCGCTCCGCAAGCGGTGCGGATGTGACCTCTCCTGCCGATGGGCCCGCTTCGCCGTGTTCGACCAGCGCTTCGCCCGCCGCGTAGATCCACGCGACCGCCGTGCCGACGGGCACTGACTTGCCGACCGGCGCGTTGATCTGCCGGATGATGCCGCTGGCCGGCGCGTCGATCTCCATGGTTGCCTTGCTGGTCTCGATCTCGAAGATCAGCATTCCTTCACGCACCTCGTCGCCATCGCTGACGTGCCACGCGGCGATCATGCCCTCGGTCATGTCCATGTCGACGCGCGGCAGAATGACTTCGCTCGGCATGTCAGCCCCTCCTGCCCACGATGCGCCGTGCCGCCGCAACGATGTCGTCGATCTGCGGGACCGCTGCCTTTTCCAGCTCAGGGTTGTACGGCAGCGGACAATCTGCGCCGCCCAACCGGATCACCGGCGCGTCGAGATAATCGAAGGCCTCGCTTTCGCAGGCAATCGCGGCGATCTCCGCACCAATGCCCAGTTGCTGCACGCCCTCATAAACGCAAATCAGGCGCGACGTTTTGCGAATACTCGTGATGATCGCCTCGCGATCAATGGGACGGATGCTGCGCAGATCGATTACTTCGGCATCCACACCTTCCTGTTCCAGTTGTGCCGCAGCTTCCAGCGAGCGAACCGCCATCATCGAGGTCGCCACGATCGTCACGTCACTGCCCACCCGACGGACCGCCGCCTTGCCGATCGGCACCGTGTAGTAGCCTTCCGGCACCGGCCCTTTGCTTTTGTACAGCAGCTTGTGCTCGAAGATCATCACCGGGTCCGGGTCTTCGAGCGCTGCCAGCAACAGCCCCTTCGCATCGTGCGGCGTGCTCGGCTGAACCACCTTCAGGCCTGGCACATGGGCAAACCAGGCTTCGAGACTCTGGCTGTGCTGCGCGGCTGCGCCCGTTCCCGAGCCTGCGGGAAAGCGCATCACCAGCGGCACCGACGCTTCGCCACCCAGCATGAAGCGCATCTTGGCGGCCTGATTCACGATCTGCTCCATTGCCAGAGTCGCGAAATCGGAGAACTGGAATTCATAGATCGGCCGCGAGCCGGTCATTGCCGCGCCGACTGCAACGCCTGCGCCGCCCAGTTCCGAAATCGGCGTGTCCATGACCCGGTCGGCTCCAAAGCGCTGATAAAGATCGCCGGTGACCTGAAACGCCCCACCGTAGATGCCAATATCCTCGCCCATCAGGAACACGCGTTCGTCACGTTCCATGGCGATCGCCATCGCTTCCTGAATGGCCTGGGCATAGGTCAGCTCGCGCACGACGTCATGCGTCTCTTCGTGCGCTGCTTCGTCGGTTGCTTCGCGCGTTTTTTCAAGCACGTCCGCTGTCATTGCTCGCTCCCGCTGGTCGATGCATATACGTAACGGGTCAGTTCGGCGCGCGATGGCGACGGGCTGTTTTGCGCAAACTCCAGACCCGCTTCGATCTGCGCCTCGACTTCTTCGCGCAGCGTGGCAACACTTGCCGCATCAATCAAGCCGCACTGCAGCAATTCGTTCTCGAAACGCACGATCGGATCGCGCCCGCTCCACTCCTCAATTTCTTCACGCGTGCGATAACGGTTCCGGTCGCTCTTCGAGTGACCACGCAGACGGTAGGTCTCGCATTCGAGCAGCGTCGGACCCTCGCCTTTGCGGGCGCGGGCCACGGCTTGCTCACTCGCCTCGAGCACGTCGACAAAGCTGTTGCCGTCGACCGTTATACCCGGGATGTCGTACGCCAGCGCGCGCTGCGCGATGTGCGCCACAGCCGTGGAACGCTCCACCGACATCGACATGCCATAGCGGTTGTTCTCACACACGAAGATTACCGGCAGCTTCCAGATGGAAGCGAAGTTCAGGGACTCGTGAAAGGCCCCTTCGTTATTGGCCCCATCGCCGAAAAAACACATTACTACGCTGTCCTTATGTTGTTTCTTCACGGATAGCGCCGCGCCCACCGCAATCGGCATGCCGCCGCCGACAATCCCGTTTGCGCCAAGGTTGCCGCGGCTCACGTCGGCAATATGCATCGAGCCGCCGCGTCCACGGCAATAGCCGGTCTCCTTGCCGAAAAACTCCGCGAACATCCGCTTCGGGTCCGCGCCTTTGCCAATGCAGTGCCCGTGGCCGCGGTGCGTGGAGGTGATGTAGTCGTCATCAGTGAGCGGGAACGTCGCCGCAATCGCGCTCGCCTCCTGGCCAATCGAAAGATGCATCGTGCCGTGGATCAAACCGCGCATGTAGGCTTGCTCGGCGCTTTCCTCGAAACGCCGCACGAGGTACATCTTGCGCAAGGCTTCGCGCAACGTCGCAGGATCGTGACGGCGAAACACCGGCGGCACCGCCGCGTCCGCTATGGTGGGCATCGCTTCCAGGGTTTGCTGCATGTCCTTCCTCCTTGATTTGCCGGTGTTTGCGCTGCCCATGCGCTAGTCAGGCGCTGCTCAGGTACCACTCACGCAACGATCACGCAGCAGCGAGCGGCTTGCCATAGACCATTTCGTCCTGCAGACGACGCAAGGCAACGATAGGCGACTCGGCATCCACGGCGATGTTGCGATAGGTCAGCAGTTCGCCACGGCGAATGGGCTGCGTGACTCGACCGTTTTCGATCAGGCCGCACGGCACGGCATCCTGGGCACGCGCATCGCCCACTGTCATGGCCCACGCCCGATAGGTGTATTCGCCAATCGCGTCGAGCCGGTCGCCGGGTTGCAGGTTCTTCTTGGCGACGGCGCAGACTTCGACCACCGGCACCGGCAACGGCTCCATGTCGGCGCGCTGGTACAGCACCGAGCGAGCACAGGTGAGCGGCACTTCAAGACTGGTAAGGTGGTATGGACGATAGAACGTGTAGTACGGCCCTGCACCGAGCTTCAGGTCTTCCATGCGTTCGCGCAGACGCGGATGCGCCAGTTCCGCGACGACGAACACGCCCGGCGCGACGCCCTTGCCGATCGTGTAATCCACGACGCCCTTGCGCGACAGGATGCCGCCGTCAGCTACCGGACAGAGCACCTTGTGCAATTCATCCAGTGTCGCCGACGGACCGTGCATGCCAGGCACGTCCGGCGTAAGGCCCGTGGCATTACCGATTGCCGCCATTTCGACCGCCGTTTTGGAACCGTCGACGAACTCGACCAGCATGCGAGGGTTCATGTTGCGGCGTTTCGCTTCGTCCATATAGACGTCGGGCGTGGCATCGATATTGAGCGGGTTGTTTTTGCCCTTGCCTGCCGCGACGATCGGATAGCCGAGTGCGCTGACGAACTGGATCAGTTCGATCGTTGAACTGGGTTCGTCGCCCGCGCCAAGCGAATACACCACGCCGAGCCGCTCCGCTTCACGCCGCAAATAGGCGCCAATCGTCACGTCGGCTTCTACGTTCATCATCACAAGATGCTTGCCGTGCTCCATGGCGAGCAGACCGATCTGCGCACCTACGGCGGGCTTGCCGGTGGCATCAATGACCACGTCGATCAGGTCGCTGGTACAGACCGCGTTGACGTCCTGCGTGATCGCGATCTCACCCGCTTCGATGGCCTGTTCGATGGCGCTGCGTGAATTAACCATCCGGTAGCCCGAATCGGCGCCGTTCGCGACCCGCACGGCGGCGCGTGCGGCCTCGGGGCGCAGGTCGGCAATCGCGCCGATTTCCAGGCCGTGCATCTGCCGCACCTGAGTCACGATGTCCGTGCCCATTTCGCCACTACCGATCAGACCAATGCGAATCGGACGGCCGGATGCGGCACGCTTTTCGAGGTCGGCCGCGAGGCCGCTGGGGGTGATGTTATGCATGGGCATAGCTCCTGAAATTCGGCGCGTGGAAGCGCGACGGAAGTGCTGGCAGGCGACGGCCCGCGTTGATTTCGTATAGCACTTTTGTATTTCACAATAGCACTTTGTTCACGCAAGGTACAAGGTCGATTTCCGGGAAAAGGGGTGTTTCCGGATCGGGATTAACCCGCATCCGATGCGCGCAAAAAGGGGCTTCAGGCAGGCTGGGTGGGGGTTTGCGCAGGATTTCGGAGGCCATCTCTGAAGACAGGCGAGTGCAGCGGCGCTATGCGCAGGCGGGCTGGCTGCCTGAACAAAAACCGTCTGCGCGACGGATCAATGAGTTGTAAATCCGGGCGGGAGACGCAAGAAGCGCTATGCCAGCGAGGCGGGCGAAACGGCGCGCTGCGCCAAGTGCGCAGCGGAGTTGGAAGTCACGGATGGTGCTTCTGATGGGATGGCTGGATGTTGGGCCGGTTTGCCCTGGTGGTGTGCGTGCGCGGCTGTCGGGGTGGCTTGCGTGCGCGGCATTTCAGTGACTGCGCACACCATCCCCGCTCACGCCCCATCTGCCAGTTTGAGCACATCTTTAGCGGTATATTCATCAGTGATCAATACCGTCGGCTTGATCAGTTTCAACGCGCCGTATAGCGCCTGAACCTTGCTCGCCCCACCCGCGGCCAGCACACGCACGGGCACCTTGGCGATGATATCCAGCGGAACTGACATCACCCGCTCGTTGATCGGATGGTCAACCAGTTTTCCGTCCGCATCGAAGAAGTTGAACAGCACGTCACCCACCGCGCCTGCCTTCATCACCGCAGCACGCTCAGCGTTTGAAATGAACTTCGACAGGTGCGCGGTCGCGTCCGCGCCCATGCCGGCCGCGCCAATCACGATCGCGTCGAGCGACTTCGCGAGTTCGAAAATATCGCCGAGACCGCAATGCTCGATAAGGGTCTGACGCGTCGCCGCACTATCTACCACCAGCGGCGCAGTCATCAGATAGCAATCCGCCTGGAATAACGACGCAAAACGCCACGCGAACTCCGCCGGATTGAACTTGCGCGCTTTCATGATGCCGCCGAGCAGCGACACAACCGAGAGATTCTCGACGGTGCGCTCATTCATGAAGGCGAGCGCGCTCACCAGCGTGCGTCCCCAGCCCACGCCAATCCGCATGTTGGGGCGCACTAGCGACGATACGTAAGCGCCGGTCGCAGCGGCGACTGGTCCGGTGGCGTCAGCGCCGCGTGCCGACAGCGGCACGACGATGGCTTCGTCGACTCCGAAGCGGCTTTCGAGCAGACGCTCCGCTTCGACGCATTCAGCCAGACGATCGCCGATCGTGATTTTTACCTCGTTGCGCTCACGCGCAGCGGCCAGCAGGCGTACGACGGTCACGCGCCCCACCCCTAGTTTCACGGCGATTTCGTTCTGCGTCATTTCCTCGACGAAATACATCCACGCAGCCCGCAGACGCAGCCGGCGGGCGGGATTCT
>FTKM01652782.1_pt1 | contig 12685 bp, 9 predicted proteins | sample 1658051 | NCBI WGS metagenome assembly FTKM01 (sample SAMEA3914794, study PRJEB12502) | metagenome | biome: forest; material: soil | place: Canada | collected 2011-07-05 | depth 0.1 m | reverse complement strand
TGTCGGGCAAGTGGTTTAACGCGGTGCAGTATGGCGTGGACCGCGAGACCTTGCTGATCGACTATGACCAGGTGGAAACGCTGGCCCATGAACACAAGCCCACGTTGATCATTGCCGGTTTTTCCGCCTATCCGCGCGCACTCGACTTTGCCCGTTTCCGCGCTATCGCTGATAGCGTCGGCGCAAAACTGATGGTGGATATGGCGCACATTGCCGGCGTGATCGCCGCCGGGCGTCATCCGAATCCGCTCGAGCATGCGCACGTCGTCACCTCGACCACGCATAAGACGCTGCGTGGTCCGCGCGGCGGCTTCGTGTTGACCAATCACGAAGACATTGCCAAAAAGATCAACTCTGCGGTTTTCCCCGGCCTGCAAGGCGGCCCGCTGATGCACGTGATTGCCGGCAAGGCGGTGGCCTTCGGCGAAGCCCTGCAGGACAGTTTCAAAACGTATATCGACAGCGTGCTGGCCAATGCGAAGGCGCTGGGCGAAGTGCTGAAGGCGGGCGGCGTGGATCTGGTCACGGGCGGCACCGACAACCACTTGCTGCTCGTCGATCTGCGCCCCAAGGGTTTGAAAGGCACGCAGGTCGAACAGGCGCTGGAGCGCGCGGGCATCACCTGCAACAAGAATGGCATTCCCTTCGATACGGAAAAGCCCACGGTCACCTCCGGCATTCGTCTCGGCACACCGGCGGGCACGACGCGCGGCTTTGGCGTGAACGAGTTCCGCGATATCGGCCGGTTGATTCTCGAAGTGTTCGAAGCGCTGCGTGTATCGCCTGAAGGCGACGCGGCTACCGAACAGCGCGTACGCCGCGAAATTTTCGCGCTGTGCGAGCGATTTCCGATTTACTGATTTGCGGCCACACCTGAACACGTCACGTTACCGCGCCCCACACGCCAGCCAGACGGAGCCAACAGAATGAGCAATCTGCACGAAAACAGCATCATCATCGACGGTCTGAACATTTCGAAATTCGACCGCTCGGTGTTCGAAGACATGCGCAAGGGCGGCATAACTGCTGCAAATTGCACGGTGTCGGTCTGGGAAAGCTTTACGAAGACCGTCGACAACATTGCGCTGATGAAGCAGCAGATCCGGGAAAACAGCGAGCTGCTGACGTTGGTGCGTACAACTGACGACATCCTGCGCGCCAAGAAGGAAAACCGTACGGGCGTGATTCTCGGCTTCCAGAATGCGCATGCGTTCGAAGACAACCTGGGTTATATCGAAGCGTTCGCCGATATGGGCGTGCGCGTGGTGCAGCTTTGCTACAACACGCAGAACCTGGTGGGCACAGGCTGTTATGAACGCGACGGTGGCTTGTCCGATTTCGGCCGCGAAGTGATCACTGAAATGAACCGCGTCGGCATCATGGTCGATCTCTCGCATGTGGGCGGCAACACGTCGTCCGAGGCGATCGCTTTCTCGAAGAAGCCAGTGTGCTACTCGCACTGTCTGCCTTCGGGCCTCAAGGAGCATCCGCGCAACAAGTCAGATGAGCAACTGAAGGAAATCGCCGATGCCGGCGGTTTTGTGGGCGTCACGATGTTCGCGCCATTTCTCAAACGCGGCATTGATGCGACTGTGGACGACTATATCGAGGCCATCGGCTATGTCGTGAACCTCATCGGCGAAGACGCCGTGGGCATCGGCACGGACTTCACGCAAGGCTTTAGCGTCGACTTCTTTGACTGGCTGACGCACGACAAGGGCCGTTATCGCCGTCTGACGAACTTCGGCAAGGTCGTCAATCCAGAAGGGATTCGCACGATTGGCGAATTCCCGAACCTGACCGCCGCGATGGAGCGTGCTGGCTGGAGCGATACACGTATCCGCAAGATCATGGGCGACAACTGGGTACGCGTGTTCCGCGATGTGTGGGGCGCTTGAGCGCCCGTTCGCCAGTTGTCTGCTGCACTGAACCGTCGACGGGTGCCTTGTAGAGCACCCGCGATCGATACCGCTTACCCCACGGAGTGACTCGCGATGCAACCGCAATTGCCCATCAATGTCGATCCCGACACTGGCGTCTGGACCACGGACGCGCTGCCGATGCTGTACGTGCCGCGCCATTTCTTCACCAACAACCACACGGCGGTCGAAGAAGCGTTGGGCCGCGATGCCTACGCGGAAATCCTCTACAAGGCTGGCTACAAGTCCGCCTACCACTGGTGCGACAAGGAAGCGAAGCAGCACGGCATCCACGGCATGGCGGTATTCGAGCATTACCTGAACCGTCTTTCACAGCGTGGCTGGGGCATCTTCAAGATCGTGGAAGCCGACCCTGTCACCGCGCATGCGCGCATTGAACTGCACCACTCGTCGTTTGTGCTGGCTCAGCCTGGCAAGGAAGGCAAGCTTTGCTACATGTTCGCAGGCTGGTTTGCAGGCGCAATGGACTGGGTAAACGACACGACCGAAGGCGGCAAACACGCGCCGCGTTCGCAGTCGAAAGAAGTGCAGTGCGCAGCCGAGCATCACAAGTACTGCGTGTTTGAAGTGTCGCCACTGGCTCACTAAATCAAGAACTAACCGAACACCGTCCGAGGTCGTCCGCGATGCGCTACCCCAATCTGTTCAAACCCTTGACGCTGAACCAGTTGACCCTGCGTAACCGCATCGTCAGCACGGCACACGCCGAGGTCTATGCCGAACCGGACGGACTGCCCGGCGATCGCTACATTCGTTATTACGAGGAAAAAGCGAAGGGTGGTGTGGGTCTCGCGGTATGCGGCGGTTCGAGTCCGGTGTCGATCGATAGCCCGCAAGGCTGGTGGAAGTCGGTGAATCTGTCGACAGACAGGATTGTCGATCCGCTCGGGCGGCTTGCTGAAGCGATGCATCGGCACGGCGCGAAGATCATGATTCAGGCAACGCACATGGGCCGTCGCTCGGCCTTTCATGGCGAGCACTGGCCACATCTCATGTCGCCGTCAGGGGTACGTGAACCGGTGCACCGTGGCAACGCCAAGATCATTGAAGTGGAAGAGATTCGCCGCATCATCGCGGATTTCGCGGCAGCGGCTAAACGGGTGCAGCAGGCGGGCATGGATGGCATCGAAATCTCCGCGGCCCACCAGCATCTGATCGACCAGTTCTGGAGTCCGCGCACCAACTTCCGCACCGACGAATGGGGCGGCAGTTTGCAGAACCGCTTGCGTTTTGGCGTCGAGGTGTTGACTGCTGTGCGCGAAGCGGTGGGTCGTGACTTCTGCGTCGGCTTGCGCATGTGCGGCGACGAGTTTCACGAGGACGGTCTCGATCACGAGCAACTGAAGGAAATCGCTCAGGCGATGGCCGAGTCGGGTTTGATCGATTACATCGGTGTGATCGGCTCGGGTGCGGACACGCACAACACGCTCGCCAACTGCATGCCTCCCATGGCCTTGCCGCCCGAGCCGTTCGTCCATCTGGCCGCCGGGATCAAGTCCGTCGTCAAGCTGCCGGTGATGCACGCGCAAAGCATTCGCGATGCCGGTCAAGCGGAGCGGCTCCTCGCCAACGGCATGGTCGATCTGGTCGGCATGACGCGCGCGCAGATTGCCGATCCGCACATGGTCATCAAGATTCGCGATGGACGCGAGGACGAGATCAAGCAGTGCGTCGGCGCGAACTATTGCATTGACCGCCAGTACAACGGTCTGGACGTACTGTGTGTGCAAAACGCGGCGACCTCGCGTGAAGCGACGATGCCGCACGTGATCGAGAAGAGCCGCGGACCGCGCCGCAAGGTCGTCGTCGTGGGTGCGGGTCCTGCCGGACTGGAAGCCGCGCGAGTAGCCCGTTCGCGTGGTCACGATGTGGTGCTGTTCGAGAAGAGTGACGTGGTGGGCGGGCAGATCATGCTGGCGGCGAAAGCGCCGCAGCGTGAGCAGATGGCCGGCATCGTCCGCTGGTTCGACATGGAGACGAAGCGTCTGGGCGTGGATCGTCGCATGGGCGTAGCCGCTGACGACAAGATGATTATGGCTGAAAAGCCGGACATCATCGTGCTCGCGACGGGTGGTTCCGCATTCACGCAGCAGGTGCCGGCGTGGGGTGTCGATGAGGGACTCGCCGTGAGTTCGTGGGATGTTCTCGCGGGTCGCGTCGAGCCGAAGCAGAACGTGCTCGTGTACGACGGTGTCAGCACGCATGCAGGCGCAGGCGTCGCGGATTTCATTTCCAGCCGTGGCTCGAAGGTGGAGATTGTGACGCCGGACGTGAAGGTGGCCGATGACGTCGGCGGCACAACCTTCCCGATCTTCTACCGCCGACTCTATGCGCAGGGCGTGATCCACACGCCGAATTACTGGCTGGATCGCGTCTACGAAGAAGACGGCAAGAAGATCGCCGTGCTGCGCAACGAGTACACCGAGGAACAGGAAGAGCGGGTGGTGGATCAGGTGGTGATTGAAAACGGTAGCACACCGAACGACGAACTCTACTGGAAGCTCAAGCCGGAATCGGTGAATCGCGGTCAGGTTGACGTGCACAAGCTTTTCGCTTCAGAGCCGCAACCCTCGCTTTCAGAAGAGCTTGGCAACGGCCGCTTCCTCTTGTTCCGGGTTGGCGATTGCATCTCGATGCATAACATTCACGGCGCGATCTACGACGCGCTGCGTCTTTGCAAGGACTTCTGACGATGAGCCCGGCGTTTCTCATCACCGCATTGCTGTGGGTATCGGTCGCCGGCCTCGCGTTCGCGGTCGCGAAGCGTTCGTCTTACTGGCGACTCGGTCGCGCGACGGCAGCAGGCGCGTTTGGCTGGACTAACCTGCTGACCATTCCAAAGCGCTACTTCGTGGATCTGCATCACGTTGTCGCCCGCGATCCGTACATTGCAAAAACGCACGTCGCGACGGCGGGCGGAGCGATTGCCGCTTTCGCGCTGGTGTTCCTCAACTACGGTCTGGCAATTTACTCCGTGTGGCTCGACAGACTGATCTTTCTTGCAGCGTTGATCATGCTGGTGGGGGCGGTGTTCGTCTGGCGTCGTCGCAGCGGTGCGAAAGCGGTGCCTGCTCGTCTGTCTCGCGGGCCGTGGGATACGTTGCCCTGGCTGCTGGGTTCGTTCGCTGTCGGCTTGCTGCTGTTTGTGGTGGTGCCGGCTTCGGCGATGTCGGGTGGCCTGGCGGTGATCTTCGCCGTGCTGATCGCGGTGGGCGCATTTGCCATGACCATGGGCGCCGCACGCGGCGGCCCGATGAAGCACGCGCTGGCGGGTCTGCTGCACCTTGCGTTTCATCCACGTCAGGAGCGCTTTGCTGCTCACGGCGAAATGCGCGCGGCCACGACGCCGCCCACCGCATTGAAAACACCGGTGCTGGAGCAGAACGAATACGGTGTCGGCAAACCGGTTGAGTTTCGCTGGAACCAGTTGCTGAGTTTCGATGCCTGCGTGCAGTGCGGCAAATGCGAAGCGGCTTGTCCGGCGTTCGCGGCGGGTCAACCGCTCAATCCGAAGAAGCTGATTCAGGATCTCGTCACCGGTATGGTGGGCGGCTCCGACGCAGCCTATGCCGGTAGCCCGACCCCGGGTCTCGCCGTGGGACGGCATTCGGGCGAACCGAATCGTTCGATCGTGTCGAGCCTGATCGAAGCCGACACCATCTGGTCTTGCACGACCTGCCGGGCTTGCGTGCAGGAATGTCCCATGCTGATCGAGCACGTCGATGCGATTGTCGATATGCGTCGCAACCAGACGCTCGTGCACGGAACAGTGCCGGGCAAGGGCCCTGAGGTGCTGGCGAATCTGCGTGAAACCGGCACGGCAGGCGGTTACGACAAGGCAGCACGCTACGACTGGTCAGTTGACCTGAACGCGCCAGTCGCGCAACCGGGTCAGGCAGTGGATATTCTGCTGGTGGCCGGAGAAGGCGCCTTCGATATGCGTTATCAGCGGACCTTGCGGGCGCTGGTGACGGTGCTGAACAAGGCCGGCGTCAACTATGCGGTGCTTGGCGGTGCAGAAACCGATACCGGCGACGTCGCGCGCCGCCTCGGTGACGAAGCGACCTTCCAGCGTATGGCGAAGCAACTGACCGCTACGCTGGCCAACTTGCAGTTCAAACGTATCGTGACCGCCGATCCGCACGTCATGCATAGCCTGCGCAATGAGTATCGCGCGCTCGGCTCGCGCTTCGAGGTGCTGCATCACACGAGTCTGCTCGCCGAACTGGTGGCCTCGGGCAAGCTGTCGCCCAAAGCCGCTGCGGCGCTGAGCGACAAGCGCATCACCTATCACGACCCGTGCTATCTGGGCCGCTATAACGGTGAGACCGAGGCGCCGAGGCAATTGCTCAAGTCCATCGGCATCAAGGTGATCGAAATGGAGCGCAACGGCAAGCGTGGCCGCTGCTGTGGCGGTGGCGGCGGGGCTCCGTTGACCGATATCCCGGGCAAACAGAGGATTCCTGACATCCGGATTGGTGATGCGCGTGCAGTGGGCGCCGATGTGGTGGCGGTGGGCTGCCCGAATTGCACCGCAATGCTCGAAGGGGTCGTGGGTCCGCGTCCGGAAGTGCTTGATGTGGCCGAACTCGTTGCAGCCGCGCTGGAGTGAAGCGATGAACACGACCCTCAAACGTATCGATCCACGCCGGCCGTTCACGATTACGGCAGCGGGACTCAGGCGCATCACGCTCGGCGCGGTGCAGGAAGCAGGAACGTTGCTGGACCAGACGCAGCCTGGCGGGTTGATGCACGCCCACGGCAGCGCAGCGAAGCCGCGCCGTACCACGCAACCGGCCCAGCGCACGCTGCTCGTCGTGGCTCACAGTGACCGAGGCTCGCTGGACGAGCAGGCGCGTCAGACGCTGGCCGCAGCGGCACTGATTGCCGACGCGCAAACGCAGGTGGCATTGCTCGTGCTCGGTGAACTGAAGGATGACGTCGCAGCGCTTGGCGCGGACAAGGTGATGGAACTCGCCTCGTTCGACCGGCGGAATTTTTCACCTGATGCGCAATTGCAGGCACTGGCCGTGTGCGTCGCACAGTTCGCGCCTGCGCATATCCTGATGCCGGACAACGCCACCGGCGACGGCGATCTTGGCCGCCGCTATGCCGCTCACGCGGGGGCGAGCGTCGCGACCCATGTGGTCGAAATCTCGGCCGAACACGTGAGCACCTATGTTCACGCGAAGCAGGCCTTCGCGACGCGGGCGCTCCCCGACATCGTGCTGCTTGCCGCAGGTGCAGTCGATGCACGTCTGCCGTTCGTCGGCGCAGGCGAGCGTCTGGAGATGCCTGCACTGGATGCAGATCAGCAGAGGGCGAGCGGCGTTTATCGCGATCTCGGACTGGAAGAGATCGACGCTGCCCGGGTCGCGCTCGAAGAGGCGGACTTTATCGTCTCCGCAGGCAATGGTGTGTCCGATGTCGGCGCGTTCGAAAAGCTCGCCGAGACCCTTGGCGCCGCGATCGGCGCAAGCCGCGTGGCGGTCGACAATGGCATGTTCACGCGCGACAAGCAGATTGGTGCAACCGGAAAGACCGTCGAGGCGAGCGTGTATATCGCTTTCGGGATCTCCGGCGCCGTTCAGCACTTGCAGGGCATCAAGGATTGCCGTCACGTGATCGCCGTCAATCTCGACGCCAGCGCGCCGATCGTCAAGCGTGCCAACCTGAGCATCATTGGCGACACGCAGGCAACCATTGCGTCGTTGATCGATGCGGTAACGGAAGCCCGCACGTCGCGTCCACAGGTGAGCGCAACGATAGCCACGGCTGTTGTTGAAGGAGTCGCAGCATGAGTCACAAACTGACCCGTATCGCGGTGCTTGTTTCGGTAGGACGTCACCCGGTAAGTGGCGTGGCGCGCTATAGCCGTAACGATGCCGCCGCGCTGGAAATCGGCCGGACGCTGTCGAGCCAGCATGCTGCGCACCTCGACGTGCTTCATGCTGGCGATCCGTCAAATCCCGCGCTGGAAGAGTATCTGGCGCTCGGCGCGGAGCGTGTCGAAGTCCTCAGGTGTGCAGAGAATAGTGATGTCGTGGCGGCCCTCGCGGTGCGCCTGCAAGACTACGATCTGGTGTTGACCGGCACCTGCGCCGAGGGGGCGTTCGATAGCGGCATGCTGCCGTATCAGGTGGCGGACGCGCTCGGGTTTCCGCTGGTCGGTACCGCAGTCGAAGCTTCAGTGGCGAAAGGACGCGTCACGGTACGGCAATTTTTGCCGAAAGGTGTTCGTAGGCGAGTTGATGTCGCGCTGCCGGCGGTGGTTGCCGTGCATCCGCTTGCCAGTGTCACGCCGCGCTACGCGTATGCCCGTCAACGGGCCGGTGCAATCGGTATCTCGCCGGTTAGCCCGCCTGTTAGTGCCGAGGCTGCCCAATGGCGTGTTGCCCCGGCGCAGCGCAAACCGGTGCGCCTCGCCGCTCAGGAAAAACGCTCGGGACACGCCCGTATGCTCTCTGCGACGACGACGGAAAGCCGTGGCGGCAGCGTCGTAATTGAAGGGACTTCGGTCGAAAAAGCACAAGTGATCCTCGACTATTTGCGCGAGCATCAACTCATCGATTACTGATTTTGCGCCGCACCACGGCCCCAGGATATTCCGGAGCACACGATGAAAGTATCGGCAGACATTCACGCGCTAGTTGACCGGCGCAAAAAAGGTTATAGCCTCGAAGCGCCGTTTTATCTGAGCGAGGAAATTTTCTCGCTGGACATGGAAGCGATTTTCCGTCAGCACTGGATTCAGGCGGCGGTCGAACCGGATATTCCGGAACCAGGCGACTACACCACGGTGCAACTGGGCAACGATTCGATCCTGATCGTACGTGACGACGACATGGAGGTGCGCGCTTTCCATAACGTGTGCCGTCATCGCGGGGCGCGTCTGTGCAATGAGGAAAAGGGCTCGGTCGGCAATATCGTGTGCCCGTATCACAGCTGGACGTACAACCTGACCGGTCAGTTGATGTTCGCCGAACACATGGGCGAGAAGTTCGACCGCTGCAAGCACAGCCTGAAATCAGTGCACGTGCAAAACCTCGCGGGTCTGATTTTCATTTGTCTCGCCGAGGAGCCGCCGGTCGATTTCGAAGTCATGCGCGCCGCGATGGAGCCGTACCTGTTGCCGCATGATCTGCCGAACTGCAAGATCGCCGCAACCGTCGACATCATAGAAAAGGGCAACTGGAAGCTGACGATGGAAAACAACCGCGAGTGCTATCACTGCGTCGCGAACCATCCTGAACTGACTGTTTCGCTGTATGAGTATGGCTTTGGCTATCAGCCGTCGCCCGCCAATGCGGAGGGCATGGCCGCGTTTGAGCGAACCTGTGTGGAGCGGGCCGCGCAATGGGAAGCGCTTGATCTGCCGTCGGTCGAAGTGGATCGTCTGCTCGACGTAACGGGCTTTCGCACCCAGCGCTTGCCGCTCGATCGCAGCGGTGAATCGCAGACGCTGGATGCCAAGGTCGCGTCGAAGATATTGCTGGGTGAATTCAAGCAAGCCGATCTCGGTGGTCTGTCGTTCTGGACACAGCCGAATTCGTGGCATCACTTCATGAGCGATCACATCGTTACGTTCTCCGTGATTCCGCTTTCGGCTGGTGAAACGCTGGTGCGTACCAAATGGCTCGTTCACAAGGACGCGAAAGAGGGCGTGGACTATGACGTGAAAAACCTGACTGCGGTGTGGAACGCGACCAACGATCAGGACCGCGCACTCGTCGAATACTCACAGAGCGGGGCGGCGAGCAGCGCCTACGAGCCGGGTCCGTATTCACCGTTCACGGAAGGCCTTGTCGAGAAGTTCAGCGACTGGTACGTCCAGCGCCTTGCAGCGCAGATTGACAACTGAAACCGATTGATCAACCGATGCCTGGCGGCAGGTGGAGCGAACAATGATGCGGGATGCGGCAACCTTCGAACCCGTGGAAAGCCGGCTGACCAAGCCGCAATTCTGGGGCGCGCTGCAGGCGCGCTGGACGAGCGACGTCGAAGAGGCGCTCGTCTGCTGCCAGGTGCGTCAGGAAACGCACGACGTCAAAAGCTTTTTCTTCAGGTCACCGGCGGGGCACACGTTCTCGTTCGAGCCTGGGCAGTTCGTCACGCTTGAACTGGAGATAGACGGCGAGACCATCAATCGCTGCTACACGATATCTTCCTCGCCGACGCGTCCGCACACCATTTCAATTACGGTGAAGCGCGTGCCGGGCGGCAAGGTCTCGAACTGGCTGCACGATAACCTGCAACCTGGCGCCCAGGTGCGCGTGCTAGGGCCAGCCGGTGAGTTCACCTGCGCACGGCATCCGGCGCGCAAGTATCTGTTTTTATCGGCCGGGTCGGGCGTTACGCCGCTCATGTCGATGAGCCGCGCGCATCACGAGTTGAGTGAGGACCGCGATATCGTGTTCGTGCACAGCGCACGCACGCCGGATGACATTATCTTTGCGCGTGAACTCGATCTGATCGCAGCCACTCAGGGCAATTTTCGCACCTCATTCGTCTGCGAACGGTTAGGAGCGCGAACCAACTGGCCCGGCGTGACCGGTTTTCTCAGCCTGCCGTTACTGAAGTTGATCGCCTCGGATTTTATGGAGCGCGAAATATTCACCTGCGGTCCGGCACCCTACATGAAGGCCGTGCGCGATCTGCTCAATGAAGCAGGGTTCGACAGCAAGCGGTATCACGAAGAGAGCTTTTCGTTCGAAACGCTCATTGACGATGCGCCCGAATTGCTCGCGGATGTGATGCCGACGCCCTCAGGCGAAGAAATCGCTCAGCAGACCAATACGTTTGCCGTCAGTTTCACGCGCAGTAACCGGGAGATTGCCTGCGGCCCGGACCAGCACGTGCTGGAGGCCGCGCGGCAAGCTGGAGTGCGCCTGCCTGCGTCGTGTACGCAAGGCATGTGCGGCACGTGCAAGGTCAAGCTGGTATCGGGCCAGGTGGAGATGAAGCATAACGGCGGCATTCGTCAGCGCGAAATTGATCAGGGCATGGTGCTGCTATGTTGCAGCAAACCGCTGACGGATCTGGTTGTGGAGAAATAGTCTGCGGATTTGCGACTTGATGCAGGTCGCATTTCGACAAGGCTATGTCGGAAAGCTTACTTCATGGCGATTTCTGGCCAGGGATTCTAAAGGCTCACCGCGCTTGCGGGTACAAGGAGATCGACCATGAAAGGCTTGAGAAAATTGTTGCTCTGTAGCGCGGTGGGGACTGCGCTGGTCACGATGATGGGTGCAACCGTCACGGCGACCGCCGATACCAAACCCACCATCAAGATTGGCTACGTCGAAGGATGGGACGACAGTGTGGCGACCTCGAACGTCGCCGCTGAGGTGATCGAGAAGCGTCTGGGTTATCCGGTGCAACTCGTGCCCGTGGCTGCCGGCATCATGTGGCAAGGCGTGGCGCGCGGTGATCTGGATGCGACGCTTTCGGCGTGGCTTCCGGTTACGCAGGGTGCTTACTGGGATCAGTTCAAAACCAAGGTGTCGGACCTGGGCACCAACTTCCCGGACGCGAGAATTGGCCTGATCGTGCCGGCGGATGTGCCGGAAAAGAGCATCGCCGATCTCGATGCCCATAAGGCGGATTTTGGCGGCCGCATTGTAGGCATCGACGCAGGTGCGGGTGTGATGAAGAAAACCGACGACGCCATTAAAGCCTATAACCTCGATTACCAGTTGATGCCGAGTTCCGGCAGCGCAATGACCGCCGAACTGGCGCGCTCGATGCACTCCAACAAGCCGGTGATCGTAACGGGCTGGGCGCCGCACTGGATGTTTGCGAAGTGGAAGCTGAAATTCCTCGACGATCCGAAGAAGGTCTACGGTGACGCGGAACACGTCGACAATGTGATCAACCCGGGCCTGGAGACAAAGGCAGCACCCGTGGTTGCGTTTCTAAAGAAATTTCAATGGAAGCCGGGCGAAATTGACAGCGTGATGCTGGCGACAGAGAACGGTGCCAAGCCTGCCGCTGCAGCCGATGCGTGGATTGCCGCTCACGGTGACCGCGTAAATAGCTGGGTGGGTGGAGCGCAGTAACGTCCCCCTTGACGTTGCATAAACACGGTACAGGTGGCAGCCCGGCGCCTGTGCTGTGTGATAAATGGCGTGGATGCGTTTAGTGGTCTTCAGGCGCTGGTCTGCTCGCTGTACGGGAATGCCTGGAGCGGGCAGTATGAACCGCCCGTCCACCCTATGCCCTCTGCAGGAACCTACAGCACGACCGTCCGGTCTCCATTGATAAACACCCGCCGCTCGACAAACGCCTTAACCGCTCGTGCAAGCGTAATGCACTCAACGTCCCGCCCAACCGCGAGCAAACGTTCAGGTCCATACGAATGGTCCACGCGTTCGACGACCTGCTCGATAATCGGCCCTTCGTCGAGATCGTCGGTCACGAAATGCGCGGTCGCGCCAATCAGCTTGACGCCACGCGCATGCGCCTGATGATACGGTTTTGCCCCCTTGAAGCCGGGCAAGAACGAGTGATGAATGTTGATCGCGCGTCCAGCCAGCTTGCGGCTGGTCTGATCGGAGAGAATCTGCATGTAGCGCGCAAGAATCATCAACTCGGCGCCGCTCGATTCGAATAACTCCAGAATCTGCGCTTCCTGTGTGGCGCGAGTCTCCGGATTCACCGGCAGATGCCTGAACGGCAGCCCATGCTGTAAAGCGAGGCTTTCAAGGTCAGGGTGGTTGGAGGCGATGCCGACAATATCCATCTTT
>FTKM01636213.1_pt1 | contig 12695 bp, 9 predicted proteins | sample 1658051 | NCBI WGS metagenome assembly FTKM01 (sample SAMEA3914794, study PRJEB12502) | metagenome | biome: forest; material: soil | place: Canada | collected 2011-07-05 | depth 0.1 m | reverse complement strand
AAGCAGTATCGCGGCAATGTGCAGCAGGCGCATCAACCCCTGCCGGGCATCGAGCCTCAACACTTCAGCCATTGGCTGTACCTGTTTCTGGATACGGTGGAATCGCGCTATGAACCCGCCGCAGCGGTCCGTTTCATGGAGCCTGCGCTGCGCATCGCGCAAAGCCTGCAATTGAGCCGCTTTGGCTGGGATTACACGATTCCCGCCGAGCAGCAGGCGTTGCTGGATCGCGTTGCGCCGCGTCAACGTGAAACGGGAGGCGATGGCTCGCATACCGCGGCAACGCCACGAGGCGAGCCCTTTCCGACCAGGATCATCGGCCGTTCATTGGATGAATGAGCCTAAGCCGCAGGTGGCAAGCACTGGAGCGATGGCGCTCGCGCGCATCGCGGGATGTTTGTCAATGCAGTTTGCGTGCCGTGGCATGTCCATGCGGCAGCGGGCCACACCTGCCGCGCGCCCAGGATCACTCAGCCGCTATGCTTCGGACTTCGTATTAACGGATTGAATGCCCCAGCGCGCGAGCGCCTTATCATCCGTCACACGAGCATCGACCCAGCGCTCGCCCTGCTCGGTTTTTTCTTTTTTCCAGAACGGCGCTGCGGTTTTCAGGTAGTCCATCACGAACTCGCACGAGGCGAATGCATCGCCGCGATGTGCCGCGGTCGTCGCCACCAGCACGATCTGATCGAGCGGAACCAGTTTGCCCACGCGGTGAACGATCAGCACTTCGATACCCGGCCAACGGCCCTTCGCGGCCTCAACGATCGACTCCAGCGATTTCTCCGTCATGCCCGGATAGTGTTCGAGCTCCATGGTCTCGACCGTGCTGCCCTCGTTCAGGTCGCGTACGGTGCCGACGAAGCAGGCCACCGCGCCAATCTTCGGATTGAGCGCGCGTAACGCGGCGACCTCACGGCTCAGGTCGAAATCTTCTGTCTGGACACGGACCGTCATTGCTGTTGCCTCGATCGGCTCACCTTAGCCACCCGTCACGGGCGGGAAGAACGCGACTTCGCACCCGTCAGTAAGACGCGTGCCGGCGTCGGTCATCACGTGATTGCAGGCCATGCGCAGCGCCCGCCCCTCGGCGAGCGTCTCGGCCCAGATGCCGCCGCGCACCCGTAACCAACCGCGCACATCGCCGACGGTGGCGACGGTGTCGGGGACGTCAACTGCTTCGTCGGCGGTACCGAGCGCTTCTCGCACGCTCGCAAAGTATTTCAGCTGGATCTTCATTGGAGTCGCCGCCGCATACGGTCGGCGTCAGTTCAACAGTTCGGAAAAAGGAATGAAGCGCACGGTTTCGCCTGCGCTGATCGCGTGATTGGGCGGGTTGTCAATCAAGCCGTCGCCCCACACGGTCGAGGTCAGCACGGCCGAACTCTGGTTCGGGAACAGATCGAGGCCGCCAGCAGGGTTAATGCGCGCCCGCAGGAATTCGTTACGCCGGTCGGCCTTCGACTGCGCGAAATCGGCCCGCAGCGACAGCGCCCGCGGCGTCACCGTGCGCACGCCCATCAACCGCAGTGCGAATGGACGCACGAACAGAACGAAGGTCACGAAAGTCGACACGGGGTTACCAGGCATACCGATGAAGAAAGCCTCTGATTCGGGCCTGGACTCTGTTTCAGAACCGGCCTGCGCGGCTGGCGACCCGCCGTCTGTGGCTTCCCGAGGCGCATCGGCACGGCGCACCGCGCCAAAGGCGAGCGGCTTGCCCGGTTTCATGGCGATCTGCCACATGGACAGGCGCCCTTCCGCCTCGACCGCCGGCTTCACGTGATCTTCCTCACCCACCGACACACCGCCACTCGTGAGGATCAGATCATGCGTATGCGCAGCTTCGCGCAGCGTGGAACGGGTCGCGTCGAGGCGATCAGGCACGATGCCGTAGTCGGTCACTTCGCAGCCAAGCTTTTCGAGCAGTCCACGCAAGGTGAAGCGGTTCGAGTTATAGATGGCGCCGGGCTTGAGCGGCTGTCCCGGCATGGTCAGTTCGTCACCGGTGAAAAACACGGCCACTTTGACGCGCCGCACGACGTGCAGTTCGGCACAGCCAACCGAAGCAGCAAGACCCAGCGCTTGTGGTGTAAGACGGGTCCCGGCAGGCAGGATCACCGAGCCGCTGTGGATGTCCGCACCCTTCGCCGTAATCCACTCGCCCGCCTTCGGCATATGCAGGATCGTCACGGCGTCGCCATCCAGTTCCGTTTGCTCCTGCATGACGATCGCGTCCGCGCCCGGCGGCACCGTGGCCCCGGTGAAAATGCGCGCCGCCGTGCCAGCGGCGAGCGGCTCCGGTGCGTGCCCGGCGGGAATGCGCTGGGAGACCGGCAAGCGGCGCTCACCTTGGGTCAGATCGGCGATGCGCACGGCATAGCCGTCCATCGCGCTGTTATTCATGGGCGGCACATCCAGCGGCGAGACCACGTCCGCGGCCAGCACGCGGTTGAGTGCTTCGAGCGTGGGCAGCGTTTCAGTGCCCTCCACTGCGCGGGCTGCGCCGAGCAATGTCGCGAGGGCGTCGGCGGTCGAAATCATGGGGGCGCGAGGCGCGGAAGACGGGGGCGTGGACATCGGTCTGGAGGCGCGGGAATCCGAAAAGACCATTGTAGCGGGCCGCGGGGTTGCTGGGGTTACGTGGCTGGCCATGGTGCGCGCCTGCGCCAGACAGCGCTCGCACCATGGCCGGTTCATGTTTTCACCTACCCCGGTCAGCGAGTAGCGCCGCTACGCAACACCGTCGGCGCTCACGCTCAACCGCCTCTTATTCGCCCGTATGCGCGACCACAAAGTCCTTCACACGCTGCGCGTCCGCCGGCAGCACCTCGAAGCGCTGCGGCAACGCCTCGATCCCGGAAAACGCCGCCGGCCGCTCCGGTTCGCGCAGCAACGCTTCACGGATCGTTTCGCCGAATTTGATAGGCTGCGCCGTTTCCAGCACGATCATCGGAATGCCCGGTTGCAGGTGCTCGCGCGCGACTTTCAGACCGTCAGCCGTATGCGTGTCGATCATCGTGTCGTAGCGTTCGAACACGTCGCGGATCGCCTCGACGCGGTCGGCATGGCTGCTGCGCCCGGACACGAAGCCGAACTCCTTGACCCGCGCGAAATCGCCGCTCGCGGCCAGATCGAAGCCGCCCTTCTCTTCGACATCGCGGAACAACTGCAACACCCGCGCCGGATCGCGACCCAGCAGATCGAACACGAAGCGCTCGAAGTTCGATGCCTTCGAAATGTCCATGCTCGGGCTGCTGGTGTGATACGTCTCGGCCGCCTTGCGCACGCGGTAGATGCCGGTGCGGAAGAACTCGTCGAGCACGTCGTTTTCGTTGGTGGCGACCACCAGCTTCTCGATGGGCAGGCCCATCATGCGTGCAATGTGGCCCGCGCAGACGTTGCCGAAATTGCCCGACGGCACCGTGAACGAGACGCGCTCGTCGTTGGTCCGGGTCGCCTCGAAATAGCCCTTGAAGTAGTACACGACCTGAGCCACCACACGCGCCCAGTTGATCGAATTGACCGTGCCGATCTTGTACTTCGCCTTGAATGCGTGATCGTTCGAGACGGCCTTGACGATGTCCTGGCAGTCGTCGAACACCCCTTCCACTGCGAGATTGAAAATGTTCGGATCCTGCAGGCTGTACATCTGCGCGGTTTGAAACGCGCTCATCTTCTTGTGCGGCGAGAGCATGAAGACGCGAATGCCCTGCTTGCCGCGCATCGCGTATTCCGCCGCGCTGCCCGTGTCTCCAGAGGTTGCACCGAGGATGTTGAGCGTCTCGCCGTGCTTGGCCAGCGCGTACTCGAACAGGTTGCCGATCAACTGCATCGCCATGTCCTTGAACGCCAGCGTCGGGCCATTGGACAGTTCCAGCAGCAACAGCGGCGCGCCATTCTCGACGCCCAGCGTCTTGAGCGGCGTGATCTGCGCGGCGCTTTCATCGTCGCGCACGTTGCAGTAGGTCTGCGCCGTGTACGTGCGGCGCGTCAGCATCCGCAGATCTTCGGCCGGAATGTCGTCGCTGAATTTCGACAGGATCTCGAAGGCCAGATCCGCATACGACAGCGTGCGCCAACGCGCGAGCTCATCGGCCGAAACCCGCGGATATTCCGCCGGCAGATACAGCCCGCCATCTTTCGCAAGACCGCCGAGCAGGATGTCGGAAAACGTATGGCGCTCGCCGACACCGGCGCCGCGCGTAGAAAGGTAGTTCATGTCAGTCTCATGCCTAGTTCAGTGCTTCCATGCGCAGCTTGGTGACCTGCGACACAACGGTCTTCAGCGCCTCGATATTCTTGATCGCCGCATTGACGTACTTTTCGACCGTCTCGTGTGTGATCAGGATGATGTCGGTTTCGCCCTTGCCGTTGGCGTCGACCTGCTCCGATTCCTTCTGCAGCAGCGCGTCGATGGAGATGCCCGTGTCGGCGAGGATGCGCGTGATATCGGCGAGCACGCCAGTCACATCGGCCACCCGCAGACGCAAGTAATAGCTGCTCGTCACTTCGTCGATTGGCAGGATGGGGGTGCTCGACAGGCTATCCGGCTGGAACGCCAGATGCGGTACGCGATGCTCCGGATCAGCGGTGTGCAGGCGCGTCACGTCCACCAGATCGGCCACCACCGCCGAAGCGGTCGGCTCGGCGCCCGCGCCCTTGCCGTAGTAGAGCGTCGTGCCCACCGCGTCGCCATGCACGACGACTGCGTTCATCGCGCCTTCCACGTTTGCCAGCAGGCGTTTTTCCGGAATCAGCGTCGGATGCACGCGCAGTTCGATGCCCTTGTCGGCACGGCGCGCAATGCCCAGCAGCTTGATCCGGTAGCCGAGTTCCTCAGCGTATTTAATGTCGATCGCGGCCAGCTTGCTGATGCCTTCGACGTACGCCTTGTCGAACTGCACCGGCACGCCAAACGCGATCGCGCTCATGATGGTCGCCTTGTGCGCGGCGTCGACCCCTTCGATATCGAAGGTCGGATCGGCTTCTGCGTAACCCAGTTCCTGGGCCGCCTTCAGTGCCGTCGCAAAGTCCAGCCCGCGGTCACGCATCTCCGACAGGATGTAGTTGGTCGTGCCGTTGATGATGCCGGCAATGTACTGGATCCGGTTGGCGGTCAGCCCTTCGCGCAATGCCTTGATGATCGGAATGCCACCCGCCACGGCCGCTTCGAACGCCACCATCACGCCATTGCTGCGGGCCGCTTCGAAGATCTCCGTGCCGTGCACCGCGAGCAGCGCCTTGTTGGCCGTGACCACATGCTTGCGATTGGCGATGGCGCGCAGCACCAGTTCGCGCGCAATGCCCGTGCCGCCGATCATTTCCGCGACGATATCGATCGACGGATCGTCGACCACCGCGGAGAAGTTATCGGTGATCTCCACCGTGCCGGCTTCATTGCCGAGCGCGACGGTCGCCTTGGCCGGATTGCGCACGGCAATGCGCGCAATCTCGATGCCGCGTCCGGCGCGTCGTTTGATTTCTTCCTGGTTGCGGCGCAGTACCGTGAAGGTGCCGCTGCCCACCGTGCCGAAGCCCAGCAGTCCAACTTTGATCGGTTCCATGCAGCGTGTGTTTTCTAGTAAGGATTAAGGGAAACAGGGGTCGAGTCTGTCGCGCGCGAAATGTGTCGGGCACTTCAGACCGTGTGACGTTTTCGGTAGCCGTCGAGGAAGCGGGCGATCCGGTTGATCGAATCGGCCAGATCGTCGACGTTCGGCAAAAACACCACGCGGAAATGGTCCGGCGTCTTCCAGTTAAAGCCCGTGCCCTGCACGAGCAGCACCCGTTCGGCGAGCAGCAGTTCGAGAATGAACTGCTGGTCGTCCTGGATCGGGTACATCTTCGGGTCGAGGCGCGGGAACATGTAGAGCGCCGCTTCCGGCTTCACGCAGGTCACGCCGGGGATGGCCGTCAGCATGTCATACGCGAGCTGGCGCTGTTTGTACAGGCGCCCGCCCGGCAAGATCAGGTCGTTGATGCTCTGGTAGCCGCCCAGCGCGGTCTGGATCGCATACTGGCCGGGCACGTTCGGACACAGCCGCATTGACGCCAGAATGCCGAGCCCTTCGAAATAGTCTTTTGCGCGACGGCGATTCTCGCCGGTGAGCCCCGAAATAAACATCCAGCCGGCGCGATAGCCGCACGAACGATAGCTTTTCGACAGGCTGTTGAAGGTGACCGTCAGCACGTCTTCCGAAAGCGCCGCCACCGAGGTATGCGGCTTGCCGTCGTAGATGATCTTGTCGTAGACCTCGTCCGCGAAGATCACGAGGCCATGCTGGCGCGCGATCTCGATCAGGCTCAGCAGCATCTCGTCCGAATACAGTGCGCCGGTCGGATTGTTCGGGTTGATGATGACGAGCGCGCGCGTATTCGGCGTGATCCTCGCGCGGATGTCGTCCAGGTCCGGCATCCAGTTGGCCGCTTCATCGCAGACGTAATGCACCGGCGTGCCGCCAGAGAGGCTTACGCCGGCCGTCCACAGCGGGTAGTCCGGTGCGGGCAGCAACACTTCGTCGCCGTCGTTCAGCAGGCCCTGCAGCGCCATCACGATCAGTTCCGAGGCGCCATTGCCGATGTAAATATCGTCCAGTTCGACGCCATGCACGCCCTTTTGCTGGGTGTAATGCATGATCGCCTTTCGCGCGGCGAACACACCTTTCGAGTCGGAATAGCCTGACGAGCCAGGCAAATTCAGAATCATGTCCTGAATGATCTCGTCGGGCGCGTCGAACCCAAACGGCGCCAGATTGCCGATATTCAGCTTGATGATGCGATGGCCTTCTTCTTCGAGCCGCTTCGCATGTTCGAGGACGGGCCCGCGGATGTCGTAACAGACATTCAACAGCTTGTTGGATTTGAGAATCGGTTTCACGGCGGGCACTTCATCCTGGGTAAGTAAGCGGGGCAAACCCACAACACGCGGGCACGGGACGTCGGGGTGCAAAGCGGGCGATCCATGCACACGCTCGCGGATCAGTCTGATTCACGCTCGCCGCGGATTGCGCGGAGCTCACCGAAAAAAGGGGCGCCATATGCTGGCTGAAGCCAAACGTTTTGAAACTTCGTCCCTGCAACCGGCAACGCCGAGCCGTCCGTCATGTTCTCACAGTCACGGCCGGCACTTCGGAATGGCGTGCTGCGGCAATGGTTACGCTGAGGCAATCCACGGCGCGACCGCAGCGCCCGCTGATTGTCCACAACCGCCACATGACGTGGCAACTGACATCCTGCGCCACACTTTAAGGCGGTCTTCAGGGAAGGCCTGGTAAGCTGCCCGGTCGCAACGTTTGGCGACGCCCGAACCGGCGCGTTGGCGGTGTTCGGCACCCCATCCGGTCGCGGCTTATGGCGGCGAGCGAAGCAAGGGGCGCGGGTGGGCGGCTAAAAAGTTATAATTTAGCGGATTTTGGCCGACTTCCGCAATGCACCAAACGCTTGCTGAAGCCCTATCGGCCGCTTCGGGTCCCATTTGCGAGGCCGTTTGCTCATCTCCGACGGCAGCCCGCGCATGACGCTGCGAAGGAAAACGCCTGGTTGGCGAACGGCCGAGCCACTTTTCCTGATGATCTCGCAGGCAGCGCGAAGCGGCAGGTTTGGGGGCAATCAAGACGACTTCGGACGACTTCGGAAAACCAATTTGAAATTGCACCAGGATTCCAGCGGCGCCTTGAACACCGTGACCGGTTACGGCGCCGACTTTGTCGAAATCAATCTTCAGCGCCATGAGGGCAGCATTCTTGTGCTGCCGGAGGCGCCTGTCATCCCGTGGCCGGTGTCTTCGTTCGAAGCACTGACGCCCGAGCATTTCGAAATGTTGATTGCACCGGCGCCAGAGGTGGTGGTGTTCGGCAGTGGCGAGCGGCTGCGTTTCCCGCATCCCCGGCTGACTGCCGCGTTGGCCGCCCACCGGATCGGCATCGAAACCATGGACTTCAAGGCTGCTTGCCGCACGTACAACATTCTGATGGCCGAGGGCCGCAAAGTCGCGGCAGCTTTACTGATCGAAGCATAATCACGCCGCGCAACTGGCCTTTCGGCAGATCGGCAAGCGTGCGGCAATAACGTAAACTGCGCAGCGGTCATGGCGAACAGGAGCACGCGTTCCGGAAAACGCTGGTTGTGGCAACGACTGGCGCCAGCTGGCCCGATGAACACTCACTGTCAGCGAGCGGCGATCAACAGGAGCGACTGGCCGTCCAGAAGACCCGGTCCGAAAGCACCCAGGTTTCAGGATGTGCAGGATGGCAAGTGCCGGTCCGGCGCTCTGGCCGCAGCAGACTGGCCGCTGCGCCACGTGTGTCCCTGACAGCACCTTAACAACACCACTACGCTGCTTCGCGGCGTCGCAACAAACAGGCTAACCATCCATGAACGATATGCCGTCCAGGCTACCGCTCAACCGCACCGTCCTCCTGCTGCTGGTGATCGCCCTCGCCGTGATCTGGTTTGTGCCGCTCGGCTGGCGCCACCTGCTGCCAAGCGACGAAGGTCGCTACGCGGAAATGGCGCGCGAAATGTTCCTCACCGGCGACTGGATCACCCCTCGCTACAACGGCTACAAGTACTTTGAGAAGCCACCGCTGCAAACCTGGCTGAACGCGCTGACGTTCGCGTGGTTCGGCATTGGCGAATGGCAGGCGCGTCTCTATACGGCCCTGACTGGCTTTGCCGGCGTACTGCTGATCGGCTACACCGGCGCGCGCGTGTTCAACGCCGCCACCGGCGTCTTCGCGGCCATCGTGCTCGCGACCTCGCCGTACTGGAATCTGATGGGCCACTTCAACACGCTCGACATGGGCCTGTCGTTCTGGATGGAGTTGACGCTGTGCGCCTTGCTGCTGGCCCAGCGTCCCAACCTCCCCACCGGGCAGGTGCGTCTCTGGATGTGGGTCTGCTGGGCGTCGATGGCGTTCGCGGCGTTGTCCAAGGGTCTGGTCGGCCTGATCCTGCCGGGCGCGGTGCTGGTGCTGTACACCCTGATTGCCCGTGACTGGGCCATCTGGAAGCGGCTGCATCTGATCGGCGGCCTGATCCTGTTCTTCGCGATCGCCACCCCCTGGTTCGTGCTGGTGCAGCAACGTAACCCGGAGTTTCTCAACTTTTTCTTTATCGTCCAGCAGTTCCAGCGCTATCTGACGCCCGAGCAGAACCGTCCGGGGCCGTTCTACTATTTCGTGCCGGTCATTCTCGTGGGCTTCCTGCCGTGGCTATCCGTGAGCGTGCAGAGCTTGCGCCACGCGCTGCGCCTGCCGCGTCAGCCGAACGGCTTTTCACCCGTCATCATGTTGCTGGTCTGGACAGGCTTCATTTTCCTGTTTTTCAGCGCGTCGCATTCGAAACTGATCTCCTATACGCTGCCTGTCGCACCGGCGTTGGCCATGGTGATTGGCCTGTATCTGCCGCTCGTCACGGCGCACCAGCTACGCCGTCATCTGGCTGGCTACGCCTTGTTCCTGATCGTCGCTGCCTTTGTGGCGCTGTTCATGGGCCGCTTCGGCGATGCCCGCAATCCCACTGAGCTGTACGTCGCCTATCGAACCTGGGTATTGGCAGCGCTCGGCACCGCATTCGTTCTGACGCTCGCTGCGATGTGGCTGAACCGTCATAGCCGCGCGGGGATCGTTGGCGCCACGGCGATGTTCGGCGCCGCCTGGCTGCTGCTCGGCACCATCGCCGGCACGGGACATGACGTGTTCGGCCGCCTGAGTTCGGGCGCGCCGCTCGCTCCCGCCATCAAGGCGGCGATCGCCAAACTGCCGCCGGATACGCCGTTCTACTCGGTCGGCGTGCTGGATCACACGTTGCCGTTCTACGTCGATCACACGATGATCATGGTCGAACACGCGGACGAACTGGCTTTTGGCGTGTCGGTGGAGCCGCAGAAATGGGTGCCCACGGTCGCCGGGTGGCTCAAACGTTGGGACGCCGAGCGCTACGCGCTCGCCCTTCTGCCTCCGGCACGTTACGACGAATTGCTCGCGCAGCACGTCCCCATGCAGATCGTCGCCCGCGACTCGCGCCGCGTGATCGTGGAAAAACCGCAGCCGTAACCCCATATCTGGACCTGAACCTTTGATGAACCCAATTTCGCTCTTTTGCATCCTCGCCGGCGTCGCGCTGAACGCCACTGCGCAGTTGTTGCTCAAAGCCGGTACGAATGCCGTTGGACACTTCGAATTCAGCCGTGCGAACATCCTGCCCATTGGCTTCAAGCTGGCCACGCAATTGCCGATCATTGGCGGCCTTGGTTGCTATGTGATCAGCGTGGCCGTGTGGGTGATCGGGCTGTCGCGGGTGGACGTGTCGATTGCGTATCCGATGCTGTCGCTAGGCTATGTCGTCAACGCCTTCGCCGCGTGGTATCTGTTCGGCGAAGTGCTGTCGATACAGCGGCTGGTCGGGATCGGCATCATCCTGATCGGGGTTGTCGTGCTGGCGCGCAGCTAGCCGACGATTGGCCCGCATTGGTTCGCACAGGCCGTTTTTAGTGTTTGCACCACTCGGTCCGGTTTGCCGGGCCCGGTGACGAGGTATGGGAGGCTGGCAGCAGGTGTGAGGGCAAATCAGGCATGAGCCGGGCGTAAGTCAGACACCAGCCAGACACCAGCCAGGCATAAGCCGTGTAAAAGCTGGTAAGCACTGCGCGTTCGCGATGCCTCAAGCGCCCAATGCCACCTTGCCCGCCGAAGTATCCTTGCCGTTTGCCACTGTCGCAGGTTGTAGCCCTATTTTTTTCGAGCGAAGCATTCATGAACCAGTCATCCGTCCCATTTTTGCCGTTTGTCCGCCCGGAAATCGATGAAGAGACGATCCAGGGCGTCGCGGACGTGCTCCGCTCCGGCTGGATCACGACCGGCCCGCAAAATCAGAAGTTCGAAGCGGCGCTGTCGGAATTCTGCGGCGGCCGCCCGGTGCGCACGTTCAATTCGGGCACCGCGACGCTCGAAGTCGGTCTGCGCATTGCCGGCGTGGGCGAAGGCGACGAAGTCATCACGACGCCCGCGTCGTGGGTCGCCACCAGCAATGTGATCTATGAAACGGGCGCGACACCGGTATTCGTGGATATCGATCCGGCCACCCGCAACATCGACCTCGGGCTGCTCGAAAAAGCCATCACGCCGCGTACCAAGGCGATCATGCCCGTGTATCTGTCCGGGCTGCCGGTCGATATGGACCGCCTCTACGCCATCGCCCGCGCCCACAAGCTGCGCGTGATCGAAGACGCGGCGCAGGCGTTCGGTTCGACCTGGAAAGGCGAGCGTATCGGCAAGCTCGGCGACATCGTTTCGTTCAGCTTCCATGCCAACAAGAATCTGACGTCGATCGAAGGCGGCGCGCTGGTGGTGAATAACGAGGACGAAGCAATCCTCGCCCAGAAGTACCGGCTGCAAGGTATTACCCGCACCGGCTTCGACGGAATGGATTGCGATGTGCTTGGAGGCAAATACAATCTCACGGATGTCGCCGCGCGGGTCGGCCTCGGGCAATTACCGCATCTGGAGCGTTTTCTCGCCCAGCGCAAGAAGCTCGTGCGGGCATATTTCGCGGGTCTTCAAGGCGGCGCGGCGGTCAAGCTGGGAATCGGTCTGCCGCTTGCTGATTTTGAAAACAGTAACTGGCACATGTTCCAGATCACGCTGCCGCTCGAGAAGCTGTCGCTCGACCGAGCTGGTTTCATGGGCGAACTGAAGGAGCGCGGTATCGGTTCAGGCGTTCATTACCCCGCTATCCATCTGTTCTCGCTGTACCGGGCGCGCGGCTTCAAGGAAGGGATGTTCCCGCATGCGGAGCGCTTTGGCGCGACCACGGTCACACTGCCGCTCTTCACGCTGATGAACGAAGACGACGTGGTGCGGGTATGCCGCGCGGTCAATGAAATTTGCGAACAATACGGAAAATAAGCAGAAATGAGTCAAACGGAACATCGCTCCCCGATGTCTGCTGCGCCGGAGGTCTCGGTCATCATCCCGGTGTACAACGAGGAGGCCGGACTGGCCGCGCTGTTTGCGCGCCTCTACCCGGCGCTCGACGCCCTCGGCACTGGCTATGAAGTGATCTTCATCAACGACGGCAGCCGCGACAAATCCGCGGCGCTGCTGGCCGAACAGTTCCGGCATCGGCCGGATACGACGCGTGTGATCCTGCTGAACGGCAACTACGGCCAGCACATGGCGATCCTCGCCGGCTTCGAGCAGTCGCGCGGCGAGATCGTCATCACGCTCGACGCCGATCTGCAAAATCCGCCGGAAGAAATCGGCAAGCTGGTTAGCAAGATGCGTGAAGGCTACGACTACGTGGGCACGATCCGTCTGCAGCGCCAGGACAGCCTGTTTCGCCGCAAGGCCTCGCGGGCGATGAACCGTCTGCGCGAGCGCATTACCCGCATCAAGATGACTGACCAGGGCTGCATGCTGCGCGCCTATAGCCGGCACATCATCGACACGATCAACCGCTGCGGCGAAATCAACACCTTCATTCCGGCGCTTGCCTATACGTTCGCGCAGAATCCGGTGGAAATCGAGGTCGCCCACGAAGAACGCTTCGCCGGTGAATCAAAGTACTCGCTCTACAGCCTGATCCGCCTGAACTTCGATCTGGTGACGGGCTTCTCGGTCGTGCCACTGCAATGGTTGTCGTTTATCGGCGTGATCCTGTCGCTCGGCTCCGCGGCGCTGTTCGTGCTGCTG
>FTKM01001970.1_pt1 | contig 12719 bp, 18 predicted proteins | sample 1658051 | NCBI WGS metagenome assembly FTKM01 (sample SAMEA3914794, study PRJEB12502) | metagenome | biome: forest; material: soil | place: Canada | collected 2011-07-05 | depth 0.1 m | reverse complement strand
CGGGGCTTACTGAACTGCTGAAGGACAAACCTTCTATGGCAACCGTCGATTACCTTATTGACCATGGCAAATATTTGAGAGCATAACTATGCAAGTAGGTAACATCAAGCTCGACGGATTCAAGAAGTACCACAAGCCGCAGGGCAGGATCGTCATTCTTGGATTCGGTTCTGTCGGGCAGACGGTGTTGCCCTTGGTACTTCGTCACTTTGACATTGATAGCCACAACGTCATTGTCGTGGACAAGAAGCAACATTCCCTGTTCGACAAGTACCGACCGGTAGTACCCTTCGTTCTCCAGGAGGTGACTAGGGATAACATTGACCGGGTGCTATCAAAACTCCTTCACCCAGGTGACCTCCTGATTAACGTCAGTCTCAACATTGACGGCATCCAGATAGTCCAGTGGTGTCTTGACCACGATGTCATGTACATTGATACTTCCATTGAACGGTGGCCTGATGAACAAGATGAAACGATTGATGATCCTGGTAAGCGCACTCTTTATGACACGCACCAGGAGATACGCCAAGCCGTCGGCGACTCCAAGGGAAGAGCAACTGCTCTGGTCACCAACGGCGCCAACCCAGGACTCGTTACTTACTTCGTTAAGCGGGCACTGCTAAACCTGGCTAACCACACGAAACTCCGATTGCCCCGGCCCCCTAAGTCGAAGGATGACTGGGCGTACCTGGCTGAGGCATTGGATGTGAAAGTCATCCAGGTCGCAGAGCGTGATACACAGGTTCTACGCGAGCCCAAGCAGCCTAACGTATTCTGCAACACTTGGTCCTGTGAGGGGTTCTGGGCCGAGGGTCGTGCGCCTTCTGAAATGGGTTGGGGTACTCACGAAGACCCAGAAGGTCCCTTGGGCGGTATGGTTCAACTCAAGGGGCCAGGTAACGCAGCCTTCATTAACCGTCCTGGTGTATCTACTTTGGTAAAGTCGTGGGTTCCCAGCGGTCCATTCAACGGCATGTGTATCCAACACAGCGAGGCCGTTACGCTGTCGGACTATCTGACCACGCCCGACCACTCGTATCGACCGACGGTGTACTATGCGTATCAACCGTGTGATGCCGCCCTGGTCTCTGTGCATGAAATGCGCCACGCGGAGCTCCAGTTCCATCGCAAAACCCGTATCCTAAAGAACAGCATTCATTCGGGTAGGGACGAACTAGGCGTCTTGCTCCTGGGACATAAGGCCAATGCGTACTGGTATGGTTCTAGGCTAAGCATTGACGAGGCACGGGCCTTAATACCTGGTGAATCTGCTACCTCGCTCCAGGTTGGGGCGTCGATCTTAGGCGCCCTGGTCTGGATGTTCAAGAACCCTAAAGAAGGCTACCGCGAACCGGAGTCTCTGCCCCACGAGGAAGTGCTGAAGGTTGCTGAACAATACCTAGGCCCCTTGGTCGGTGTTAAGAGTGATTGGTCCCCTAACAAAGAACGATCAGGTCTCTATCCTAAGAAGGTGGATGACGAGAATCCGTGGTCCTTCGAAAACTTCCGAGTAGATCCTACCTAATGAAAAAGTTTGTACTTAACTGGGCGCATGACCTGGTTCACAACCCCTGGGTATTCGGACTAGAACTTCTGGGCACCGTCAGCGCTATGCTGGCCGCCACTATCCTAGCCTGGTACGTGCCCCAGCCTCCGTTTCTGCTTGTGTACGGGCTGTACATCCTGGGATCCACCTGTTTGGCCGTAGCTTCATATCTGAGACACAACGGCTTCTGGTGGATGCTATCTGTGTTCTTTGTCTCAATCGACATCCTTGGTGTCTACCGACTACTACGTTAAGGAGCTTCGACAATGCCTACTAACCAAACCAAACACCACCCCGTTCAAATCAAGGCCACCGCACGCCTCAAGGCCACTGCTGGTTCGCAGGAAGAGATGGATAAGTTTCATAACGACGGTACAGAAGACAATGAACCGCAGGACTTTGCCTCCCAGGTCTTCGACGCCGAGGGCATGAATGCCGACAAGGGCGGCTTTATAAAGAATAAGTAAATACAAGCTATAACCACGATATACCTTCCTTGCCCTTTTATTTTAGGAAACACAATGAGCCTCAAATCCGACAAGTGGATCCGACGCATGGCCGAGTCGCACAAGATGATCGAGCCGTTTGCGCCCGATCAGGTCCGCGTTTCCGAAGACGGAAAGATTGTCAGCTATGGCACTTCGAGCTATGGGTACGATATCCGTGTCGCCGACGAATTCAAAATCTTCACCAACGTGAATTCAACTGTTATTGATCCAAAGAATTTTGACGCGCGTAATTTCGTGGACTTCAAAGGACCGGTATGTATCATACCGCCGAACTCCTTTGCACTGGCCCGCACTGTGGAATATTTCCGAATTCCTCGGGAGGTGCTTACAGTGTGCTTGGGTAAGTCGACCTACGCTCGTTGTGGTATCATTGTCAACGTAACGCCCTTTGAACCTGAATGGGAGGGCTACGTTACGCTAGAGTTCTCCAACACAACTCCGTTGCCGGCAAAGATTTACGCTAACGAAGGATGCGCACAAGTGCTGTTCTTCTCTGGTGACGAGGTGTGTGAGACTTCCTACGCGGACCGCGGAGGCAAGTATCAGGGGCAGGGTCCCACCCCGGTTGTAGCAAGACTATAGGTGACCGTAGCCTTCGGTTCCCCTAGAAATTCTGCGACGTAGAGTGTCAGGGTGTATACCGAGGGCCTCCGCTGCCTCGTGGAGGGAGGGAAAGACTTTTCCTTCCGCCTGGCATTTCTTCCTATTAGTTAGGCGGAGTTTTTGTTTCTGCTCTTCTGACATAGGAACACCTTTATTTGGACTGACCTTGCCTAGCTTTGCTGCTCTCAATTTTTCTTTAGTTTCGTTACTATGTTCCTTTCCAAAGAATCCATTGTTGGAACCTTGTTGCTTCTGACTCATCATCCTCTTGGATTCCTCACTATGAATTTTTCCTAGACGGGCGCGCCCTATCTTTGCCTTAGTCTCATCAGTGTGTTTCTTTCCTAAGAAAGTCTTTCTCCCCTTAGACGCTTTACCAATTTTCTCTCGAGTAGCCTTTGAAGGATTAATAAGACCATCGCCTCCGTCGGTTAGATTGGTAAGGGGTCCGAGCCCGTGGTCACGCCGACCAATCCTTTGTATTAGTGTGCATTCAAAGTCAAGAGCTTGACGTTCGGTTAACTGATATTTCTTCACACAATACTCTACCTTAAGGCCTTGTCGTTCTATTTTTGCAATCTTTCTAGCCTTAAATGGATTAGAGGTTTCACCGCTATGGTGATGGGTAAACCGATTACCTTTACCCTTTCCAATGTAGAAAGGTTCGAAGTCGAAAACCCATTTACCATATCGGAATTTTCCAATTTTAGACGGATCTAATAGAGCATAGACGTAAAACACTTTCTTGCGAGAGGTTTTACCGGCACCAGCGGATCTGGACATGAGATATCCTTTATTTTTAAAATATAAAATTGGACATCAGGAGTTAACACTTCCCTGCTTTTAAAAACAGAGCAACAGGGCGTAACGCTCCCCCGAACGTAATCAGGATTGAAGGATCACTCAATGCAACACAGTCACTACCAGTTCACCAAGGCCGCTGAGATTAAAACCTTTGTGACCGAGACTTGCCAGGACCGCAAGTATACCGATATCATGAAAGCCCACATGTGGGAAGTCATCCAGGAAGCTATGGGGCCTATCAAGGCTCGTATGAAACCTAGTTGGGAATTCCACTACATGGAGCAGTCGGTAACCCTGCGCTCCAAATCCAAGTCGCACTCGATCAAGGTCACGATGGGTTGTGAGGTCTTTATCGACGTTCGCCTGAAGAATAAAATCGACTTTCGGTCCACCAAGTATTCAGGTCGCTCTATAGAGGACGCTGTTGCGGCGTTCAAGTTGGCTATGGAAGACTATCTATTGCCGGTGTCGGTGTTGCATTGAGTTGAGAAACAAAAGGGCTGCCTTCGGGTGGCCCTTTTCCTTTTCGGGCGCGGTTTAACCGTGAATTTGATCCTAGTGAATCACCAAGGAGAATTCCGTGCCAACCGTATTCAGAACCAACAACTTATCGGCCGGTTACCTCGCTCCAGTACCTACCTGACTTTATGTGTGATATGGTTGTGCTGGAAACGCTGTACTCAGCCGCTATGTCTTTTACCAATTTGCCTGCCTTAAGGCGCTTATCTATTCCTCGCACCTGTTTGTTGGTTAACTTAGCGCTTGACGTGTTTTCGCCTGTAGCAAAAACTTTATTGTTTCTCCCCTTAGCGAACATGTCCTGAGTGTTTTCTTTATAGGTACCCCACCGAAGATTTTTAAGCCTATTGTTTGTGGGGGTGTCATCCAAATGCATACCTACATGGTTCTTCGATGGACGGGGGCCTCGGAAAGCACCTAACACTAGGTGATGAACCAAGTGCTGGTTTTGGATTTTGCTGCCTTCTTTGTACAGTCCTATCTGCATGTATCCCGCATTAATCAATGTAGCCTTGAGTTCGCGTGACGGCCACCAGCGAAGCCCGTTCTTTGACAGTGGATGTTTTGCCCAACGTCCTATGGTACGTAGGCGCCCACGGTTTGACACTTCATATCGAGACTCATAACCAACTACAGCTTTCCATTTTTCCATGTTATCTCCAATAACAGTAATCACCTGCCAAATTAAATTGGAGGAATTATGCCTACAGTTTTTAGGACAAATAATCGCATACTGCCCGCTAATGCCCGAGCTGCCGACGTGGCTGAGCGTATGGTAAGGGACATCATACCGGTGCAGCAACGTCGGTACTATGACGCTTTTCGGGTCCAGGGCATCCAGTGTATCCATTACTCACGCCTCGATCAAGGTCGACGGTGCTCGTGCAACGCCTCCGGTAAGATACTGAACGGTTTGCTGAACGAGGAAGGAAAGGCCAGCTCGTCGACGATCAACCAGATTATCAACGGCAGCATGAGCTTTGAAGTCATCCCCTACGAGGAAGGTTACGACAGCAACCGTCCAGATGAAGCTTCGCCCTACGCTACGGTTAACAAACACCAGGGTGTGTTCGATCGAGTACGGGCTACTGATGGTACACCGTTTGAACATACCTATGAAGAAGGTACAGAGGCTTTCGGTGATGATGGTCCCCTTCAAAAGGTAGATATTGACGAGCTCCTAGGAGACGTTGACATTACTTCCTACGGCATGTCTGACGTCGCCTGTCCAGTGTGCTTTGGTTCTGGTTTCGTCGGCGGGTTTGCTCCGTTCCACAGCTACCGTCATGTTATGGCTTGCACCGATGTAGTATCCGTTGGGGGACAACTTGACCTGGTTAAGCGCCCCTACTCGGTTCAAGAGGCAACAAGTTGGTCTGCCAAAATCACCCTTCCCCGAGGTGCGTTGGCCATAGAGTCGTTCAAGGTATGGAACTACACAACGGTAGTACCCACCACGTGGACTATCGACGGGGTGCCCGTCACAACCGATAAGCAGATACTAGCCTTCTGCAATGGTCACCCTCACCTTGTCCAGGCAACCTTCGCTGGTCCGCGATCCTTCTCCCACGTGGAGATCCAGTTCACCATGAGCAGCGAAAGCCTGTACTTCGAGTTCCCGAAGCGTCCGCTGTCAGCAGACACCTCGTTGCTTGAACGTATGGAACCTTTCCAGATTGTCATGTCGCCTAACATTCCGAGGCTCAACGCCCAGGACGTTATCGTTGAGTCGCAATTAGGTAAGGCGCTGGTTGTCCAGACCGTTAATCCCTGGCAATCCCGAGACCTCAACGTCCTAGGCCCCGAGTGCAATGTCAGGGTTACCCAACCTCAGGAATTGTATCGCCTCCTACCCGCCCGCGGTCGAGTACCAGATGCACAGCCTTCGACTGCCATGGTCAGGGACAACGTGCGGGGTATCTACAGGACTTGATACCCGAATTTCATCGAATCACTAATGCCCCGACCTGGATATGAAGATCAAAGCCCTTGCTCGATTACAGGCTACGGCCTCTGAGGTTCTAGAGGTCCCGCCCTTTCGATACGTGAATGACGTTCAACGTTATCTGGACCAGCTACGCCATAGGCTGGCCGACTTGACCTCTGTGGTCAAGGTTCAACAGGAACAACTGGCCAAGCTTAAAGTCCCTACGCCGGTCCGGGCTTCATTGGCTGAGATAAACAAGAAGGTAGCACCTGGTATTAGGAAGCTGGAGAAGCAATATGGTTTGATCCAGGATCTACACGAACTGTACCGTGCACTGGATTCCGTAGACAGCCAGTTCCATCTACAATTCGATGAACGCCAGGGCCAGATTTATGAAGGCGTAGAGTCCTCCTTAAAGGGTCTCAAGGCAGACATAGAGGCACAGATGCGCCTGGTCTTTGATTTCTTACGCGAAGTCGCGGACAAGCATGTTCCTTCCAAGTTCAGGACGTTTATGAACTCGGTATCGTCTGCCATCGAACACCAGGTACCTGAGGCTCGGATCAAGAAGACTTTCCTATATGCGTCCACTTGCCCGAAGGGATCACTGGTCTTCACGTTCTACCTATACCTGGTAGGCGAGTCGGAAGAAGACCACATATACGTTAGCGTCCAGTGGGTAGTAGGCCAGTTGACGTATGTCCAGGTTAACCATGAGTTTGCCACACCGGATGAGCTTTACGAAGCCGGTCCCGGTACAGAAGCCGACACTGCTAATGAGGCAGTTAAGATGGCTCTCCAACTCTTGAATGGCGAAGGTCTTAGGACCGAGAATGCCCGTGGTCCGCAACGAACCCAGAACTATGAAGGTAATCCTGAGGCGGTGGCCTCTTTGGCCTCTGCACTGTCCTACCTATAACGAGAGATTAACATGCACTATACCGTCAATGCTGCATCGCGCCTTGTAGAATCAGCCACGTGGTTTGATTCCCTGTCAGACTTCCAGAAGAAAGAATACATCAAGGAACATCCTGATTCTAAATATGCCTCAGGCTACCATCCCAGTTCGGACAAAGAAGGTTCTGGGGATGACGTTGAACTCGAGGGCGACGAGCACGAGGCAGTAGATGTTGAAACCTTGGGTTCTAAAGTCAGGTCCTGGTTGGTAACTGCCTTGGGCGGCGAACCTAAACGTCTGTATCGGACAAAGAACGGTCTGCTCAAGAAGGCGTACTTCGATAGCGACGACGGCGGTCCGCAGCGTGAGGTTGGTTTGAAGTACAGCCAGGCGATGCTTGACTCTGGAAAGAAGTTTTCGAAGTATGGATACTGGAAGGGTAACGATACCTACGTGTATCTTACTCCGGGTGAATTCAGGGCCCTGACTCCTGAACAGAAACGAAGTGTAGACGACCGGGCCCGGGCCTATGGCATTGGTAGTAAGGACTCTAAGAAAGCGAAGAAATCTAATGTAGACCGCTACTCTAACTTTCACCAACCTAAGGTGAAGAAATGAAGGACGGCATTCTGACTTCTATTGCCAACCGCACTGGCATTCGACTACTGGCCAGCGAACAGGAACACGGCGTGGATAACATCCATGACCGTGAAAAAGAGTTCGAAGACCAGCAAATGGACAAGGCTGCTAAGGAGAAGAAAAAGCAGCCTATGAATCCGGCAATGATTCTAATGGCGACCGTTCTCAGTCACCTGAAGAACCATAAACTGAAGGCCGAGTTACCAGATGACGTAGGTAACACCATCCTGGTCCAGGCGTCTATGGCCCAGGTGTTGATGGCCTTGTCCTCCCTTGGTTGGACGCATGGACCAGAGGAAGAGGTCAAAGGTGGCCTGTACTGCTCCGGTTCGGCTGTCACCCTAGAAGGCCCCCAGAGCCTGCGGTTGCTGCAAACGTCACTTAATAAGGTCCTCGTATGTCAAGCACAAGATCCGGCCTCAATTCCGGAACCCAAACCAGAGCAGGAGAAGGCGGCCCAGTATCCTCGGGAGGACCTGGAGTATCTGGAAGACCCCGACGAGACGGAAGATCAGCCGACAGCCCCACCGACCAGATAGCTCTGGATCCTAAGGAAACAATTCCGATTGGGTTTCCTGACGGCAAGGGGTCTTCTGACCACAACGTCAATGACTATGTTCAGCCCAACATTCCCGTGCAGTCTAGAGTTATGGCAACCCTTCGGCTCAGGTTGACCGCCCAACGAATAACCGAGGGAGACAATATGACCCCTTCGGATTTTAATCGGATTAGGTCTCACGTTGAACAACGGCTTAAGAAGCAGAAACCTGTGGTCACCGACAATAAAGACGGTGTGACTACTTCCTATATAGCCGATGACAGCGGATGGGCGTTTTACATGGAAGACCAAGGTCGTACAGTTGCTGTCCTAGACGTGGGATTCCATAAGCACATATACGGTTCCTATGTTGATGCACCCTATCGTCAACGAGGTTATTCTACCTCCCTGTACCTGTGTGCTATCCGAATCCTAGGCGAACTCAAAAGCGATGACTCCCTAGGTACCAGTGCGCTTCGAACCTGGAAGTCTGTTGCTAGGTACCACAAGGTAGAGCTCCTTGACTACAACACGGACAAGTCGGTAAACTTCGAGTGGGGTCCCGACGCTATGCCCTTGCTAGGATCAAAGAAAGTGCCACTGACCAAGGTACCTTTGGTCTATTTCTTTAAAGCTTCCCGAGGTGAATGATGTCCACTAACTTCCTATACTGGAAAACACCTTCGCAGGATCAGGTGGTGAGCGTAGACTATAGCTCACAGATCCTCAGTGGTGAAACCGTGACGGCCGTTAGTTTAGGGGCCGTCAGTCCTCAAACCACACCTGCCCTGGTCCCTACTATCCAAGGCACGGCGACTGACGTACCCCTGCTAGTCCTTATAAGTGGTGGTGCCAACGGCTTGAGTTACGGCTTCCAGGTCCAGGTCACCACTAGCGCCCGTGTTCTAGTCCTTCAATGTGCGGTCACCGTACAGGCTAATGCGGACTTCGCACCCTACACGACTTCAAATCCCGATGCGTACCAAACGTTGATGGATGAACTAGAAGCCGGTAACGCGGCACAGGCTACTGCATTCTATTCGTTCCCGCCTAATGTAGATGCTTCAGGTGGCTTCGTTACCTGGGAGATTCTGGACCAAGACGGTACCACGTATTCGGCAGGCAACGCCTACAGCTATGAAGTCCGTACCAACGGTGTGTCTAACCGCGTGAAGGCCCTAGCTGTTATCACGATACCGTCGACGGTACCCCCGACCCTGCAAGGCCAGTCCTACCAGATCAGGTGGACGTTGCAACTTCCGGTGGACGTAGGGGTACAACCTGATATCCAGGGCTCTGGTCCCGGGAGCCAGAATACCTACTACCAGTTTGAAAACATCAAGATCGTAGGTCTCAACACTGTACCCTTGGGTGTTCAACCAACCGTAGAGATCCAAGGAGGGCCTGCCCACTTGCAGCTGGTTACGTCCAAGATGTGGGACAACGTGACTATCGAGATATGGGCTTCTGGAACTTCGCTGGGCGCTGCGGTTCCTATTCCTCTCCAGGGCAGGACTTCTGACGGCTTTTTGTATGAGGCAGTATTCGATACTTCTGCTCTCAAGGTCAGCCTTGTTCCCTACACTGTGGTTTGGCGGTACTGGTCAAGTGCCCAACCTAGTATGCAGTACCAGGAATCGACCGAACTGTTTGTCACCAACCCGTCTATGATGATGGCTGTTATGGACGTCCGGGCCTTCATCCAAAAGGCCGCTACCTCGTTGTACGGTACACCGGACATGATCTTCCCTGATCCGACTATCATGCTGTATCTGCGTCGGGGTTGCGATTACTTTAATGGTGCCTACGGTCAGTTCACGAACTTCACCATGACCAATGCACTAGGTCCCATTCGTGAGTTCTGGTTAGTTTGTGCTGAAAAGATTGCCCTTGAAGCCCAGTATGGTGCTGAAGGCGAAAAGGCGTTTAACTTCCAGGGACAAGCTATTACCCTGGACGTTGATCGTACATCCTACCTGGATAACATGATTGGTAAGCTCCAGTCACAGTTGGACAATGAGCTTAAAACCCTGAAAGTTAACCTTATCATAAAGGGCGCCACGAGCGGCGCAGGCGACGTAAACCCAGGTACCCTACAAGTTGGCGCTATAGGTGCAGTAGGTATAACACTTACGGCGGCAAGCATGTGGGGCAGGGGGTTCCCGTACGCGTCTAACGGTCTTCGCTAAAATGCGCATTCTCCAATTTAATTGTCAAGGGAAACACTATTGGAGAATGTGGTGAACGACTACTATGTGTATGCATTAATGGACCCCCGTAAACCTAGGGATAAGAAATGGCTCGGTAAGACCTTCAAGTTTCTGCCTCGGTACATAGGCAAAGGACGAGGTCCCCGGGCCAATGTCTCTGCGTTTAAGGAGCACAACTGGCTCGATAGCTCTAAGTGCCAGTGGATCCGACGGTTGCAAAAGGAAGGCCTTGAACCTTTACTGGTTTATCTAAAGAAAGACCTTGAACAGGATGAGGCGTTTGCCCTAGAACGCAAGTTCATTAGTGCCATAGGACTTAAAAAATCAAAGCACGGTCCTTTGTTTAACCAATCAAAAGGCGGCGAGGGCGGCAACCGCGTTACCCCTGAGGTTATTGCTGCCTACAAAAAGGCATTGAAAAACCGAGGCAAGGAACTTGTGCTTACGGGCACCTACAGAAACCCTCAGGAGTACGTTGACCACAGGTGTCCTGAACATGGTACTGTCAGCACCGCCCCAGTCCACGTACTGAAGAGGCTTGCAAAGGAGTTACCTTTGTGTCCTAGGTGCGGTGAGGAGAAAAGGGGGCCCCAAATGCGAAAACACCGACTTTCTACTGGAGTTGAAAGTTATCGCGAGCTTCTGGCAAAGGTAAATTCCAATAAATACAAGCTGGTAGGAGACTATACTGGCGCGACCAAGTTGACTACGCACTGGTGTAAACTGCATGGCGAGTTTCAAATAACACCTGCGAGTGTTAGGCAGAAATTAACCCAAGGTAATACTCCATGTGGTTCGTGTAACTGGGCCGCAAAGGGTAAACGCCACAGCACCTTCATGAAAGAGTATCACGCAACCAAGTAGTACCCACGCCTAAAGGAGTTTCACCATGTCTTATATCGATGATGTTATCTCGCTGTTCACCACGGTCTACAAACTACTGCTGACCTTCCCTATCATCGGTATTTCGGCTATTGCCGGTGTGTTGATTTACCGCTTCCTGCTGCTCAAGTATCCGACGCTGCTGCAATCGTTGGTAACCAAGGCTGAATCGGAAATCTCGACCCTTGAAGGCAAGACGACGACTGCTGCAACAACCGCAGCCGATGCAGCAACGACGACTACGACCACCAAGTAATTAAAGGCAGGTACGCTATGGCTTCTACTCTAGCTACGGTGGTGGCACGCCTTAAGGCTACTGCTGGTGAACGGGACGACTTCGCTTTTGATCCCCACGCTTATTGGAAGTTTGGTTCTCACGTTGTTCCCGGCACTTCTGGGAGTACGAGCTTAACCTCTCCGTTAAAGATCGATGAGCAGGCGTTCTCTATAATGAAGCCTACAGCGTACAATGCCAAACCTGAAAAGGGTCACTTCTTGGTCGAGGTGCAGCGCCTGAGTACTTGGCAGAATCATGTAGATCCTGCCAAGCTCCGTCCCTTGCCGGCTAATGTTCGTTCCTTGGAACCTATTGAAGTCCGGCAAGTGGATGGACAACTTGTCGTCTGGAATGGCAACCACCGTGCTGTATCGGCGTTTGTCGAGGGTACGCATTCAATAGTGGCTGTGATTACCAACTTCGATGACGCTCGGAATCTTAAATACCGCAAAGACTCTAAAACGGCTGAGGCGCGCCCTTTGAGTCCTGGTGCTAGACCCCTGTGAGGTAAATATGGCTCGAGCTAAAGTTGTGCGAGACGACCAAGGTCGATTCTACGGAGTGTCTATCAAGTGCCCGGCCTGTAGATATATGAGCGGGGAACCTATGACCCACTCCATGCCGGTCCGTTGGCTCCCGCCAGGTGAGACCGAGGAATCACCGCACGTCAAGAATTACGATCATTGGACGTTCAACGGTGACTTCGACCTTCCCGTGTTCGGGCCATCACTTAACACCTGGTGGGGAGGCGACACGTATAAGCTCGAGGACGGTTCTGAACGTACTATTCCGCTTCACCGATGCCATTCGTTCATCGGCATAAACGGGGCGCAGCCCGGCCAGATCATTTATCTAGGCGACTGTACCCATGAACTAAAGAACCAGGTTCATGATCTTCCTGAGTTCAAAGACCTAGACGAGGAATGAATTATGAAAGCACTAGAACGATTGAAGGTCACCGCTTTTAACCAACCCTCTGACAGGATCCAAATCCGTGCGTTGGCTGAAGTAGAGGTAGGCCCCTACAAGTTTGAACGGGGTGGTAACTCCTTCAAGGCCAACTCGCCTGCCGATTCGTATAAGAAGGCTGAGGAGCTGATTAAGATTTTGGAACAGCACGGATACAAGTACACACCGCATGGGACTATGTCCAAGACGATGGATGTGTTTGTCTCCGGCTCTAACGAAATCGCAGTCTCGGTTCGCAACAAGTTGGTAAATGTAGACGTATGGTGATCTTATGGCATTTCCGGCAAAATTAGAAAAACTGGCACAGTGGTTGGCCACCCAGTCAGAACAAGTCAAGGCCAGCTTTATGGACACCTTGCCCAGCCGAACCTCGGATTGGTTTACTATGTCATGGC
>FTKM01039468.1_pt1 | contig 12874 bp, 13 predicted proteins | sample 1658051 | NCBI WGS metagenome assembly FTKM01 (sample SAMEA3914794, study PRJEB12502) | metagenome | biome: forest; material: soil | place: Canada | collected 2011-07-05 | depth 0.1 m | reverse complement strand
CCTTGTCGGCCATGCCCTTCGGCACAGTGATGTACTGATCGGATTTGACACCAATCTTCACCACATCTTCCGCACCCTTGTAGACGCGCGGCGTCTCGATGACCTGGCCGGCCTTGTACAGACGCACCGTGTCATACGCGCTGTAGCCGTAGTTCAGCATCTTCAGGCTGTCTTCGACGCGGTCGTGTTCCTTCACTTCACCCATCATCACCGAAACCAGGCGGCGCGATGCATCCGGTGCGCCCGGCAGCGGACGCTTCGCGCTCGCAATCAGGCAGTACCCGGCGGCTTGTGTATGCCCCGTCTTCAGACCGTCGACGGTCGGATCGATCCACAGCAGACGGTTGCGGTTCGGCTGCTTGATCTTGTTGTAGGTGAAGTCCTTGACCGAGAAAATGTTGTAGTAGTCCGGAAAATCGCGGATCAGACGAGCCGACAGGATCGCGAGGTCGCCCGCGCTCGTATAGTGCTGCGGATCGGGCATGCCGTTGACGTCCGCGAAATGCGTATGCGTCATGCCAAGGCGCTGTGCCTCGGCGTTCATCAACACGACGAACTGCGACTCGCTGCCACCCACCAGTTCCGCCAGCGCGATGGCCGCGTCGTTACCGGACTGGATGATCATGCCGTAGACGAGGTCATGCACCGACACCGGCTTGTTCGCTTCGATGAACATGCGCGACTCGTCGTTCTTCACGCGGCGTACTGCCTCGCTCGGATTGACGATCTGATCCATCGAGATCTTCTTGGTCTGCAGCGCTTCGAAGACCAGATACGCGGTCATCAGCTTGGTCAGCGAAGCCGGCTCGACACGCTCATCGGCATTGCCCGAGGCGAGAACCTGATTGCTGGTTGCATCGACGAGCACCCACGAGTGCGCATTCACCCCCGGAGGTGGCACTTGCGCGAATGCCGTGCTCGCGACGAGCGAGGCGGGCAATACCAGACCGAGCGTTACGGCGCGGCTGATGGAGGTGGGAACGAAAGACGGGAGTGACGAAAAGCCGGAGGTGGAAAAACGCATAGGATCGATTCGGGCAGAAATATGCATTGCGCGCCTCAAGGCGCGCAGTTTGGAAGAGCCGGTCGGCGAGCACTGGCCGCATATAAAGCAGCGCGGCGCCCGTTGGACTTCCGGCCACGCGATCGGTTCGCGCAGCGCGACCACCCAGCGCTGGCGCGAAACAACGACGCAATCAGCCGGATGGGCATCGCTACGCCCAAAAAAGTGGGCCCATTATACGCGCGCCGGAGAGCCAACTTTACGCGTGGCGTGAGGATAAATTTTCATTTGACGCATACCTGTACCCCGGAAAACGCGCGCACGTATTGCTGGCGGACATCGGTCAGCGCCAGGCGTCGACAATAACGCGCTTCAGAATGTGCAATTTGCGATGCAGGAAATGCTCGGCACCAGGAATCACGACAACCGGTAATTCCTGCGGACGGGCCCAGTCGTACACCGATTGAATCGGCACGGTGTCGTCGGTTTCGCCGTGAATCACCAGGGTATTTTCCGGCACCGGCGCCACTTCCCAACGGCTCGCGGCCGTGCCCACGAAAACCATCCGTTCGATGCCCTGCCCTTCTTCGACCAGCCGCGCGGCCACATGCGACAGCACGAAAGTGCCGAACGAAAAACCGGCCAGCACGAGGGGCAGATCAGCCTGACCCGGCTGCGCGCGCATGTAATCGACCACGGCTCGCAAGTCATCACGCTCGCCGATTCCGGCATCGTGTTCGCCCTGGGTCTGCCCGACGCCACGGAAATTCGAGCGGTACGTCACGTAATTCAATTGCACGAGGGTGCGCGCGAGTGTCTGGGCGACCTTGTTATCCATGCTGCCGCCAAACAACGGATGCGGATGCGCGACAAGCGCGATGCCGCGAGGCGGTGCGCCGTTCTCGCGCGTCTCATCGGGCAGATCGAGCGCGACCTCGATCTTGCCCACGGGGCCGTCGATCAGGAACTGTTTTGTATGAACGTTCATGCCGCTGCTCACTTGTCCATCTTGAGGCGTTCAACCACCTTGCCATTTACGAGATGGGACTCGACGATCTCGTCGATATCGCTCTCGTCGACATACGTGTACCACGTACCTTCCGGATAGATGACGATGGTCGGCCCTTCTTCGCAGCGCTCGAGACATCCCGCCTTGTTGATACGCACCTGTCCCGGACCCGCGAGCCCGAGTTGCTTCACGCGCTTTTTCGCATGCTCCTGCATGGCCTGCGCGTTGCAGTTCGCGCAGCTCGGGCGCTGCGCGCCGGGGTCGCGCTGGTTGAGACAAAAGAAGACGTGGTACTTGTAGTAAGAGTCCATGGTGTCCGGAGGGCGAGGCTGAAAAGAGAGTGAAGCCGATTGAAAGCGGCTGTAAGCAGGAATGCGGCGCGCTGACAACGCGGCGAGGATGAACCGATTATAACGACGGGGGCGCACGACCGCTCCGGGTTGGCCTGAGACCGACGTTGACTGATCGCCACACGGCGCCACACAGTCACGACAAACTGCGCCTGCGCCGCAACCAGGCGCGCTCCGCCGAAAACGCCAGCCAGATCAGCGCCGCATACGGCCAGGTCCACGCGAGCCATCGCGCGAGCCCGTTGAGGTGCAGATATCGTCCCTGGCGCCAGCCGGCCAGAACGACGTCGAAATACGGATTCACCGGCAGCAGATTGACGAGCACCAGCGCCACCACGAGCGCCGCGCTCGCCAGTGCCGCGCGCCAGCCGTGCGGCAGGCGCAGTGCCAGCAGCATGGCAAGCGTCCCGCCGACCAGGCCCGCGAGCCCCCCTGGCGTGGCCCAGTCAAAGGTAAGCCCTGACTCCGATTGCAAAAACGTCGCGCCAATCTTGACGAACACCGTCAGCGCAATCCACGTCAGCAGCAGGCGAACGCGCGGCGCGCGTGAGCGCATCGCCAAGGAGGCGAGCGAGCCGGCAGCAAACAGATCGAGCGTAGCGATTAGCGCTTCCCAGCCGTCCTCGGATAACCATCCGGCAAGGTGCACGGGCCAGTTCACGACGTGCGCAGCACTGGGCAACCAGGCGAGCAATGCATCCTGCATGGCCGGATCGGCATGCAGCCAGAGCGTACGGGGCCAGTCGCCAACGCCAAACAGTCGCGGCGCCGGATACATCGTCGCGAAGGGCCACAGCGCGGCAATGCAAAGGAGCGCGGCGGTATCGCGCTCGAACCAGAGCAGGCGCAGACGGCGCAGCAGTCCACGGTCGAGCAACGCATCCGTGGCGGGAGACATCATCGCCGCGCCGAGCAATGCGCCAATCGTGTTGGAAGCGAGATCGAGGTTGGAGGCGACGCGGGTCGGCAGATACGTCTGTACCGCCTCCATCGTGCCGGACAGCAATGCGCCAAGCACGAAAGCCAGCGCGACAGCGAGCGCTCCGCGCGCACGCGGATAAGCCGCCAGCACGACAAGCGCGCCGAACGGCATATAACCGAGGACGTTGGTGATGACATCGAATGCCGTCAGGTATTGCGGCATGGGATCGAAGAGGTACGCGAAAGGCCCGAGTCCCAGCGAGCGCCAGCCCGAAAACGGATACCACGAGCCATACACGATCAGCGCGGCATAGAGCCCGAGAGCTTGCCGCGCGAGCGCCGACGGACGGCGCTGCCATGCCTTGCCGCTCACGCCGGGATCCCTTGCGCGCGCGGCACCCCACTCATTGCGCGGCGGCGAGAGCCTGCGAACCGAGCCACGCGGAAATCTGCGCGACGAGATCATCGCTGGCAACGGCGAGCGCCTGCGCGCCGCCTGCCGCATCGGCCGAGCTGGCGGGCGCACGAGCAGTGAAGGTCTGCTGAGCCAGCACCTTGCCGTGGTGAGTCAAGGTGGCCCGCGCTGTCACCGCACCGTGGCTTTGCGTCGGGCTATCGAAAACCTGTTCAAACTCGTCGAGGTCGACCTTGAGCACGGGCGCGCTCACACCATCCGCGCCAGTCAACACCGTGCCGCGCTGCGAGAGCGCAATGCGCAGACGCAGCGTAAGCAGTTCCGACGGCGCCATAGCCCAGTGACTGCTCGCATACGACGCCGTCTGCTGCGCGTCGGCATAGCTCAGCCGGTACACCAGCTTGTCCGAGGCCAGTGTTTCGGGCGCGCTGACGGCCAGCACCTTGATGGCGGGCATCGATCCCGTGGCGGGCGGCGTGGCAGGCGGCGGCCCGAGATCATAGCGAACGTTGGCGAGCGGCGTCGACGTGCCCACGCATCCGGCCAGCATGCTGAAAGCGAGCACGAGTGCGCAAGCGGCGCTCGCGGAAGACAGGCGGTTCAAGGGGCGTGCCATGACGATCATCCTTTCAGATCAGTGTGCCGCGTGGCCAGCGGGCCACGTGAAACCAGCCTCGCCAGGGCCGGGGGCCGCCGGCGGCGCGCCGAACAACAAACTATGCGGACTGGTGCTGACCATGTCAGCCGCACGGTCCACAGACCGCACCGCGGAGCGTACCTCGTCGGCCAGCGAATTGACGCGCGGCAACGTCTCATAACCCACGCGCGACGACAGATCCTCCAGCGACACATTCATTGAAGCAAGCGCGTCGCCCGCTTGCGCCGCCGCTGTGCCGACCTTGTTGAGGTTGGCTTCAAACGGACCATCCGGCCGGTTTAAACCGGTGATCAACTGGTTGGTCGACGCAAGTGTGCGATCCAGTTGATCGATGGTCTGCGGCAGCTTGCCCGCTGCGGGCGCCATCTGGCTGGTAAGCGTCGTGACGCCGTCGGCGGCGTGTTGCAGGCTTGCGGCGGTGGACAGCAACTGGTCGCGCATCTGCGGCGACAGCACGCTGTTCACGTCATCGGTAATGCGCTCCAGCTTGCGCAGAAGGATGTCGCCGCGCTGCTGCAACTGCTCGAGCAGACCGGGGCGCATCGGCAATTGCGCCACCTGCTTCGCGGACGACACCAACGGCGCCGTATCGCGTCCTGTGTCGTCGAGCTGGATGAAGGCGATGCCCGTCACACCTTGAAACCCAAGGCTGCCGAAGGTGGAGTGCGTGATCGGCGCGTGCTGGTCCACCATGATGCGGATCAGTATTTGCCCCGGATGATCGCGGTCAAACTTGATCGTCTGCACCTTGCCGATGTCCAGCCCACGGTAACGTACGGCAGCGTCTGTAAAGAGACCGTTGACGCTCGTGCGCGCAATCAGATCGTATGGAATCCGCACCGAGCGGTCGACATTGAACAGGAACGCGGCCGCCCCAATCGCCACCAGCAACGCCACCGTGAAGAGCCCAGCCCAGAAGGCATGCGATTTGTTTTCCATGGTCAGGTTCCCTGTTTCACAGCGGCAGTTCGGACGACGCGGGTTCGAGGGCTGCGGCGGGCAACTTCGCGCGGCGCTCCGGCGGCAACGCCTGCAGCGCGCGGCGCCCGCGCAGGCCGAGGAAATATTCGCGGATAAACGGATGATCGACGCCCGCCGCTTCCTCGACAGGCGCAGCCACCAGCACCTTGCGGTCGGCCAGCACGGCGACCCGCGTGGACAGCGCGACCATCGTGTCCAGATCGTGCGTCACCATCACGACAGTCAGGCCCAATGCGCGATGCAGCGTGCTAACCAGTTCAACGAACTCATCCGAGGCCTGCGGATCAAGACCAGCGGTCGGCTCATCGAGAAACAGCAGTTCAGGTTCGAGCGCAATGGCTCGCGCAATGCCCACCCGCTTGACCATGCCGCCCGAGAGCGCCGACGGCATCTTGGACGCGTTCTTGCACGGCAATCCAACCATCTCCAGCTTGAGCATCACGATGTCGCGCAGCAGGTCTTCGGGGATCTTTCCCAGCTCCCGCAACGGCTGCGCGATGTTGTCAAATACCGAGAGCGACGAGAACAGCGCGCCGCGTTGAAACAGCATGCCGGAGCGGCTGCGCATCAGCAGCGAGTCTTCGGGCGAGATGGTCGAGAGGTCTTCGCCGAACAGCTTGATGCTGCCCGACGTCGGACTCTCGAGCCCGAGAATCTGGCGCACCAGCGTGGTCTTGCCGGAACCCGAACCGCCGACAATCGACACGATCTCGCCGCGCCGCACTTCGAAGTTCAGGTGCTGGTGGACGATGTTGCGCCCGTAGCGTTTGGTCAGGTTGTGCACTTCGATCACCGGCTCGGCGATCGTTGGCAGCGGCTGTCCGCGTACGGACTCGGTGAGCGGCGCGGTCATCCGAGCCCCACGTTCTGGAACAGAATGGCGAACACCGCATCGGCGAGAATCACGATCGTGATCGACGTCACCACGGAGGTTGTGGTGCCCTCGCCGAGGCTCTGCGAATTCGCCTTGATGCGAAAGCCGAAATGGCAGCCCACGATGGCGATCAGCATGCCGAACGCCACGCCTTTCCCAAGACCGATCCAAAGATTCGCGACGGGCACCACGCTCGGCAGCGCCCGCGCGAAATAGCTCATGTCGATACCCAGCACGATTTTCGCGGCGAGCGCGCCCCCGGTGAGCGCGACGATGTTGGTCCACATCACCAGCAGCGGCATCGCCACGCCAAGCGCGAGCACTCGCGGCAAAATCAGGCGCAAGCCGTGCGGGATACCCATCACGCGCATGGCGTCGAGTTCCTCGGTGACACGCATCACGCCGATCTGCGCGGTGATCGCGGAGCCGGAGCGGCCCGCCACCAGAATCGCCGACAACACCGGCCCCAACTCACGAATCACCGACAGGCCAAGAATGTTGACGATGTACTGGTTTGCGCCGAAGAGCCGCAGTTGCTGCGCCGACAGATAGCTGAGCACGATGCCGATCAGGAACGCGACCAGCGCGATGATGGGCAACGCCCTGGTGCCGGCGTCATAGACGTTGGACGAGATCTCGGTCCACGGCGTGATTTTCGGATTGCGAACGACGGCGATCAGATCGAGCACGACCCGGCCAAACATTGCGATGCCGCCGTACAGATGTTCGAAGAAGGAGAAGAGAGCCAGGCCAAGACGCGTAAACGGATCAAGCCGCTCGACGGCTTCGGGGGACTCGCGGGCAGAATCGAGCAGGGCGATTCGCTCGAAGATGTCGCGCTGCGTTGCGTTCAGCTCGACCACCTGGGCCGGCAGTTTGTGCCCCCAGACGCGCCACAGCGCCTGACCGCCGACGTGATCCATACGCTCGATGCCTGACAGGTCCCACTGCAACCCTTGCGCGCCGATCAGCGAACGCAGACGGGGCACGACCTTGCCGGTAGCGCGGTCGCGAGCGAGCGCGAGCGCCGTCCACTGGCCGGAGAGCCGGACGATCTTGCCTTGGCTGCCAGCCGCGACTTCAAGGCCGGGCGGAGTGTCGTAGTTCAAGGATCGCGGGAATCTGGTTATCGGATCAGGGGCCATTGTAACGAAGGCGGCGCAAACCCAGTGGCCTTGTGCGTCGAAGCGCGTTGTGGCCGTCCCATGTCGACCGGAGTTGATGCGTTTGCGGTTACTCCGGCGCCATCCAGGCGGGCTGCTGTCGCTACAATAGACGACATGAACGCATCCGACTCCGCACCTTCCGTACCTGAGCCTGGCCCGACTGGCGACTGGCGTATCGACCGCGAACGCGCCGTCGCGCTGTTCGGCCCGCATGCCCACGATTGGCCTATTGAAATCGTCGAGGAAACCGGCTCGACCAACGCCGACCTGATGGCGCGCGTGAAGGCGCTGCCGCGCAAGTCCACCGCCCTGCCGCGCCCTATCGTGCGCGTGGCCTATCTGCAAACGGCCGGCCGGGGTCGGCGCGGGCGTCCCTGGTATGCGGAACCGGGCAATGCGCTGCTGTTTTCGGTGGCGTGCGTGTTGCCGCGTCCGCTGGAAGAGCTGGCGGGCCTGAGCCTCGCAGTGGGCGTGGCGCTGGTCGACGGACTGCGCTCGCTGCCGGTCGCCGGACCCGGCCAGATCGCGCTGAAATGGCCCAACGACGTGCTGCTGGAAGGCGACAAGCTGGCCGGTATCCTGATCGAAACCGCGTGGAGCACCGAGTACGCGAGCGCAGTGGTGATCGGCATAGGCACCAACGTCAAAGGCGCGGACGAACTGGCGGCCAAGGTCGGCGCGCTGAATGCCGACGTGCCGGCCCAGGCGCGCGGCACGGTACCCACTGCGCTGTCGCGGGCGTTGCCCAACGCCAATCTGACCGACACGCTGGCCGCGGAACTGAACGCCCTCGAGCCCGCCCTCAAGCGCTTTGGCGCCGAAGGCTTTGAACCGTTCCAGCCTCGCTGGAACGCTTGCCACGCCTATGCGGGCCGCGAAGTCGTGCTGTTCGAGCAAGGTGTGGAGCAGGCGCGCGGCGTCGCCGCCGGAGTCGACGAACGCGGGCAACTGCTACTGGACACACCATCCGGCCGACAGATCATCGCCACCGGCGACGTATCCCTGCGTCTGGCCGACGGCAGCGCATGAGCGGCGCGCCTTTTCTGCTGATCGACGCCGGTAATAGCCGCATCAAGTGGGCATTGGTGCAGACGGATGGCATGCAAACGCATGCTGGCGCGTTTGGGCACGGCGTAACTCCAGACGAAGCCTCGGTCGCCACGCCCGATGTCCCATTAGCGGTACGGACGGATGAACCCGACTGGTCGGGTCTGCCACGCCCCGCGAGTGCGTGGCTATCCAATGTCGCGGGTGAGTCCGTGGCCCAGCGCCTCGCGGCTTTACTGGACGCATATTGGCCCAACCTGCCGCTGACGACGATCCACGCCTGCGAGCAGCAATGCGGTGTGACTAATGGCTACACGACGCCCTCAGCGCTCGGCAGCGACCGCTGGGCGGGCATGATTGGCGCGCACGCGGCGTTTCCCGGCGAACCGCTGCTGATTGCGACCTTCGGCACGGCCACCACGCTCGAAGCGTTGCGCGCCGACGGCTTGTTTGTCGGCGGTCTGATCGCGCCAGGTTGGACGTTGATGATGCGCTCGCTCGGCGAACACACCGCGCAACTGCCCACCCTGGATGCGCAGGCGGCACGCAATCTGTTGATGCCCGCCGGGGCGGCCCCGAACAGGCATTCAGATGCTGACGGTAAGCCGCACGGGCCGTTCTTCGCCACGGATACGCGGCGCTCGCTGTCAGCCGGCTGTGCGCTGGCGCAAGCCGGGCTGATCGAGCGGATGTGGAATGATCTGCACCAGGCGTGGGGCGTACCGATACGGCTGGTGGTAAGCGGAGGCGCCGCATCTGAAGTGACAGGCGCACTCAAAGTACCGCATACTCGCCACGATTCGCTCGTGCTGACGGGCCTTGCGCTGATCGCAGCCGAGCGCGCACAGACGAGCCTCACCTGAACATGACTCACGATGCACGTAGCACCCCTTAGACGGAGACCCCAACGATGCTGCGCTGGCTAATCGCTATTCTGTTTCTCGCTAACCTGCTCGCGTTCGCTACGCTGCGCGGCGTGTTTGGGCCTTTGCCCTATGCGGGCGCGCGTGAGCCGAGCCATCTGAATCGCCAGATTCATCCGGATACGCTAAGGGTGCAGGCCCTCTCGGCCGCCGAGGCGGCCGACCAGGCGGTGGTCGGCGCCCCCGCTCCGTCGCCGGCTATCGCCGCTTCGGCACTTACACAGTAGCTATTGGCCCAGTCAGCGCGGGTCGGGTTGCGCCCGTTCAACCTTGCGCTCGGACCTTCTTGAGCAGCGCGGTCGTGGAGCGGTCGTGTTCGAACGGAATCGCCAAAGCCTTGCCGCCCCAGCCCCGCACGAGGGCCGACTCGGGAAGCGCGTCCATATCGTAGTCGCCGCCTTTGACCAGCACATCCGGACGCAACTCGCCAATCAGTTCGACCGGCGTCTGCTCCTCAAAACACACCACCCAATCGACACTTTCCAGCGCGGCCAGCAACGCCATGCGGTCCGACTCGTTATTGATGGGCCGGTCGTCGCCTTTGCCGAGCCTGCGCACGGACGCGTCGCTGTTGACCCCGACGATCAGCGTAGCGCCCAATGCCTTCGCGTCGGCCAGATAGGTGACGTGACCGCGGTGCAGGATGTCGAACACCCCGTTCGTGAACACCACCGGCCCCTTGAGTGAGGGACGCAGTTGGGCCAGTGCGTCGCGGGTGGTGAGCTTGCGTTCGAATGTAGCGGCCATGAGCAGATCGGAGAGAAGAGGGAATGCAAACGAAAGGAGACATGCAAACGGCCCGGCAAGCTTGCGCCTGGCGGGCCGTCGGTTCAAATGCTATTTGCCTGTCGGTCAAGGAGCTTCGCGGGAAATAGTATTCGCGCAAACGCCCTTGCCGTTGGCCCAACCATCAAGCAGGTTGTTCAGCCGACTTCTGATCGGCCTGCAGGCGCGATACCACTTCCTTGCGGTAGCGGTTCAGTTCCTGCGCGGTGTTGAAAGTGCGCTCGAACAGAATGGACATGTTGTGCAGGATGCGCTCCACTACCTTCTTTTCCCAGCCGTCGTCGAAACGGATCTGTTCGTCGAGCCAACGCTCGAGCCATTCCGGATCGGGCAAGCGAGACTGAATGGTGTCGCGCGGGAACAGCGCCTGATTCACGTGCAGATTGGTGGGGTGTAGCGGCTTTTCCGTGCGACGTGCCGAGGCCATCAACACGCCGATCTTCGCAAACGCCGCACGCGCGACGTCACCAAAATTGGTCATGGCCTTCTTCATGTAGCGCAGATAAGCGCCACCGTGACGCGCTTCGTCGCGCGAGATGGTTTCGTAGATTGCCTTGATAACCGGTTCCGTGTGCCATTCGGCGGCACGGCGATACCAGTGGTTCAGACGGATTTCACCGCAAAAATGCAGCATCAGCGTTTCGAGCGGCGGCGCCGGATCGAACTCGAAGCGCACTGCGTGCAGTTCTTCTTCCGTCGGGCACATTTCGGGTTTGAAGCGGCGCAGATATTCCATCAGCACCAGCGAGTGCTTCTGTTCTTCGAAGAACCACACGCTCATGAAAGCGGAGAAATCGCTGTCGTGATGATTGTCGCGCAGGAACATTTCCGTTGCGGGTAGCGCAGACCATTCGGTGATCGCGTTCATCTTGATCGTCTCGGCCTGCTCGTCAGTCAGGAGCGAGGCGTCGAACTTGTCCCAGGGAATGTCTTTCTCCATGTCCCATCGAACGGATTCGAGCGATTTATAAAGTTCCGGATAAAGCATGGTGTTCATAGTCCCACCCCTGTTCTGCGCATTGCGACGTCTGTTTGTGTCTTGTTGCAATTCTGGCCCGCGAACGAAACACACGCATTCGCGAGACAAGCATTCAATTTTACGCGGTAATCGGCCACTCAGATGCACCGTGTGGCAAAGAAGTCCGGCGGCACTGACGCGCCGGCGAAAACCGGAGTTTTACGCCGCGCGGCCGACCGTGGGTTGATTACACCTGCCTGAGGTCGACCCGGCCTGCAAACGGACTGTGCTTTCCTACCCCTGCGCCGGTTAAACCGGCGGCAAAAATGCGGCGGCATTGGTTGTTGTAAGCGCATGCCCAAAGGCCAGACAAAGCTTTCATCATGATAGCACGGTGCCCTGACAGCACTTCCTTACAAAGGGCCACAAGCAGAACGGCTTTGATACAAGTCAATACTCGTTACGATAGCTGTCGTCCGTGTTGCGGCTGTGACGCTGCATAAATGCAACAGGTGACGGGCGATGGGTAGCCGACAGCAACCTGGATACGTTTCATGCCTCACCTGGCCGAAACTGAAACTTACCGCAGCGAGTCAGGCGTCGACCATGCGCAGCCGGTCCGTCCGTGATTCACCTGATGCGCTTGCATCGCCGGATGGACTTGTTCGCGCCACTCAGCGACGCGCGAGTGACTAGTGATACGACACGCGCGATCGCCGCGAGCATCTGCAAAACACCAGCCCGACAAGCGGCTCACAAGGCTTGTCAGGATAGGCGCAAGTGCCATGCCTGATGCACGCTCTCAATGCCGCGTCGCCTTACTCGGGTTGCGAAGGGGTTTTCTTTGCAGCCCGCGGCCGGCTTGCCGCCCCGCTGGACGACCTGGCGGCCGAACTGCGTTTCGCGGACGTGTTTTCCTTCTCCACAGGATCCCCGGCGGCGCCGGCACTCTCAGTTCCCGCCGGTGGTGCCTCAGAAGACTCGTCGGCCGAAGAGGCGGAAGAGGTAGAGGCGTCAGCCGCAGGCTGTGCCATCGCGAACTGCGCGATCTGGTTGAACTGCGATTGCAGCAGGTTCCACCATGCCGAAGCGTCGTAGCCCGGTGCACCAGCCGCTTCCGTTTCTTCTGATGCGGAAGCATCCGCGTCGTTAGCTTCTTTTGCTGCAGCCGGTCCCGCACGCGGCCGCTCGGGCGGCGGCGCTGACGCAAACGCTGATGCTGATGCCACCGGCGGTTGCGCCATCGACTGCTGCGCAAACGCGCCGAAGGCACGCAACGTAGCGAGCGTGGCACGCTGGACTTCAAGCGCCTGAATTGCCGATTGCAGCATGTTCAGATTGAGCTTGAGCCATTGCTCGACCGCACGCATGTCGGTGATGCGCTTGTCGAGTTCTTCGACGTTGGTGAGCGGCGCCATCATGTCGGACATCATCGAGAGCGACGGCCCAAATCCGGAACCGGTGCCGGTCTGCGCGCCCGGAAAGGCCGAGCCGAATGGCGTCAGACGCATCATGTCCCACATGCGGTCGAGCATTTCGTTCGGCGGAAAGCCGGGGAAACCAGGAAAGGGCGGCGCGGAGCCGGTTGTATCAGTCATGCTTATCTCCTCGCAGCAAACAATGAACGTCGCACCGTGCGGGGCGTGTGATCCGATCATACCGTGCGAAACGTGGTTGTCCCACTTGCGTCACAGCATGCTCTCCAGTTTATTCTGCTTGTTCTGCTTGTTCTGCTTGTTCTGCTTGTTCTGCTTGTTCTGCTTGTTCTGCTTGTTCTGCTTGT
>FTKM01678109.1_pt1 | contig 12902 bp, 15 predicted proteins | sample 1658051 | NCBI WGS metagenome assembly FTKM01 (sample SAMEA3914794, study PRJEB12502) | metagenome | biome: forest; material: soil | place: Canada | collected 2011-07-05 | depth 0.1 m | reverse complement strand
TAGCGATCTGGGCCTTGCGGACTTCCATATAGATATCGCTCCCTATTAGATCCTTGATCTCAGAAAGAACGGTAGCGCTCTCCTCCATGATCGAAGTCGCAACCTCTAGGATTGCAGGCCTGACAACACGTTCCACGATAGTCTCACCGATAGCACCGCGGTCTTGAGCGCTCTCAATGTCGATAATCAATTCGCGGATGGTTTGGATAGAACCATTAAGGGCGTGTGCTCCGTAACGTCCATCCGAGTTACGCATAGAGGTTTCAAGCTGGGGAACCATGTCGATCATGGTCTGGAGCAAACGCCTCTTGATAAGCCTAACCGCCTGATCTAGGCTAGTATCGTCTTCCAAAAGGGTAAGCATCCGTTCTGCGTCATCACCAACAATCGACTTGACCTTGCGCTTGTCGATCTTTGAGATCCTATTCTTTTCAACAGGAGCAACTATGGCCAGGGCAGTACCTGGTTCACTCACCAGTCTACGGACTTTCTTTTTCTTCTTTGGTGTGGGTGTTACCGCAGCTTTAGCCTTGGTAGACGACATACCATCGTCTTCGTCACCAAAGTCATTATCATCAGCCATTGAATCGGGATCTAGACCCTGGACTGCTAACTCCTCGTCAAACATTTTTGACTTGGTTTTACGCTTGTTGGCCTTAGAGGTCGATAGCTTTGCCTTAGCAGCAGTTGCAGAGTTAAGGACCTTAGGAGCCCCTACCGAGGGCTTATCAGAATCACGGTTCTTCTTTTTCGGCAAGGAAGGTTGTTTATCAGACCTGCTCGGTCGTGTATCGAATTCACTAACATCAATAGTGAAGTCCATAACCGCCGGCTTCTTTTTGCTAATCATAGGTTACTCCACGGGAGGTCCTTCCATTGAGGCATCAGCCAATGGAAGAGCAATCCGGTGAGACAGGCAATACTGCACAGGCATACCGTTAGCCATACCCTCTTTCATCGGCTTGCGGCACTCAGGGCACAAACCGGCACCAGCTACGTCGGCAGACATGTCGATCCTAGCAGTAACCTTAGAGTGCACAGATGCTTGCACCTTAGCAGTGGCCGCTACCTTCTCGCTTACAGTAGAGGATGCTTTAAGAAATGATTCAGGGAGTTTGATTGCCATTTTAGTTCTCCATCTTGCCAATAGCGGTATACGCAACCCAACGGCTATCGCTGAGTACCACGTTGATATCTCGAATACTGACCATCTGACCTTCGTAGTCTCGGCGAATCTTGGCCGCTACTGCTTGGGCTACCTGCCCTGCCGAAGGCCGGTCCAAGCCAAGACGAAATTTCTCTGGCTTTTCCAGGAAGTGTTGCTCGCCTAACTGGGCGACATGTCCCTGCTTGAAATGGACAATGTTGCAACCCAAATTGTTGAGTGCCTGAAGGATCGGTGCACTATCCATTATCTACCTCGTCTTTGTTTCAAAGGTAACAAGCTTGTGTCCTCAACCTGCAGCATAATCTGTTCAGGGGTGAACTCGAACTTGCGGTTAAGACCAAACTCCAATCCGTATATGCCAATGAAGGCCGAATCCAAAGGATGTGCCTCGGTCATGCACTGTTTATACAACTGCTTGAGATCGAAGTTGAACCTTCGCTGCAAAGGAACTTTCCACTGTGCTGCTGGGATAGTTTTGGTCTTAAGTCCAAACTTGACCTTTGCCGCTGCAATCATCGAGGGAACCAACTCGCCCATTGCCATACCGGTACCAGCACCGCGGAGCATAAAGCGTTCGGCTATCAATGCATGTGGCTTATACAGGGTGACCCAACGAGTAATCTCGGCCAGATAAGCCTCCATCTGCTCGTTGTATAAGGTCATGTCATTCATAGGTGAGGTAACGATTGAGTTTGCCATCACCTTAATAGCCGAACCCCGGGCGGCCACAACAGATATACCGAAGTTCCTGATACCAGGGTCAAAAGACAACACACGAATCGTATCGTCCTTCAACCCTGAACGTTCAGGTAACTGGTATTCAGGGTTTGGTCTTAAAACGCGTGCTTTCTTTTTGCGGGCCATAGTTAGCAGTCTCTAAATACATGAGATGAAATTCGGATCACGCTTACTGTAGGCCCGGGATTTTATCGTAGTCCTGACTGCAATCCCATAGCACGGGCCATCGTCCCACCACGAGAAACATACACCGGCCTAGGTGCAGCCATCCTAGCAGCGGCATTAACCCAGGGGCGGGCTTCGACCAGGCGTTCCATAATCTTGGGATGGTGGATCTTACTAACCAGTAGAACCACTGCTCGTAAGATGTCATCGGTGAAGCCTTCACCTTTGTCAGGACAGCGGGTCTCGCCCAGGTCCCGAATGGTAATCATTTGAAGTGCGGTGTGGTCCACAGGACGATCCTTCATTTCCTTTTTGTAGTCCTCAACACGACCATCAATGATGTATTGCATGGCCTCACCCTTAACCGTCGGAAACAGGATAGACTTGTTGTCCAGCATGGCCCGGAAGTTATTGAAGTCGTTTCGCTTAAGGCTGTACTGGGTGCTCAATGTCTTAGGCTTACCAGATGGATTGTTACCCATGTCGGCCTTACCTCGGTGCAATATATCGATGGATTGCCATTGGTCTGCACAGAGCCCAACAGCCCACGTGTCTTGCATCAAGGGCAAGATAACATACTGGTACAAGAGGTTGAAGTCAATACGCCGGCCTTCAACAGGAACGCATTCTAGCAATGTGGTAACCACGGTCTTCTGTTGGTCGAAGTCAAAGTGACCTGCAGCTACAGCAAAAGAGTTGTTAACCGATCCAGCATCCATGGCCACCACGGAGGGATATTTGAAGCTCCGTTTCTGTTTCAGCTTACCGTAAACCAAACCAGGTTGGTCAATGTGGTAGGCTAACTCGTGGCTATTAATCCCATTGATGAATACGCCTTCCTGAATTTGCTCAGGGGCTATGAACCGACTATGAACTAATGGAGGATTGGCCCCGAAGTCGCGTTCAGCCTTTTCGGGATTCGAAGCATACGCGTTGGCAATAACAGGCGTTTGCTTGGACATCGAGGGATTGACCTCCCACGTAGGGAGATTCACGCCTAAGATAAACGGCTTACCTTTGTCGGACCTTGATTCGCGGAGCAACCGCATCACCTTATCCCGCTGTGACATAGGCGACGACACTGACATAAGCAGTGCTGGTGGTGCGGTGTTGTAACCCTTGGCCAGCAACTCGTTATACGCCAAGTTAACCGTGGTAAGGCTGTTGAGTAGAGACTTGTGTGCCTCGTCAGCGTTTGCGATTTCCGAGTTCTCGTCCTCTTCCTCGTTACCACTAGGCAGGCGGAACAAACCCAATTCGTCCAGTGCCGCAAAGATTCGCGTATCACCACGAAGGGTTGACGACTTTGGTCCGGAGGGATAGAATCGCAGGTTCTTCATGCCGAAGGACATGTAGAGCGTAGAGGACCTGTACAGTTCCCGACCGTATAGTCCCTTGTAGTAATCCAGTTTGGCAAAGTAGTCTTTAAACCACTTTGACTCCTCGGTGATGATCTTGCGGAAGGGGGTCCACATAACACCGACGGCCTTTGCGAAGTTCAACGAAACCATCGTGCCAGTGATTTCGGTTGAGGCCTGCATGGTCTTGGTCAGCGTTGCGTAATTCGGGAACTTCAAAATTCTATGCAGGTGATACGAGGCATAGGTAGCCATAGAGGATGACTTACCGGATCGCTGTCCCAGCACGTTCACCAACTGGAGATAGTTGCGCAAGCCGTGATTCTGGATCAATTCCCACTTGGTGCGTTTGCACTTACGGCACTTACCGTTTTCCAAGAATGCGATATGTTCCGGCATGTCCTTGGTAGGGTAATCCTTTGGAACGTTATGCACGTCCAACCACTTAGGATTGGTACAACAAGGGCATATCTCACCGAAGGTCATAGCGCCGATCCACATTTGGCGAGACCACGGCGCGTGCATCTTTTTGCCGGAGAGGTTGAAACAGTAATCGTAGAAATTCTTTGCCAACGGCAGATCTCGAAGGTCGATCTTCAGGTCATGGAGCGTACCTGTTTCCTCGTCCTCCATGTCATTCATATAGCGGCGAACGTCAAAATCCTCAGTCGCCACAATCGAACCGTCCTCTAGGCGGTCGAACCCACCGTCCTTGATTACGTACTCACCGCTATGAACGTCCAGGCTAGTGGTTCGGATTTTGATGCCTTTCTTCCTAGCCTTTTCTACCTTGCGCTTACGACGTTCATGGATATCCTGCATTTGGTCTTGGCTAAGAAGGCCCGGAAACAGAGAGTCTGCCCCTGCCTTCATAAGCCTTCCAAGGTCTAAGTCATCACTCATGGCGGGGCTCCTTTTCCTTAGGCTTTTCGCTAGCCGTCAAATTGCGATTTTCCTCTTGCGGTTGCGGAGTACGTGCCCTTCGGTCGTTGTCTGAGACGTAGATGACTTCCTTCTGTGGTCGGTGTACCTTTACCACATCTAAGATAAGGTCCCTGTCCGAAGCCTTGAGACCCAGGTACTTGGTAACATAGTCTGCGAGCTTGACCTTGGTGCCCTGGTTAAGCATCAACTGGAACTGCATGAAGGACGTAGAATCAATCTCTACGTTTAAGGTCCGGTTGATAACATCCCGTGCCTGCTCAGATCCTGATTGGGCTGCCAGGGCTAAGGGGGCAACCTGGTTAAGCCAGAATTCACGAACCTGCTCTAGGTTCTTATTCAGCTTGGTTGGTAACTGCTTCTCGTATGTTTTCTTCCGGGCCTCAATCTGCTCGTCTACAATCTCCACTTCTCGGGGAAGGCTGACCTTCTTGCGAATCTCAACATCCTCGGTAAAGGACATCGTTGGTGCAAAGAAAAAACGGGACCGCCTGTCACCAGGGGGCCCCGTTCGATTGGACTTCTTTTGCTCTACCTTATGCGCCTGACCAATGTTAGTCAACGCGGCCATTAAAGCGTCAGCCGCGTTTTCCTGTTTCTTGGTCACCGGCTGTTGAATCGTCTTGCTAGCCATGGTGTTCACTCTTATACGTTTGGGACGAGATATAATTGGCATCTCGTCCCGTGTGGGTTACTCTGACATATAGGCTTTATAGAGATCCTGGTCAACCCTGACCTTGAAGAAGGCAGTCTCTGCGCGAAATTTGAGTTCCAATTCCTTGGACCAGGTAGGCTTATTCGTCATCAGCCTCTTCCTTGACCTTGCTGTTCTTTGTCAGCACGTACAGCTCTTCACCCTTGCCCTTCTCCCACTGCGAGTGACAGAATTTGTGGAGACACATAGGCTTGTAACCCACAGAATTAGAGATCTTGGTCTTGTCTTCCTTAGTGCCCAAGACCCACTGCTTGAGGTCAGCCCACGAAAGGCTCTTTTTGGCCTTACCCATACCGTCGAGGTTAAGTGTCAGGGCCTTACGCTGCGAGCCACTGAGCTGACCAGTATCCTTGAGGTATTGCATAACGTCAAAGAACGGGTCGAAACCGCAAGCCTCACCCTTACCGTTACTGACCCAAATACGGACCCATTGCTTACGACCAGGTTGGGCCAACTTGTTTTTCTTGTTGACGACCTGAACATAGCGATAGCGGTCTTTACCACCGTTGACACCAGGTTCGATCTCAACACGATCCTCAGTATCGAACTTCGGATTGAACGGCATACCTGACGAACGGCTGTTCCACCAGTTACGAACGTCCGAGTTAAAGCGCAGAGCCTGACCACACGCCTCTTGTTCCTTAGGACCGTACATAGCCATAGGAATCTGGCGCAGCTGGTTCACACCAACCATAGCCACCATCTTTTGGGCCAATCGGCCTTTGACACGCGGCAGGTGCTTGGCAAAGAAACGAGCATGAAGGCCCAGGCTGTTGTTGGCTTCCTCGTCGTCGTTAGCCTCAGGATTCATAGCCGGATAGGAGTCAACGAGAATCAGGCCCTGGAGACCACCATCAGGTGCCTCTACCCACAAGCCCTTGCCGTACTTACGGGCCATGTTCGAATCTGCGCGTGAACCTACTTGTGCCTTGTGCTTTTTATTCGATTCGTCAAATACGAGCCACCACTTGCCGGCAACGAATTTCTTGTCCGGCAATTCCTTGAGAACCGTGGCCAGCCAGTCGAAGTATTTCTCACCACGGGTTTCTGCAACGTAGCGCACACGTGGGGGAACGAGCCACTTGCCAGTAGCCGGATCCTTGCGGCCGAACAGATCCTTCGGCGGAATCTTTACCCCGAACGTCTTAAGCACGTTAGCCACATAATCCAACGAGTTAGCGGTCGAACCTTCGTAGTCCCAAAGGGCAACCAAAGGGACGTCCTGCTTAACCGCAGCAGCCATCAAGGCCAGAGCGCCGGTTGTCTTACCACCCTGCTCAAAGCCCGCCGAGGTATACATGGCAGGCTTGATACCCCCAGTAAGGACGTTATAGGCCAAGAGACCTGTGTTCATCGGTTTGAACACATCCATGACGTCGGTATCAACACCTTGGCGCTTCGAGATATCATCTAAGGTGTCGTTAAAGAAGTCCATATAGCCGAAGCCTGAGCCACCTTCTTCGCTATCAGCCGATGCCTTCTTACTCCGACGGGAGGATTTGCTGCCCGTCTCCTTCTCCAGCATAGCCTCTACTTCGTCATCCTCTACCGGGGCCGCACGTTTGCCCTTGGCCGGGGCTTTGGCCTCTTTGACTGCGGCTTTCTTGACCGGAACTTTCTTAGCAGGAGCCTTGACGGGTGCTTTCTTAGTTGCCATGTTATTCCTTTGAACTACGTTAGGTTATTAACCACCCCAAGGGCGGTGTTCTACTTGGAAGTTAATCTGGTGCTTGCGGTCGAGATCGATAGGGCATTCTTGACCTAGCGCCCTGTATTGGTCCAGGATTTCAGCCTTACGCTGGTCAACCATTCTATCGTACTCTGCCAAGGTAAAACCAATATCGTATTCATTGGTGATACGAACATCGTACCCTCGGGCTTTTAAAGCTTCCTTTATACACAGGTACACATCGTTAAAAGTCTCACCTGGACCACTAAGTTTAAGCTCAATATTTGGCATTAGACCTCCATATAAAAAGAAAAGGCCAGCCAGACCCTTAGATCCGACTGGCCCTCACTCGCTATTTACTTTGGTTATTAATCGTCATCACCAAAGTCGTCTTCATCGTCCTCGTCTTCATCATCCTTGGACTTACGAGCCGGTTTCTTGGTCGAAGTCTTCTTGGCAGGCGGGGCCTTTTTCGTTGACGTGGTTTTCTTAGCCGGTGCCTTTTTCTTGGTTACCGGTTCGTCATCTTCGTCATCGTCATCGTCACCAAAATCATCATCCTCGTCTTCATCATCCTGACTCGGTTTCTTGGACGACTTACCCTTTACCGTAGCTTTTGATTTAGCCGAAGATGCTTTCGACTTGGACTTAGGCGGTGGAGTGTCCTCTTCATCCTCGTCTTCATCGTCCTCGTCGTCGCCAAAATCGTCTTCGTCGTCTTCGTCAGAGTCATCGTCATCACGAGAGCCGCGTTTCGATTTTGATTTCGACGACACAGGCTTCTTCTTAGCCGAAGCCTTGCCTTTCCCACGAGGAGCGTCTTCGTCATCCTCGTCTTCATCTGAATCGTCGTCTTCGTCTTCGTCGTCCGCCTCGAAGTCATCGTCCTCGTCGTCTGAGTCCGAATCATCCTCGTCTTCATCCTCTTCGTCGTCTTCATCATCCTCGTCTTCGCTGGATTTGCGCTTCGACTTCGGTGCCGGCTTTTTCTTGGACTTAGGTTTCTCATCCTCGTCCTCATCCTCGTCACCAAAATCATCCTCGTCGTCTTCGTCTTCATCATCGTCAGAGTCACGACTCGGTTTCTTTTTCGAGGTCTTGCTAGGAGCCGGTTTCTTTTTGCTCTTCGGCTTGTCTTCGTCGTCTCCGTCCTCGTCATCACCGAAGTCGTCGTCATAGTCTTCATCCTCTTCCTTGGACTTAGACTTGCTCTTGCTTTTCGGCTTACCAAGTTCGACCTTATTGCGGCGTGCCCAGCCCTCGAAGTCACGTTTCACTTCTTCAGGTGTAACGTCTTCCGACAGTTCCGACAGGTCCCAAATCAATTCAGCCTGCTCTTCTTCCGACAGAGGCGTCTTCTTGTCCACGAATTGAATGTCGTAGGCATTGGAGGCCGACTTTGCATCTGCATCATATTGGATGCGAATGTCACAACCGAATTTCGGATGGGTCACCGAGTACGAACGCGTACCGGATTTACCGTCGACGGTGTTGATACCCGTGAACTTCTTAATCTTGTCTACGTTGTTACCAGTCAGGCGAAGCACAACGTTCGGCGTCCATGAATCCGAAGCCTTGTCCTTGAAGTTAGTTTTCTTCTCTTCGGCGGTCAAGCGCGGGCGCTTACGCGGCTCGTTTTTCTGCAAGCTACGCAGAATGGCGTTGACGTAGTAGTTAATGGCCACCCGAACCTTACGCTTTGCCGGCTCGATACCTTCTGCCTTTTCCTTCTCAGCCAGGTCACGCCACGGATCGTACTTCGTGGTGTCGAAGTCTTGAGTTGCCGGATCATACGATGGGCTGTTGACCGGAAACTGCGTCTTCTTGCCTTCCTTGTTTACCGTCGACACCCAGTACACCGCGTAGGAATACATTGCACCGTGCAGGCGGGCCGTCACATACTTCTGGCTCGGGAACTTGTAGATATCGATCAGGTCTGTGACCTTGACCTTGTCTTGGTTGTTACGGGTCTTCACGTCACCAAGATCACTACCTGTTTGTTTCGCCATCTTTACCTCAGTTAGGTTGGGGGTTATTGCGTTTAACGTCTTGCTTGTTTTCGGCTAATCGGATTTGCGTGATAGTTTCAAGCGCTCGTCCTAATCCGCGTGCAACAGTATTTACTAAAGCGCGAAGCTCCGCGTCAGAGCCCTCAAGTGCGTTAGCTAATGAAACTGCCGTCGTCTGGATCAGGTTCAACTGGTGCTGTGCCAACGTCTGGTGATTCTGATCCATATGCTTGATAATCAGGGCCGCGACCTCATGAGCCTGGGGGCCTGTTTGGAGCAGGGTCAGCATATCCTCGGCCTGGAGTGCCCGTTGGGTGAGCAGGGCTCTATCTGCTTGGGCAGCCGCTACCAGCATAGACAGCGACGCCACCTTGGTTTTTAGTTGGGTTTCAGTGTCACTCATAACACGAAGGCCTCCAGAATCTCTTTCTGTTCGATGGTCAAAAACTCAGGGATGCCCAGGGACGCCCTAATGTAGCCATGTTTGTCCATTTTCTTCGCCATGAATGCAATGTGCTCAATCGTTTCAGACGAGGTGTCGAATTCAATTGAGCCAAAGATATCGGCCGCGGCGGAACCATAGTCCTCGCTCAGGCTTTCGAAGGACATGTCAGACTGCGATTTGGCCAACGTGGCGACCTCAGACCGGGCAGACTTAAACCAGTTGGTGATAAAAGTGGTCAGCACACCTTGACGGGGATCGCACCGATCAATGGCCCGCGATAACACTAGCAGATAAATCTGCATAACGTCATCTAAGGGTACGTAGTGGTTATAGTCCTTGTAGGTCCTAACCGCAGAGTTACCAGCAAGTCGATGGTACTTCTGCATGATTAGCGACTTGAACCAACGAGCCTTGTTATCCCAATACCGAACCTGCTGGATAACAGCGTACAGGCTGGCCTTACTGTTCAATCCCACCGACTGCTCTATCTTGTTGATAATAGAGCGGCGAATCACAGGATCAAAATTGTTGGGCTTATTGAGTGCCTCGTAAGTCTTAACATGGCGTAGAAACCAGGACAAGAAACCAAACATGATGCCGCGATTTATGTGCATGGACCTAACGTGTTCATGAGACCTGCTGGGGTCGTCATTGGTCAGCGCATTAAAAAGGTGAAGCGGCAGGGAGGCTCGCTCGTCTGCCGCTAGTGACGTGAATTTGGTTGAAGCCTTTAACATCTGGTGGGCTACGGTTTTCGCCACGTAGTTATGAAACAGTTGCGGACACTCGGCGTGAATGGGTTCGATAGCCCTCCACAAAAACATATCCAAGGTCTGCAGGTAATGCAAGGACGTTAGATTGTCCGGTATTGTTTCCTTGGTCGATTTGATACTCTCGAACACAAGGCTATGTTGATAGGCTCGGGCCATTTAAGGTACTCACTGTAGGACATTATCTTAAGTGTATTTACTAATCATGGTTGCCGAGCCTTATCTTTATTTCTTCTTTTGAATCATTACGCCCTTATTATTGAACGTCTGTTGGCCACCTTCGGCCTTAGGCTGGGGTAGCTTAGGTTTGATCTTTTGGTAGAGAGCATAAGCGTGTTTGCAGCACGCTGCCTTATACGTAGGGTTCCGAATATCAGGCGCGTCACCGTTCGAGTACTCAATCTCGGCAGCACCTCGGTTCCACAAGGCCCATTCCCAGCGGTACGTATTGTCTTCACACGAACAGGAAATGTTTACGTGAAGCTGGGTGTCCAAAAACTCAAACACCGTCACATACTTGGAAGGTTGTTGATTAACGTAGGCACGTCCTGCCGAATCTATCCTGTGGGTGGAGTACGAAGCGGCAGCGATGTAACCATTGCCGTTCGACAAATACCCTTTCTTGGTATCAGTGAACCGGACAAACTTCGATCCCATACGACGGAAGTTATTTGTACGTCTCGCGATTTGATCTAGCGTCAGCATTATGAACTCCTTAGTCCTTCACTAGATCAAATTCGTTATCACCGATAGTTAGATCTGACCGACGTATCTGCCTCTTTCGGAGCAGGAACGCCGTCAAGTTCTAGGAGCTTGGCCTTGTGGTCCTCGGCCATAGTCTCTTTGTACTCGTCCCATTCGTCGGCAATCTGCCGCTGGCCCCGGGGAGTTACGTGTGCCCAGCACTTCATGTACTCAACGCCGTTGATGCTGACAGCCATACCAGAACCGTAGACTGGATACTGACAGAAGTTGCGGGACGACCAACGTTTAGCCTTCGTCAGGTCCATGGAGTATGTGTGGTCCGGGTGCCGTTTCTTGTCGGTGACGACGATTACTGACCCATCGACACGTATTTCGAGTACAACCATGACTACTATCGAGACCCTCTCAATCCAGACGTCACCACGACAGGGTTTATGCCTGTGGTGATCGTTTGTCACTATCTCGTAGATTTCCTCAACAGACTTCGGATCTTGTGGTCGAACCATAAGGTTGAGGGCCATTACTGTCCTGTGAGAGCAAGTTGGAGATTATCAATCGAACCGCATTGTTCAAGCATGAACCGATGTTGGATCCAGCCACCAAGCAGATTAGCAGAACGATGGTCAACCGAACTGACGACAGCTTGGTGCTCCAGGGGGGACGCATGGAGGGGACGCGACTCGACCAAGCGACGGTAGAGGCCATCGTCCTCAGCAAACGTCGGGTTCTGTTTGTTGTGGTTGTGGAACGAGGTGCGTGCGCAGCGTGCAGCAGACATTGCAACCAGCTCATGCGCCTTGTGGGCTTTGCGCTCGTCCATGGTCACGAACGGCAAATGCCAGTCGCGAGGATCCATGATCGAATGCTCTTCCACGATACGCGGTGTGGCTGCCTGTTGGGCCAGGAGCATCGTGTGCGCCAAGTCCTTGATTTCAGGCTGTGCATCCGCATGGTCACGGAGCTCGTAGAAGTTATCCCACTCGGTGCCAGTGATAACCGTATCAACGTAGACGAAGGGTTCAAGCAGTCGGTTTGCTACCTGCTTATGGATACCCAGGTCCATAAGTTCCTCTGCCTGGTCAGCAGCCATATTAGCAGCTTCAATCCACGCGGTCTTTGCACGTTCAAGGACTTCGCCGTCGGCTTCCTGCGAGGCCTGCATACCCGCTTGGTTCAGGCCCCAATGAATCGGACCCCAAGGTTTTTGACGCACGTCAGCCAACCGCTTTGCTACCGGAATAGCCCGCGACGAACCAGTGGATTTCGACAGCATACGGTGAGTGTTAAGCTCAGCCAGAATAGGACGCCAGTAGCGAATCCAGAATGTAGTGAGTACCTTGTTGGTGTGGCGATTCCGCGACATTTCGACAACAGCAGCTTGGGCTTGAATGCCTTGATGAATATTGAGTTCCATAAAGTTCCTTGGATTAGAGTTTTAGGAGTTCGCACAAGAGCTTGCGACCTTCGGCACGCCGGCGACAGACTTCATCAGCCACCGCGTCCGATATTGCCATATTGTTTCCCCAAGCAGACGACATATTGGCGTCGTCTTGTACAGCCTTGGGGAGGTCTTCGAACTTTACTGAATACTGGGTAGTATCCATAAGGGTTATGGCATGTTTGACCTGGGTCGCGAACTCAGCTTCAGGTACTTGCTTCAAGTGATGGACAATTATGCCTGCAATGCGGTCCCTCAGTTGCTGAGTCTGTCCGTAATCCCGAGCAACCTGGGTTAGTTCGTTTACCAGCTCACGAATCTCGTGGTCTTTCATTCAAAGGTGTCCATAGCGTGTTGAAGGTCAGTGACTTGGGACTTGACGATAGAGATTGCCTTAATAGCGTGGGCTATTAGTTTGTTGTTAGGGCCAACAACGTAAAACAACTTCTCAAGAGTGAGGCGCAGTTCGGTCAACTCGACAGTCAGTAGAGAGGACACTGCACTAACATCCTTCATTGTCGCCGTAATCTTCTGATTAACCTTTAGGATATGGGCCATGGATTTGGCAGCCTGTCCAACCAGCAGGTGACCCTCTGCGATCTTACGGTGCGAGTCTGCTACCTGTTGACGAATGTCAGCGGAGGAGCGGGCGATACCTTGGGCCAAGACCTTGATTTCTCGGGTTACGGCGTGGAAGCTGTCAGGGCCTTTAGAGTGGGCAGCGTTTAGGGATTGGTTGAGAGCCAGAAGGTTAGCCTGGAAGCTAACATCGTCTAGTAC
>FTKM01017405.1_pt1 | contig 12955 bp, 10 predicted proteins | sample 1658051 | NCBI WGS metagenome assembly FTKM01 (sample SAMEA3914794, study PRJEB12502) | metagenome | biome: forest; material: soil | place: Canada | collected 2011-07-05 | depth 0.1 m | reverse complement strand
CGCTTCCGACTCAGGAATCACACCGATCAGATCGATACGCAAGATTTCCTGGATGTCGGTGAGCGACAGCATTTCGCCTTCGCTCACACGCTTCGGGTTGTAGCGGGTGATCAGCAGGTGCTCCTTGATCGGCTCCTTGCTTTCGATGGCACGCTTGGTCTTCGACGACAGAATGCCCAGAATGCGGTCCGAGTCGCGCACCGACGATACTTCCGGGTTCGTCACGATCAGCGCTTCATCGGCGAAGTGCATGGCCAGCAACGCGCCCGATTCGATACCGGCAGGCGAATCGCACACGATGTATTCGAAGTCCATCGCGATCAGGTCGTTGATGATCTTCTCGACGCCTTCCAGCGTCAGCGCGTCTTTGTCACGCGTTTGCGAGGCCGGCAGGATGAACAGGTTCTCGCACTTCTTGTCTTTGATCAGCGCCTGGTTCAGGTTGGCTTCGCCCTGGATCACGTTGATCAGGTCGTACACCACACGGCGCTCGCAGCCCATGATGAGGTCGAGGTTACGCAGGCCGACGTCGAAGTCGATCACGGCGGTTTTGCTGCCCCGCAATGCGAGGGCTGATGCAAAACTCGCGCTCGTGGTCGTCTTGCCCACGCCACCCTTGCCCGAAGTCACCACAATGATTTTTGCCATTACCCTTACCCTGTGTTCGTCAATTTCGTTCAAATTAGTCCGGCGGCAGCCCCTTCCACGGCACGCACCGGAGCGGCGCGCGCGACGCGTGATCAGGTGAGCCGCAGCGGTTCAATCATCAGCTTTTCTTCATCGAGCCAGATCTGCACCGGCTTGCCGAGCACATCCGCCGGCAGCGGGGTCTCCGTCGTACGGTAAATACCTGCAATCGAGATCAGTTCCGGCTCCAGACACGTGCAGAAAATGCGCGCGTCGTGGTTGCCATGCACGCCGGCCAACGCCCTGCCGCGCAACGGCGCGTAAATATGGATGTTGCCTTCCGCGATCACTTCCGCGCCATAGCTCACAAGGCCCAACACCACCAGATCGCCCTTTGCGTAGATTCGCTGGCCCGAACGCAGCGGCTTGTCGACCACCGTGGTTTGCGACGACGTGGCGAGCTTCACCGGCTCGGCACCGGGCGTGGCCGTATTGGCGTCCGCCGCAGCGGTGTCGGGCGGCGCCGCCGATCCATGCGCCAGCTCCGCCGCCTGCTCCGCCATAGGCAACTCGCCTTGCACCGGCGTGGCGCTTTCGCCGCCCTCTTCTCCGGCAGACTTCGTCGGGGCGCCGCGCCGGTCGCGCGCTTCGAGCAGCGGCAGCGCGGATCCGGCGGCCCAGCCTTGCTGGGGATTCGCCACCACACCCACCGGGCGCATGCGCACGCCGTCCAGCACCTGCGCGATGTCCGCAAGCGGCACGCGCTCGTTGTCGGCAAGCCGGCGCACGTCAATCGCGACGACGTCATTGGCGAAGAATTCAGGGGTCGCCTCGAAGCGCCGGATCAGTTCGGCGCGCATGGCCTCGAGGTCAGTGGTTTTGACCACGAACAGGAGCGTGTCCACACTGCCACTGCGGAGTTCGAAAAAGGGCGATTTCTTGGGCGACATAGCGTTCGGCAAAAAATTTTGCGTATTTTACAGGCGTCCACGCGTGGGGCCAGTATTTTCCGCGATATGAATGAACGCCGCGGCCCGAACACGGCTGGCGGACGCCACAGAAGCGCAGGGAACAGGGACGGCGTGCGGCGCGGCCGCTCGCCGATTCACTGGGAGGAGACTTGCGAAGAACGCGGGACGTGGCGCACCAGCAGGCTTTCGGACTGGTCGGGCCAACGCGCCGTACGCGCATGCTCGCCGGTCGGTCCAAAGCCAAGGCGCTCGTAAAAACGCATGGCGTTGCGGTTGGCGTCGGCTACCCACGCGTAGATTTCCTCGGCGCCTGCATCGGCCAGCCATTCGCTTGCGGTGTTGACGAGCAGTTCACCGCCACGCAGATGCCGCACCGCTGGCGCTACCCACAACTCGCCGACAAACGCACGACGCGCAGCGCTGTCCTCGAAGTGGGCTTCGATCAGCCCGGCGGGATGCCCTTCGGTGTAGAGAATAAACGATGTGGCCTGGCTCGAAACCGCGTGGCCCGCGGCGGTGGCATCGAAGCTTGCCGCGTCTGCCGACAGGGCATCTTCCAGCGTCTCGCCGAAGGCATAGGGCGCCTCGCGCAATGACGCGGTACGGAGTTCGCGTAAAACTGCGCCCTGATCAGCCGCAATGCGGCGAACGGTCAATGACGGACTCATGCAGACGTAAACCCCTTGTAACACTAAGCCGTAGCTTTAACCGAACCGGCGCGCGAGTCAAATCCTTATTCACGATTTGTGCTCGAACTCCCTCGAAGGCGAACCCTGCCGGCGCCGTTGAATTCCATCCAACCTGCGGACGACGGCCGGGCCACCCCACTGCACCCTAAAGCACCCTAAAGCACCCAACCGGAGCAACGGCAACACCCGCACGCGGCGCGTGGCTCCAGACACCTCAGACGCGCCAGACGCGCCTCAAGGCGCCTCGTAACTGCCAGTCCCGTCCGGCCACGGCGTCAACAGCTCAAAGCCTTCTTCGGTCACGGCCACCATGTGCTCCCACTGCGCCGACAGCGAGCGGTCCTTGGTCACCACCGTCCAGCCGTCGCGCAGCACCGTGGTGCCCGCGCGGCCGGCATTGATCATGGGCTCGATCGTGAACACCATACCCGGCTTCAGGCGTATGCCTTGTCCCGGCTGGCCATAGTGCAGCACCTGCGGCTCTTCGTGATAGACCTTGCCGATGCCGTGTCCGCAGTAATCGCGCACGATCGAAAAACCGTCACGCTGCGCGATCTTCTGGATGGCATGTCCGACGTCGCCAAGCGTCGCGCCCGGTTTGACCTGGCGGATACCGGCCACCATCGCTTCGTAGGTGGTGTCGATCAGTTGCCGCCCCACCGTACTTGGCTGGCCGACGCAATACATGCGGCTCGTGTCGCCGAAGTAGCCGTCGCGGATCACCGCCACGTCGATATTGATGATGTCACCGTCTTTCAGGACTTCGGCGCGATTCGGAATGCCGTGACAAACGACCTGGTTGACGGAGGTGCACACCGTCTTCGGAAAACCCAGGTAGCCAACGTTTGCGGGAATCGCCTTCTGCCTGTTGACGATGAAGTCGTTGCAAAGCGCGTCGAGCTCTTCGGTCGATACGCCGGCACGCACGTGCTCGCCGATCATCGCGAGCACATCCGCAGCGAGGCGACCGGAAACGCGCAGCGCAGCGATGTCCTCCGGCGTCTTGTAGGTAATAGCCATGAAATCAGTACGGGTTCGTGAACGCGCGACGGCAGCGCCGCTCAGCACGTTCTTGTGCGAAAGCCAAACCGGCCGTCACGGGGTGCGTTGAACGTCGCTGCAACCCGGCGATCCGGTCGTCGATCAGGGAATTGTACAGAGTATGGCAGCGCAAGCCTTGCGAAACCAACTGACAGATCAAGCATTTGCCCAGGCGCGCATGCCGCGTGCCTGAACTTTGCGCCACAGACGCATCCGTTTTCATTCCTCGAAACGCACGGCTAAACCCACGCCTTTTGCGTGGCAATGCTGCGAGTGCACGTAAATATCTTTCTCGTGGACTGCATCCACTGAGTGATTCGATTCGTAAAGTTTGTTGAGGGCTCACCTCTTCTCGGTGCAACGTTCGGTTCTTCTCTGAAGAGCAGTGCGTCTTCATGCTGGCGATTCGCGTGACCGTATGCGCGCAAGCTGTTCCGTTGTCCGCGCGCATGCGCAGCGAGTCTCGCGGCATTCCCTGCGATCCACTGAGGAGCACCGTCATGTCAGAAAAGTCAGGCGACAATTCAGCATCCCTTATTAATATGTTTGATCGACGAGTCGAGCGACGCCAGCAACGCAGGCAGTTTTTCAGAAACGCCGGAGGCCTCAGCCTGGGCCTGATAGGCGGCACGCTGATCAGCGCGTGCGGCGGTGGCTCCGGCATCTCCTCGATGGCTCAGAGTACCGCACCGACGGACGAAGACATTCTTAACTTCGCACTCAACCTCGAGTACCTCGAAGCCCAGTTCTACACTTATGCGACTACCGGCAGCGGCCTGCCGGCCAGCATGCTGAACGGCGTTGGCACTCAGGGCGCCGTCAGCGCGGGTGCGCAAGTGCCATTCCAGGACCCTGTGGTGCGGGCCTATGCCAATGAGATTGCGAACGACGAGCGTGAGCACGTGGCGTTCCTGCGCACCGCGCTCAGTTCCGCAGCGGTCGCCATGCCGGCAATCGATATCAGCGGTACCAATCCAAACGGCGCCTTCTCGGCCGCGGCTCGCGCAGCCGGGCTGGTCGCCGCGGGCGTCGCATTCAACCCCTATGAAAGCGATAACAACTTTCTGCTCGGCGCGTTCATCTTCGAAGACGTCGGCGTCACAGCGTACAAGGGCGCGGCACCGCTGCTCTCAAGCAAGACGTTCCTCACCGCGGCAGCGGGCATTCTCGCAGCGGAGGCTTATCACGCGGGGCTCGTGCGCACGACGCTGTACGCGAAAGGTCTCGATATGACAGGCCTGCTCAGCGCAGCAAACGCCATCTCCGCAGCGCGCGACAGTCTCGATCAGGTCGGCAATGACGATCAGGGCATCACCGGCGCCACGGCCGGAACTTCGAACATCGTCCCGCTCGACAGTAATGGTCTCGCATTCGGCCGGAGCTATTCAGATGTACTCAACATTGTTTATCTGACGAGCACGGCTGCAGTGAAGGGCGGCTTCTTCCCGAACGGCGTGAACGGCACGCTGAACATGAGCGCCTGATCGCGGCTGCACCGTACAACCGGCAACGGGTCATCGTGACGTCGATCACTCCTCCCCGTTCGCCGGCCCCGCTCGCGAAGCCATCGCGACGTTGCCGAACCACAACGACGATGCACAGGAAAAGCCATGAACGAAGCCGTGAGTCGTGCCGCACCGCAAACGCTGACCGAGCAGACCTGTTTTGCCATCCGTGAAGCGCTTGCGGGACGCCGCGGCGGACCGCGCGCCATGTTGTCGTTTGCGGGGCCTGCGGTGGTGGCCTCGATCGCCTACATGGACCCGGGGAACTTCGCTACCAACATCCAGGCGGGCGCCGGTTATGGCTACACGCTGCTGTGGGTCGTGGCTCTCGCCAATGTCGTCGCCATGCTGTTTCAGTCGCTGTCCGCCAAGCTGGGGCTTGTCACCGGACGCAACCTCGCCGAACTCTGCCGCGCATCGCTTCCGCGCCGCTATGTGCTCGCCATGTGGGCCTTGAGCGAAGTCGCAGCGATGGCGACGGACCTGGCCGAATTCGTCGGCGGCGCGATCGGCGTCTCATTGCTGCTCCATCTACCGATGCTCGCCAGCATGCTCGTCACCGCAGCGGTGACGTATGGCTTGTTGCAGTTTGAGAAAAAGGGTTTTCGCCCACTGGAACTAGTGATTGCCGCGCTCGTCGGTGTGATCGGTCTGTCGTATCTGGCTGAACTGTTGATCGCGCCGGTGCAATGGTCGGCGGTCCTTTTGCATACGTTCACGCCGCGCATCCCGGATAACAACGCACTGACCATTTCAGTCGGCATTATCGGCGCCACTGTGATGCCGCATGTGTTGTTCCTGCACTCGGGGTTGACCCAAAACCGCGTGACACCGCGCAATGACGGCGAACGCGCCAAGTTGCTGAAATTTTCGAACCTCGAGGTTGTTGGAGCGCTCGGCGTCGCCGGTATTATCAACATGGCAATGGTGGTCATGGCTTCGAGCGCGTTTCATCAAGGGCATTCGGACATTGCCAGCATCGAGACCGCATGGCGGACCCTGATGCCACTGCTCGGCAGCGCGGCGGCGGGTCTGTTCCTTGCCGCGCTTATCGCGTCGGGCATCTCGAGTTCAGTGGTCGGCACGATGGCCGGGCAGATGATCATGCAGGGCTTCGTGGGTTTCCGGATTCCGATCGGCTTGCGCCGGTTGATCACCATGGTGCCCGCGTTCGCAGTGGTGGCATGGGGCGTCGATGCGACAAACGCGCTGGTCCTGAGTCAGGTCGTGCTGAGCATTGCATTGCCGGTGCCGATGATCGCGCTTGTGTGGTTCACCTCGCGACGCGACCTGATGGGCGTCTACAAAAACCGCCGCATCACGACGGTCGCCGCTGTAACGGGTGCCGTGGCCGTACTGGCCTTGAACGGTGTTCTGCTGATGCAGATAGCAGGTGCCGGATTTTAGATGGCACGCGGGCCACGTCAATTCATTGTGTGTTTGACAACCTGAATGGCAACCTGAAGCCTCACTGCGGACTGCCAAGTAATTGAATGCGCAATTTCGGCGCCCGCGTTGACGCCGCGAGCCAGATATCGAAGAACGCACGTGCAAAAGCCGGATCGTCGATCTCAGCAGTCTCCCGCTCGCCCGCGTAAAAGCGCACACCCTTGCCGGGCAAAAATACCGCGCTCAACTGACCACCAGGCTCGACGTCAGTCAGCCCGCGCACCATGTCGTCGCGCCAGCGTTCAAGCGTTTCTTGCGGAATCGGTGTCGCTGCCTGACGCTTGATCTCATTGATACCGATATCGGCAAAGCGTTCACGGCTGATGCTGCGGGTATAGATCAGGTGCAGCGCGAAAGGCGCGTCGTAGTTCACTGCCGCATGTTCACTCCACAACTGCGCGCGGTACAGCGTGAAGCCGAACACGCTGAAATCGCCCTCGCCCACGAGATGCGCGGCCTGTACGTCGGCGCGCCAGTCGGCGTGCACCGGCATGGCGGCCAGCAGCATGAGCAGAGCGCCCAGCGCGCGCACATCAACTCGCAGACTCAAGTACGAACTGCATCACATCGGTGCGCTCCTCGTCGAAGCCCGCCTCGCAGTACGCCAGATATAGCCGCCAGGTTCGCACGAAGGTTTCATCGAAGCCCTGCTGGCGAATCGCGTCGATCTGCGTTTCGAACTCATGACGCCAGCGACGCAGCGTCTCCGCATAGTCGCGCCCAAACGCCAGCGACACATTTGCCGTGAGCTTGCCTCGTTTCGCAGCCGCCACGAAACGTTGCGGACTAGGCAGCATGCCGCCCGGAAAAATGTATTCGCGGATAAAGTCGCTAGTCGCCCGATACGCGGCGAAGTGCGCTTCGTCAATCGTGATCGTCTGCACGAGCGCCTTCGCGCCCGGACGCAACCGCTCGCGCAGGATGCCAAAATAATCTGGCCAGAATTTCTCGCCGACGGCTTCGAACATCTCGATCGATACGATAGCGTCGTACTGGCCAGTCAGCGTCCGATAGTCACGTAACTCCAGTCGAAGCCGATTGGTCACGCGAGCCTCGGCGGCACGCGTGAGCGCGAATTCGAGTTGCGCGAGCGAGATCGTCACGCCATGCACATGAATACCCTGGCGCGCGGCGTAAATCGCAAAGCCGCCCCAGCCGCAACCAATTTCGAGGATGCGCATACCCGCACGCAAGCCGAGCGTATCGATGATGCGCTGGTATTTGGCGTGCTGCGCTGTTTCGAGCGGTGTGCGGAAATTGCCGTCGAACACCGCACTCGAGTAGGTGAAACTGCGGTCGAGCCAACGTCCGTAAAACGCGTTGCCAATATCGTAGTGTGCGTGGATGTTGCGACGGCTGCCGGTGCGGGTATTACGGCGCAGACGATGGCGCAGTCCGTACCACACCTGTGCCAGCCAGCCGCCATAGACGGTCCGTTGCAACGCGCGTTCATTGCGGATGGCGACGCGCAGCAGCGCCGCGAGATCCGGTGTATCGACCCAGAACTGGCGCCACGCTTCGGCAAAGCCAATGTCCCCTTTACGCAGAATGGCGCCACACGCGCGCCAGTCACGCAGTTCGAGCCGCGCCCCTGGTGAAGCATGCGAATCGCCGAACACACGTTGCTGGCCATCAGGCGTGACGAGGACGAGATGGCCGACCCGAATCCGCTCGAGTAACGACAGAAACAATCGGCCCGACGCAGAGACAGTTTGTGGCCCGCTTAGGGTTCTGGACAGCGTCATGGCTGAATCTCCTCAATCGACGAAGCAGGATGCGCGCCGCCAGGCCCATGGGTGGCGCCGCGATGGTGTGAGCTTGTGCCGGCATCGTGGCGAGGCGCCGGGTGTTTGCCGTAAAACGGCACCTTCCTCACGAACAGACGCAGCGCCTGCCAATGGATCCGCGCCACCACGCCAAGCGTGAGCAACGGCTGCCGCGCCAAAGCACCCAGTGCTGTGGCGCACGTGAGCGGACGCAACCGGCCACCCACTGCGGTACGGATCAGGAGGCCATCCGCATCGTGATAGTCGATCGCAAGCAACGAAGCCCCCGGCGTTTCGCGCACCCGAAACTGGTAGTGCCCTTCGGTCCGGCAGAACGGCGATACATGCAGCACCTTGCGGCAGATCAGTGCAGTGGAGGCGTCGATCGCGACGCCATCGGGCGCGCTCAATAAATAGCAATGACGTTCGCCGAAGGTATTGCGCACCTCGGCGAGCATGGCGCGCAGCGCACCTTCGCGGTCATGGCAAAACCAGAAGCTGACCGGATTGAACGCGTAGCCGAAAACTCTCGGGAAGGCTTGCAGCCAGATGTCGCCGTCAGCGGGCAAGCCGGCTTCGACCAGTTGGGCGCGCATCCATGTGTCGAGGCTGCTGCCGTCACAGGGTCCGTGATCGCGGGCATAAAGACTCAGCGGGCGCCAGCGGTTCACGCCGAACCAGCCGCTATCCAGCGATGCGAGGCGCGCGAGATTGCAGCGCACATAAAATACGGGATACACGAACCGATGCCGGATCGGCCGCAGTCGTTCATGCATCACGCGGCCAACCAGCAGGTAGGCGGCGCTGTCCTCGCGTTCATTACCCGGAGCACTCATAGCCTGGCCCACGCTGGCAGCGCAGAGAAGTCGGCGGCGACACGTAGCGCCGATTTCAGTCCGTCTTCGTGAAAACCGTAGCCTGTCCACGCTCCCGCAAACCAGGTGCGCCGCTGCCCCTGCAGCATCGGCAAACGGCGCTGTGCGTCGATGGCTGCCAGATCGAACAGCGGATGGTCGTACACGAAGCGGCGTAGCTCGGTGCCAGGCGTCGGCTCGGCAATCGGGTTCAGCGTCACGACCAACGGCGTGGCAAACGGCAGCGGCTGCAACTGATTGACGAGATAGCTGACGCATACTGGCCGCGCCCCGCCGAGGCCGCGCCCACCCAGATAGTTCCACGCGGACCAGACTCGATGGCGGCGCGGCAGCAGCTTTGTATCGGTGTGCAGCACGGCGACGTTCGGCTGATAGCGCACGGCGCGCAGCACGCTACGCTCGGCCTCATTGGCATCGTCGAGCAGGCGCAGCGTATCGGGCGCGTGGGTCGCCATTACCAGCGCGTCGAAGCGTTGCGGACCCGCGTCAGTCAGCACGTCGACGCCGTCGCGGTCACGCCGCACGCCACGGACGGGTGTCCCGACGCGCACATCGTCGAGCTTGCTGACGATCTGCCTGACATATTCGCGTCCGCCGCCTACCACCGTCTTCCACTGCGGACGACGCGTGACTTGCAGCAGCGCATGGTTCAGACAGAAGCGCAGAAACGTGGTGGCCGGGAAACTCAGAATGTCGGCCGTGGCGCTCGACCAGATCGCCGCCGCCATCGGCAACAGATATTGCTGCTGGAATGCGCCGCCGTAACCTTCTGCCGTCAACAACTCGCCCATCGACACGCCGGTGTTCACGGCGGCATCCAGATTACGTTCCGCACTGCCATTAAAGCGCATGATGTCGCGCAACATGCCAATGAACGTTGGCGAGAACAGATTGCGGCGTTGTGCGAAGACCGTGTTCAGACTGGTGCCGGCCCACTCCAGGCGACCTGCGTCCAGCGAGACCGAGAACGTCATCTCGCTTGGGTGCGCCTTAACCCCCAACTCAGCGAAAAGCGCGATCAGATTCGGATAGGTGCGATCGTTGAAGACGAGGAAGCCTGTGTCGACCGGATGCGTGTGTCCCTCAAGCGTGACATCAACCGTATTGGTATGGCCGCCCAGGTAAGAACCCGCCTCGAAAAGCGTGACCTGATTCTCCCTGGATAGCAGGTAGGCACTGGCCAGGCCCGCAATACCAGCGCCGACGACCGCGATGCGTCGTCCGCGCGGCTGCGGGTTTGAGGCGGCGTGACTCATGTGCGTGTCTCCGGTTTGAAACGGGCGCACGAGAGAATTCAGATGAACAGCGTTGCGCGCCACATAATCGGAATACGCAGCAAGCGTGGAATTGGATGCACGGCGCGGCAGAAGTTGCAGCGAGGATGTTGATGTGCTGACGTTCTGGCGAGGTGCGGCGCTAGAACGTCAAAATAGAGAGAGTGTTCGGATGGAGGCTAACCGATGCATCCGGAATCGGACATGACTCGGCAACGATCTATGGCTTCAGACGGCCAGCAGATCCGTTGAGGCAGCCAGTCAGGCCATAGTGGAGACTAGCGATTGCCCGGTGCGTATGGATTCCATTGCCAGCGTGGTGCTGGATTTACGCTCACCCGTTGCCACCTTGGTCAAACACGTTTCAGTCCCATATGTTTCGAAACGCGACTGCCACGATCACCGGCACGCACATGACGAGCGGAATGGCAAAGTACGGCACTTCGAGGTCGACGTAGTAGCTGTACACCAGCCAGCCAACGCCCGCGCCGAGGGTCGCCAGCGCGACCAGCCATGTGAGAACGTTTAGTACCCGATTGGACGGACGCCTGCGCGTTCGTTCTTCTTTCGTCGAAGGTGTTTTCATCGCAGCGCCACAGGTTTGGTCTCGGTTTGTTTCGTTTAGCCTCAATTGCGATTTTACTCTTGCCGCATAGTGGGCGACGACTTGGCCTTGCGCGCTTTGCTCGACACTTGCTTTGCTGTCAGCCTTGCTTCAACAAGACGACCAACCGCACGACGGCCGGCACAGCTGCAATGGACGCCCAGGGATTTGCAACGCCGCTGTCTTGCCATTAGATGCAGGCAGCAAGCCGATTGCTCGCTGACATCGTTCCTCTGATGAAGCGATAGCAGGAAAATTGCCGGGAGCGCGACGGCGACCCTTGGAAAGATCAGCGCATCTCAGGCACCTGCACCCTTTCGAAAGGCAACGCATGCCATCCAGGCAGACGCCAGAATCGCAAGCGGGAGATATTGATGCTTGCTTATCCCGAGGGCGACCAGGAAAACCGCCGCGAAGGCTGCACCGTTAGGGGTGCCTTTTTTCTCACCTGGTCGGGCTGCCTTATACCCGATCAATGCTCGATAGGAAAAATCCGATTTGACGTGAACCGTTGCATCCATCGCCATTTTGACAAACGTTGACGGATTAGATGTTTGTACTTCGATATTTTACGGAGCGTTATCAATCCGTAAAACGAAGCAAAAGAAGATGAACCGGAAGGCATTCAGGCTGGTATTCAGCCGGTTGAGAGGAATGCTGGTTGCCGTCGAGGAATCGGCCACGGCAACGGGCAAAGGTCGTGGCGAAGCGGCTGCAACGAAACGTGTGCTGGCGGGTCCGTCCGGCATGCCGCACAGGTTCGTGCTGCGAAGCATTGCGCGTGCGGCCCTTGCCCTTGTGCTGCTCGGCGCGGCCCCTCGTTTCAGCGTTGCGCAGATCGTTCCAGGTGGCGCACATGCGCCCGCTGTCGTTCAAACCCGGAACGGCCTTGACCAGGTCAACATCAACCGGCCTTCTGGCGCCGGTGTGTCGGTCAACACCTACAGCCAGTTCGACGTGCAGTCGAAAGGCGCGATTCTCAACAACGCGTCTTCGATAGTCCAGACGCAGCAGGCCGGCACGATCAACGGCAACCCGAACTTCGCGGCGGGTCAGACGGCGGCGATCATCGTCAACCAGGTCAACAGTGCGAGTGCGTCGCAACTGAACGGCTATGTCGAGATTGCAGGCCAGCGCGCGGAAATGATCCTGGCGAATCCGTCAGGTATTTCTGTTAACGGCGGCGGGTTTATCAATACGAGTCGGGCAGTTCTGACGACTGGCACGCCGAACTATGCAGCGGACGGTTCGCTCTCGGGTTTTAACGTCACAGGCGGCAATATCACGGTCAGCGGCGCGGGCCTGAATGCGTCGAATGTGGATCAGGTGGATTTGTTGTCCCGTGCGGTGCAGGCGAATGCGGCGATCTACGCGAAGAACCTGAACGTCGTCACGGGCGCAAACAGCGTCGACCACGGCACGCTCAATGCGACGACGATTGCAGGCAACGGGCCCGCGCCTGGCGTCTCCATCGACGTGAGCAGTCTCGGCGGGATGTACGCCAACCGTATCGTTCTGGTGGGCACAGAGGCCGGTGTGGGCGTTTCGCTCAAGGGCGTCGTGGCGGCGAACGCGGGCGACCTCGTACTGACCACACAGGGCAAGCTGGAACTCGCGAGCCAGGTGAACGCGAGCGGCAACGTCAACGTGTCGGCGCATGACGGCATCGACAACAGCGGGACGATCTACGCTCAACGGAGCGTCAGCCTGAACACGTCCGGCGCGCTGACGAACAGCGGCGTACTTGCCGCGCAACAGAACACGACCCTTGGTGCGGGCAGTGTCGCCTCGACGGGTACGCTCGGCGCAGGCGTGAACAGCGACGGCAGCCTGGCGCAATCGGGCGACCTGTCGGTAACAACAGGCGGCGCGCTTGCGTCGACCGGCCGCAATGCGGCGGGCGGTAACGCGAATCTGCAAGGCGCATCCGTCAACCTCGCCGGTAGCAGCACGTCGGCGAACGGCAACATCGGCTCGACCGCGACGGCTGGCGACCTGAATACGTCGGGCGCGACGGTAACGGCAGGCGGCGCGTTGTCGGTCAATGCAGCGGGCACACTGAGCAATGACAACGGCGCGATGGCCTCGGGCGGTCCGCAGAACATCACGGCGGGCGGGCTCTCGAACCGCAACGGCCAGATGGTCTCGGGCGGT
>FTKM01000102.1_pt2 | contig 12955 bp, 11 predicted proteins | sample 1658051 | NCBI WGS metagenome assembly FTKM01 (sample SAMEA3914794, study PRJEB12502) | metagenome | biome: forest; material: soil | place: Canada | collected 2011-07-05 | depth 0.1 m | reverse complement strand
AGCGCCACCGCGACGATGATCGTGTTGGAGATCAGATTGCCGATCACGGGCAGCAAGCCGACGATGAACGTGACGAGCACCAGCGTCTTCGACAGCGGCAGGCGGTCGTGAAAGATCGGCAGCAGCACCAGCAGGAACAACCCGGTAAACGTCGCGTTGATGGCCGATATCTTGACCTGCGCGAACACAATGCGACGGAACGCATCGGCAAAACGGGTGACGCGGGTGACGAACGCAGTGGAAAGCGGCAGCCGCTGGATAGGCTTCTGCGCACCGACGGCGATGATCGCGCCGATGATCATGCCGATCAGCACATGCGTGAAGATCCGTGCGACGTTCTGGCCACCCTGCTGGAGCATGGTGGCGTGCGTCTGCATCAGTTCGGCCGCGCGAGCCTTCATCTGATTGGTATCGACCGGCAGATAATTGGCCACGAACTGGGGAATCCGGCCGCGCGTCTCGTCGATCAGTTGCATGGCCTGATTGAGCAGCATCTGCACGTCCGGCACGTCGCCTTCGAAGTGATCGATGATGCCTATCACGAGCCCCACCAGCAGGCCCACGATCACCACCGATAACAGCACGACCGAGAGCCAGCGCGCGCGCCCGCTCGACATGTGCCGTTCGATGCGCGGCGCGAGGGTCTGAATGAGCTGGAACACCAGCAGCCCGGCCAGCAGGGCGCCGAGCAACCTCATATTCAATACGGCCCACATGCCGAACAGCATCAGCAGATAGCTGCCGATCTCGACGGCCGAGAGTTTGGGCAGGCTCATGTCGCTCGTCAGCCTGACCGGGCGAGGGCGCAGATCCTGCACCTGCCCGTCTTCGGGCACCTCGTTACGCTTGGTCATGGCCTATTTCCGTCTCCAACCTTGGGGTTTGCAGCATCACTTGGTGGCAGCAGCGCGTTTGAGCAACGGCGCCAGATATCTGCCGGTAAAACTTGCCTTCGACTCCGCCACCTGTTCCGGCGTGCCTTGGGCGATGATCTGGCCGCCGCCGGCACCGCCTTCCGGGCCGAGGTCGATCAGCCAGTCCGCAGTTTTGATTACATCGAGATTATGCTCGATGATCACCACGGTATTACCCTGGTCGCGTAGCCGGTGAATCACTTCGAGCAGCAGCGCGATGTCGTGAAAGTGCAAACCGGTGGTGGGTTCGTCGAGAATGTATAGAGTGCGACCGGTATCGCGCTTGCTCAGTTCCAGAGAAAGTTTGACCCGCTGTGCTTCGCCACCCGAGAGCGTAGTGGCCGACTGCCCGAGACGGATGTAGCCCAGACCCACGTCCAGCAACGTTTTCAGCTTGCGTGCCACCACCGGCACCGGCTTGAAAAACTCATACGCGCTTTCGACGGTGAGATCCAGCACTTCGCTGATATTTTTGCCCTTGTACTGCACGTCGAGCGTTTCGCGGTTGTAGCGCTTGCCGTGGCAAACGTCGCACGGTACGTAGACATCGGGCAGAAAGTGCATTTCCACCTTCAGCACGCCGTCGCCCTGACACGATTCGCAGCGCCCGCCCTTCACGTTGAAGGAGAAGCGCCCTGGATCGTAGCCGCGCTCTTTCGCTGCCGGCACGCCCGCGAACAGCTCGCGGATCGGCGTGAACAGGCCGGTGTAGGTGGCCGGGTTCGAGCGCGGCGTGCGGCCAATTGGCGACTGGTCGACGTTGATCACCTTGTCGAAATGTTCGAGGCCTTCGATGGCCTCGTACGGTGCCGGTTCAGCCGACGAACCATACAGGTGATGCGCGACCGCGTGATACAGCGTGTCGTTGATCAGCGTGGACTTGCCCGAACCTGAGACTCCGGTGATGCAGGTGAGAAGCCCAACCGGCAGATCGAGCGTGACGTGCTGCAGATTATTGCCATAGGCCTCGACGATGCGCAGACGCCGCTCGTCGGGTTCCTTGCGTTCATCCGGATATTCGATGCTGCGCGCGCCCGACAGATACTGGCCGGTAATCGAGGCCGCGTCCGCCTGCACTTCGTCCGGTGTACCTTCGGCGATCACCATGCCGCCGTGCACACCGGCGCCCGGCCCCATATCGACCACGTAGTCGGCCATGCGGATCATGTCCTCGTCATGCTCGACCACGATCACCGAGTTGCCGAGGTCGCGCAGATGCTTCAACGTGGAGATGAGGCGATCGTTGTCGCGCTGGTGCAGACCGATTGATGGCTCGTCCAGCACATACATCACGCCGGTTAGCCCGGAGCCGATCTGCGACGCGAGCCGGATGCGTTGCGCCTCGCCGCCCGACAGCGTTTCCGCGCTGCGCTCGAGAGACAGATAGTCGAGCCCGACGTTATTCAGGAACATCAGCCGCGCGACGATTTCCTTCACCACCTTGTCGGCGATTTCGCGCTTGGAACCTTCGAGCCGCAGTGTCTGGAAATAGCCCAGTGCGTCGCGCAGCGGCCAGCCGCTGATTTCGAAGATGCCGCGCGCGTCTTCATTCGCGCCGATTCGCACGAAACGCGCTTCACGGCGCAAGCGGGTGCCGTCGCAAGCGGGGCAGGGCTGGTTGTTCTGGTATTTGGCGAGCTCTTCGCGCACCGCGACTGAATCGGTCTCGCGATAACGGCGCTCCAGGTTCGGAATGATCCCTTCGAACACGTGCTCGCGAATCGACGTGCGGCCGCGTTCGTTGATGTACGAAAACGGGATGGTCTGCTTGCCCGAACCGAACAGGAGGATCTTGCGGACTTTTTCCGGCAGATCCTCGAACGCTTCGTCGATGTCGAACTCGTAGAACGCCGCGAGACTTTGCAGCATCTGGAAGTAGAACTGGTTGCGCCGGTCCCAGCCCTTCACCGCACCGGCTGCGAGCGACAGCGACGGGTGAGCAACCACCCGCTTCGGATCGAAGAAAGTGATCTGGCCCAGGCCGTCGCACTCGGGGCACGCACCCATCGGGTTGTTGAACGAAAACAGACGCGGCTCGAGTTCCTGTAGCGAATATGAGCAGATCGGGCAGGCGAACTTGGAACTGAACAGACGCTCCTTGTCCGTATCCATTTCGAGCGCGATGGCGCGGCCATCGGCGAGGCGCAATGCGGTTTCGAACGATTCGGCCAGGCGTTGCTTGATATCGGCCCGTACCTTCAGACGATCGATCACCACGTCGATCGTATGTTTGTCGTTCTTCTTGAGCTTGGGCAGCGAATCCACTTCGTAGATCTTCGCCACTTCTTCATTGGCAGTGCCGCCGCCCGAGCGCACGCGAAAGCGGATAAAGCCCTGTGCCTGCATTTCCTCGAACAGTTCGACGTGTTCGCCCTTGCGGTCCGCCACCACGGGCGCGAGGATCATCAGTCTGGTGTCTTCCGGCAGCGCGAGCGCCGCATCGACCATCTGCGAAACGCTCTGCGCTTCTAGCGGAATCTCGTGGTCGGGGCAATACGGCGTGCCGACCCGCGCGAACAGCAGGCGCAGATAGTCATGGATCTCGGTGACGGTGCCAACAGTGGAGCGCGGATTATGCGACGTTGCCTTCTGTTCGATGGAGATGGCAGGCGAGAGCCCTTCGATCAGGTCAACATCGGGCTTTTCCATCAGTTGCAGGAATTGCCGGGCATACGCGGAGAGGCTTTCGACGTAGCGCCGCTGCCCTTCCGCGTAGAGCGTGTCGAACGCGAGCGACGATTTGCCCGAGCCGGACAGGCCCGTGATCACGATGAGTTTATGACGCGGCAGATCGAGGCTGACGTTCTTCAGGTTGTGGGTACGAGCCCCACGGATACGGATTTGTTCCACGCGTTGATCCATGACCTGGCGGAAAGAGGAAGAGGCTAAACCTGCTACTATAACGACTTTTCAAGACCGCTGTTACGGCTTCCTGACAAGGCGCGACGGGCATGCGGTGGCCTTTCGGCGGTCTGTAGGGTGCGCTTCGGTGTTGTGCGGAGAAGCCGCGCAGCTGGGGGCCGGGCCTGTTATTCACGACAAGATTGCGGGGGCTGATCCACTGCATGCCGCAGATCGCTCACGGCAGGCCGTCCGCGATGTGCCGCTCGCGGTGTGTCGTCCCACGGGGTGCCGCCTGGCGGTGTGCCGTCTAGTTCATTCAAACCACGTTCCGATGTCCAATCCGTCCGCAACTTCTTCACGCATGAGCGCGCCTGAAATGCGCGCGACCGTGTCGCTCGCTGCCATCTTCGCGCTGCGCATGCTCGGTCTGTTCATGATCATGCCGGTGTTTTCGATCTACGCGAAAACGATTCCCGGCGGCGACAACGTACTGCTGGTGGGCATCGCGCTCGGCGCGTACGGCGTGACGCAATCGCTCCTTTATATCTTCTACGGCTGGATTTCCGACAAGCTGGGCCGCAAACCGGTGATCGCCACCGGCCTTCTGATCTTTGCGGTTGGCAGCTTTGTCGCGGCGGGCGCGCATGACATGACGTGGATCATCGTCGGCCGGGTGATACAGGGGATGGGCGCGGTGTCCTCCGCGGTACTCGCTTTCATTGCCGATCTGACCTCCGAGGAACATCGCACCAAGGCGATGGCAATGGTCGGCGGCAGTATTGGCGTGTCGTTCGCGGTGGCCATCGTCGGCGCGCCGATTGTGTTCCAGTGGGTCGGCATGAGCGGACTCTTTACGCTGGTCGGCGTATTTTCGATTCTCGCAATTGGCGTCGTGCTGTGGATCGTGCCGGATGCGCCGAAGCCGGTGCATGTACGCGCCCCGTTCTCCGAAGTGCTGCACAACGTCGAACTGTTGCGTTTGAACTTCGGCGTACTGGTGCTGCACGCGACGCAAACTGCCTTGTTCCTGGTCGTGCCGCGCATTCTGGTAGCGGGCGGCTTGCCGGTTGCATCGCACTGGAAGGTTTATTTGCCGGTCATGGGGCTCTCGTTTGTGATGATGGTCCCGGCCATCATCGCGGCAGAAACACGCGGCAAGATGAAAACGGTGCTGGTCGGCGCGATCGCTCTTATCCTGATCGGACAGTTGCTGTTGGGCGTCGCGCCCCATACCATTCTGAGTGTGGCCGGGATCCTGTTCGTGTACTTTCTGGGCTTCAATATTCTTGAGGCTTCGCAGCCTTCGCTGGTGTCGAAACTGGCGCCGGGTTCGCGCAAAGGCGCGGCTACCGGTGTCTACAACACCACGCAGTCCATCGGTCTCGCGCTGGGCGGTGTGATCGGCGGCTGGCTGCTGAAAGCGGACGGGCAGAGTGCGGTGTTCTTCACTTGTTCGGGGCTGGTATTTTGCTGGCTTATAATCGCGGCGAATATGAAGCAGCCGCCGCGCAAGAAGGCGTAACACCCCAAACGTGCCGCTTCGCGTCGGACCTGCCCAAGGGGTAATCCCGTATGGGACTCTCTGGGCGGGGGAAATCCTGCGGAGCGGAAAACCTGGGACGGCCCGGCGTTTTCTTGAAAGAGCTCACCGGTGGCCGGCTGAGGCGTAGTTCGGTCCCTGGCCTCGCTGGCCCTGAGACGCGAAACACGCGTTGCCGTGCCGCCTGAAACGGAATCAACTGGAGAAACTCATGGCATCCGTGAACAAGGTCATTCTCGTCGGCAACCTCGGAGCCGATCCGGAAGTCCGTTATCTTCCGAGCGGCGACGCAGTGGCGAACATCCGCCTTGCGACGACGGATCGGTACAAGGACAAGACGTCCGGCGAAATGAAGGAAGCCACCGAATGGCACCGCGTTTCGTTCTTCGGCCGGCTGGCGGAAATCGTCAACGAATATGTGAAGAAAGGTTCGTCGGTGTACATCGAAGGCCGTATCCGCACCCGCAAGTGGCAGGCGCAGGACGGCACCGACCGTTACTCCACCGAAATCGTCGCTGAACAGATGCAAATGCTGGGCGGCCGCGGCGGTTCGATGGGCGGCGGTGATGAGGGCGGTTATAGCCGCGGTGAGCCGTCGGAGCGTAGCGGTGGCGGTGGTGGTGGCGGCCGCGTTGCAGCGAGCGGCGGCGGTTCGCGTGGTGGCAGCGGCGGCGGTGGCGGTGGTGGTGGTTCCAGCCGTCCGAGCGCACCGGCGGGCGGCGGGTTTGATGAGATGGACGACGATATTCCGTTTTGATGAGCACACCCATAGGAGAAAGGAAGATTTTTTTCTAACTCTCTGATAGGTAATAAAAAAGATGATTTCAGGGCGCCCTTTCGTGGCGCCCTTTTTCATGCGGGAATATGGCGCTGTGAAGTGGGAAGATTAGAACCAGTCTAAGGCGGCTAATTCGCTGAGCAGAAGGGAAAATTCTTGACGGCCGACATCCGCCCGTTTCCTGCGTGAACCGACGACAAAAACACCCGCTGTACGCGTTATCGCAATGAAGTCGCCCCCGTTCTCGCTTGGGCGAGCCTCTCAGAGTTCCAGCGCGGCAATTCCAGCACGCGCGATTTCGGCGTCTTCCTCCGATTTCACACCCGATACGCTGACCGAACCGACCGTCTCGCCCGCCACGATGATCGGCACGCCTCCTTCGAGGAGGCCCGTCATCGGCGCGCTCAGGAAGGCGACGCGCCCTGCTTTGACCAGGTCCTCATAGAACTTGCTCTCGCGGCGACTCAGCGTGGCCGTGCGGCCCTTCGCAATCGCCATTTCGATCGAGCTAAGCGTGGCACCGTCGAGGCGGTTTAGGTGCAGCAAATGGCCACCGTCGTCGAAGATCACGATCGTCACCGGCCAGTTGCGGGCTAGCGCATGACGCTCGGCGGCGGCGGCGATCTTCTTCACGTCGTCGTGAGTCAGTACGGTCTTGGTTCTCATAGCTATCGTGGTGTTGTTTGGGAATGGATGCGTAGTCGGGTGCGTGCTGTTACACGGCGGGCGTGGCCTTCTCAGCGGCCAGCGCGGCCTTGACCGTAGCGCGCGCGCCGATGCGGTCCTGGAAGCGTGCGAGTGCTGACCAGCGCTTGATGTCGATCGAGAAATGCGGCAGCCACGACAGCACTGTGTACAGGTAGGCGTCGGCTATGCCGAACTCGCCGAGCAGATAGTCCTTATGCGTGAGCGTGGCGTGGAGCTTGTCCAGGCGCTTGTAGAGCTTCTCCTTGAAGATGTCCTTCACATCCTCGGGAATATCGCTGCTGAACAGCGGGCTGCAGCCAGCGTGGATTTCCGAAGTGATGAAATTCAGCATTTCCTGGAGCCGCACGCGTTCCCAGGTGCCGTTCGCCGGCGCGAGCTTGGCTTCCGGCGTCAGGTCGGCCAAATACTGAAGAATCGCCGGACCCTCGGTTAGAACTTCGCCGTTGTCGAGCATGAGCGCGGCGACATAGCCCTTCGGGTTCACTTCGAGGAAGTTGCGACCCTCGGATGTCTGCTTGGTCTTGTTGTTGACGCGGACCAGTTCGAACGGCAGACCGAGTTCGCGCAGCACGATGTGCGGCGACAGCGAGCACGCATTGGGAGCGAAGTAGAGTTTCATTAGGTTGGATCGTTCGGTTGCGGGGAGACGATCCTAGGGGCCGTCGACGCCGAGCGTAAAGTTAATATTCGACTGAGGTAGCGTTAGCAATTCTTATGACCTCCGCGACATGCCCGTCCGCTGCCGAGGCGTGTACCGCGGACTGGCCGTCGCCCGACGCGCGCCGGGCCGCGCGGCGCGGTTCCAGCGAGGCATGACGGTGCGCCGCGAACCGCACCACGCTGCGCGTGCGCCGCAGTTGATCGAAGAACGCGTGCACGATTGGCGAGAGCCGGCCCGCCTCGGAGCAGACCAGCCCGAACTCGCGATACATTGGCGTAGCGACGTTCAGCACGCGCAGCCCCTGCCGCGCGGCGGGAAGCATCGATTCCGGCACAAGTGACAGACCCATGCCCTCGCGGATCAGCTCGAACGCAGTGGCCCAGTCTCGTACGGATATGCGCACGTCAGATAGTGTGTGGCCGGCCTCCTCGAACAGGCGCCGGCTGTTTTGGCGGCAGCCGCCGGTGGCGAGCACGTATGGCTCATCCGTCAGTTCTGCGAGGGACACGCCTATGCTGCTCGAGCGCCGCGCGAGTGGATGGCTGGTGGGCGCAACCACCATCCAGGCATCGCGGCCGAGCAGGAAGGCCTCGCGCTCGGCACCCGGGTTCATCACCACGCCGACGTCCACCGTGCCGTCGGCTAGCCAGACCTCGATTTCCTCGTCGGTGCCGTCGAGAGAGACGACGTTGATTCCCGGATATTGCTGCCCGAACGATTGCAGGAAGCTGGGCAACAGGCCCGTGAAGACCGACGGGAATGTCGCCAGCTTGATGCGGCCCGCATGCAGGCCTCGCGACGCATCGACTAGCGTTTTGATCGATTCCCACTCGACGAGCATGCGTCGCGCCTGCGCGATCACCTGTTCGCCGATCGCCGTCACTGTAGTACGGCGCCGGTCGCGCAGCAGAACTCTCGCGCCGAGCATGTCCTCCAAATGGCTGATCGCCTGGCTCGCGCCCGATTGCGTGATGCCAATCTGCATAGCAGCCTTCGACACGCAGCCCGCATCAGCCACGGCCACTAGCAACCGCCAATGTGTCAGGTTCATCATGATCAGTAGTCCGACTTATGGTTGAAGGTTGAACAATTAATTTTCCTCAGGGGCAGGACGGCAGCTAAGGTCGTAGTTCGTCATCGATCCCGTCATCATGAACTCGCACCTGTCCCGCGAACCGTCTTTCGCCTCCGCCTCGCGTCCCGCACTCGTTTCCGTCGCGCTCGGCTCTCTGATGGTCGCGCTCGACGTGACGGCGCTGAACGTCGCGCTCCCGAGCATCGGCAACGCGTTCGCGGTCGGCATCGACCGGCTCCAGTGGATCGCGGGCGCCTATACGCTGGTGTTCGCGAGCCTGCTGCTCGCGGCCGGTTCCGCCACCGACCGGCTCGGAGCGCGAGGCACCCTCGTGGCTGGCCTCGTCGTTTTCATGGCCGCCTCGATGGCCTGCGGCGGCGCGTCCGGCACCGCCATGCTGATCACCGCACGCGCGGCGCAGGGTCTGGGCGCGGCCATCATGCTGCCGAGTTCGATGGCGTTGCTGGCCGCCGCCTATCCCGATCCGGTTCGGCGCGCTCGCGCCATCGCGCTGTGGGGCGGCATTTCAGCGATCGGTTTGGTGGCTGGCCCAGTGGTCGGGGGCTTGCTCTGCGAGCTGGCCGGCTGGCGCGCGATCTTCTATCTGAATGCGCCGTTCTGCCTTGTCGCGATCGGCGCGGCGCTGCGTTGCGGCGACCAGCGCGTCGAGCAGGCGCGTGCCTTCGACCCGTGCGGCCTCGCGCTGTCCGCTGTGGTGCTCGCCGCGATCACGTTCGCGCTGATCGAGGCGCCTGTGCTTGGCTGGAACACTCCCGTGATCGTCGCGACGCTGGCCGTGAGCGTGGCGGCCGCTTGCGCGCTGTTGGCATTCGAGCGCCGCGTCGCCGAGCCGATGCTGCCGCCGCAACTGTTCGCTTCGCCGGCTTTCGCGGTTTCGGTGGGCATCGCGTTTCTGCAGACTTTCGCCTATTTCGGAACGCTGTTCGTGCTGCCCGTCGCGTTGCAGATGCATGGCGAGGAGCCGCTCGCGGCCGGACTGCGGCTCGTGCCGATGACGATCACGACGGGCGTGGTCGCCACCTTCTCGGGCAGGCTCGCCGAAGCGTTCGGCACGCGTCGCGTGATCACGCTCGGCCTGCTGGCCGGCGCGGGCGGTGCGCTCGCGTCGTGCCTGTTCGGCTTGGCACTGGGGCCTTTCGTACTGGCTACGTTGCTGCTTGGCATGGGCGGCGCGACGCTGCCGCTGATCGTTGCCTCGGCACTCGGTGAGGTGCCACAGCATCGCTTCGGCATCGCGTCGGGCATCATCAACGCGGCGCGGCAGAGCGGTGGCGTACTCGGCATCGCGTGCCTCGGCGCGATGATGAACAACGGCCGCGTCGACGGGCGCCTCGCGCTGGCTGTCATCGCGGCCGCGTTCTGCGGAGCAGCCGCGATCGGCTTCGCATGGCTGCATCGTCCCGCCCGAGCGGCGGCCTCCGTCGAGTTCTAACTGTCGATTCGACGCACGCGATGTCGAGAAACGCGGCCGCAGCTCCATCACGGTCCCCAGCGCCGGACGGTGCCGCCGTCGAGCCCGAGCAGGTCGAGCATGCGACCTACGCTGTGGTCAACGATGTCGTCGATCGACTCTGGCTTCGCGTAGAAAGCCGGCACCGGCGGCATCACGATCGCGCCCATCTCGGTCACCTGCACCATCGAACGCAGATGGCCCAAATGCAACGGCGTCTCCCGCACCATCAGTACGAGCGGGCGTCGCTCCTTGAGCGTGACATCGGCGGCGCGCGACAGCAGCCCGTCGGTTACGCCCGTGGCGATTTCCGACAGGCTCTTGATCGAGCACGGTGCTACCACCATCCCCATGGTGCGGAACGAGCCGCTGGAGATGGCTGCGCCGATGTCGGTTGAGGCATAGTGGACGCTCGCCAGTTCCTTGACCTGCTCAGCCTTCCACGGCAGTTCGTGGGTCAGCGTGACATGAGCTGCGCGCGTCATGACAAGGTGCGTTTCAATCTCGATGCGGCGCAGGCATTCGAGCGTGCGGATGCCGTACAGAATTCCACTCGCCCCTGTGATGCCGACCACCACGCGTCGCACAGGTGGATGCAGGCTCATGCTTCGGTCTCGCCATCCATCGCGTCGAAGTGTTCGACGCGGGCCGGCTCACCGGGCAGTCCGAGTTCGCGCCAGCGTTCGGTGACCTGCCGGTAGACCGATTCGCGCAGCAGCGTGCGACGCGGAAAGGTCTTGATGTGGCGGTAGTCCTTGCAGGCGTTGATCAGCGCCTTCGAGCCGTACAGGCGCTTCTCCGGCGGGTTTTGCGAAGGGTCGAGCGGCGAGCCGCGTGTATTTCGCAGGATGTCGATGTCGTCGGCCGGGTTGCTGCGTGTGCCCATTGCCCACAGAACCTGGTCGATATCGGTCGGGTCGACGTCGTCGTCCACCGCGATGATCCACTTCGTCACGTAGGCACCGCCGGGCACCTGGGCCGCGAGCGAGAGCGCCTGCGCGGCGTGTCCCGCATAACGCTGTTCGAGGCTGATGACGACCAGCGCGAAGGCGCCGGCCGCGGCCGGATGCGCATAGACGCCCTTGATGCCCTGGAGGCCGAGCTTGTCTAGATCGGCCCAGATCTTTGCCGAGCGGATCGTCGAGAAGAACGCGCTCTGCTCGTTGGACGGATAGTCGGCCATCAGCGCGTTGGTCAGGATCGGTCGGTGGCGGAAATGCAGCGCGGTCACATCGATCAGCGGACACTCGATGTCTCTGGTGCCGTAGTAGCCCGTGAATTCACCAAACGGGCCTTCCTCCTTCGACGCGCCGGGACGGATCAGCCCTTCTATGACTATCTCGGCCGCGGCCGGCACCAGCAGGTCGGATTGCGTCGCCCGTACCACGTCGATAGCGCGGCCCTTGATGCCGCCGGCGAAACCGTATTCCGACACTCCCGGCGGCAGTGACTGCGAGCCCGCCACGATGAGCAGCGGATCGACCCCCCAAGCCGCCGCGACCGGCAGCGCCTCGCCGCGCGCCCATGCCTGGTGGATATGGCGTAGCGCATCCTTACCTGGCGCCAGCGAGAGGCCGACCTGGCGCGCTCCCTGGATCATCATGCGGTAGGTGCCGACGTTCAGGTAGTCCGATTCGAGATCGCGCGTGATGACAGCGTCGGCCGTGCCCGCGTAGCGACCGCCATCGCGTGGCCAGTGCTGCGGGATTGGCAGCTTCGAGAGGTCGATGTCGGAGCCATACAGGCTGTTCTGATAGAGCGGCGCCTTGGCGGCCGGCACCTCACGTGGACTAATTGCGACGCGCAGCTTTTCCTTGGTGCGGCGGATCAGATCCAGCGTTGGAGTGGCCGGGTCTTCTTCGAGCGTGATCGCGGTGCGCGCAACGCTGGGCCCGAAGAGGTTCCAGAGATGGCGGAAACCGTAGGGCTTCGCGTCGGTGTCGAACAGAACGGCGGGTGAGGTCTCGGTCTTCGCGAGGAGATAGGTGATCGCACTCATCTCCTCGCGCGTTTCAACGGCGGCGTCGATCCGTTGTAACTCGCCGATGTTCTCGACGCGGGTCAGCCAGTCGCGCAGGTCGGCGACGGGGTCGATGGGGGTGGTCATGCGAGACTCCGTATTCGTTGGGATGGATGGCACAAAAGGGACGATGCCCGCGCGTCGTCCCTTTGGGCCCCGCAAGGCGGATCGCCTCACTTGCCGTCGATCGAGTATTTTCCCGGCCCGAGCGCGCACAAGAACAGGAAGCCGGCCGAGATGCTGACGTTCTTGAAGAAGTGGACGAAGTAGGCGTGATGCTCGGCCGAATTCGTCGAATTCCAGAACGCGTGACCGATGATGCCGGTGCCAATCGTGTAGACGGCGAACAGTGCGGCGAGCGGGCGCGTCCAGAAGCCAAGCAGCAGCACGAGGCTGCCGAAGAACTCGATGATGGTCGCGATGATCGCCGTGAACTCGGGCACAGGCGCGTGGACCGAGCGCAGGTAGGCGACCACGGTGGCATGATCAGCCAAGTAGGTCCAGCCGAAATAGAGGTAGAGTGCAAGGATCATGATCCTTGCGAGCAGGATCATGGCGTCGCGCTGGTTTTCCAGGAAGTGGTAGCGAAGCGTTAACACTGTTGTGTCTCCGTGATTGGGTGAAGCGCTGGTCTGGCGGGTCGCCAGACCAGCGCCGTATCATGCTGTCGCCAGCACGGTGAAGGCGCGGCGATTGACGGCGTTCTCGAGTTGCGGCTTGCCGTCAAACACACTCAGCGCATTGGTGGCTGCGAGCTGCGCCATACGTTCGACCGCCTCTCGCGTGACGCCCGCCAGATGCGGCGAGCAGATCACGTTCGACATCTCCAGCAAGGGGTTGCCGGGAACGGGCGGCTCGGGCAGGAACACGTCGATAGCCGCGCCGGCAAGATGTCCGCTCGACAGCTTTTCGGCCAGCGCGTTCTCGTCGACGATGCCGCCGCG